>JACXTT010010549.1_pt1 | contig 12433 bp, 9 predicted proteins | sample 9270951 | NCBI WGS metagenome assembly JACXTT01 (sample SAMN15532306, study PRJNA645909) | rock metagenome | isolation source: weathered quartz diorite | place: Puerto Rico | collected 2017-06-21 | reverse complement strand
CCCGGGTCGAGGTGGAGCGCTCGCCCGGGGACGGGCGCGTGCGGACGGTGCGCGGCGAGCTGTCGCCGCCGAGCGCCGCCGCGCCGCGGGAGATCGCCGAGCGCTTCCTGGCGGAGAACGCGTCCCTGTTCGGAATGAAGCCCGACCTGTCCGACCTCCGCCTGGCCGCGTCGTCCGAGAGCCCCGGAGGCCTCCATCTGCGCTTCGCGCAGACCTGGCGCGGCCTGCCGGTGTTCGACTCGGGCGCCGAGGTCCATGTCGCCCTGGACGGCCGGGTTTTTCTGGCGCACAACGATTACGTCCCGGCCATCGATCTGGCCGTCTCGCCGGCGCGCTCGAAGGACGGGATCGTCCGCGCCGCGCTCCACGATTACCTGGCGACCTGGTCGGCGGCGACCGACAAGCGCGGCGGGCCGCGGAATGGAGCCGGCGGCACGCTGAAGCTGGCCCGGCCGGTCCTTCCCGAGCTCGGGGTCTATGCCGGTCCCGTCACCGGCGATCCCGCCGGCCCGGAGCGCGGGACGCCACGGCTGGCCTACCGGCTCGTGGTCTTCGCCGAAACCCCCTTCGGGGTCACCGAGTACGTCCTGGACGCCGGAACGGCGGCGGTGCTCCGCCGCCGCAGCCTGGTGCAGGATTCCCACATCACCGGGCGCGGGCAGGTGTTCGATCCGAATCCTGTGAACGAGCTGAACGACCCGAGCCTGCGGGACAACAACGACGCCGACTCGCCCGCCTTCGCGCCCGCGTACCGCACCGTCCCGCTGCCGGGGCTCAGCCGGGTCCTGTTCGACGTCCTCGGTCCGATCGGTCTGTCGGGGCGGTACGTCCGGATCAACGACATGGTCGAGGCGCCGTTCCTGCCGTCGCCATTCTCCCAGAACGGCTCGTTCCTGTTCACCCGGGACCGTCCGGAGTTCGAGGACGTGATGGCGTACTTCCACATCGACCGCAACCAGCGCTACATCCAGTCCCTCGGCTTCACGCGGGTCAACAACCGTTCGATCGCGGTCGACCCGCATGGATTGAACGGGGCCGACAACTCGCATTACGTCGGCTTCCCCTTCGGCTTCGGCTGGATCGCGTTCGGAGAGGGGGGCGTGGACGACGCCGAGGACGCCGACGTCATCCTGCACGAGTACGGGCACTCCATCCAGGACAACACCACCGGGGGGAAGTACATCGGTCTCGAGGAATCCGGGGCGCAGGGCGAGGGATTCGGGGACTACTGGGCGTTCAGCAACGGCCCGACCGGCCCGGGCGCGTTCGATCCGGCCTGCCTGGCGGAGTGGGATTTCGGCATTTTCGGCTGCCTGCGCCGGCTCGATTCGACCAAGCACTATCCCGAGGACATCGACCACGAGGTGCACGACGACGGCGAGATCTGGTCCTCGACCCTGCACGACCTGTTCCTGGCGGTCGGGAAGCAGACCGCCGATCGGATCGTACTGCAGAGCCACTTCCTGGTCCCTTTCTTCCCGACGTTCTGCAACGGGGCGCGGGCCCTGCGGGACGCCGACGGCATCCTGTACGCCGGGGCGAACCGCTCCGTCATCGGGTCGATCGCCGCGCATCACGGAATCGCCGGCGACTTCGCCGTGGCCAACCTGGCGGTGACCTCCCCCGGCTTCCCGAGCGCCGGCGTTCACTTCGAGATCGTCAACCGCGGACCCTGCGTGGTCCGACCGGCCGTCCACTCCGTCCGGCTGATCTGCTCGGCCGGCGGCGACCTCGGCGAGGTGGGCCGGGTCGAGACCTCCGCCCTGGGGCGCGGCGCCTCGGCGTCGTTCGACCTGACGCTGCCGTCGGCCCAGGATTCCTGCTTCTACCGCGTCATCGTCGACGCCGAAAACGATGAGCAGGAGACCAACGAAGGCAACAACGCCGCCGACTCGTCCACGTTCGGAACGCGGTCGCTCACTGCGGACCTGACGGTCGACCCCGTGCTTCAGGACCCGGCCGTGTATTTCGAAAAGGCCTCCGCCGCCGGCGATCAGGTTCTGGTGAACGTGAAGCTGCGCAGCTCGAATCGGATCGGCTTCGACGGCATCAGCCTCGAGATCACCTTCGATCCGGCGGTGATCCGGTTCACGGGCATGGATGGCGGCGACACGATCTTGGGATCGTGCGGAGGAGCCGCGTGCGGGCCGTTGTGCGCGAGCGCCGTATCACCCGGCGCCCCCGGAGATCTCCTTCTCGGGGTCTCGGCGACGCCGTCCTGTCCCAACGCCTCCGTGACGGGTGACGTCACGCTCGTCACGATCGGGTGGGCAGCGGTCGCGCCCGGAAGCAGCCTGATTCACTTTGTGCAGAATTCCGGCCACGGGGATTGCGAGATCCTCAGCAACCTGCTTTCACTGGGGATCCCGTGCGTCGACGGAAACGCGACCATCTCGGTCAGGTAGAAAGCCGCTATCCGGAGGATCCAGCTCTCAGCGACCCTGCGTCCTGATCTTCGCCATGATCCTGGCCGAAAGGTCGGCCGGCAGCTCGAACGACTTGCAGCCGCTCACGATCCGGATGGTCGCGCTCGTGCTGTCGAGCACCACCTTGCAGGGGCGGCACCCGCCGAGATGGACCTCCAGCTCGCGCCGCACTTCCGCCGCCGCTCGATCGTCCAGATAGTCGCTCAGGTGATCGAGCAGGTCCTCGCAGCTATACATCCCCCGCCTCCCGCGCCCGCCGCCGTCCGAAGTGCGGCGCCAGCGCCTCGCGCAACATCAGTCGCCCCCGCAAGAGGCGCGTCTTGAGCGTCGCCTCGTTCAACCCCAGCGCCGTCGCGGCCTCCTCGGTCGAGAGATGCTCGAGGTCGCGCAGCATCACGGCGGACCGGTACTTGGCCGGCAGCTTCATGATCTCCTTCTCGACCAGCTCGCGCACCTGGTTCTCCGCCAGCAGCTGCTCGGGATTCTTCTGCCAGGGGCGGTGATTGCGCGGCTCGAACGCCTCCTCGTGGTCGGCCAGCCATTCGTCGAGACTCTCGCTCCTCCGGCTCTTGCGCCGGCGCAGGATCTCGAGACCCTCGTTCGCGGCGATCCGTGTCAGCCAGGAGGAGAATTTCGAAGCGCCCTCGAAATCCCCGATGTGCTGGTAGGCCTTCAGGAAGGTGTTCTGCGTTCCGTCCTCGGCATCGGCGCTGTTCCCGGTGATCCCCAGGAGGACGCGGTAGACCCGCCGCCCGTGGCGCTGCACCAGCGTCTCGAACGCGTCGAGGTCGCCGCTCTGCGCGCGCGACACCAGCGGGGCGTCGTCGTCACGGCGGAGTGCCGCCTCCGTTGTTGCCGGGGCGGCTTCCGTTGGGGGAACTTCCATTGGGGGGTCCCTTGGGGGGCTCCTCGCGATACTGCGACGTCTTCCTTGTAGTCTTAGACGTCCCGGCGAGCCGGGTGGTTTCACCCGTCCAGTGTACCCCGGTTCGGCCCCTTTTGCGGCCGCCTTGACCGGGGTGGAGACGACACCTAAGTTCTTGCCCCGTGAGGATTCCCGGCTGCCCCTGGGGTTCCCTGGTGGCGATCGTCCCGCTCCTCGCGGCCTGGGCGCTGACCTGCTGGGGGGCACGGCGTTTTCTGGGCCGCATCGGGGTGGCGCCACTGGCGGCGCGCGCCCTGGCGGCCGGCCTGCTGATCGCCGGGCCGGCGCTGGCCTTCCTCGATCTGCGCGCCCGCGCGTCCGATTCCCCGTCCGAGCAGGTTGCCGGCGCCAGGCGGATCGCCCTTTCCGACGTCCGTATCGTGCAGGGCGAGCCGGCCTGCCCGAATCGCTGCGTCGCCGGCACGGTCGCGAACCAGGGGGACAATACGGTGGCGGGCGTCGACCTGATGCTCGACTATCAGGACGAGCAGGGACGATCGCTCGGCGGAGAAGGTCTGCCGATTCCTCTCGTGCCGCCCGGCCCGCTCTCGCCGGGAGCGCGCGCCACGTTCGTCCATAGCCCCGCCGTCAGCCTACTCGGCATCAACCCGCGCTGGCACGGCGTGAGCGCGCGCGTCGCGGTCGCGCGCTACCCCGATGCCAGCCTGCTGCGCGGTTTCATCCGCTGGACCTCCCGGACAGTACGCCTGCTCGTCGCCGATCCGTTCCGCCCGAAAACCGCGTGGTACTCGCCCGCCGAGACGCAGGAGTACGCCAAGAGTGTCGCGTTGTCCGGCCATCTCGTCGACGCCGGCGGCGGACAGTACCGCGTCGAAGGGGAGATGGACAACCGCGGCGACCTCCCGCTGCGGGAGGCGGCGATCGACGTCACCGCCCTCGACGCCGACGGCGTCATGGTCGGCGGCGTGGTCACGGAAGTCGTGCGCTCTTATTACGACAGCCAGACTGGCGCCTACGCCTCGCTGCCGGCGCGCGACCGGCGCTCCTTCTCGCTCGCATTGCCGCCGGACGCCACCGCGCGTTCCCGAACGCGTGTCCCGGTGTCGATCGTTCTCGCCCTGCAGAGCCTGAGTCTCGGACCTAAACCGGCCACGCGCTGAGCGCGCGCCGGCCCGCTTCGGTGTACAATCCCGGTCAGATTTCCTCAGCGATACAGGAACGGGGTTCGATGAGCCGACACTGCACGCACGGGTCGCCTGCGTGAGCGCGATCCGCCCGGGACCTCGTCCCGGCCGGCCGGCCCGCGCTCAAGACCGGAGCGGACGACCGCAGGCGGGAGGAGCGATCGCGCGATTCTGTCTCCTGTTCCTGGCGTGCGTCGTGGCGCTCGGCCTTCTCACCTCGACGTCGGTCGCGGGCACGTACCTGCATCATCCGATGGCGCGCACCTTCGCCGTGCTTACATCGCTCGCACTCCGGGCCCTGGGCACCGTGTCGCTGTCAGGCACGAGTCTCGTCTACGACGGCTTCGGCGTGCAGATCGTCGACGCCTGCGACGGCATCCTGCCGTCGATCATCTATCTCTCCGCGGTCCTGGCGTTTCCGAGCCGCTGGCGCGACAAGGGCTGGGGCGTTCTCATCGGCCTGCCCGCGATCTTCCTGATCAATCTGGCGAGGCTGGTCACTCTCATGCTCGTCGGGGCGGCCTGGCCCGACCTGTTCGAGCAGGTGCACATCTATGTCTGGCAGGCGCTGGTCGTGGCGCTCGCGATGGCGGTCTGGGTCTTCTGGGCGGAACGCTTCGTCCGGGCCCGCCCTGTGGCCGGCTCTTAGGCTGCTGCTGCGGGTCGCGGTCACGTACGCCGCGACCTATCTCGTCTTCATACCGATACAGCCCTGGTTCACGTGGTGGCTCGCCGCGGGGGCGGAGCGTGTGCTCCGGTTGATCCAGCGTCCTCCCCTGATCACCTCGGTCTCGCCGAGCGGCAACGTGATCACCATCAGCAGCTACGTGACCGGTTTCGACTCCCCGATGGCGTCATGGAACGACGCGAACATCCACTTCTTCGTGGTCGCCCCGATCGCCATGATGCTGGCGGTGCCGCTGCGCAGCCTGTCCGCCCGGGTCAGGCTGACCCTGGCCGCCGCCGTGGTGGCCTCGGTGGTCTCGCTCGGCATCTGCGTCGTGCAGCTCGAGACCGTGGCGGAGACCTTCGCGCGGATGTATCTCGACATCCAGGTGCACACCGCTCGCGAGAAGGCTGCGCTGGACTGGATCAACCAGGCGCTCGTCACCGTCGGCATGCTGCTGGTGCCCGCCTTTCTGTTTCTGATCACGTATCTCGCCTCCTGGCTGGAGCCGCAGCGGACAGCCAAAGACAAGCCGCGGCCGCGCGTCATGCCTACGGTTCCCGCCAGGTCACCGGCCAGGACGGCACTCCTCGGAACCGGCGGGCTGGCCCTGGCGGCCCTGATCGCTCTGTTTTTCGTCGCGACCCGCCCGAGTACTGACCCGCGTCGCTATCTCGAAGGCTGGGCGAAGCTGGCGGCTCTCAACCCGCGCTTCGCCCCGGCGCACGTCAACGTCGGCATCGGTCTCGAGGAGGCCGGGAGGCTGGACGAGGCGATCGAGGAGTTCCACCATGCCCTACAGGTCGACCCCGACCGCGTCGTCGCGAACTACAATCTCGGGAACACCCTGGTAAAGAAGGGGATGTATGCCGAGGCGGCCGGCGCCTATCAGAAGGTCCTCGACAAGGATCCGGACAACGCCTCGGCGCACAAGAATCTCGGGATCGCGCTTCTGTACCTGTCCCGCCCGTGCGAGGCTCTGGAGCATTTCCAGCGCGGCGCCGACATCGATCCCGCCATTCACGCGGACGCAAAGATGGCGAATCAGATCGCCTTTTTGAAGGCCACCTGCCCCGCCTCCGTGCAGCAAAACACAGCATCTGCTGCGCCCTGAGCAGCCCGACGCGAGTCGCTCCAAGCCATTCACCTCACGCGACCTGTAGAAGATGCCCTGGCAGGCGTTGCTGCGAATCACGGCAGGCGATTCTGCAGCGTCTCTTAGCAGCCAGAACCGCGGGCACGCACGTCGAAGCAATCGTTGAAGATACGCGAGCCATGGCGGAACTCCCCCGCTGGCACCCGATTTGCCTATGCAGATCGCACCGCCGGCGACATCCGCCGGCGAGATTTCAGAGTCGGGGGGACCAATCCGATGAGACGAATCGTGTTCCGCCTCGCGTTGGCGTTCGTCATGCTTCTCTCGTTCGCCCTGCCAAGCCAGGCCGTCCAGAGCATGTCGAACATGAGCATCAACTTCGGCCCCCCGGGCTGCACCGGTGACGTCACGATCAAGATCCAGGTTCCCGGCGCCCCTCTGACGGCCACCGCCCATATCGACACTCAAACAGTTCCTCCGGACACCGCTCTCACGAAAGCCCTCAAGGTTGCGCAGGCCATTTGCAACAACCCTGCATGTGGCGCACCGGCCGCGACTTGCAGCGCGCTGACGACGGTGCCGCCTTCCATCTTCGCGTGCCCGGCCAGCTCTTTCAGCATTGTCTTGTCCGGAGCTTCCGTGAGCGTCAATGGGGTATCGCTCAATGCCGTGCTGTGCAAGGAGAGCACGTGCGAGACCGAGACCATGATCGCGTCCAGCCCCGCGAACATGAACATCCTCAGCGCGGCCCGCCTGACCTCGACCGTCACCGAGGGGAACCTCGTGATCACGGTGAACGAGGGGCCCCCGGTCCGGTCGGTCAGCATCGCGACCGCTGGAAAGCCGGAGTGGCAGATCATGACCGAGGCCGCGGCGGCGCTGAATGCCCTCGGTCTCGGGATTAACGCGGCGACGGCGACGATCTGTAACCGGCTGGCGCTCCCCTCCATGATCACCTCCTTTGGCGTGGAGCTTTATCCGTTGAGGACCGCGGTGACGGTCCTGAATACGGCCGGGAACGCCAACCTGTCGGAGTTCAAGTTCACACCGCCAGGAGCAGGATGGGCGGTGACCTACGAGGGCTCGCCGGAGCTGGCGCCGTCGACGACGGGAACTCCGGCCTTGACCACCTGGGGGATCAGCGCGTTCGTCGGTCTGGTCCTGCTCGCCGGCGCGTGGATGTTGCGCCGCGGGCTGGCGCACTGAGACAGGCGATCGAAGGGCGTCAGTCGGCGCGCCGGGCCGGACCGAGGCCGTAGGAGCGTATCTTGCGCGCCAGCGTCGAGCGGTCGACGCCCAGAAGACGAGCGGCCGAGCTTTGATTCCAGCGGGTCCGATCGAGGGCCCGCTGGATCAACGCTTTTTCGGCCTGGGCGAGCGTGGGGACGTCGGGCGCGGCCGCGCCGCCGATGGTGCAGGCGACGGGCGTCACCGTCGGGAGGTGCCTCACGCTGATCCTGTCCCCCATCGACAGCACCACGGCCCGCTCGATGGCGTTCTCGAGCTCCCGGACGTTTCCCGGCCACGGATAGGCCGCCAGGGCATCGAGGCACTGCGCGGTGAGACGAGGGAGCGCACGTCCCGCGCGCGCGGCCGCCTGCTTCGAGAAGTGCTCTGCGAGGACCGGAATGTCCTCCGTCCTCTCGCGCAGCGGCGGCAGCATGATCGGGACGACATTCAGCCGATAGTAGAGATCCTCGCGGAATCGCCCCTCCTGGATCAAGGCCTCGAGGTTCCTGTTCGTCGCCGCCACGACCTTCACGTCAAGGCGGATCGGCTCGTTGCTGCCGAGACGCTCGATTTGCCGATCCTGCAACACGTTCAGCAGGCGGATCTGCGTCGCCGGGTTGAGATCGCCGATCTCGTCCAGGAAGATGGTGCCCTGCTGGGCCTTCTCGAAACGCCCGATGCGTCGCTGGTATGCGGTCGTGAACGCCCCGCGCTCGTGGCCGAAGAGCTCCGCCTCGAGAAGCGTCTCGGGGAGGGCGGCGCAGCTCGCCTTGACGAAAGGGGCGTGCTGCCGCCGGCTGCACGCGTGGATGAAACGGGCGACCAGCTCCTTGCCGGTGCCGCTCTCGCCACGGATCAGGACCGTGGCATCGGCGTCGGCGACCAGCCGGGCCAATTCCAGGGCCTCCCGGATCTTCGGGTGGCGGCCGATGATCGGCGGCGCCAGCCGGTGGTCCCGCAGCTCGTCCTGGAGCCTCTTCGTCTCGCGCCTCAACTGTCCCCTCTCGAGCGCGCGCTCGACCAGGATCTCCAGACGCTCACGGGTGAACGGCTTGGTCAAATAGTCGAAGGCGCCGTTCTTCACCGCCTCGACGGCCCCTTCGACGCTCGCGTAGGCCGTCGCGATGATCACTTCCGAGTCGGGATGCGACCTCCGGGCCGCCTCGAGCAGGTCGAGACCTCCGACACCGGGCATCTTGAGATCGAAGATCAAAAGGTCAAATGGGGTGCGCTCGAGGAAAGCCAGCGCCTGCTGGCCGTCCTGGGCGCCCGTGACGCGGTAGCCTTTGCGCTCAAGCGTCTCTGAGAGGAAGGAGCGGGAGAGCGGATCGTCGTCGGCCGCCAGGATGAGAGGCGGTCGGGCGCTCATGAGCTCGAGGCCGTCTGTGCGAGCGGCTCGTCGAAGGACGCCGCCGCGTCGTCACCGGCTGCCGTCGAGGCCACGGCGGGGAGGCGGATGGTCATCGTCGTTCCGGCCGCTCCCGACCGGGCCAGCGCGAGCGTCCCTCCGCAGGACTCGACCACTCGCCGGCTGATCGCCAGTCCGAGACCGATCCCGTCCGCACGGCCGGTCACGAACGGCTCGAACAGTCGATCCTGGATGGCGGCGGGCACGCCGGAGCCGGTGTCCGCGAACTCGACCTGGATCCATCCCGGTCCCGCCGCCCGGCATCGGATGTCCAGGCGTCCACCCGAAGGCATCGCCTGGAGGGCGTTCTGGATCAGATTGACGAACGCCCGGCGCAGGGTTTCGCGGTTCGCACGAATTGGGTTGAGGGAGCCTTCCTCGTGCACGTGGAGCGCGATGCCCGCAGGCACCTTTCCCTGCGTCGCGAACGCGGCCGCCTCGCGCAGGACCTCCCCCACCTCGAGCCGCGTCTGCGAGCGCGCCACGTCGGTCGACTGGCTCAGCATCTCCTCCGCCATCCGCCTCATGTTCTGCACGCCCGACTCGATCAGCGCGACCCGCGCGGCGCAGCGCGCGTCCTGAGCGAGATCCTCCTTGAGGAGACCGAGGAGACCGCCCAGGCCGTGGACGGTGTTGCGGATCTCATGGAGCGTCTCCGCCAGGCCGGCGCTGCCGGGCTGCTGGGCCTGCGCGCGCAGGAGACGGTTCCGCAGCTCGGCGGCCTCGTTGCTGATCCGCTCGGCCCGCAGCATCAGGTCGCGGTTCAGGCTCTCGATCCGTCCGGCGCGCGACACGAGCCCCCGCACGATCATCCAGCCGATGACGGCGACCAGCAGCAGGCCGAGGAGCCGCGCGAGCACCTGCTCCCAGGTCAGGGGACTCGGATGGACCGCGAGCAGGACAGCGAAGCCGGCACCCGACAGGCCGCCGGCCACGAGACACCCTGCCGGCGACACCGCGACCGCCGACAGCAGGATCTCCGCGACGTACCCGAGATAGAACAGACTGGCCGGGCCTCCGGTCTGATACATGAACAGAGTCCACAGACAGATATCCAAGACGAGACGCGCCCAGCGGCAAACCGTGGGAAAGAGCCCACGAATCAGCAGCACGTAATAGATGAAGTTGAGGATCGTCGCGGCCAGCGTCAGGCCGAGAAGCGTCCGGATCGAGTCGGCCCGGTCGCGCAGGAGATAGCACGCGGCGGGCAGCAGCGTCACCACGAGCTGCCGGCCGAACAACGCGCGCTCGTAAGGGCGCGGGCGCATCAGGACATCCCTGATCGCGTCGCGCTTCCGCGACCGTCGCACCTGCAGTCTTCCCCCAACGGCGGACCGAGGCTATGCTTGGTGGCTACTTGATACGTGCAAAACCTGGAGTTGTCAAGAGAGGTCTTGGCCTCAGATCACCTTAGGGCTCGAGAACGAGGAGCGTGAAGGTCCCCGGCACGACGCTCGGCCGGGGACGGGGCTGGTCCTTCGTGGGGGCGGGGGGCGGTCCCAGATCCGCGGTCGCCGTGAAGATCCGGTGCGTCGTCTCGTCGAGGGCCAGGGTGCGCGCGCCCCCCCGGGTGACGACGTTGGCCACCACGCGGAACGTGTCCGGGGTGTCCTCGTGCACGACGGTGAGGGTGCCGTCGCCGTTCGAGGCGAACGCCAGCTGCGTGCCGGGATCGAAGGCGCATCCGTCGACCCCTTCGCCGATCGGCAGTGTGGCGATCAGCCGGGCACCCTCCGCGTCGGAGATCGCCATCAGCCTGTTCCCGCAGCCGCTGAACAGCCGGTGGTGCGCGCGGTCGATGGCGAGACCGGTCGGCGAGTCGCACGGCGCGATCGACCAGCGCCGGACCACGCGCATGACGTTCGTGTTGATCTCCGCCACCTCGGCCTTGTCCTCGAGGTTGACGTACAGGCGGCCGTCGCCGGCCGCGACACCGAACTCGGGAGATCCGTCGAGGAGGATCCGGCCGATGGCCCGGCCCGACGCGGGGTCGATCTCGCTGGCGCTGCGCGAGCCGCCGTTGAAGGTCACGATGCGCTTCGTCGACGGGTCGTAGAGAACGGCGTCGTCGCCCGGCTCCACCGCGATCTTCCCGAGCACCTTGAGCGTCTTCCAATCGAACATCGTGACCATGGCGTCGCGGCCCGAGGTCGCGAACCCGCGGCCCGCCTCCTCCGCCAGCGCGATGCCGTGGGCGCCGTTCAGGCCCGGGATCTCGGCCAGGAGAGTGCCCTTGACCGGGTCGACCACCATCACCCGGTTGTCGCGCGCGATGAACAGGCGCTGACCCGCCGGATCGAACTGGAGATAGTCCCAGCGCCCGTCGCCCCCGAGCGTGAAGCGCTTGGTCACGTGATAGCCCGTCTCGGCGCTCTGGATGGAGGCGCCGCACAGCAGCAGGACGATCGCGCCCAGCACCTGGACTCTCGTGCTCACCGTCGCTCCTTCGCTGCGGCACCGCTCGTCCGCGTCGTGGACCGCCTGAACCTACGCCGGATGGGGATCGGCCGCCGGCTCCCGCGGAGCGACCGCCGACGCGGGCGCCATCCGATTGCGCCCGAGCAGCTCCACGACCGCCTGGTACAGACGCGAGCGCATCTGATGGCGCTCGTTGGCGCGCGTCATGTAGCGGATGACGAGCTCGACGCCGCCGCCGACCGGACGGACGCCGACGTCGGGCGCGGCAGAGAACCCCTTCAGCTCCTTCGATTGGGCGACGCGGCGCCATTCCTGCTCGGCGAGCCGCGAGTTCTCCTCGGTTTCCTTCGACACGAGGGCCGAAATCGCCTCCACGATCGGGTACGGGTCCTCGCGGGACGGCAGGTGGATCTGCAGCTCGTCCCACAGCCACTGGCCGGAGGTGGAGAAATTGAAATAGTGCCCCTCGATCGCGAAGCTGTTGGAGAAGGTCACCCTCCGCCCGGTGGGATGCCCCGACTCGGCCCAGTTGCCGGTCTCCAGCAGGACCGTGTGGAACGGACCGAGCTCGACGACCTCGCCGCTGACGTCGTTGATCTCCACCCAGTCCCCGAGACGGATGCCGTTCTTCCCCATCAGGACGAACCAGCCGATGAAGCCGACGATGAAGTCCTTCAGCGCCACCGTGAGGCCTGCCCCGGCGAAGCCGAGGTAGGTCGCGAGCTGACCGGGCGGCCCGATCAGCACGAGCAGGGCGAGCAGCACGCCGACGACGCGCACGCTCACGCGCGTCAGGGTGCGCAGCTGCTCGATGCGACGGCGCTCGAGCGCGAGCCGGCCGACGCCGCGCTCGAGCCACGTGTCGGAGGCCAGGGCCGCCAGGCCGATCAGGACGATCACCAGGACGCCGAGCAGCCCGCCGTGGACCGTGACGCGCTGCCGCGCCGCGACGGCGTCGTCCCAGCGCGCGTAGACCTGGGCGAGATCCTTGTGATCGCTGATCCGCTTGTCGAGCGACGCCAGGGCCTTCCGGTCCGACGACAGACGTCGGGTCGCCGCGATCGACCCCTCGGACGCCGTCGGCGGCCCGCCGGCTGCGGCCGGCGCGTGGCTCGCGG
>JACXTT010010548.1_pt1 | contig 12433 bp, 10 predicted proteins | sample 9270951 | NCBI WGS metagenome assembly JACXTT01 (sample SAMN15532306, study PRJNA645909) | rock metagenome | isolation source: weathered quartz diorite | place: Puerto Rico | collected 2017-06-21 | reverse complement strand
TCGGCGGCGGTGCTGCGCGACTTCGATGCGCGGCGGACGGTCCTCGCGGCTCAGGGCGTCTTTCGCCTCGCCGATTACTTCGACCAGGTCGTGCAGTCCCTGTGGTCGTACTGGGAGCTGGACCGCCGGATGCCCGAGGGGGCGGAAGCGCGTCGGGCACAGGTCCAGCTGCGACGGTATCGTGCGGCGCTGCGAAAGTTTGCGCGCAGCGAGGAATGCGTGCCTGTTGCTTCGTGACGGTACCGTCTCGGCCGGCCTACCGGCGCTCACACAACCGAACCCTGGGTCGGGCGCAGTTCGGGCACAGTCGGGGGTCTCCGAGATACCTCGACCACCCAGAAGTGCCCGTCCCGCTTGGCGCGCCCCGGGGTGAGTCGAACACCCGACCTGCAGGTTCGAAGCATGACGACCGGGCTTACTCAGCCCATCTCATACCACACCGCCCCGTCAGGACGCGACCTGCGAGGCGTCGCCGCGGTGTGAGATGGGCTCGGATGGGCTGAGTGTGGGCACAGTTGGGGCACAGTCGTCGCTAGGGTACGGGCTTTCCGAGCGCGCCGTCTGCGCACGCAGCCAGTAGAGGCACATCAGGACGATCAGCGCGCCGAACAGGATCCAGGATTGTACGAAGTTGAGCGACGTGCTCGCCGCGAGCTTCGTCACGCTGAAGTAGTTGCTGGTGAGCACGTACGAAACGGCGAGCCACACGAGCGGCGGCTTCGGAACGCGCAGCACCAGGGGCAGAAGGGCGGCATAGAGCGGGAGCAAAACCCCATAGTGATGCTCCCAGGCAACGGGCGATGCCATCACGCAGGTCAGCATCGCAATCATCAGATCCGGAGCCTCGCCGGCGTCCGGGCCGTGACGTCGCCACAGAAGGCACGCAGACAGCAGCGTCGCGGATGCGAGGAGAGTCCCTCCGACGACCCACCCATTCACCGGGGGATACCGGTCGGTGTGCCAGTCGAGATTCTCTCCGTTGAAGAGCAAGCGATGCAGGAATCCGTTGAACGCATTGTTCGCGAAGTAGCTCTCGCCGTGGCGCGACACGTAGCCGAGCATCCAGACGTAGTCGAGGTGATTGTGGAGGCCGAATACCCGCACGGACACGAGGACGGCGAGCAGGATCGTCGCGCTGAAGGAAAGGCAGAATGCCAGGCGCCAGCGCGTGGCTGCCCAGAGCATGAGAAGCGCGTAGTGAGGCTTCAGCAGTGTGGCCAGCGCCGCCGTCACTCCCGCGCCGCGCTCCGCGCGCGCCATCCACAGCCACAGGGTGCCGCCCAGGAGCAGGTTGATCCAGGTCTGTGTCTGTCCGAGCGCGAACCCCTTCAGCACGGGGTAGAACGTCAGCGTGGAAGCGACCGCGAGCGCAGACAGCACGACCCGATCGTGGCGATCCATGGGCGCCGGTGCTCCATCGTCGAGGCCCCGGATGAGCAACCCAGCGACGAGCGCCGCCGTCGCGACGACGGCGAGCCACGACACCAGGTTCAGGAACGTGACACCCAGGCCGAGCCGTTCGGTCGCCTCCGTCACGAGGAGACTGGTGGGTGGATAGGGAAAGCGGAGGTGTCGGCCGTAGAACATCCGCTTGTAGAGTGGCAGGTCGGGATGCGCCCTGAACTCCGCGAGAGCGACCGCCATCTGTCCCCAGGAGTCGGTTCCCCCGTTCCCGAGCAGCGCGCGCGCACTGTAGTTGAGGCCCGTCTTGTGCTCCGGCGTCCATGGCAGTACGGCGACGACCAGGTTCAGCGCGAGGCCGTTCAGGAGGAAGAACAGGCAGAGCGCGCGGGTGCGCGGGGCGAGCGCTCGCCAGGCAGTGGCGACCCGCGCCATCTCAGCGCAGGAAGGCGCTCATCTCGGACATCAGCGCGACGATCTGCTGTGATCGGCGGCGAGCACGCCCTGTCGGTCGATGAGCGCACACTCGTCCCAGCCGCAACTCACCTCGTACGGGTCGGGCGACGTCGAGAACAGCGAGCGGCCGACGCCGCAGTCCGCCGGGTTCTGTACACCGAGAAGCTCGAGAAGCGTGCCCGGGAGATCCTGGTGGCCCGTGAGTCAGTCGTGTGCTGCGGGCGCCATCCACGGCACATGGGACACCAGCCGTAGGTGCACTTGCGCGGGTGTGAAGGCGCCGTTGTGGCCCCAGATCCCGTGCTCGTAGCACTCCTCGCCATGGTCGAGGAAGAGGATCGCGAAGAACGGCTCCCCAAGCTCGGCCGTGAAGGCATCGAGCGCATCGGGCCCATGTAGGCAAGGCACCACAGGTTCTCGGGGGGTGACGAACGCTACGCCGTGCTTCGCCGCTAGCCCACGCACCGGCAACACCGCCCGGCGCTGCGGCAGCCGAAGGGCGTGAGCTATGTGTATTGCGCCACGTCGAAAAGGGGTTCCGCAGCCCCGCCTCGCGCGTGTGGGCGCGGATGAAGCGGCTCCCCTGCGAGCGTCGTCCTTCGCCGGCTCTTCGCGTCCTACTAGTTTGCTACCAGCGCCCGAATTGGTCAGGGACTACCTCTTGGCCGCGTCTACCACGCCGCCCGTCGCTCCGCCCCGATCTGACTCATGGGCAGGCGTACTTCTTGACGAGGCCGTTGAAGTTGTCGGTCACGAAGACGTTCCCGTTGGTATCCACAGGGGTGCCAGTGGGCCCGGCTGTTGAAGTTACCCCCCACTCGGTGATGAAGCTGCCGCTGTTCGTGAACTCCTGGACGCGGTTGTTGTTGAAGTCAGTCACGAAGATGTTCCCCTTGCTATCGACCGCCATGCCGTCTGGGCCGTTGAACTGTCCGTTTCCACTTCCGGTACTGCCCCACTGGGCGACGTAGGTCCCGGTGTTCGTGAACTCCTGGATGCGATTGTTGTTGAAGTCGGCCACGAAAACGTCTCCGCTCCCATCGACGGCGACTCCAAAGGGGCTATTGAACTGGCCATTTCCACTGCCCAAGCTACCCCACTGGGCGACGTAGGTCCCGCTGTTTGTGAATTTCTGAATACGGTTGTTACCGCGGTCGGCAACGAACACGTTCCCGTTTCCGTCTACGGCGACGTGCCGCGGGCTGTTGAACTGTCCGTTCCCACTGCCCGTACTGCCCCACTGCGTAAGGTAGGTTCCGTCGTTCGCAAACTTCTCGATGCGGTTGTTACCGACGTCTGACACGAAAACGTTTCCGCTACCATGGACGGCGACTCCGTAGATGTGGTTGAATTGCCCGTTTCCACTTCCGGTGCTGCCCCACTTCAAGAGGAACGTCCCGGCATTAGTAAATTTCTGAATATTGTTGTTGGTGAAGTCACCAACGAAGACGTTCCCGCTGCCGTCTACGGCGTCGCCAACGGGGCTGCTGAACTGTCCATCCCCAGTACCCGCGCCGCCCCACTGCGTGATGAAGGTTCCGCACGGTGCGCCGCAGACGTTCGCCGTTCCCCCGCCTCCGCACGTCCGAGGTGCCGTGCAGGTCCCGCAGTCGAGCATGCCGCCGCAACCGTCGGGGATGCTGCCGCAATTCGCGCCCTGCGCCGCGCAGGTTGTGGACGTGCAGCCACAGACGTTCGGGGTGCCGCCCCCGCCGCATGTCTCGGGCGCCGTGCAGGTCCCGCAGTCGAGCATGCCGCCGCAACCGTCGGGGATGCTGCCGCAATTCGAGCCCTGCGCCGCGCAGGTGGTCGGCGTGCACAACGTGGTGGTGGTGCTTGAGGTCGTCGTCGTGCTTGTGGTTGTCGTGGCAGTCGACGTGGTGGTGGTCGATGTCGTGGTCGCCGTACTGGTGGTCGTCGAGCTGGTCATCGTGGTGGTGCTGGTCGTCGTTGTCGTGGTGGTGGTCGAGGATGTTGTCGTCGTAGAGGACGTGGTGGTTGATGTCGTTGTTTGAGTCGTGGTGGTCGTCGTGGTCGTGGAGGAAGTTGTAGAGGATGTGGTGGTCGTCGTGGTCGTCGTTGGCGCAGTGGTCGATGATGTCGACGACGTAGTGGTCGTGGTCGTCGTGGTAGTGGTCGTCGACGACGGCGCAGTCGTCGTGGTGGTCGTAGGGCACACGTCGGTCACCATGCCGCCACCGTCGGTCGTCACCGCCGGCTGGACGCAGTTGTTCTCCACGAGCGCTTGCGGCGACCCGCCATCGGGGCAGCCCCCGACGATCGCGAGGGCGCGGGAGAACTTCGCTTGTGCCTTCGGGATGCACGCGACGGTGTCGACCGGCACACCCTTCGCGGCTGCCTTCGAGTAGCACCCGAGTTCACCCTTCGCGAGCGTCCCCGCCGCCTTCCGTTTCACCGCCTCGCAAGGGCTCGGGAACGTGTCTGTCATCGCGCCCGCGACGGTGCTTTCGCAGCCATCCGCGATCATCTCGCAGTTCACCTGGTCGCCCGCGCAGGTGCCAGCCTTGGTGAAGGCGGCGGAGAACTTCAGCTTTACCTTCGCCTCGCACGCGGACAGCCCTGAGGAGTCGTTCGTCGCCGCGACCTTCGCCTGGCAACCGAGGAGACCTGACTCCTTCTTGCCGATGGCCTTTAGCTTCGCGCCGGTGCACTTGTCGGCGTGGGCCGAAACCCGCCCCAAGGGCAAGCAGGACGAGAGTAACGAAGACGACGCGCGTGACCGGTCTAAGAGACGGCATGCGGACCCCCTTGCCACCCGTCCCCCCGGTCGGGTCATCCTCGATGACTGGCAGTTTGGCTAGCGCGGCGGCCGGGAAGTCGTCAACAGAAAAGGGGAGAAAACTAACCTGCCGGGGCGGAGGAGGATTTCGTTCTCAGCGGGAGCTTGACCGACTTTCGGATGGAAGTGGACAGGCTGACCGCCGGTCAGGCGGGCTTGAGACGTTTCGACTGCAAAGGCGCGTCATGGGGCAGTCTGACCCGATGCGCGCCTTCCGACCCGCCCTGGGCTACCGCGGTCACTTGGAGGCGATGAGGACGCGGGGGGTTGCCAACTCGCTACGGCTGCCCGCGTTCTGTCAGGGATCCGGACGGAATGGCCGTTGTCCGTTCTCCCCGACTTCACTGGCCTTAGGAGCGAAGCGAACGCCGTGCACCCGCGAGCCACGCCCCAGCCCCCATGACGAGCGCCGTGCTGGTCCATTGTGCCTCGGTCATCCCGAACGCAACCGGCGCGTTCGTCCGCACGAACTCGACCATAAACCGGATCGCCCCCGCGAGCACGAGATAGATCGCGAAGATCGCTCCCGTCGGGCCGACGCGGCCTCGTAGCCGCCAGAGGACGGCGAACACCAAGAAGAGCGCGACGCATTCGTACAGGGCGGCGGGATGAACCCGAACTCCGGCGGGGTGCGGCCACGGCGCGACGCCGCTCGCGTAGGCGACCGCCCAAGGGAGCGTCGTCGGCGTGCCCCAATCGCCGTCGCCTGCGAGATGGCAACCGATCCGGCCGATGCCGAGGCCGAGGGCGAGGGCTGGCGCAGCCGTGTCTGCCGCGCTGGCCCAACGCACGCGCCAGAGACGGATCGGCCAGAGTGTCGACACGACACCGCCGGCGAGCCCGCCGTACCACACGAAGCCCGACTGGGCAACGAGGAACGCCAGCGGCGCCGTCGCGAACGCACGCGCCGATTCGATCGCGAGATGGAGGCGGGCGCCGAGGAGGCCGCCGCCGAGCGCAAACGCAACCATCGCTGGCGCGAGCGCAACGGGCTCACCCTTGCGCAAGAAGTCCCGCCACATGACGACGCCGGCGGTAATGAAGGCGATCACCATCATCACGCCGAACGATCGGACGGGAATCGGTCCCAGATGACCGAGGACCGGTATCACAGCCTCAGCTCGTGTGCGGCGATCACCTCTGGACGACGCGCACGACGCATGTGGCGGTGGACGTGTTGCCGGAGTGATCGCGGGCGCTCACCGTCCACTGGACGTTGTCGCCGATTCCACCGGAGTTCGTGATCGTGATCTTGTTGCTCTTGAAGCTAACGACGCACGATTCCACCTTCGAAACCACCCCGTTCTTCCCGACCTTGTAGCAGCTGAAGCCCGTGACGGTCGCACTCGGACTCGGATCGCAGATGTCGCTCGCGGTCGCGGTGAACGATATCGGGGCCTGGGTCGGTGTAATGGTCGCGGGGGCGTTGCACGCGATGGTCGGCGGCGTCGTGTCGACCACCGTCGCCATGCTCGTGTCCTCGTCCGCCTGCCCGAAGGCGTCGATGACCCGGAGCACGTACGGAACGGGGCCGCCAAGCGCTTGCGTAACCGCGACCTGGGGCTGGAATCCGACCTCGTCTCCGATGCGGCTACCACGGAACCAACGAAATGACGTGAGGTTGTTGTCGGGGTCTTGCGTGCCCGTGCCGTCGAGGGTGAATCGCGCCGCGTTCGTGAGGTTGCATTCGACGACCTGATCGGCGCCCGCAGAGGCCGTCGGCGGCTGGTTGATCAGGGCGCCCTGGACCGAGAGCGATACGGTCGTACCGGTCGAGGTGATCGCCTGGCACTGGCACACGGACGTGCCGTCACCGTTGCTGGCGCCGGTGCACGATGCATCGCTGCCGCAGACCGAGGGATCGCTCGTGCAGAGGGCGTTCGGTGGGTTCTCGCAGCGCTTCTCCTCGGGGTTGAGCGAGCCGACGAGGGCTCCGCTCAGGGTGCAACCGATGGCCGCGCCGGGCTGCCAGTCGACTCCGACGTTCACTACGTCTTGGTTCGGCCCCACGAGCGCCATTACTTCGCCGTTGTCGCGCTGGCCGCGGCACGAGTTCGATGTGCTCCCGATGGCGAGGACACCCGAGCCATCCGCCTGGAGCTGGGCTTCGCCGCCCGGCACCGTGTCGCCGAGCGCCTTCAAATCCGAGAAGGTGGCGGACTCGAAGAGGTTGCCGAACGTGACATCGTCGAGCTTGAACCGGTGGGACACCCGCACGGCGCACGGCTGGCCGGGGCACGGAGTGCCGACGAGCTCGATCGTGCCGTGCGCCCCCGTCGTCTCGTCGTCGTCGCTGGTGTGGATCTTCGCCGTCCCGCTCACTTCGCAGGTGCTGCGACGCCCGAAGATCGCGGCGGCGAGCGGCGAATGGGCGCTGCAGACGGGCATGTCGCCGGGCGCGTTCGTCGCGAGCACGTTGCCGTTCGTGGGATCCAGGTTCGAGCAATCGCTGGCGAGATCGTTCTGGGTGCACGCCATGCTGCACGTGTCCTTGTAGGCGAGCGTGTCCGACACGTAGTGGCACTCGCAGTGATTCGAGTACTTGCACCCCGTGGCGAGACCGGTGATCGTCGTCTGGACGCGCCCGTTGCAGTCTCCCTCGAGCTGATCAGGTGTCGGCGCCGCCGTGAGCGAGCTGTTTAAGTCCTGATTGAGGTCGGCTCCGAGGCAGACCGGTATGTTCTGCGAGCTCCGCGGCTCCTCGTAGACGACGGTGAGCGTCGCTGCCTTCGTGTGGCTCCCATCGTAAGAGACCGCAGATCGCGCGCCGGTCCCGGCGAAGAAGATCGCGATCGCGTTGGTGGCCTTCCAGCCCGTTCGATTCACGATGGCCTGCAGGATCGGCGTCAGGTCGGCGGTCTTCTCTGCCCCCGCCGCCTCGCCATTGTTCCACGCGGCCGCGATGGGCCAGTCGACGGCCATCGTTCGCGGCCGGCTGGTTGTGGTGAAATCGGGGGTGGCGAACGGTTCCGCGTCATCGATGTCCTCGCCGGTGATCTGCAGATCCGCCGCCGTGGCTGTCGAGCTCTGCGCGGCGGTAAACTGGATCGATGCCGAATCGATGATCGACCCCTGCGCGATGCCGAGCACGGGGAAGCGCAGACCGACAATCGTCGCCGCCCCGCTGCTGTTCGTTCCCAGAGCGAGCGCATTCTTGCCGAGCGCGACCGATCCGCCAGTTGGCTGCTCCCCATCGTCCGCGCTGGTCGATATCGCCCTCGGCGGCAACGGGACCGGCTCCTGGAAGCAGGAGCACGAGCATAGCTCCGAGTTCTTGAGGTTCGGGGTGACTGGCAGCAGACCAAGGACGTTGTCGCAGCCCTCGAGTGGAATCATCACGAGCAGAGCCCCGACGACTAGGACAGAGAGAAGCGCCAAGCAGGAGAGACGCCTCAGCGAGCACCACCGCCGGTCGACGTGGGACGTACGGGGTACGCTCGGGTGCGGGCAGACAGGACTCGGTAGGCCGGCGGATCCGTGGCGCATTGCTGGTCCTCCCTTCGAAATTTACCCAGGTGGCCGGTCTAGGACGCTGCCTGCCAGCTCCGTTCAACGCCGGTCGAGTTCAGGAGAAATTCCCGCGTCTCTACGCGGCCCGCTGGAAATCTAGCAAACGAACGATCGCGCGGCAATTTGGCACGAGCAGCGGCTGAGCGTCAAGCGAGACATCTTGGCGTGGACCAGATAAGTTTGCGCCTTGCGAGGTAGAGCGACCACGTCCCCCCCCCCACATGAGGTGATTCGCGGCAGTGCAGTCGCGGTATCACGTGGTATCAGTGGAAGTGAGGGGTCTAACGAGGTCTAATCGACGGTCAGCCCGGGTTTGAGACGTTTCGACCGCAAACGCGGGCCTTGTGAGGCAGTCTGACCCGGCGTGCTGCCATGCGCTATCGCGATGTGACGTGGAGGAGACCGCTCCGTTGGACAGTGCGATGAGGCCCTTCCGCGCAACTTCCGTCCGCTGCGATTTCGTTGGCTTACGAGCCGCAAGAACGTGGCTCGGTGACTTGGATTGGGACGGAAGTGGACAGCGGGCTACAGTCGCAGCTTTGCAAAGGCGACCCGCAACGTCCGCCGGCGGCGCCACGGGATGCTGGTCCGATGGATCGGGAACGGGCCGTCGCCCCTGTTCGCGAAGCCCAGATGAATCAATCCGGGCTACTCCAGTTCGCCGTCGAGGGCTGCACCCGTCGGCACGCTACAGCTCGTCGTCGTACACGCATCACAGCAGCTCGCGTGGCTGCCGACGGTGGCGGTCCCGTGCTTGGGCGCCTTGCACTTACCGGCACCGTGCTTGATGGAGCACTTCGTGACCCCTTTGGCGGTCGTGCGACAGCACGTGACGAAGCCGGGCTTCCCGCATGTTGACCGCGCTGCGCACATCTTGATCGGGTGCGCGGAGCTCTTCGGCAGGGTGCCCATCTTCACGGCCGCCGTGACATGCTGCGCTGCACACTTGACGTACGCCCCATGATTCGCCGCGCCGCCACAGTTACATTGCGCGTCAATCTGAGCCCGGGCCAACGTCTCGGGATCACAGGCCAGGGTCGTCGTGGTTGACGTCGACGCGGGCGTGGTGGTCGTCGGTACCGGTACCGGATTGTCGAACGTCACGATGGTCGTCACCGGGCCCTGACCGATAGCGCCGTTCGTAAGACCCACGGCACCGGGCGAACAAGTGGCCACGGGGGCCCCGCTGCAGGCGTAGGTGACATATGTGAAGTTGAGCTCAAGTGCCGTGGGGGTGCTCAACCCGCCGGTGACCAACGGTTCCGCGAAATGGCCGCCCGTCGTAAAGAGATTCAGCGTCATCGAGGTACTGCTGGGAAAGGGAAAGAGGTAGTTAAATAAATTCGGACTACCGACCGTCGAAATTCCCCAGATTGGAGATAGGCCGGTGCCGCCGTACTCGGTCACGAACGTGTAGGTGCCTGCAGTAAATCCGCTCGTCGCACCGGTAAAGGTGCCCGACAGGGTGCACGTCGTGTTCGTGCCGTCAAACAGACAGTTACCCTGGTCGAACGCATACGTTCCGCGGCCGGTGCTCATGTCTGGTCCAAGTCCGTGTTCGACAAACTGTTCCGCACTCTGACCGAGATTCACGGTGACCGGGGTCGCTTGGGCCGCAAAGCTGCCCAAAAGCAACCCCGTCATCGCACACAGTCCCATGAGCACTCGGCCCGCCGGGGCGGTTCTTGCTGTCATCCGATAGCGTTTGCACATGTTCCTATCGTCCCTTGTATCGATCGACATTCAGTTCTCAGCCGAGATGAACCAATATCGGATGTTTCTGACCTGCGCTTACCGCGTTCGGAGCCAACGGTCAGCGCCACTCTTGGCATTGCCGACCTCCGTTGCGATAGACCCAGCGCAGTCCGATGAGATCGTCCCCTTTTTCGCCGCCCTGGCAGCGATCCCCACCGTCTGCTTCGCGACCTTGATGCCTCTTCGCATCAGGTTCTTCGCCTTCTTCTTGCCGGTGGTCGCCGCCGCCTGAGAGATCAACTGCTGCGCCTTGTCGAGGTGCTGGACTACCGCCGCCGGCAGGTTCTCGCCCACGCAGACAGGCTGCGCGAGGGCCATTTCAACGCCGCATCCGCTCGTACACGCGCCGACACAGGTCGGTCCCGTCGAATCCACCGCTGGTCCTTGATCTCCACACACCGCGCCCTGCCCTTGGTCGTGCGGCACGCACACCGTCACGCCGCCGGCACAGTGCCCACCTCGGCCATCGTCAGCCGTGAAGGTCAAATGGTAGACCCGCCCGTCCCCGGTTCCTTGCCGCTCGGCGCGTAGACTCGCGGTCCCCGTCCCGATGCCGGTCGCATTGGGACAGATGTCCCCGGAGCCCGCGCTGTTGAGCGGTTCGTCCTGGGTGATGCCGGTGACAGTGATGGCGACCGAGTCCCCGTCCGGGTCCGTCACGCCCACGACGGACACGTTTACGAATTGACCGCTCGGCGGCCAGAGCATGGCGGGGTTGGCAGCTGCGGCGCTGCAATCCGGCGGGAGGTTCCCCGGGCTGGTCGTGGTGGTGGGCGGCCGCGTGGTCGTTGTGGAGGTCGTGGATGTTGTCGTGGTCGGGGGCCGTGTGGTCGTGGTGGAGGTCGTAGTGGACGAGGTGGTGCTCGATGTCGTGGTGGTGGTCGAAGGCCGCGTGGTCGTTGTCGTGCTGCTCGTGGTGGTAGTCGTCGGCCGGGTGGTTGAAGTCGTGGTGGACGTTGTTGTTGTGGTCGGATGCGTCGTGGAGGAGGACCTGGTGGTGGTGGTTGTCGTGGTCGTGGACGTGGTGGTGGTGGTGGTGGTGGCGAACAGCAACGTGAAGTGCCCCGAGTCGGTCGGGTCATCGCCGCCGTTCCCGTCGTAGGCGACATGGAGCGTGTGCGAGCCGAGCGAGAGTGAGCTCGTCGAGAGAGAGGCCTGTCCCATGGCGCCGAGCGTTTTTGTATCGATGAGCGTCGCGCCCTCGAAAAGGTGCACGGTCCCGATCGGAAACCCGGAGCTCCCGACCCGCGTCACCGTCGCGACGATCGGGGTGCCCGCCGGATGGCTCCCGCTCGACGGGTTCACCGCGACGTTCGTGTTCGGCGTGACGAGTTTCACCTGCGTCGCGCTGTAGACGGGGTTGAACTGCTGGGTGACGAAGTCGGTGCACGAGAACGTGCCGCTGACCGAAGACGCCGCCACGGCGGTGAGCATCGTGTGGGGAGGCAGCGTCGGCCCGGTCCCGCCGATACAGCCATTGATCGTTACCGTATTGCTCGAGCTCACGCTTCCGATGACGGGCGTCGCGTCATGGTCGACGCTCAACGTGCCGGCTGCGGTCTGCGTGAACGGCCCGCCGAGCGACAACACCTGACCCACGCCGATCGAAACCGTATTCTCGTTGTTGACGGTGATCACTCCGAAGACCGAGTCGGTCGCGCCTCCTTGCAAGTCGAGCAGCCCGGTGTTGGTGAGCGTCCCGTTGTTGATGAAACGCCGCGCGTCGGCACCGCCCGAAAACGTGCGGATCGTGCCCGAGTTCGTCAGCGTGTGCCCCCCGAACACCAGGCCCGAGTAACCACCTGCGCCCTCCATCGTGATCAAGCCCGCGTTGGTGAAGTCGGCCAGCAGTGTTGCGGTCAGGTTGCCGCCGGGCAGATCGAGGCTCTGCCCCGACGCGAGGGGACCACCCTTGACCGAGATGTTGCCGCCGAGCTGCAGCGCCGCGCTGCCGGTCCCTGTCACGTCGAGCGTACCACCGTTGCCGATCACGATCGGGGACCCCGACGTCGAGCCATCACCTTGAGTGTACGTCCCCTTCACCAAGAACTGCGTGCCGTTGTTTGTGATTGACCCACCAGCATTGTTCGTCACCGCCGAAAAGTCGACGCCCTGGCTCGCCGAGAGCGAAATCGAACCCGTGTTCGTCAACGAGAGCGCCCCGAAGACCGTGTCGGTCGCGCCCCCCTGCAGGTCGATGGTGCCCGTGCTCGTGAGCGTCCCGTTGTTGATGAAACGCCGCGCGTCGGCACCGCCCGAAAAGGTGCGGATCTTGCCCAAGTTGGCTAGCGTGGGTGTCCCGAGCGCCAGGCCCTAGTAACCACCTGCGCCCTCCATCGTGATCAAGCCGTGCGGGCCGATCGACGAGTCGGCGCCGATGGCCAGCCCGATGTTGCCGCCCGGAAGGTCGAGCTTCTGGGTCCCCGTCGTTCCGCCGAGCGTGAACGCGTTCGTGGCTCCGTTCACGTTCAGCGTGACGGTGTAGGTGCCGTCGACGACGATGCAGACGTC
>JACXTT010010547.1_pt1 | contig 12433 bp, 14 predicted proteins | sample 9270951 | NCBI WGS metagenome assembly JACXTT01 (sample SAMN15532306, study PRJNA645909) | rock metagenome | isolation source: weathered quartz diorite | place: Puerto Rico | collected 2017-06-21 | reverse complement strand
GTAGAATTGGCGGTTTTGACCGCCGCGCTGGATCACTTGCAGTTTGGTGAAATAAGCCATACGCGTACACTAGCCATATAGCTAGTTACATGCAAGGCATTTTTTTCACAGCTTCTCACTGGCGCCCGGCCAGTGACGTACGATATAGAAACAGAGCACCGTCCGGGCCTCCAGTGCAGAGCGCAAGTTAGGAGGACACATGTGGCCGTCTCCAGCACAAAAAGTAACGATTGTCGGCACAGCTCTGAGCCTCGATGAAGGGGCGCCAATCGAAACCCTTCAACGAACCGAAACGATCCATGAGCATCTTGAAAACTGGATGCGGATCGCCGATGCGAAGCCGCATGCCTCCGCGCTTGAGAATCCAGAAAACATCCTCAACGAAAGGGCCTTGGTCGGTCGTCTCAACTCCAATCTCATCAAGCTCGTGAATGCTGAAGGAAACAGGTCTGCTGAATGGGCGTTTGAAGGTAAAGGTGTCGCCATTCAGCCAGTAGTTCGTGCGCAAGTAAGGCGCGACCATCACCAGTGGCTTCAAGAACCACTCGCTGAATCTCAGATCTAGCTGTTTCCAAGTCATGATGCGAATCCGCCTAACGAAAAAACTCACTCGCGCCGCGCCCCCGACTTGCAACACGAACAGGGCGTCATCGTGGCGTCGAGCGAAGTGGTTTGTTATCTGATCATTTCGGAACACCGGGAGCTAAACGGTTAATGAAGTCCACGAGCGGGATGTAGATCGCAACCACCGTTGGCAGTAACACCAGAACCAGCCCAGACATCGTGGCCGCCAGAAACCCTGTCCAGCGCACCGGACTCCCTGCTTTGCGCACCCACACGTAAGTGCAATAGACCAGCGCGCCCAGGGCAAACACGGCGAGTAGGACTGGTCCTGCGGCCATGCAAAGGCGGGTGAAAGCCGGCAAGTGGGCCTGTTCGCCAGTAACCGCACTCAGCCTAGCGGCCGCTGGCAGGACCATCAGAGGCAACTTTAGAATTATCATCGACAGGAACCAACATGCCGCGCCGAACACGACGAGAATGACTCCATGGATCACTTTGTTCATATTTTCCTTTCTATTTTTGGACCGTGGTGGACATCCGCCGTCAGGGCTAGTCAAGCAGATAACGACTCCACTCAGGCACAGCCGCCGGAGCGGGACGTGAACTGCAAGGATGATGTTCGAGTTTCATGAAGCGGTCAACTGCCCGGCGCGGCGGCTGTTGCCTGCAGTGGCTGGTTGGGCTCTTGTGCTTCCCGAACACCATGGCGCCGGAAGAACTCGACCAGCTCGCTCCGAGAGACCCGATCCGGAACACCAAGAACTGCGATGCTCGTACGCATCACAAGAATCAACAGACCGAACGGCTTCCCAGAACTCTCACGCGGAATGAATGAAAAAGTGAGAATGTCCTGGTATTGCCAAAGGGAAGCGCCAACACCATGTCCGTAAAACGCGCGAGCAACACCGTCATCAGTAGCCTGAACCTCCGACAAGCCAAGGTCGGACAGAAATCCCACGAACACCGCGATACTCAGGCACATGAAGATGGCGCCTGTGAGTCCGATGCGCAGACCTTTGCCGTATCGCTGATCCAAATACCACCCAAGCATCATCGCCACAAAGACCACGATGATCAGCCAACCCTTCCGCTTCCACCCACCTCGGTCGCGCATTCGCAGCGAAAACAACCACGGCTCTCGCCACCGTAATTGCTGTCCCGTGCTCATAGGTTCACGCCCAACGCAAAAAAACTGAGCGATGCGGGCGTCCCACAGTGCCAAAATCGTCAACCGACGTGGCCCGCCCGCATTCGCTCCAGTGAATGGTTCGGCAAAACTCACCGCGCCGTGTTCCGCTTGGAAAAAAGCCAAACCATCCTCTCGACGATGATCCCCCACATCAAACAGCTCATCGCGAGAAGCAAAATCAAAACCGGTATCGGCCAGGAACCATGGTCGTGATAGACGAAAAAAGCATACAATCTCACCGGCAAGGCAAGCAGTGTGGCCACGACGTCGACAGTTTTGAGCGCTAAATCCTGTGACTGGCCGTCGTAGGGCAGGAGCAGGAGACGTTCAATGACCCATAACAAGAGCATCGCCGGAATCACGGTGACGGATACCAAGGTGATGGTTTTCTTATTCATAATCCTCTCCGTTTGACAAGTGAGGGTGCCATGCGTCACGCCGAACATCGCGGCTCAGGCACGGCGCGTCCCGGGCGTGCGGCATCGAACGAGACCGTAATCGCGCCGTTGCCTGGAGCCGCCTGGTTAAGCGCTAATGCTGCCAACGCTTCCATAGTGCCTTCAAAATGCGCACTGCAATCAGTGCTGTGACGACTCCCACCACTGCGTATAGCGCAATGACAATCCAAAAACTCCGTGCATCATCCTGCTGGCTGAAGAACACCGAACCGCGGGAATATGGCGAGAGAATCTTTCCGGCTTTGAGGCCCTCAATGGTATGCCAAGCGCACAGCACTGGTACCAGCAACAAAAGCGCTGTGCCAAGCCACTCCAAGACCGCACTAACGAATCCTCGGGATGCCCTTTCGACGTGCATACGCTTAACGCCCAGCATCAGCGGTGCGAGCCAGCCGCCGAGAACGGTCGGGTTGCAAGTGACATAAACGGCTGGCTCGCATCCGCTGAATGCTGTTGTTGGACCGTCGCCTCATGGCAAACCAATAGACCAGCACATGAACCCCGCGCAACGAATAACAGCGTAAAGCGAGAGCAACCCAATCAGGACTGCTACCAAGCGAGGAAAGCCTCGCAGCCGAAATACCAATGAAAACCCACAGAAAGCTCCGCACAGGCCAGCGAGAAAGAGGGCGACACCACCCACTATGAATACGCTGGAAAAACCAAAGCCATCACCAAAGGGTAGGAACTGCAACGCGAATTCCCCGAGGCCAATAGCAACGACTACAACGCCAGCCCAGACGCCTACCTGAAGTTTACGCGGAGAAGCATCGAGAGTGTCCATAGGCTACTTGGTCCAACTATTTAATTACATTGAAAGAATTCGGCCTATGTAGATAATAGCCCAGAAACACGGAATCGGGCTCCGGATGTTTTCCCCGCATTCTGCTTCAAGTTATGGGCAAAGGTTCGAGCAGTCAAGGGTCGAAGGGACCTGGACCAAGCGGCGGTGCCGGCAAACTGTGGGCAGCGGTCCTTCCCAATCCCAAGCTCAAACTGATGGACCAGGTTCGGGAAGTGATGCGGCTGAAGCACTACGCGATACGGACCGAGCAAAGTTATTCGGAGTGGATCCGCCGCTACATCCGGTTTCATGGGATGCGCTCGCGGGAGGAACTGGTTCCGGCCGAAGCGAAAATCGAAATGTTCCTCAGCGACCTGGCGATCAATGGGAAGGTTGCTGCCTCAACCCAAAACCAAGCGTTTAATGCGCTGCTCTTTCTCTATCGGGAGGTACTGCACCATCCGTTCGAAAACATCGACGCTGTGCGCGCCGACCGACCCGTGCGCGTGCCTGTCGTGCTCACCGTTGAAGAGGCCAGGAGCGTGCTGGCGATTATGTCGGGCACCCCGCAGTTGGTGGTCAAGCTGCTGTACGGCAGCGGCCTTCGGTTGCTTGAGGCACTGCGTTTACGAGTCCAGGATCTGGACCTGGGGATGAAGCAGCTCACTTTGCGGGACGGCAAGGGAGCGAAAGACCGGTTCACCGTGCTGGCTGAGGGCCTCATCCAGCCGCTAAAGGAGCATCTGGAAAGAGTCCGGCTGGCTCATCAGAACGACCTGCAGGTGGGCTATGGGTCAGTTTACTTGCCTGCCGGGCTGGAACGGAAATACCCCGCGGCGGCCCATGAATGGAAGTGGCAGTACGTGTTTCCGGCGCGGGACCGATCCACAGACCCGCGCTCGGGCAAGATCCAGCGGCACCACGTCGATGAGGCCACTATCCAAAAGGCAATCAAAGCGGCCGCGGCCCGCGCAGGAATATCCAAGCGGGTCTCAAGCCACACGTTTCGGCACAGCTTTGCCACCCACGCCCTGCAGCGCGGAGCCGACATCCGCACGGCGCAGGAACTGCTCGGGCACGAGGACGTTTCGACGACGATGGTTTACACTCATGTGCTGCGCACCGGCGGGCTCGGCATGAAGAGCCCGCTCGATAGCTTGTAAGACCCTTTCTCCTATTGTTTATGAAGCGTTGTGGCTGGGCAAAGTCTGAATCCATGGTGGCGTACCACGATACCGAGTGGGGCGTGCCCGTGCATGATGACCGGTTGCTGTTCGAGTTTCTAATTCTCGAAGGGGCGCAGGCCGGCCTGAGCTGGTCCACCATCCTGAACAAACGCGAGAACTATCGGCGAGCCTTTGACAATTTCGACGCCCGAAAAATAGCGAAATACAATTCTCGCAAAATCCGTGCGCTGCTGGCCGACCAGGGCATCGTCCGGAACAGGCTCAAAATCGCGTCGGCGATTCGAAACGCGAAAGCATTCCTGGCAGTACAAAAGGAGTTCGGCAGCTTCGACGCTTACATTTGGGGTTTTGTCGGCGGCAAGCCGATTCAAAACCGGCGGACGAAGCTATCAGCCGTGCCTGCGCGCACGCCGGAGTCCGATGCCATGAGCGCAGATTTGCTCAGGCGGGGATTCAAATTCGTCGGCTCGACTATCTGCTACGCGTTCATGCAGGCCGTGGGCATGGTCAACGACCATGATGTCGACTGCTTCCGATACTCGCAGATTCGATAGCAGAGCAGGATTTGGAGCTTGTTTGTCATTTGGATCTTGGAATTCCGTGTCCATCGGTGTCCATCTGTGGTTAATGCTGATTCGGGTCGAGGCTACGGCCCCGCAAGATTCAGACAGACCAGGCGATCTTCGCTCCACAGATAGAGCTTCTTTCTCGAAAGGACCGGCGCGGCCCAGCACGGATGATGCAATTGTGGGACCTGGAACCGCGAAATCTCTTCCGGCTTTTCCGCGCTCAGCTTGAACAGGCCAAGCAATCCTCCCTCGCCGAGAACGATCAATTTTCCATCCGCGAGAATGCACGAGCCGCGGCCGTACACGGTTGGCTGGCCGGTGCTGTGCGGCTGCCACTGCTCGGGCCGCTCCCACATGAGCTTGCCGCTTTTCAGCTCCACGCAGCGAAAGGTGGCGTCCGGCTCATTGCGGCCACTGAAGGCATAGAGAAAACCATCGTGATAGATTGGCGTGGTCCAATGCGTTTCCAGCACGGTGCTTCGCCAGACTTCTTCGACCCCTTTGCCGTCGGGTTTCACCCGCAGCAGAACCGAGCCGATCTTGTAGTACGCAGCCGAAATCAGGATCAAATCATCCACCACCACTGGGTTCATCGCGTTGACCGATTCCGTGACCTGTGATCGGAACCAGAAGCTGAAGTTCACCGCGCCATTGGTGGGGTTGAGTGAGACCAGGCCCTGGCGCATCAGGCAAAGAACCTGGCGTCGGCCATGGATCGTGCAGGCGACCGGCGTGGCATAGCTGGCCTGTTTCTCCCAGGCCTGCCACTTGACCGTGCGCTGGCCGGGCCAGCCAATCATCGGCTGGCCTTCCCAGTTTTTCTGGCCGACACTTTCCCACAGCGTTTTGCCGGTCAGCGCATCGAAAGCGACCATGCCCGAGTTGGGCTGGCCGCCGACCATCACCAGCAAGCGGTCGCCCTCCAGGATCGGAGAGCTGCCGACGCCGAAAAATGCGGCCGGCACATTCCAGTCCACGCCGGTATCGCGCTGCCAAAGCAGTTTTCCGGTCGCCAACTCGAGACAGAGCAACTTGCCTTCGGCGCCAAAAGTATAACAGCGCTCTGCGGTGAGCAGCGGCGTCCCGCGTGGCCCGTTATTGTAGCCGTAAGGATCGACGTAATGGCTGGGATAGGCGTGGCGCCAAAGGGACTTGCCTGTGGCAGCTTCGAAGCACTCGACGATTTCCTCATCGCCGATGCGATGGTGCAACACGAGAGAATTACCGCGCACGGACGGTCCGCTGTAACCGGTGCCGGTTTTCATGTCCCAGACCACGGGCGGGCCGCTGGCGGGCCAGTGGTCGAGCAGGTTTGTCTCGCTGGAGATTCCATTAGCGCGCGGGCCGAGCAACTGCGGCCAATCTTCGCTCGATTCCGGTCCTGCCACCGCTGCGAAGGCCAACACCAGGGAGAGCCACCACAGAGCTGCGATGCCCACATCCCGGCCAGGCCGCAACCGAGGCTGAACCGCGAAACACGCGAAATACGCAGAAATCCGACCGCTGGCCTGCTTCCTTTCCGCGTATTCCGCGTATTCCTCTGTTACTCTCCCCTGTTTTCCTGTTGCGGCTGGGCGCGCTTTATCCATCGCGCCTCTGCGCCTAAGCAAGTCGCCAAGCCGTTTCACAATCGCAAGAAGATCTTCTTCTGGTAAAGGAAGCGCACAAACCAGAACGCCAGCAGCAGACCGACGACTGCGACGACGAGGTCCCCGAGGCCGGCGGCCACCTGGTTGTCGAAAAAACTCTTGATGTCGCCGCCGGCCAGTCGCGCGGCGACCCTGCCAAAACCACCCAGGATGTTTTTCGTCAGATAAATCGTGATGGAATTCATTCCGATCCAAACGAAGGGCTGGCACCAGCCACGCTGCTGACAGACATCAACCACCCAATAAAACAGCCCGAGCAGAACTGCGCTGTAACCGCCGGCAACCAGGACGTAGGAGGAGGTCCAAATCTTTTTGATCACTGGAAATTGGAAATTCCACACCCAGCCCGCTGCAACTCCCGTGAGGCCGAAACCGATTAAATAGAGCACCTTGCGACGTTCATCAACGCTCTGAGTTTTCAGAACCAAGCCGGCGAACACCCCCAGCAGGCAAGTGGCGACTGCAGGGATAGTGCTGAGAAAGCCCTCAGGATCGAAGAAGGTGTCATACTTCTTTCCGGGCAGGTACTGAAAATCAATGTGGTCGGACAGATTCAGTCCTTTGCCGTACTTGCCGCTCACCCGATTGGTGGTGCTTGAAAACAGTTTGTGCGCACCAGCCCACGCCAGGCTGTTCTTCACGGTGGAGGGATTTGGCGAACCTGGATTCGCGAAATACGCCGCAGTCTCACTATCACCCGCTTGCTCCGCGAGGCGCGCGATATTACTCCGCGTAAGTTGGATATCGCGGATCGGCACGAAGCTCAGCAACGCCCAATATCCAATAAGCAGTCCAGCGCAGATCCCGAGCAGGGCGCGCGGCCGAAAAAAGCAAAAGAGGAGACCGGCGAAAAAATAAGCCAGAGCGATGCGATTGAGCACGCCCATGAGCCGAATGTCCGGCCAGGAGCTGGTGAATCCGCCGGAGTAGAAGATGCCGAGCAGAAAGAGCAAAACTCCGCGTCTCACGATGCGTTTGAGCGCTTCTGCTCGGCCCGCTTGCTCTGTGGTCTTGGTCAGCGAAAATACCAATGAGACGCCAACGATGAAGACAAACAGCGGGAAGATCAGATCGTAGAAATGGAATCCTTCCCATTCGGCGTGTTCGAGCTGGCTGGCCAGGAAGCTCGTGACCGGGTTGTGGCTCATCCGGTTGAGGGCTGCGACCAGCGAATCCGCGCCGATGATCCAAAACATGTCGAACCCGCGCAGAGCATCTACCGAGATGAGGCGTTGACTGGCGGTTGCGGCCTGGCTTTGAGTCAGTGTGGCCATTGGGACTAGTAGCGCGAAACGTTAGAGAGACCACACTCCTGTTCAAGGCTAATCAATTCGTCCGCTTCCGCAGATCGACGCAAACCAGCCTGTCCTTGCTGCGAGCGTAGAATAAACCGTCAGCCAGCGCAGGGTGGGCACGGACCTGGTTGGGCAGAATTTGGGCGCGGGCGTTGGGCTTGAACGCTGTCGGAGAAGCCGGCGCGCGAATGAGCTCACCACGTTCGGTTAGAACCAGCAATTGGTCTCCTGCGAGTATGAGCGTTGCGGCACCGAAAGCCGGCTGTTCCCACATTACCTTGGCGCTCCTAAGCTCGACGCACCTGAGGCTGGCGGAAGGCTCGAAGCCGGGATCGGTACGGCCGTGGATGCCATAGAGAAAACCAGAGAGATGGACACTTGTGGCGTAGTGATTGGAAAGCACATCGTCCGAGGCCCAGAGTTTTCGAGGAGCGCTTTCAGAGAGTTGGAGCAAAGCCGCGCCGGTGCCGTAGCTGGCCGACAGAAAAACCGTGTCGCCGATGAGCAAAGGCGTGGCCGCGGTGACGGAATTGCGCATCGGCGGCCGGAATGGGAATTGGAACAGGACTTTGCCATCCGCGGGTTGGGCAGCCAGGAGGGCGCTACGTGTTAGAAAGAAGACGCACCGCCGGCTACCGACTGGACCGGCGACAGGCGATGAATAACTGGCTTCGTCATCCGATGCCTTCCAAAGCACTTTCCCGTCACGTGTGTTGAACGACACTATCCCTGCTCCGCTTTTTCCTCCAACGATGAGCAAAACGGCCTCGCCCTCGACCAGGGGCGAGCAGGCGATGCCAAAGAAACCCTTCGGCGCGTGGAATTCCGACTTGGTATCGACACTCCATAACTTCCGACCAGTCGCCAAATCGGCGCAGTTCAGCACGCCTTCCGCGCCATAAGTGAAAACCCGGCCATCGGCGATGGCGGGCGTCGCGCGCGGTCCTTCATCGAAACCGAAATCGTCGCGATAAGCCGTGGCATAGCCAAAGCGCCAGAGCGATTTGCCGGTCTGAGCTTCGAAACATTCGACGATTTCCTGGTCGTTCATCCGGTGAAACTGGATTAGCTTGTCTGCAGCGACCACTGGTCCGCTGAAACCCTGGCCCACTTTTTTCTGCCAAACGACCGGCGGGCCATCCTTCGGCCAGGTTTCGGCCAAACCGGCGCCGGAGTAAACGCCATTGCGGGTCGGGCCGAGGAATTGCGGCCAATCGCTCGCGATCGTAGTCGCCGTCGAGAGGGCCACTGCAAACGTGAGGCTTAACATCCAGTGCATAACCTCAGCGCAGCCAGAGGTATAGAATGGCGGCCAGGACCAGCAGCGCGACAATCCACCAAAACCAATGCATGCCCCGGGGCACGGGGCCCTCGCGGCCGAACTCGCGCTTCACGAAGTCGTCATAATCGAAATGCTGGTCGGGCAAATCCAACCCGCCGGCGTGGGCCTCCTCGGACCAACCTGTCTGCTCGTCAGAGCCGCATTCGGGGCAAGCCTTCGCTTTAGGCGGCACTTCCGCGCCGCAGTTGGGGCAGATTTCAGGGGTCATTCAGAAAATTCCAAACACCAACCACCAAGCTCCAGAAATGCTCCAAATATCAAATCCCAAACTATCTCGCGCTGGAACTATGAGAGTGCGTCTTGAAAATTGGTGCTTGGTATTTCTCTGGAGCTTGATGGTTGGAATTTGGAGCTTCTCTCGTCATTCCATCCCCGCATACTCCTCGTCCGTTTTCAGATCCAGCCCCATGAGGACGTAATCGTGTTTAATGGCCTGCATGTCCTTGACGTAATCCTCCAACCGCAAGAGGTTGCTGAAGCCGAGCATGGCGAACATTTTGATGGCCGCCTCCTGGTCGCCGATAAATTCCGCTTCCACTTTCTCAAGTCCAAGGTGCCGGGCGAGGTCAACAATCTCTGCGATGAGAGCGCGCGCCAGGCCGCGGCCGCGGTAATTCGGTAACACGAGCACACTGACCCGGCCGATGTGCCGCTTCCAGCCGCCCAATTGCTGGTGCAGGGTGGCGTCGCCGACGATTTTGCCGTCCATGAGCGCCAGCAGCGGCAGGTTCCGGCCCAAATCGATATTCTGGCACCAATCGCGAATGACTTCAGGGTCGGTGACGCGATGCTTGATGAACATGCGCTCGGCCTCAGGCACAGACAGGAAGAATTCGTGAAACGCCTTCTGGTCATCCTTGCGCAACGGTCGCAGCTTGCTTTTGGACCCGTCCTTGAGCTTGATTTCCTTGGAGAATTTCTGGAGTTCGAATTCGAGTGACATAGGTTAGCGCCTTTCTCTGCTCTCGGGTGACTTTGCCCGAAGCAGGCCCGTAACGCAAGATGGGAGAAACAGCTCGGAGCGCACGATCCTGATCGTGCAGGTGGACGCGTTTTGTGGTCGGGGCGATCGAGCACGTAGTCGTCCGTTCGGACAAAAACCGTCAAGCCCATACAGGCCAGATACAGAAAGTTCCGCGGCAAACCCACGCCAGCGCGGCCTCCAGCACCCCAACTCATCACCATCCCGCTAATCCGGAGCCAGGGTCCGAGCCTTCCGCTGCTCCGAAAATCCCCTCCGCGCTCCCGGTTCATGTCGCGTACTTTGGGGACATGCAGCATTCCTCTAAGGCTGCTAACCTTATCAGCCAAATTGGCCAGACTTTACAAAACTAAACGGGAATCCGTTGTTGTAAAATCAAACCTGGATTCGACTAATAAGCGACCTCCTCCTGAGCCGTAATTTGGCCGGCTGAGGTTCGGGGCCTCCGCAACAGGAGTTATGAGTGAAGATGATGCTGGTCCAAGCGCTCTCGGATTTTGGCAGAATCGCCTCTCCGACCGCACTATATTAGCTGCCGTCAAGAGGTACCCGGAAACAACCAGGCCGCCTAACATTCGTCCGCTTGGAGTCGAATCTTTTCAGACCTGCTGGCCGCTTTTTGGATAGCCGCTCATCGATCTCATGCGAACGCTGCTTAAGCCCTGGAAGCCCAAGTCGCCGCGCCCGGGGTTCACGCTCATCGAACTGCTGGTGGTCATTGCCATCATCGCGATACTCGCCGCATTGCTTTTACCGGTCTTGTCCAAAAGCAGGGACAAGGCGCGTGCCCTAGGCTGTTTGAGCAATCTCAAGCAAATTCAACTGGCTTGGCAACTTTATGCCGGTGACAATCAGGACAGACTCGTGTTAAGTGGTAACCTTGGGGGCTCCCTACCGTGGGTGCAGGGAGTCCTTGATTACTCTTCCAGCACGGTCAATACCAATACTCAACTTTTGGTGAATGCGAAATATGCCGCCTTCGCGCCCTACATTTCAGCCGCCGGCGTCTATCATTGCCCCTCCGACCCGACGACGGTGAAAATCATGGGGGCTGTCTATCCGCGGGTACGAAGTTACGGAATCAACTGGCGCGTCGGAACACCCTTGGGTCCCCGTCGTAACAGCTTGATTTATGATGCATCCCGAATGTCCGATATTCGCAAGCCATCGATTCTGTCAATCTGTTTTGATAAGCATCCGGATTATATCGGCGACACCGAATTTGATAATGGAAATGCTGTCGTCGCATGGAGCGCAGCCAACGCAGCCGAGGCGAGTTTCGCTGATTATCCTTCGAGCCAGCATAATGGCGGCGGGGTGATTTCCTTCGCCGATGGTCATGTCGAACTGCATAGGTGGGTGGATGCGCGAACCAAAATCCCTATTCGAAACGTGATGGTTGCGGATCCCACCTCGAACTCCTGGGTAAACACGCCTTCGCCCAATAACGAGGATATCCATTGGTTGACCGACCACGCCTGGGCATCGTACGCCACTCAATAACATCTAAACCCTGATGAGAAAACTCACCTCACAGATTTCTCATGCGAACGCTGCTTAAGCCCTGGAAGCCGAAGTGGCCGCGCCCGGCGTTCACGCTGATCGAATTGCTGGTGGTCATTGCCATCATCGCCATTCTGGCGGCGCTGCTCTTGCCCGCGCTGTCGCGGGCCAAACTCCGAGCGCAACAGATCCAGTGCCTGAGCAACGTCAGGCAGTTGAACATGGTTGGTCTTATCTACGCCAGCGACAACGGAGGGCGCTTCGTTCCCGCTGACTTTGGTACATTTTTCGAGTATTGGACGACGCCTACTACTCCTAGCTGGTGGATGCCGGCATTAACCAAGTACGATGCCAAGGTGGCCGCGGTTCGATTTTGTCCTTCGACCCCCAATAAGCCGCGAGCTCCTTCGTGGTTGGGCCGAGCCGACGCCCGATGGTTCTGGTTGGAATCCGCGTCTGGGCCGCTGATCAGTGGCAGCTACGGGATCAACGGTAACCTTGGCGGTAGTGTTGCCGAAAGTAGGGATGCCGATTATTTCAACAAAGACACGTCCGTTCAGAAGCCGGCGCAAACCCCCACGTTCTTCGATTGCATCCAGTTTCGTTGCGAGGCCAGAGAAAAGGATCCTCCCTCCCGAAACCTTTACGAACCTTACCTGGCTGAAGGCGGCTACGGCATATATCTTTGCGCCATTGCGCGGCACGGAAACATGCCGGCCTCCGCCGCGCCGCGCAACCTGACTTCGGGAATATTGCCCGGCTCGATCAACATGGGATTCGTGGACGGCCGAGAAAGGGGTCAAACCGGAATGGCGCTTAGTTAAGACCCAAAACTTTGGGGGACAATCGCTTGCGACGTGCGAGGTGGGGCGCTTCCAAGAAGATGATCTTGCGCGAAAGCCGTTCCATTT
>JACXTT010010546.1_pt1 | contig 12434 bp, 9 predicted proteins | sample 9270951 | NCBI WGS metagenome assembly JACXTT01 (sample SAMN15532306, study PRJNA645909) | rock metagenome | isolation source: weathered quartz diorite | place: Puerto Rico | collected 2017-06-21 | reverse complement strand
CGGTCCAGTCGTTGCCGTTGCGCGTGTAGAGCGACACGCGCCCTTTGCGGACGCGTGCGCCGATGCGATAGCCGTCGTACTTAATTTCGTGCAGCCACTCGTCGCCGGACGGTGGTCTGTCGACGAGCGTCGCCAACTGCGGCACGTAGTCGGGGCGCGGCGGCATGCGAGACGGGCAGCAAAACGGTGCGGGCGATTTCGCGCGCGACGCGACGGGCGCCGGCGAGATCTCCTGGCGCGTAGGTGCGGCCCGACCCAGCGTAGCAGAGGGTCACCGCCCCGGCTACCGTCGGACCGACGCGAATCGGGAGCACGAGCGCCGATCGGCAGGCGAGCCGGCGATGCAGGTCCGCAATGCTGCCGCGCCGCGTCGGCTGCCCGTCGCACTGAATGCTTTTGCGGAGTAATGGCCGTCCGGTGCGAATGACCTGCGCCACAGTGCTCTGAAGGTCGTCGCGGCGAATGCGATAGATCCGTTGGAGTGCACGGACAAGCCGGGCGCCAGCGGGAGAGATGTGCGCCGATGCGATGCCGACGATGGAGCGGCCGGCCACCATGAAGACCATGGCGAAATCGGCTAGCGCTGGAACAGCACGGCGCGCGATCTCGTCGATGCTTCGATGGGCGGCGCGGTCGGCGGTCGCGATCGGAGTGCTCGATCGAACCTGCTCGTCCATGGACCTACCTCCCTCGTGGCGGATGTTCACGAATGTACATGCAAGCGGTATGCGCGTAGACTGCTCTCATATGTCGAACACAACGTCCCAATCGGCCACACAGCCCGAGGCGTGGATGCGCGGGCCCATCGGCGGGATAGATCCGTTGTTGATGCCAGTGGCTCATGCGCTCGTCCAGGCTCGCGACGAGCTGGAACGGATGTCTTCGCAGATTCCGGCCGAGCACGTGTGGCTGCGGCCCGGGGGCGCCGCATCGATCGGATTCCACGTGAAGCACCTCGGCGCCGCGCTGGATCGTCTCTTCACCTACGCGCGAGGCGAACGGTTGAGTGATGCGCAAAAAGAGGCGTTCCGCTCTGAAGCGGAGTCGGGCAGTCCACCTGCCCTTCTTGGCGATCTCGTGAACGAGGCGAGTGCGCAGATCGATCGCGCTCTCGATCAACTCCGCCGTACTTCTACAAACCAACTGCTCGACCATCGTGGCGTCGGCCGTGCGCAGCTGCCATCAAACGTTCTGGGCCTGCTGTTCCATGCGGCGGAGCATTCCACCCGGCATACGGGTCAATTGATTACGACGGCAAAAATCCTCGCGAATCACTAGCGCTGGATACCCTCGAACGCATTGCCAGCCGCGTCCAGCACCAGCAGCTCCAATGCTGCGACGAGCCGCAGTGGCAGCCCCAGCAATGAGGGAAGCACGGCCGCAGGTAATCGAGAGGGAACAACGGGAGCTGGTGTCTCAGGATCGACCTCAACGGGTACTACCTTTCGACTTGAAGGAGAACAAGCGCGTCGAAGTAGCCACGCTTGGCCTGGCTTGTGCGTCTTGAAATGGGGTTGGTGCCTGTTGCACCCACTCGATTTTTCTAATAGGAGGACGACATGAGCAAGGCGAAATTGAGCGCCACGTGCGCAGCTGTCGTGCTGTCGTGCGCGTTCGTGTCGGCGCAGACGAGCAGTCAGGGACGGAATCCGGACAAGCCGCTGCCGCACAGTGACGCCGCCAAGGGTCCGCAGACGGCGACGATCAGTGGCTGCGTCGTGCGCGACGCCGCCAACGGGGGGCAACCCACAATTGCGTCCCACGGTATTTCGTATCAACTAGCGGGCAAGAGCGACAAAGACCTCCAGCATTATCTCGGTAAGCGACTGGAAGTGACCGGCACGCTTGACTCCGGTTCGACGGGCGCGCGCGCGACGAGCGGCAAGACCGACGATACAACCGGCGCACCGAAGGACCAGACCGCGACGGCGGGGCAGTCCGACGTGCCCGCGACCGGCGCAAAGCGTGACAACACAGCGCCTGAGGCAGTCCCACTGGCCACCGATAGAGGAACAACGGCGGATCTCACAGCGCGGATTCAGGTGAAGACGATCAAGATGATCGCGCCGAACTGTCTCTAGGATTGAATTGACCGGTGTGCCGGGTCCGAAAGGACCCGGCCTCCTCATGCAGGTTTGCGGGCGAGACTCTCGCCGCTCCGGGCGGCGCGGACCTTCTGCAAGGCGCGGCTTTCGATTTGCCTCACCCGCTCGCGGGTCACCGACAGCCGCCGGCCAATCTCTTCGAGCGTGTACTCGCGATCGGTGCCCAGCCCGTAACGCAGACGCAGCACCTCTCGTTCGCGATCCGAGAGCGGCGCCAGCGCGCGCGTGACCTCGTTGGACAGATCGCCTTCAAGCGTCGCTTCTTCCGGCGATCGAATAGAGGTGTCACGGAGCAGCTCGCCGAGCTCGGTGCTTTCGTCTTCGCCGACTTTCATCTCCAGCGAGTACGGCGTCTTCTGCGCGTCGAGCAGCAGCCGCACCTTTGAGACCGGCATTTTCAGGCGCTCGGCGAGATCATCGGGCGACGGATCGCGACCCCGTTCGCTGCGCAGCGCTTTGCGCTCCTTCTCGAGCCGGTTGAGCGACTCGATGACGTGAACGGGGAGGCGAATCGTGCGGCCGTGGTCGGCGATGGCGCGCGTAATCGCCTGGCGGATCCACCACGTCGCATACGTCGAGAACTTGAAGCCGCGCCGAAACTGGAACCGATCGACGGCTTTCATCAGCCCGAGGTTCCCTTCCTGAATGAGATCCAGAAACGAAAGACCGCGGTTCATGTAGCGCTTCGCGATAGACACGACCAGGCGAAGATTCGCTTCCATCAGGAGACGCTTCTCTTCACGAACGGTGTCTTCTGACGCCTGCACGCGTCCATAGCGTTTCCGGAACTCGGCGCGGGTGAGACCAACGCGCGCCTCGAGCTCCTGACAGCGCATCAGCCGCTCGTCGCGCGGAAGCTGCTCGAGACTCCGGAACTGCTCGTCCACATGTCGTAGCTCGGTGACGATGTCGTCGACGAGCGACGGACGAATCGGCTGTGCGGCCAGTTCCTTGGCGGTCACTTTCCGGGTCCGATCGATCTGTGATTCGAGCTGCGCTCGCGTTCTGGCACCGACACGCGGCTGCTCGAGCCGGGCGCGCGCATCGTCGATCAGGGCTCGGCGGCGCTTGATGCGAGCGAACGCCCTCAACACCGGCGTGACATGTTCTTCTTTCAGCTCGCCGCCCTCGGGCAGCAGGATCAGCTCCGCCGCGGGTTCACCTTTGTTCCGGATGCGATCCGCAAGCGCCACGAGCGTTTGGACCGCTGACGGAATGTCGCCGAGCGTCGTCACAAGATCTCGTTGCGCATTTTCGATGCGCTCGCCGATGACGCGCTCTTCGGCCGCCTTCAGTAGCTTGCGCTTGCCGATGTGGTGAAGGTAAACGCGTACGAGGTCGACCTCCTCACGGCCGACCGGTGCGCCCGCCTCGAGCTGCTCCTCTTCCTCGGTCTGGACCGCCTGGTCCTCGAAGGCCTCGGGTTCCTCGTCGTGGAGGATCTGCTCCGGGTTGGGCGCGAACGGCTGCGGCGCGTCCTCGAGCTCGTCATGTGTCTCTACGGCGAGGCCGAATTCCTGGGCACGGTGGCGCCAGTCGAGCACATGCGCCTGCTTGGACGGGTCGCTCCAGTCGATGAGCGGCTTCCGCCGGCGGGTCGGCGCGAACTCGAGCGTTTTCGGACGTCCCCGTGGAGCTTTCGGCATATCGTTCTCGGGTAGCAAGAGCCTTACCCTTCTAGGACGGCCCAACGGTCTCAAGAGTTTCAGGGCCCCAGGCCAGTGTGTCCTGCCGTGGGGAGAAATGAAGAACAGGCGCGATCGCCGGCAGTCCGACCCCTGCCGCCTCCGTCATGGTGTTCACGGCAAAGGTGGCCTCGGCACGCTGCAGCGTCCACGGCGGATGATGAATTTCGAGACGGTAGGCACGAAATCGTGCGTCGACGTTGTACAGGCAGTAGCGCTCGGTCAGGAAGTGGTCCAGCGTGCCCGGCTCAGCGTGGAATACCGGACCTGTGGGCTCGTAGTGGACGACCAGTTCCGCCGAAGCGCCTTCGCCGATGCGTCGGCTCGAATAGTCAACACGCCGCGCGTCGCAGTGGACCCGCATCTGCGCCGTGAAATACGGGAGGTGAAGCAGCGACCGCGCGGCCGCTACGGCGAGGGCACTTTCCGCATCAAGACTGAAAAAATAGACGCCCGGCTTTCCGCCGAGCGTCACGTAGGTTCGGACATTGAGCTCCGCAAATTCTGATACCCACCGCAGCGCGGGCAGCAAGCGCGGCGCGACATTCGTCATTCGAAACGGCACGACGCCGATCCACGCCTGCCCGTCATACAGATCGAGCGGCAGTCCCGGAGGCATTCGGCTGCGCAGCAGGGCGGCGTCCACGGGCCAATGTGCGAACAGCAGATTGTGCCAGCTCTGCGTCATCAGCCATGGTGAATCGGGCACCGGCCATGGGCGATGGCCCACCTGGTTGATGATGCCTTCAGGAAAGTCGCTGGCCATCAGTCATCCATTGCAATCCGCGTGATGAGTCGCCTGTTCCTCGTTTGTGTGTGTGTTGCAAATTTTTGGGCACTCGGTCGTGCCGTTCAGGCTCAGTCGGAGGTCGCGTCGATTAACAACGAGCCGCATCACAAGCGACTGCTCTATACCAATGATCTTCGGATGTGGGACGTCACACTTCCGCCGGGCCAATCAACACCGCCGTTTCGCCACGAGTACGATGTCGCAACTGTCGTCGTCGGCGACGGGACTTTGAACATTCAGCGCAACGGAGAGCAGCTCTCCCCCTCGTCGCCGAACGCCCGCGGCTCCGTAATCGTGGGAGAACACACCGGCGCGCCGGCGACATACCGCATCGAGAACAGCGGGACGACAGAGTACCGGGCGTTCGAAATCGAGAACATGCGCGAAGGCAAATGGCCGGCGGCGGAGCCTTTTACCGCGCCAGGATCTTCGGTGCTGAAGGAGAGCCGCGCGTTCACGATTTACGACGTCGTGCTCAAAGCGCACTCGCCAGAGGTTATGCACAATCACACAGGCGCCACGGTCATCGTGCTCCTGAGCGGCACGCTGGAGCAAGCCGGCATCGGCGGCACTGATCCCGTGCGGCTGTCGCAGCTCGGTCAATGGCTCCCACTTCCGCGCTTCCAGCCGCACGCGGTGACGCCGGTAGGCGCCACTGACGCCCACGTCGTCGAGATCGAAGTGAGATAATCGGACTACCTCTGCGCGGGCCCCTAGCTCAGTGGTAGAGCACGTGACTTTTAATCACGGTGTCCCGGGTTCGATCCCCGGGGGGCCCATTCCTAAATGCTCAATGCTCCATGCTCAATGCCGAATGCCCAATCAATGCTCGATAACCGTTGAGCATTGACTTTGGGCATTGAGCGTTGATCTTCGCGGGAACCGAGGATGACGAGGAAGAATACGAAAAAGCAACTCGTCATAGCTGAACCCGAACCTGATGAACGCGTTGAACACATGAAGCGCTCGAACCCAAAAATCCCTGATAACATCGGTTGCTGCCGATAGGCCATTGCGAGTGACGCAGTAGCGCCTAACATCTAATAAGTACGGTCCCCATGGTGTAGCTGGCCCAACACGCTGCCCTTTCAAGGCAGAGATCGCGGGTTCGAATCCCGCTGGGGACGCCACCCCGTTTCGGCTTTTTTCTTGAGCAAAATCTTCAAAAAGACGCCAGAATCGACCCGAAGTTCATGTGCGCGGTGAAGACGTTTCTTGTACCATTTTGCCCGTTGCTGGGGCCAAAGCTGACCCGAAAGATGACCTAAGGCTGACCTGGCGACGTAGACCAGTAGGGGCTGGGACTGGCTGTAAACCATCGGAAGCGAAATCGGAAATGTCGGTTGGGAGGAGCTGACCATGAGGTTGGCCGTATTCTCGACGGCTTTGATTCTCTTTGGATGTTCCCAGGACAGCACACAGTCGCCGACGGTTCCTAGCGTCCAGAGCCCGCCGGTGCAGACTGCGCCGCAGTTGGTGAACCTCAGGGGGTTGTCGTTAGTCCTGGAGGCAATTGTATCGAAGGTGCGAGCGTTGAAGTGGTGAGCGGGCAGGCCGTCGGCCAAAAGGTCATGCAGAGCACGCCGTGCGACGCCTGGGATGACTACTTCTCCGGTGGCTTCATTTTTGAGGATCTCACTCCGGGCGTGGCGATGACCGTTCGTGCCTCCGCACCGGGATGGGGTCCGCGAGAGAAGAACGCTGTTCCATTTTTAGGTCCAGGGCCGACCCTGGCAGTCGTGATCGAGCTGGTCCAAGGGGGCTAGGGCTCGCTCGCAGTCACGCGATTTCCATCTGCTCTCCGAGCCGGGCGCGCGACGTGACACGCACCAGGCCGCACACTCGGTCCCCCGCGCGAGAGCGCCTCGGAGGTCGCCGACGTCGGGCCGCTGCGCGTATCGACCGTCTCACCGTAGTCCGCGAAGCTCGTCACGTGAATCATGATATCGGCCGGGTGCTTGTTGCTCCCGATCGCGACGCAGTCGTCCGGTCGGGAGGAAGCCAAATTTCCGCTCGTCGTCAGCGATATAAACCACGGTGCCCTCGACGGGCTCGGGCGCCGGTAGCGTCTCGGGCGCCGGCCGCTCGACCCACACCACTTGGCGCCCTCGTGGACCCTTCTCGGTCTCGGTAATTTCCGATATATCAATCACGTCGCCCTTGAGCACGTCGTCGACGTGGAAATCGCACTCGCTTCCGTGGACGAAGACGCGCCGGTCGTCGTCTACGGTCCGGACGTGCATGTACGTGCCGTTGGTGGTGGCTACCGAAAGCACGGCAAGAAATCAACGGAATTCAAGATTCCAATCCGTCATGGGAGTGGTCTGGTGCCGCATTCGCTATACGATTGACGGCCATCAGGCGGCGAATCCAACGGAATCGCGAAGCTGACGCATCGATTCGAGAAAGCCAGCGATCTGGTTCCAACTCGGAATACTTGGGGACGCCACCGTTTTCGGGTCTATTCCGGACACATCGGTAACACTGACTTGGGATGAGGTCGGCCCCGAGACGGGCGTATACTTTCGACCGCGGGAATCCCGATAGCCCTCATTTACGAAGGAGCACCGATGGGTTCGAGACGACTTGATCGAAGGGAACTCCTCAAGCGCAGCGCCACGTTGGCTGGCGGTTTGACGCTCGGAGCAGTGGCCCCAGCGAGCGGCCAGACACCAGCATCCGGAAGCCAGGCACCAGCATCCGGACCGAAGATGATCAGGGGCGACAAGGATCTGATCGCCTACGGCGACCGCTCCCATTTCGTGACGTCGGTACGCATACCGCACGGTGGTCGGCCTTCCCCCGATGCCTTCGGCCTCGTTTTTCATGTGGCGAGCCCGCTTCAGGATCAGGTCGGGGTGATCACGCCCTCCTCGCTCCACTACGTAGCGACGACCCGTGGGTCCTTCCTGCCGGACATCGATCCGAAGGACCACCGTCTCATGATCCACGGCATGGTGGACCGTCCTCTGACGTTCACGATGGAGGACTTGAAGCGCCTGCCTTCCGTCACGCGTCTTCATTTCATCGAGTGCGCGGGAAACAGGTCGACACCCAGAGCGAAGAACGTCCAGGAATCACACGGGATGACCAGCAATGCCGAATGGACCGGCGTCCTGCTCTCGACGCTGCTCAAGGAGTGCGGCGTAAAAGGCGGGGCAACCTGGTTCGTCGCCGAAGGCGCGGAGGAAGTGAAAGGCGCATCGAGCATGCCGCTCGCCAAGGCCATGGACGATGTGATCGTCGCCTACGGCATGAACGGTGAGGCCGTGCGGCCCCAGAACGGGTTTCCGCTCCGGCTGATGGTTCCCGGCTTCGAAGGCATCTTCTCGACGAAGTACGTGCGGCGAATCAAGCTTGTGGACCGCTACTACATGAACTACAACGACTACGGCCATCTTCGCCAGGACGAGAAAGAGACGGTGTTGGGTTACCAGTGGGGACCGAAATCGGTCATCACGCGGCCATCCGCCGGACAGCAGCTGCCCGGCAAGGGTTTCTACGAGATCACCGGCCTGGCGTGGTCAGGTGGCGGAGCGATTAAGAGAGTCGAGGTCTCGACTGACGACGGCAAGCATTGGATGGACGCGGAGTTCAAGGGAACGCCGCAGCGGATGGCGCATGCCAGGTTCGGCTGTCCCTGGAACTGGGATGGAAAGGAAACCGTGCTGCTTTCGCGCTGCACGGACGAACTCGGAGCGGTGCAACCGACGCGAGCCCAGGTCGCCAAGTTCTTCAACGTGCCGCTCGGCGAGGTGCCCGGGCTGGACAACACGATTCAGCCGTGGCATGTCGCCAGCGATGGGAGCGTGACCAATGGGCACACCACTTAGGTTTCTCTCGTGTGTGCTCTTGGGAGGATTCCTCCTGGGAGCGTCCGTGCTGGCCCAGTCGTCGGCCAAATATGGTGTCGGAACGACGCCGACCGCGGAGGAAATACGCGCGTGGGACATCTCCATCGGTCCTGATGGAGCGGAACTCCCGCCGGGCCGCGGCACGGCCAAGGAGGGCGCGCAGCTCTTTACGAGCAAGGGGTGCGTGGCCTGTCACGGGGCGAACGGGACCGGAGGCCGGGCTCCCGAGTTGAAATCGAAGGATGGTCCAAGTGTCGAGACGTGGAAACGGGGGCGGATACTGCCGGTACGCTCACCGTTCGCGACGACGGTATGGGACTACATCAATCGCGGGATGCCGCTCGGACGCGAGGGATCGCTCAAACCCGATGAGGTATACGCGCTGACGGCCTTTCTCCTCAGCCTCAACGAGGTCATCCCGGAGGACTTTGTACTCGACCAACAGAGTCTTCCGAAGGTCAAGATGCCGATTGGTGATGACTACGCTGCCCTGCCCGACTGGAAGCCGAAAACGCGAAGGATGAAAGGCTACCCGTACTAGTTACCAACCACCAACCAATCCACGGCTTCGCCACCGTAGGGTCCCGACGGGACAGATTTGACCTGCCGGACCTCTGGTAGTATCTGCCCTGTTTCGTCCCACTTCGCTGGCCTACCCGAGAGGAGTACGTTTATGAAGCGGTTCCTCACGACGCTGGTTGGTACTCTCACCTTTCTCGTCATCACGACGTCTGCCTCGGCACAACTTTCAACTGCGCAGTTGAGCGGCCGCATCACCGACGAAAGCGGCGCCGTGCTCCCAGGCGTCACCGTCACGGCGACCCAGACAGACACCGGGCTGATGCGCAGTGTTACGACGGATGGGAGCGGCACCTATGTGATGCCGAACCTGCCCACCGGTCCCTACCGGCTGGAGGCGATGCTCCAGGGGTTCCGCACGTACGCGCGGACCGGGATCGTCCTGCAGGTTGCCGCAACGCCCGTGATCAATGTCGTCCTGGCGATCGGCAATGTCGCGGAGAACGTCTCGGTTGAGGCTGCTGCGCCCATCGTCGACGTCCAGAGCGCCGGGATCAGCGACGTGATCGACAACGAGAGGATCGTCGAGCTGCCACTGCAGGGACGACAGGTGACTGACTTGATCGTGCTGGCCGGCGCGGCCGTCCAAACGGGAACCGTCGGCAGTCGAAACTTCCCGGGCGGCGTGACGATCTCGGTCGCCGGCGGGCTGCCCATCGGCGTCGGATATCTGCTCGACGGCGCCACCCACAACAGCCCGCAGAGCAACGTGAACCTCCCGATGCCATTCCCCGACGCCCTACAGGAATTCCGCGTGCAGACGAGCGGACTGTCCGCGCAGAACGGGATGCATGCCGCCGCATCGGTGAACGCCATCACGAAGTCGGGCACCAACAGCTTCCATGGCAACGGGTTCGAATTCCTCCGCGACCATCGCCTGAACGCGACGAGCCCGTTTGCTGCAATTGGCAAGGACGGCAAGCGCCAGGACGACGGCCTGAAGCGCAATCAATTCGGTGGCACGATCGGTGGTCCAATCGCGCGCGACAAGCTGTTCTTCTTCGGTGGCTATCAGGGCACCGCGCTGCGCTTCCGGCCTTCCGATCAGATAGCGTTCGTGCCCTCGGCGGCTATGCTTGCCGGCGACTTCACCGCATTTGCGTCGCCTGCGTGCAACAACGGCAGGCAGGTCAACCTGGGCGGCGGTTTCGTTGGCAACCGCATCGATCCTGCGCTCTTCAGCCCTGCGGCGATGAACCTGGCGCGGCGTCTACCGACCGCGACGGATCCGTGCGGCCAGATCACGTACACGACGACTGGTGACAGCAATGAAGGGCAGGGCATCGGGCGGATCGATTACCAGATGACGAAGGACCACCTAGTGTTCGGCCGCTACATGGCCACGTTCGTCAAGAAGTCGCCGGCGTACGAGGGCGGCTCCGACAACGTGCTCAAGGCGGCCGACTCCGGCGTCGACAATCTCGCACACGCGCTGACGCTCGGCGACACGATGGTGTTCGGACCGACGATGGTCAACGCCATTCGCGTGGCGTACAACCGGACGACGGTGAACCGCTACAACACGCCGTACTTCGATCCCTCCGATCTCGGGATCAAGTTGTATCCCTACATCCGCCACCAGATGGCGATTCAGGTCCCCGGCGCATGGGAAATACCGGCTGGCGCGACGGGCGCGTTCTTCCGCAACAACTTCTATCAGGTAGCCGACGACGTGACGCTCGTTCGTGGCGAGCATCAGTTCGGGTTCGGCGGCAACTTTGCGTACTGGAACGGCCACTACCAGTCCTCATCGCGGGCGGCCGGCATCTGGATCTTCGACGGAAGCGCCTCGGGATTGGCGCTGGCCGATATGCTGCTCGGCCGCGTGACGTCAGTGGAACACGGCGGACCCCAGGACGTGCCGATCCACAGCAACTATCTTGGATTCTACGGGCAGGACACCTGGCGCGCGACCGATCGCGTGACGTTCAACCTGGGCCTGCGCTGGGAGCCGTACTTCGGCGTCAGCGTGGACAACAACGCGGTCTACAACTTCAACATCGACAACTTCCGCAAGGGCATCAAGAGCAAGGTGTTCGTGAACGCGCCCGCTGGGCTCCTCTATCCCGGTGACGATGGCTTCCCATCCGGAAAGACCGGCCTCAACAAACAGTGGACGAACTTCTCACCGCGCGCGGGCGTTGCGTGGGACGTGAACGGCGACGGGCGCATGGCGCTGCGCGCATCGTACGCGCTGGCCTACGACTTCATGTCGAGCGATTATCACCAGATCAACTCCTCGGCGCCGCCGTTCGGCAACCGCTCGCTCATCACCGATCCGCCGGGACGCATGGATGACCCGTACGCGGCCGTCGGCGGCGACCCCCATCCGATTGTGACCAACCGCGACGTCGTGTACCCCGCGTTTGGCTCGTTCGGCACGATGAATCCCGACATCAACTCGCCACGCGTGCAGACGTGGAACGTCACCTTCGAGCGGCAGATCGCGGCCAACTGGGGCGCTGCGGCGAGCTATATCGGCACCTACTCCGACCGCCTGTGGGCGCAGACTTCCATCAACCCCGGCATCTATATGGGCCTTGGGCCGTGCACGCTGAACGACGGACGGACGTATCCGGTCTGCTCGACCAACGCCAATCTGAACCAGCGGCGCGTGCTCTACCAGGAAAATCCGAAAGAGGCCGCGTTGATCGGCACGATGGATCTGAACGACGACATCGGGTGGCAGGAGTACCGAGGGCTGAAGCTGTCGGTCCAACGTCGATCGACGGGCGGCCTCAGCCTGAGTGGTAATTACACTTTGTCGCGCTGCATGGGCACGAAGACGCCGAACACCTTCAGCCAGATCGCTTCGGGCTACACGAACCCGAACGACCCCGAGTTCGACAAGGGCTACTGCGATCAGGACAAAAGGCACCTGGCAAGCGTGACGCTCGGCGCGGAGTCGCCCAGTCTCGGGAGCGGCGCGCTCGGTATGCTCGCGTCGCGGTGGCGCGCGTCTGGGATCGTGACGATGCAGTCGGGCACCAGCATCGATATCATCAGCGGTCGCGACAACGCGCTCAACGGTCAGAGGAACCAGCGCGTGAACAAGGTCAGTGACGACGTGTACGCGCATTCGCGGACGTTGACGAACTATTTCAATCGCGCGGCGTTCGCGCAGCCGGATCCGGGGACCTACGGCAACCTGATGCGCCAGGCGTTGAGGGGGCCCAACTATTGGAACGTGGACCTGGCGCTATCGCGCCAGATTGGCCTCGCCTCCACGCGTAACCTGGAGCTTCGCCTGGAGGCGTTCAATCTGTTCAACACGTTCAACTGGGGCATGCCCGGGACCGAGCTGACCGCCGGAGGATGGCAGGCGAATCTCAATGCTGGAACGTTCGGCCGCATCACGACGCAAGCGGGCTTGCCGCGCATCATCCAGCTGGGGATTAAGTATGCGTTTTAGGTCGTTCGT
>JACXTT010010545.1_pt1 | contig 12435 bp, 4 predicted proteins | sample 9270951 | NCBI WGS metagenome assembly JACXTT01 (sample SAMN15532306, study PRJNA645909) | rock metagenome | isolation source: weathered quartz diorite | place: Puerto Rico | collected 2017-06-21 | reverse complement strand
TATGTTCACCCCTTGCATACTCCGTTTCTGGATTAAGGGATACTCCTGATTGACAGGTCATCGCCAGTCGTATAAGTGAGGTGGCGGCGCGCGAGCCGCGAACAATCGCGCTTGCGCGCCTTGGGGGCTCCAACTCGTGCAGGAGTCAAATGCGCGCTCCCTATTTTGGGATCCACCTCAGCACTACGTTTGCGGAAGGCGTCGCTACACCCGCACGCCAGATTTCCCATTCCCTCACGCGAATTTCGAAAAGGCCGAAAACTTTACGCCGGAGAGGAGTAATTCCAATGCCCACCCTCCAGAATTTGCTTGTTCGTGTTCTATCGGGCCTGATCATTTATGCGGCTATGTTGACACCGCGCGTATTCGCGCAAGCCACGAACGCCGTAGCCAGAAACCCCCAACCGGTTGTGCCAGTCCCCAACCCCTGTCCTCGTTTCAAAGCCGGAACCGTCGTTGGCGAGCCGCCTGCTCTGTCCAGTCAAAACGGAGTGTTGAACGTAAGATTCTCTTACCAACAGACGACCGACTCAGTTGGCAGGCTACTGCATTGCTTTATGACCCCCGACGGTCTTGAGGAACCCACCCTGCACGTGAAACCTGGCGACACGTTGCAAATCACGGTTACGAACAACACCCCTCCTTCGCCGCTCGGAGAAACTTACAATCCGCCGAATTGCGGAGACGCCACCGTTGAGTTCACTCCTCCTCCCAGCGGAATCGCTTCAATCGGTTCTTCCGTCAACATTCACTATCACGGCACCAACGTGACTCCTCGATGTGGCGGCGATAACGTGACCAGAACGCTGATCAACTCCGGCAGTACCTTCCAGTACCGCTTCACATTCCCGACTGACGAACCTCCGGGGCTTTACTGGTATCACCCCCACGTTCACGGACTGGCGGAACGTGACCTCTTGGGCGGAGCCACGGGAGCCTTAGTGGTTGACGGAATCCAGAACGTGCAGCCTGCGGTCCAAGGGCTGCGGCAGCGCGTGCTCGTGATTCGTGACCAGCCGCAAGTACAGGGCGCGGCGGAAGGCCCGGGGAATTGCGGGGTTGACGTTCCCTTCCAGGACATCAGCGTCAACTACGTCCCCATCGATTCGAACGTCCATAGCGACGGTAGCGTCACATTCAGCCCGGCCATTCTCCAGATGAAGAACGGAGAAACTCAGTTCTGGCGGGTTACCAATAGCACGGCGGACACCGTTCTCGATTTGCAAGTCACGTACGATGGGGTTCCGCAAACGATGGAGATTGTGGGCATCGATGCGGTGCCGGTGAATTCTCAGGATGGCACCCAGCCCGGCGCTCTGATTCCCGTGACTCGGTTTCGCTTGCCGGTCGCCTCACGCGTCGAATTCTTGGTCAAGGCGCCTTCTCCTAACGTGAGAGTGGCGCAGTTGGTCACCAACAACATCAACACGGGACCCCAAGGTGATTGCGATCCAACGCGGCCGGTTTTTGCCATCGTTCTGACAGACAACGGCTATCCCGGCGGAGCGGCTTCAGACGAACAGGTAGGTTCCTTTACGGTCTTGAACAGGAGCCAGCAGCGGTTCGGCGGGACCGCCAACATGCCCGTCTCTGCAACGCGCACATTTCAATTCAGTGAGATTCAGCCGACGCAGTTCTTCATTACTCAGGTCGGTCAAATGCCGATGGTGTTCGACAACAACAATCCACCGGCGGTCGTCACTACCCAGGGATCGGTGGAGAAATGGATCGTCCAGAACATCGCCCAGGAGAACCATGAATTCCACATGCACCAGATCCACTTCAAGGTTCTCTCGCAGGATAACTTCGAGATTAACGGGAGCCAGCAGGCGCCGGCCATCAAGGGCCAGTTCCTAGATATGATTGAAGTGCCGTTCTGGGATAACGTGACGAATCCTAACGGGCCGCTTCCTCAGGTCCGGCTGCTCATGGACTTCCGCGGGATGGACATTGGAGACTTTGTTTATCACTGCCACATCCTCTCTCACGAGGACCTGGGCATGATGGCGGTCATCCGGGTCAAGCCGAAATCGTGAGGTCTCGGCCGAAATCAACGCTCCTCCTTTTTGCAGCCTGATCTGAAGAAGGTATGGCTGCAGAACCAAATTCTGAAGCCGCTTTCCAGACCAACGGCAATTCACACTCCATATGGTCCAGCAATAGCGGGTCGCTTACGCCCATAACCTAGAGGAGGGGACCACCATGTTCTGCAAGCACGCAATCGGCATCCACCTGCCGGTGTTCCCGGCCCTGTGTTTTTCTCTTCTAGCCTGTGCGGTCCCGGCCTTCACCAGCCAGGTGGCCGAGCCACCCGAGAAGATGCAGCCCGGAGACCTCCAGCATGAACACCACCACTTGCGCCTGCCCATGGGAGGGGAAAAGTGCGGACCGGCGTTCACCTACCAAGAGGGACCCTCAGGCCCCAGCCATTGGCCAGGACTTTGCAGCACGGGGAGTATGCAGGCCCCAATTGATATCGACCACGCCGAAAAGCTGCATATCGACATCCCCAAATTCAGCTACCAGCCCGCCGATCTGGACATCATCAACGACTGCAATCAGTATCGGATTCTGCTGAGGTTTCCCGACAATTTCTGGCTTACGGTCGGGAAGAAGCCATATAACCTAACCGAACTGCACTTTCGCGAACCGGGAGAGAACGCCGTCAATGGCAAGCGGCCCAAAATGTCAATCCAGTTAGTGCACTTTTCTCCGGAAGGAGTCTTTCTCATCATTGAAGTCCCGGTAGTGGCCGGCAAGGAAAATCCGGTGGCCAAAACTGTGTGGGAGCATATTCCGGCGCCGGGCAAGGAGAACAAAGTCAGCGGCTTGAAGGTCAATCCAGCCGATTTGCTACCGGTTGACCGCAGCTTCTACCGGTTTCCCGGATCGCTGGCGACGCCAATCTGCAATGAGGTTGTGACTTGGTATGTCATGAAAAACCCAATTGAGTTCTCAGAAGATCAAATTGATGAATATATCCGCCACTACCACAACACTGCCCGGCCGCTTCAATCGCTCAACAATAGGCCCATAACCGAGCCCCAATAAGGGAAAGGGCATGCCGCCGCGGGTTAGGCGATTGCGTTGCTGGCGAAAGCTCTTCCTTGTCACATTGCTTTCGAGTCTGCGCACTACACCCTGCACGATGGCGCAGAGCGCGCCTGTTGTGGACGACCAAGCCAAGCGGCAAAGGGCCGGGGAACTCTTTGCCGGTGGCAAGCGCCTGGAAGCCCTGCCGCTCTTGGAAGAGCTCGTCCAATCGAACCCAAACGATGACGCGCAGTTAGTTGCCTTGGCGGCATGCCTGGTCGACCACGCGGCAACGTTGACAAATCAGGAGGCGGCTGCGAAGGAGCGTTTTCGCGCGAGAGATTTGCTGGATAAAGCCTGGCAGCTGGGCAACACAAGCCAACTGGCGATGAACCTTGCCCAGCTCTTGCACCAGTTGCCGGCGAGCGGCGCAATCAAGTTCTCAGATAACCCTGGCGTGGAGCAGGCGATGCGCGACGGAGAAGCCGCTTTTGCAAGGCGCGACTTCGATGAAGCCCTCAAGAACTACTCGAGAGCAATGGCGTTGGAGCCGAAGAGCTATTCTGCCGCGTTGTTCACCGGCAATACGTACGACAAGCGGAACGAATTCGCCAAAGGCGCGGAATGGTACCGGCGGGCCATTCGCCTTGAGCCCAATGTAGAGACCGCCTATCGATACTACGCAGACATGTTGGCGCGGCAAGGCGACATGGAGAAGGCCCGGGCCAAGCTGATCCATGCGGCCGTGGCCGAACCTTATAACAGCATCGTTTGGCGCGAACTGCGAGCGTGGGCCTCCCTCAACGACGCTTCCATCAGTCAGATCTACATTGGTATTCCTACGGACCCCGAAAATTTGCTAAACGCTAACCAAAGGTCCGTGGACGTCTCGGCCGTCTGGCAAGCATATCGCGATGAGAGAACGCGGTGGCAAACAGGGGACGAATTCAAGCAGCATTTCCCTGGCGAGAAGCAATACAGGCACAGCCTGCTGGAAGAGTCTGAGGCGTTGACCGCAGCAGCAAATGTTCTGGAGAAGCTTAAGTCCCATGAAAGGATCGCCCAACTAGCGGCGAGCGATCAATCTCTTGGGTTGCTTCTGAAGCTCCATCGCGCTGGTCTGATTGACGCGTATGTGTTGTTCAGTCTGGGTGATATCGGCATCAGCCGCGATTACGCAGCGTATCGGGCCAAAAATCGCCGTAAGTTGGAGGAATACATGGACAAATTCGTCGTACCGGCACCCCACTAATTCTCTAGCGCTAGTCCACAACGAGACCGTCGGCTCGAAATTGCCCGATCTGGATGATCACGTGGTCTCCCCGTTTCACCTTCCTGCCTTTATTTGAGAAAGCCATCCAATAGACCTTGCCTGCTTCGGGCGTGCCGCTCTGACGCAGGATTCCGACATTCTCTAACGCGGGGACGACCAGCTTAACTCCGGCTTGCGGATCGATCAACGCGGGCTCGAGCGCTTTGTCGTTGAGCGTCTTGGCTTTGTTAGCATCCACAATACGGTACGCAAAGCGAATAATTTCGCCCTGCTCCGCCCACTTCACGCTGAGCGAGTCAACCCCCCAGATCAGCGAGTAGTACCTGCCCGCTCGCCCCGCGAAACGATCTGGCTGGAAGCGCGATGCGTGCCGAGCTGCTGGAGCATTCGTCGCCGGAGATGGGGTCACGGTCGCGGCGCTCGGTGAAGACGGGGTCTGCGCGCCAGAGGGGCTCGTGGATTGGGCCTTCGCCTGAAAAACAAGGATGCTGCTGGCGAGCAACCCTGTCAGCAGCATCGACGTTGTGTCCAGTATTCTCTTATGGTCAAACATCGTTGATTGATCCTTTATCTCGTGCGGTGCGATGTGTCTATGAAACCGGGTCAACCTAGCCCAGGAGGCGATCGAGAGATCGCCTCCCGGGGCCAAGGCTTACTTAGTTCGCTGTGAAGTTAGGACCGTTGATCGGCGAGGCCGTGGTGCCTGTGGTTGCGATTTGCACGTGTGCGGTCGCCGTTGTTGTTCCTGAGGGCGTGTACTGCACGTTTACTGTGCAGGTGCCGCCCGGAGCGAGCACGGTACCGCTGGCGCAGGTTCCGCCGGCGATTACCGCGAAGGTGCCGCCCGCCGCCCCAACCTTAACGACTGTTGGAGCAGCCGTCAGCGTCAGCGGACCGGCGTTCGCACCAGTGGCGGTGTTGGTCAGCGTGACCATACCACTGTGAACCGTCGTCGTTCCGGTAAGGAGCGAGGGGGACGGTGCCGAGAAGCCAGCCGTCGCGACAAGCGTGTTACCGGTCAGCGGCACGAGTTGGGCAGCTGTCCCAGTGGTGATCACCCGCAGGTTCGCGCTCTTCGGGCCCACCAACGTCGAGGAGCCGTTCAGCCCAGGCTGGAACGTAACGCTGATCGTGCAGCTTGCACCCACCGCCACGGAAGGCAGACAGTTGTTGGTTTGTCTGAACACCAGCGGGTTGGTCCCCGTGAACGTAATGGAGATGCCCGTCAGCGCCGTGGTGCCTGTGTTCGTCATGGTTACTAGCCGAGCCGCACTGACCGTGCGGTCTGGCTGATTACCAAAGGCCAGTGACGACGGCGAGAGACTGAACGCCGGCCCTCCTCCGCCGCCTCCAGGAACAAACTCGACCGCGCCGGCGTCGAGTGAGTTCCCGTTCTGTGCGAAGTTGCAATTGCCCGTCTTCCTCTGGGTTCCGTAGAAGTCGGCCAGAGGCGCGTCGTTGAAGTTGGTGTTGCCTCCAGGGAATGTGCACGAGACCGCGCTATCCACCGAGGACGTCCCGTCCGCCGGCCCGTAGTTGCCGAGCGGAGCGCCGCCGCCGAAGTGTCCGTTAGCTGAGACTGTCGGATTCGTGCTTGACAGGGGGCCCCAGGACATGTTGACCCAGTTGTTGCCCTCGTCCACCGTCGCGGTTGGAGTCAGGTCAAACCGAGGATTGGGCACGGTGGCATCCGCAATGCCCGGAGGCACCTGCCAGCCCGCTGACCCGAACTCAGGCGGCACCCGCGAACCGTTGCAGTACTGGCTGACGAAGTGCGGATCGCCTGCGAGGTTACCCGAGTTGTTGTACCCGCCTGCAAGGCTCGTCAACACCGAATCCGACGGAGCAAGTCTTGTGGGCGTCGTGCTCCCTGCATGGTCCGTCGGTCCCGTGTCACCACGCACACCGATGTCCCAGTAGCTGACGGGAGAAACGCAAGCGCCGGTCCCTCCAGTGATCGTCACACCTGCGCCGTGAGGCGTTGTGGCATCAACCTGCGGCTGGGACGGCGCCTGAGCCGTAGTGAACGCGGTATACAGTGCGACCACGTTTTGCTGGTTCAGGGTGCCTGTACCGAGGCTGCCGACGCCGATGTAGTACGCACTGTTATCCCAGAACACGTCGTTCTCCAGCTTCGGGAACGAGAACCTCCGGCAAGCCCCGTTGTTCCGGCCGGTGAAGCCAGTCCCGCCTGGACCATGGCCGACTGGGCAGGTGATCGTCGTGGGGAAGCTCGCATCCAAGACTGCGCTGTTCTGGATGGCCACCAAGCCAGCAACCTGAGGCAGCGTGGTCGTCCCGCAGCTCGCGCTGCAGGTTAGGGATGGAGGGGGTGGAGTGCTCGACAACGGAGCGCCAAGCGTGTTGAAGAGCGGTCCCGCCGAGGCAGTGGTATTGTTGGAAGCCAGCGTATTGTTGATAATGTCCACTGCAAACGAGTCGATCAAGGAGATTGCGCCGCCATCCCAGCCGGCCACGTTGTTGTCAATAATGTTGTTAGTGACGAGCACTGAGTACCAATTGGCAGGGGAAGTCGGGAATGCGATCACATCCGCGCCGTTGACGGACTGGAACGCAATGCCGCCCCCGCTGCCGCTCTCAGCCGTGTTCCCCATAATGAGGTTAGCGTTGATCACCAGGCCCGGGCCGATTCCGTCGCTAGGCCCAACACCGCCCTGGACGGTAATTGCCGTGCCCAATGTTGCTGTGGCAGACGCACCCGAGCCTCCGCTCGTATTGAACGTTACGGCTACAGGGGCGTTGTAACCGGCGCCGCCGCTTGCCAGATTAACGGCCAGTATGGTGCCGGTGCCACTGACCGCTGTTACCGTAGCGGTTGCGCCCAACCCACCACCGCCCGCGAAGTTAAGGGTGTTACCTACTGCATAGTGGCTGCCGCCGTTGGTTATCGTAACGCTCGTAATCGAATGTCCAATGGGCGTGCAATCCTGGTCGATCGTGGTTTGGTTGTTGCAAATGATATCCTGATCGGGCGTACCCATGACGATCATGCCGCCGCCGTTGGCCTGGATCGTCGGGTTGGTGCTCTGGTTGAACAGGATCGAATTGTGCTCGATGTCACCGTTGTAGCTGAACCCGAGGTGACCGACACCGCCGCCATCGCCCGTACTCAGGTTCCCACAGACCCAGTTGTAGTCGAACAGGTAGTAGTCGGCGCCTGTGCAGATGCTGGCGGCGCCTGCTCCCGCCGGTGTGGCGGAGAACAGTTCGTCTCCGGTGGAGGAGTTCGCGGAAATGTAGTTGTGATGCATGTTAACGTTTACGTTAAAGCAGTATGGTACCTCGGCGTTAGTCACCACGTTTACGCGGGCGCAGAAGTTTCCGGAGGTCTGGCCCGGCAGAATTTCGTACGGGGGTGGGTTTGTGGCACCCTTAATGATCGCGCCGGCAAATTCACCTTGGCCGAGGTTGATGCCGCCCGAAAGTGTCCCGGCGTTGTTGTAGACGCGGTTGTTCGCGATTTGCAAGTTGTGCCCCCAGCCATGGACGAAGATGCCACCTCCACCCTGGGAACTGTCGGTGATGCCCAACCCGTCGATGCTGGACGGATTGCACTGGAAGTTGCTCGGGAACCGATTTGGATTTGAGGTTCCATCACCACTGCCGCAATCCGACGGCGAACTTGTGAGGAGCGTTGTGCCCGTCGGGAATCCAGCAAGCAAACCCGGATCGAACGGATTCGAGGGGAATTTTACGCCCTTCGACAGCACCGTAATTCCGGCTCCTTCCAGGGCCCCCATGAGGGATGGTTCCTGCAGCATCTCAGCCAAGTTGCCGTTGAGCTCGTTGCTCCATCCAATCGTGGCCTCCAGCGGCAACCGATCCACTTGGGGATTGAAGTCGCCGGTGGCCCCATATGGGTTGAAATTGGTCCAGGTATCGCCAGGTTTGCTCCCGCAAGTGGCGGCGCCAGTCGGATCAAAGGGATTGGCACCACCCGATCCAGGTATGACGTTGCCAGTTGTTGGGTCGAAAGAGACGCTGCCGGTCATTGCCGTACCGTTGAGTGCTAGGCCAAACAGGCAATTGACTCGGTTGCGCCAATCATCCAGCTTAAGCGCGCCCGCTGGATGCGTGTTCGCGTTGATGATGGTGGAGGCGGCTCCGACGCCTTGCAGACGAACCGGCTTCCACATGATCAGGATTTCGCTATGTGCCGCTTGGGAGTGGGTAGCGCCGGCGGTAGTACAAGCAACTGCCAGCCCACCCGCAGTGCAGGTCGGATCAATGATGATCAAGTCGCCCGGCTGGGCACCGTCAATTGCGGTCTGGATTGACGCCGAGGCCGCCACGTGGACCGGCGCTTTGCCGCCGATTGTGACCGTCACGGCGTCGATCGACTGTTTGCGGTTGTCGCCTCTCGTGATCACCAGTTCGCCGCACCGCGCAGCCCCCGCTCCAGTAGGACCGCCGTATTGCTGCTGTTGCTGAACCGTGCAAGTCGGCACGCCAGTAGGCACAGTTCCCGTAATTGTCATGTCGCTCCAGGAGACGCCCGTCAGCGGGTGAGTGACGCCATCGCTCCCCACAATTGCCACGGTCCCTGAAGTGCCGAAACCGTAATGACGGATCACCGTCTTGGCATTGTAAGGAGCTGTTGCGGCTGATGGGCCGGAGTAGCCATAGTTCTGCACGGCTTGGTCGCCCAAGGCGTGGATCGTGAGGGTGTGACCCGCCCCAGCCGCGCTCACCCAGGGTCCGACGCCATCGCTGGAGTCTACTTCGCTGATCGCTGGTGTGAGGTCTGGATAGGCGCAGTCAACATTGTTGTACCCGGCGCCCGCGTAGGCGGTCGTGGGCACTACCGGAGTATCCATGTACTGGGTCTGCCCCGGCATGAAGGGGATCTCATAGCAGAACTGGCTGTATTGCGGGTTGAACAATGGATCGGGGGTCGGTCCAGTTCCTGGATCGTTCATGCAAGTGACCATCATCGTGGGCCCGTATCCAGTCGGGTTGGGCGGGTTGACTTCCCAAGTCGAGTAAGTAATGCCGTCGTAGGCGCCCCAGTGGTCGGAATACACGCGGGCCGTTTCCGTCCCTTTCCAATCCTTGATCGATATGGGCAGGTTGGCCGGTGAGAATTTCTCGCCGAATTGCGGCGAGAATGGATCGAATTCCGACGTGTAGTCGTCCGTAATCACGCCCGTAAAGTGCGCGGCGACGTGGGTCGAGGTGAAGACCCAGAACTTCGCGAGCACCGACATCTGGTCTTCGAGCGTGATTTCCTTGCGGTCGCAGAGGTTGCGGGTCGCTCCCGCGAACGGCGATACCTCGAGCGATTTCGGGAACAGGCTGATGTAGTCAGGGACGATGCGCGACGCGCCCACGCACGGCCAGAACTGCTCGACCGATCCGGTGTCGCCCTCGCCTTGTGGAAAGGTCGGTCGGCCCAGATCCTGCGTCGGTTGCTGGAAGTTATTCGCGTTGAATGTGGCGCCGATAGCGGCCTGGTCTGGCATGATGAAAATGTTGCCCAGGCCGCCGAACTCCTGTGTGACGGGCGCGATATAGTTGTCGCCGATCAGAATGTTCTTATCTTCTTCCTTCACTAGCTCATAACCCGGGGGCACAACCATTTCCACTACGTACTTGCCCGCCGGAAGCATGTCCTCCTGGCCGAAGCGGAAAGTATCGGTCGGATCAGTGTTCTTGATGCAGATGGCGCAGTTGGTGCCAGTCGTGTGACCAGAGTTCGGATCGCGCCCAGTCACGCTGGGGAACGAGTACGCGCCGTCGTAAGGTGCCGGCTGGATTTGATTCCAGTTGTGCATGCCGTCGTAGCACTTGTACTGGGAGTTGTTCGGCAGTGCTGTAACTGCGGGACCTCCGTGCTGCGCATTATAGAAGTTCAGGTAATTCGGCTGGTTAAACAGCGAGAAAAAGAAGAGATCGCCCGGAGTTGTCGTGGTTGGGGCCGGAAATTGGCCCGGGCAGTTCATGTTGGGATTACCATCAGACCGGAAACCCTGTGCCCAATCGTCCCAGCTGCTGGTCTTCGTTGTGTCGACCAACCTCAGGGTTTTGGCTTGGGTGCTCGGATCGGTACCTTCTTGGTAGAGGTTGATCGTTACACCAGGAACATCCGGCGTCCAGCTGGTGTGGATGAGCAGAGAGGGATCATCGAATGGCCGGGTCGAGGCATAAATCACCTCGCCATGGATGCCTCCGTTTTCGCCAACTGCGAAGGGCTTCTTGCCGAAGTCGATGAAATTGTTCTGGCCGGAAAAGCCCTGGTAACCCTCACTGAGGACCCAGGGGGGATCGACGCGCCCAGTAGAACCTCCTCCGGTGTCGCCGGTGGGGCAGTCCGCGCTTGCGCAGTACCGAGCGCCAGGCACTCGCAGAGCCGCGGGCAACTGGACCTGTTCGGCGGTGTTCGCCATGTTCTGGTAACTGGTCGAAGTCCCACAGGGCACTGTTGAGGCGCTGCAATTGCCATCGGAAGGTCCGCCCGCGTCATAGACCACGTGGGTCCCCGTACTCTTGTAACGGGTCGAGTCCGTTTCTACTACATACCAGCTAAACAGCGGGAATATTTCGTTAAACCCTGCGTTGCCGGCGAGGTCGGTATTGTTGAAGTTGGAGTAGCTGCCGTCACGGAACCGGATGTTCGTGGCCACCAGCGTGAGTCCAGTCTCGCCGTCCGGCACTCCATTGCCGTTCTGATCGAAGAACGTGGTGGTGTAAATATTGGTCTGCCACTGGTTCGTGGCAATGTCTCCCAGGTTGCCGGAGTTGGCGTTCGTGTGCGACAGCCGCACAGGCGTCGAGAGGCCATCCACCAGCATATCGTTCCACTGGTCGAAAACGGTTACTCTCCAGTCGCCGTCGGGCAGACCCGTCAACGTAAACGTCCCGTTGGAAGGGTCGCACTTGGTGAACGCAAAGTCCTCGCCGTCCGGATCGCCAAAGCTTACATAGCACTGGGTAAACGCGAAGCTGCTGTTGTCGCCGCTGCCGTAGAGTCTTTCATCCGGCGGACGGCTCATGCGGAGGGTTGTAACTCTGCCGGTCACGGTATTGGTGCAGTTTGTGCCTGTGAAGTTTATGTCCGTGCCTGCGCAGACGCCTGCCAAGCGCGAGTTGATGATCGCCGGGTTGGCAAAGCCGATAGATACGTGATATCCCGCCGGCCCATACTCCTGGAAGAAGCTCGGTTCGCCGATTCGCAGGAAAGAGTCATGCGCCTTCTGGCCGTCCAGGGTGTTGGTTTGGAGCCATTCTTCACCCTTGGCAATCCTGTCGGCGCCGGGGGTGGCCACAACGCCGTATCTTCCCGGCATCAGGTTGGCTATGACCGCCTGGCCTGCCAGCGGGGACGGAGTCGTGCGGTCCCCCTCAAACTCCGGGCAGGTAACGATCGTGCCGGTGATGCCCGTTTGGGTCGCATCCGGTACGCCAGGTATGGGGTTGCCGAGCGTATCCAGTGCAAGACCCTGACGCGGATTTGTGGAAATCGGGCACGCATCAAACCCAGTGGTTGGGTCAACCGTTCCCGCCAGACTGTTCACCAACGGCTGGTTGAACATGTCGTAGGTCATTTGGCCGGTTGCGTCACCCGTGCCGCCGGCATCGTCAAACATGGTGATGTTGAATCCGCCAAGACCTGGCTCGTTGTTTGTATTTACCGAAACGCCGTTGCCACCGCTGGAATCGTGCTCCCCGTTCAGCGGGAAGTCGTCCCGGAACACAAACACGGACAGTTTCGAGGGTGGGAAAGGAGTTTCCTGCACGAACACGGTGACTGCCAACTGGCCGGCCGCTATCGGAGCGCCGCCCATGCCGTGGCCGCAACTCGTGTTCAGCCCCGTGGGATCGCTGGGATTATAGGGGCCGCTTGCACAGTTCGCCGGCGCGCTGCCGTTCGCGCCAGCGAACGGGTTGGCCGCATCGCCCGGCAGGACGGAAATGTAGTAGCGCTTGGTTGGATCCAGATGGACCGCGCTGGGGAGAACGGGCGTTTCACCGTTCCCGGGCGTTGTAGCGCTCCCTGTCGGATCGGGTCTGCACACGCCGTTGCCGATGTCGCAGACTACCGCACCACGAAGCCCAGTCGCAGGATCGACGGCCGTCTGGCCGCCTTCGCAGGAAAGCGGACCCGTGCA
>JACXTT010010544.1_pt1 | contig 12435 bp, 13 predicted proteins | sample 9270951 | NCBI WGS metagenome assembly JACXTT01 (sample SAMN15532306, study PRJNA645909) | rock metagenome | isolation source: weathered quartz diorite | place: Puerto Rico | collected 2017-06-21 | reverse complement strand
CCGAAGGTCGTGACGCGGAACATGTGGCCGAAGGTATTGAATGACATGGTGTTTCTGGAGGCCGTGCGAGTAAGTCAAAACTGACTGATGTGTCGTAACGCCTGACCTTGGGCGGGTCAAATCGCGCCTGCGAACCGGGTTAATCCGGCTCCCTGCCGCGCCGCCTAGCCGTATTTGCTCATGGAGCCGTTGGCGAACACGTAGACGACGCCCTGCTCGACCCGCAGTTCGGCCACATCGTGCGGCTGGGCCACGCCGGTCGCCACCATCAGCGCCCGCATGGTGCCGCCATGGGCCACAGCTACGGTGTCCGACGTCAGTTCCGAAAGCCAGGCGCGGAGCCGATCAGTCACTGCGGCGTAGGTCTCACCCTTCGGCGCGGGGATGCCCCAGCGATCCATGCGGCGCGCTTCGTAGGCCACCGGATCGTGCACCTTCATCTCGGGGACCGTCAGCCCCTCCCAGTCGCCCCAGCCGATCTCGCGCAACCGGTGTTCGACCGCATACCCATCCGACGGCAAACCGAGCGCACCGCGCAGCAGGTCCATGGTCGTGCGCGCACGCCCGAGCGGGCTCGATACATAACCGAAGTGATGCGGATGCCGCTCATCGCGGGCGATCAGATCACGCAGGATTTCACCTGCGGCTGATGCCTGCGCCCGCCCCTTGTCGTTCAGCGGGATGTCCTTGCTGCCCTGAAACCGGCCCTCGGCATTCCAGGCCGTTTCGCCATGACGGATGTAATAGAGAACAGACTTGGTCATGGCCTCGTGCTTGCGGCGAACGCCGTCAATCCTTCGAATTCGCCAGTGTGATATCCGGCGCGTCGGGCCGCTTCATGCCGACCACGTGATAGCCGGAATCGACGTGATGGATTTCGCCGGTGACGCCGCGTGACATGTCGGACAGGAAATAGACACCACTGTCACCGACTTCCTCGATGGTCACGTTGCGCTTCAGCGGCGCGTTGTATTCGTTCCACTTCAGGATGTAGCGGAAATCGCCGATGCCGGACGCAGCCAGCGTCTTGATCGGACCGGCCGAGATCGCATTGACGCGAATGTTCTTCTCGCCGAGATCGGCGGCGAGGTAACGCACGCTCGCCTCAAGCGCAGCCTTCGCCACGCCCATGACGTTGTAGTGCGGCATCCACTTCTCGGCACCGTAATAGGTCAGCGTCAGGATCGAGCCGCCGTTCGGCATCAGCTTCTCCGCGCGCTGGATCACCGCGGTCAGCGAGTAGCAGGAGATCAGCATGGTCTTGGAGAAGTTCTCCTGGGTGGTCTCGACGTAGCGGCCGTCGAGTTCATCCTTGTCGGAGAACGCGATCGCATGGACGACGAAGTCGATGCTGCCCCAGGCCTTGCGCGCTTCCTCGAATACGGCGTCGAGGGTCGCAGGATCTGTGACATCGCAATGACCGAGCACGATTCCGCCCAGCTCCTTGGCGAGCGGTTCCACACGCTTCTTCAGCGCATCGCCCTGGTAGCTGAGCCCGATCGTCGCGCCCTGCGCCTGGCACGCTTTCGCAATGCCCCAGGCAATCGATCGGTTATTCGCGACACCCAGAATGATGCCGCGCTTTCCCTTCATCAGCCCCAAATTGTCCGACATCTAACGTCCTCTTTCGAACCCGGCTCCGGCTCAGCCCAACCCGACCCGGCATCGATACACAGCAGGGTGTAATGACATACCCCCCCTTGCCCTTCAAGCTGTGAGCGGGATCACGAAATTATCCCCAGAATGAAAGGAATAGTAGTAGGCTCAAGGTGTTAGTCCGTTTGGAACCGCTTCTCCCCGTTCAACTTTTGGACTGTCATGATCGCCTTCCGCTCCAGCGTTGAAGCCATGATTCCCGCGCTGCGCCGTTATGCCCGTGCGCTCACCCGGGATGCCGACATCGCCGATGACCTGGTCCAGGACACCCTGGTCCGGGCGCTGCGCGCGGAACGGCTGTTCCACGGCGGCGATATCCGCAGCTGGCTCTACACCATTCTCACCAATCTCAACCGCAACCGCCGCCGCTCGCTGGCGCGACGCCCGCTGCACGCGCCGCTCAGCGAAGAGGAGCCCGGCGCCAACGGGACTGAGGCCGAGGGCCGCGACATCGAGCGCGCGCTGGCCGGCCTCGTCGAGGAGCAGCGCTCGGCACTGCTGCTCGTGATGCTGGAAGGCCTGTCTTACCGCGAAGTGGCCGAAATCCAGGGCGTCCCGATCGGCACCGTGATGTCGCGGCTCGCCCGCGCACGCGCGCACATCAAGGCATCGATCGACGGCGAGAAGGTGGTGTTGCGGCGGGTCAAATGATGACGAGGGCAAGCAAGCGAACAGCAGCGACAAGAACAAGAACTGGACGACGACCATGAGCGAACCGAACATGCCGGTCACCGAAGACGAGTTGCATGCCTTTCTCGACAACGAGCTGCCGGCCGACCGCCGCGCTGCTGTCGAGGACTGGCTTGCGACCCATCCGGAGGACGCTGCACGTGTCGCAGCCTGGCGTGCCATGGGCGACGCCATGCAGACGCGCTACGGCGCGATCGCCGATGAAGTCATCCCGAAGCGGCTCGAACTCGACCGCCTCGCCTCGCAACCGCGCCGCTGGATGGTCGGTGCGGCCGCCGCGATTCTACTCGCGTTTGCCGCTGGCGGCAGCATTGGCTGGTTCGCCCGCGACGCATCGGCCGCCGTCGTCACTGCTTCCGATCCGATCGACGCGATGCGCGCCGACGCGCTTGCCGCACACCGGCTCTACATCGGCGAGGTTCGCCATCCAATCGAGGTTCGCGCGGAAGAGAACCACCTGCTGCCATGGCTGTCGCGCCGGCTCGGCACCACGCTGCGCGCGCCCGACCTGTCGAACTTCGACCTGAAGCTGCTCGGCGGACGGCTGCTGCCCGGACCGGTCGCGCCTGCCGCACTGCTGATGTACGAGAATGCGGCGGGCGAACGCGTGACGATCTACGCAACGCCGCTCAAGGCTGCAGCCCAGTCGTTCCGCTATCGCGATGCCGAGACGATCGCATCGGTGCAGTGGATCGCCGACAACTATGGCTGGGTTGTCAGCGGTCCCGTCGACAAGCCGCGCCTGAAGCGGATCGCGATGGCGGCCTACGAGCAGATGGACAAGCGTTGAACGGGAGGATCAGCCATTGCGGCCGATCCTTCTGTATTTCACTCCGGCTTGATGCCGGCCGCCTTGATGATCGGCAGCAGCCGCGCCTCCTCCTTGTCGCGATAGGCGGTGATCTCTGCTGACGATGTCGGCCACGCGGTCGCACCAAGCTCGGCAAACTTTGTCTTCAGCCCAGGATCGTTAAGCGCCTTCGTAGCGAGTTCGTTGATGCGCGCCACCAGATCAGCCGGCATGTTGGCGGGTCCGGCCAACGCCGTCCACGAGGTCAACTCGTAGCCCGGCAGCACCTCACCCATCGCCGGCACGTCCGGCAATTCGGGCGAGCGCGTCTTCGACGTCACCGCAATCGGCTTGATCAAACCGGCACGCACGTTCGGAAGCGAGCCTGGAATGTTGTCGAAGAACGTATCGACACGGCCACCGAGCAGATCGACCATCGCCGGACTGCCGCCCTTGTAGGGCACGTGGCGCACATCGAGGCCACCCATGGCATTCATCATTTCGCCCGACAGATGCAGCGTCGTGCCGATACCGGCCGAAGCGTAGGTGTATTTGCCCGGCTCTTTCTTGAACAGCGCGAGCAACTCCTTGAGGTTGGTGGTCGGAATGTCCTTGTGCGCCACCATGATGTTCGGCAACTGCCAGATGCCGGTGATGAAGGTGAAGTCGCTGCCCGCCTTGTAGGGCAGCTTGGCGTAGCTGCCGATCGCAATCACATTGGCCGCGATGTTGCCCATCCCCACCGTGTAGCCATCCGGCGCGGCCTTCGCGATCGCGTCGACGCCAATCGTGCCGCCTGCTCCCGCCTTGTTCTCGACGATGAACTGCTGACCGGTCACCTCGCTCATCTTCTGGCAGAAGATGCGCGACAGCGTGTCAGTCGCTCCACCCGGAGGAAAGCCATTCATGTAGCGGACCGTGCGCGCCGGCCATGCCTGTTGTGCGCTGGCGATATGAGGTGCCATCAACGACCCACCGAGCAGGGTCAACGCCGAACGACGGCTCACGAGAACCTTCGACATTCATTTCCTCCAGAATTTTGGCCACCTCTTTCGGGCGGGTGCTGGAGTATTGCGTGCCGAAACCGGGCTCTCAACCCTGCATCATCGCAAGGCCTACGCCGTTTCGTTACAGTATCCGTGATTGTGTAACGCCGCCGCGAAACGCCATAACGCTCCCATACAAGCGGGAACCATCATGAGCGCAAGCTGCGGACATCACGTAACCTTCGACGGCGTCTCCGACGACTATAAGCGTCGGCTCTGGCTTGTGATCGCCATCAACGCCGGCATGTTCGCGCTCGAAATCGTTGCAGGTGCGGTCGCCGGCTCGCAGGCGATGTGGGCCGATGCGCTCGACTTCCTCGCCGATTCCGCCACCTATGCTATCTCGCTCGCCGTGATCGGCATGGCCGTCACCGTGCGCGCCCGCGCGGCATTGGTCAAAGGTGTTAGCCTGACCGTGATGAGCGTCTGGGTGCTCGGCTCGACGCTGTGGCAGGTGTTCGTCGCCGGCGTCCCACGCGCGGAGATCATGGGGGCGATCGGCTTCCTCGCACTGCTTGCCAACCTCGCCAGCGTGCTGATCCTGGTGCGTTACAAGGACGGCGATGCCAACGTACGCTCCGTGTGGCTCTGCTCGCGCAACGACGCGATCGGCAACGTGGCCGTGATGCTGGCCGCGCTGGGTGTCTGGGGTACCGCAACGAAGTGGCCAGACCTGATCGTCGCAGCCATCATGGCTTCACTGTTCCTGTCATCGTCGGCACAGATCATCCGCCAGGCCCTGCGCGAGATGAAGGCCGGCGCGCCGCACGCGGAACAGCCGCACGTCGATACCTGCTGCGATGGACACGCGCATAACCACGCTCATGCGCACGGGCATCACCATTAGAAGACGAGGCTTCTCCCCCGCGCGGTCGCATTGACTCGCGCGGCAAACCTCATACACAGGCAGACAACAAGATCGACGCTGGCCGTCGGCTCGAGGGAGGATCGCTCGCATGAACCGTCGCGAATTCACGCTGTCGTTTGCCGCAGCTGCACTGACGACGACCGTATCGCCGCTTGCATTTGCTGCCGACTACCCCACCAAGACCGTGAAGATCGTCTGCCCGTTCGCGCCCGGCGGCTCCGGCGACATCTCCGCGCGGCTGTTTGCCGATCACTTCAAGACGGCGACCGGACAGTCGCTGGTGGTCGAGAACCGCGCCGGTGCCTCGGGCGGTATCGGCGCTGCCGCCGTGAAGAGCGCGGACCCGGACGGTTACACGCTGATGCTCTCGACAAGCTCAGTCCTGATTGCCAACGAGCTGTTCTACAAGACGCTCCCATACGATCCGCGCGACTTCGCGACAGTCGGCATCGTCGGCTCAGCCGGCATGTTCATGCTGGTCAACCCGGCCGGGCCGTACAAGACCGTTGCCGAGTTCATCGCCTTCGCCAAAGCGAATCCGAAAGACGTGCTGTCGGCGCACTTCAACACGTCGTCGCGCATCGGCGCTGCGATCTTCGCCGCGCGGGCCGGTCTCACCTTCAACGAGATTCCCTACAAGGACGTCGGCCAGGCCGTGACCGACCTGATCGGCGGCCGCCTCACCGTGGTCTTCCTCGACACGGTCGCCGCCGCGCAGCACATCCAGGGCGGCGGCCTGCGCGCCCTCGCGATCACCACGGGCGAGCGCAACAAGCTTTATCCCGATATACCGGCGTTGGCCGAGACCTTCCCCGGCCTCGAGGTGTTCGCGTTCCTGAGCGTCAGCGTCCCGTCGAAGACGCCGCGCGACATTCAGGAGAAACTGAACCAGCTGGTGATCGACACGACGCGGGCGCCCGCGATCCAGCCGCGGCTGGAGCAACTCGGCCTGATCTCCAAGCCGATGGACCTTGCCGCCGTCGACAAGTTCGTCGAGACCGAGCGCACGCGCTGGGCCGAATACGTCAAGATCGCGAAGATCGAGAAGGAATAGTGCGCGAACCGCGCGCCGCCGTCAGGCTGCGCGCACCGTGCACAGGAAGCGATCGACTTCCAGCTTGAGCCGCTCGCTCTCCTGCGACAGCGATTGCGCTGACGCCAGCACCTGCGCAGACGCACTGCCGGTCTCGATCGCACCGCGCTGCACGGCAGAGATGTTGGCGGAGACCTGCGTCGTCCCTTCGGCCGCCTGCTGAATGTTGCGGGAGATTTCCTGCGTGGCCGCGCCCTGTTCTTCAACGGCAGCAGCAATCGTCGAGGAGATTTCCGATATCTGGCCGATCGTCGCGCTGATCTCGCCAATCGCCATCGCCGACTGACCAGTCGCGTTCTGGATTCCCGATATCTGCTGGCTGATCTGCTCGGTCGCCTTTGCAGTCTGCTCGGCCAGCGCCTTCACCTCGGAGGCCACCACCGCAAAGCCGCGCCCCGCTTCGCCTGCACGCGCAGCTTCAATGGTGGCGTTCAGCGCCAGCAGGTTGGTTTGGCCGGCGATGGTGTTGATCAGCTCGATCACGTTGCCGATCTGCGTTGCCGCCTGTGTCAGCGTCCCGACCTGTTCATTGGTGGAGTGCGCCTGCCGCACCGCCTCGGAGGCGATCTGCGCCGAGTTCTGCACCTGACGACCGATTTCGTCGACGGAAGACGCCATCTCCTCGCTCGCGGAAGCGACGGACTGCACATTCGCCGAAGCTTCCTCCGAAGCAGCCGCCCCCTGCGTCGACAGCGCTTCCGTGCTTTCCGCCGTCTTCGTCAGCGTGTTGGCCGCAGCCTCGAGTTCGGTCGAGGCCGACGACACCGTGTGAATGATCTGACCAACGGCCCCCTCGAACTGATCCGCCAAACGGTGCATGTCGGCCTTGCGCTGCTCGGCTGCAAGTCGCTCCTGCCGCTGCTGGGCTTCAGCCTCAAGCCGCGCCTTCTCCTCTGCCCGGATCTTGAAGGTCTCGACCGCCTGCGCCATCTCGCCGATCTCGTCGCGGCGGCCGAGCCCCGGCAGCACGATCGAGAAGTCGCCGCCGGCCAGCTTGCGCATCGCGCTGGTCATGGCCGTCAGCGCCTTCGACACCGAACGACCAACCAGCAGCGACAGAATGCTTACCAGCAGAGCAGCAACTACGAACACCACAGTCATGCGCTGGCCCGTCGCCACGCGTACGGCGTTGCTCGCAGCATCCGCCTCCTGATAGTAGCGCTCGAGCACTTCCTGACTGTCGGCGATCACCGGCGCGATCGTCTGAAACTCCTTCGAGATCGCCGCACCGTGCCGCGCGACGTCCTGCGCCCCTTCGGCCCAGGCGAGGAACCCCTTCTGATAGGTATCAAGCTTGCGGCTGATGTCAGTCTTGACTGCCGCAGACAGATCCTCCTCGGCCAGCTCCTTCGCGAACGCCGCCGCAGATGTCTTGAACTCGGCGACGTATTTCGCATCACGTCGCAGCATGAAATCCTTCTCGTGCCGGCGCATCATCAGCATCCCGCGCGTGAGGACCGATGAGTCATTCTCCTGTAGCTTGGATTCGATGCCGTGCACGGCCGTCCGCAGCGAGCCCGACAGGCCGAGCGTCTCATTCAACCCGAGCTTGATCTCGGCCTGTGCCAGCGCACTGAATTCGCGGACATAACCTGCGAAACCCGTCTGCACCACGGCAATCTTGTCGGCCAGCCCGGTGATATCGCTGCCGCGCGCAAGCTGCTTCAGCCGTTCGAGATTATGATCAATCGCAGCGGCAAGCTCAGAGTGCCGCTTGACGTAACTGTCGTCACGACGAAGCTGGAAATCCTTCTCCGTCCGACGTGCCTCGAGCAGTTCGATCGACAACCGCTTGCTGAGATCGGACATCGCGCGCGCGGCACGCTCGCGTTCCTGCGAAGCATCCTCCGACATCCGTCCGAGTTGATAGATCGCGGCAAACGCAATCAGACCAAGGATACCGACCGCTGCAATGAACAGGATCTTGTGGGTCAAACGGAATTGGAGACGCGCGAGCATCAACGAGCCTTTGGACGATAGGGAATTTGCACAAGAAGCGGCATCGGTGAATCGGACGCTAAACCACAGACCTAAACCTGTGGTTAACAAATCCTTTCCCGGTCACCTACCGAGTTACCGGACAACGCTCGTTCAGACCGATTCCGGCTTGTCACCAGGCTGCGCGAACCGCTTCCACGTCTCGTTCTCCAGCAACGTCGAGCGCGAGACTTTCAGCTTGGCGCAGCCGTCGATCGCACGCATCAATTCGCGCACCTCGTTCGCCAGCGGCAACGGCATCCAGGGACTGAGGGTGATGCGCGCAATCGCACCAAGCGCGATCGGAAACGACCTCGTTTCGTCCGTCTCGGTGTCGCAGCGATAGACGATGCGGAATTCCTTTTCGTCGCGATAGGGAAAGCGCTTCAGGAACGGCAGATCTTCGATGCTCGACGACGCATCGAACTTCAACGTCCTGATCTCGCGATAGCTCACGGGCCGGGCCACGACACGACGATCACCCTTGAATGCCGCAAGCAGCCGCGCCCGATCAAACTCGATGCGCACGCCATCGCTACCGTGCGAGAACACGCGCCAGTGGTGATAGGTCTCTGGCCCTTCGGAAAAACACAGCGCCAGCAGCGTCTGCAGCGACTTCTGTGCCTTGTACTGGCTCATGAAGTAGGCGTCGTTGCGATCGTCCCACAGCGCCGGGCTGAGCAGCGTCACCGCACGGCGCTTGAGCACATAGATCGCACTCGCAAGGTTGGTGTAGCGGTGCAGGATCGCCTTTTGCAAAGCCTGTCTCCGCTTCCAACCGGTTGCGCGTCAGCGCGGATTATAAGGCTTGCTCTCGCGCCAGCGCTGCATCAGCGCTTCGAGATCCGCATCGTTGCCGTCCGGCAGAACGATGCGCGCCGTGACGAACAGATCGCCCGGCTCCTTGCCCTTCACCGGCATACCCTTGCCGCGCAGACGGAACGTGCGCCCGCTCGACGTGTTCTTCGGGATCGACAACTCCACCGCGCCGTCGAGCGTCGGCACACGCACCTTGCCGCCGAGCACCGCTTCATACAGCGTGACCGACAGGTCGCAACGCAGGTCATTGCCGTCCACCTTGAACAGCGGATGCTGGGCGATGACCACCGTGACCAGCGCGTCGCCGACGCGGCGGCCGGGGATCTCCTGGCCTTGTCCCTTCAGGCGGATGGTCTGACCGCTGGTGATACCGGCCGGAATCTTGACGTTGAGCTCCTTGCCGGTCGGCAACCGCACACGCTTCTCCGCGCCATGCACCGCCTCTTCCAGCGTCACGCCGAGCGAGGCATTGAGGTCGAGGTCCGGCATCGCCGACGGTCCGGCTTCGTACTCGAACGTGTCGGCCCCGCCGCCGCGGGCGCCACGCGCCGCGCCGCCGAACATGCTCGACAGAATGTCATCGAACGCACCGCCACCCATCCCGCCCTGCGGGCCGCCGCCGGAGCGGAAGCTGAAGCTCTCGAAGCCATCGCGCGACGACCGCGAAAAGCCACCCGGCCCGGCGCCGCCGCCCGGAAAGCCCTGAAAGCGCGGCTTGCCCTCGGCATCGATCTCGCCACGGTCGAACTGCTTGCGCTTGTCCTCGTCGCCAAGAATCTCGTTGGCCGAATTGACCTCAGCAAAGCGCGCGGCTGCCTTCGGATCGTCCTTGTTGGCGTCCGGATGATGCTTCTTGGCAAGCTTGCGGAACGCGCTCTTGATATCAGCAGCGCTCGCGCCCTTCTTGACCCCCAGCACGTCATAGGGGTTGCGCATTGCTCGTCTCTCCTCGCGGAAAATTCCCCAACCAGCCGCCCCGCCGGAACAGCTTTGAGGTCATGTGGGAAGTGCGTGGCATTTTTGCAACGGGCTTGTGACCCGAGCGAGGCAGCGAATCGAGCGGACGCTCAATCGCCCACCCTCTTATTAGCCTGGGTCAGGCTTGTCTGGCATGACCTGATCCGAAAACCGGCATCCACTTTTCGGGGTCAGGCCTTGCGCCAGGGCTTCATGCTACGGACTTCCCAGCGGCTGTTGAACTTGCAGGCTTCGCCCTGCAGCCAGGTCTCCGCCTTGTCCTTTACATAGCTGGCGAGGAAGTCACGGCAGGTGGTGCCGTTGGTCGTATAGGCATTGGTCAGCGGCGTCACCGAACCACGCGCACCCGTGCTCGGGTTCTCCCAGGGGTGACTGGCATCCTTGCCACCCTTGGCCAGCACCTCGGAGGCAGCCGCCCGCGCATAGGCGAGGTCGGCCTCGGACGGTGCGCCGACGCTGGCATTGACCCGCGACACCGATGTGGGGATCGAGCCGGTCACGTCAAGGTCGCTGGAGCCGCCACCGAACCCACCGCCGATCGGCATGGAACAGCCGCCCACCAGGGGGGCCGCGATGAGCATGGCCGCAGCGCAAACCGGCCGTACAAAGGCCGATAGGCGTCCGCATTCCCTTCCCATATAAGGAGGGGGCGGCACCGGCTGAAAACCCTGCGAACGCAACTCGGGCACTCCACACGCATGACAGACACAACAATCAACAAGACCTCAACTTCGTTAACGTCAGGTGATTTTACAGCGGCCGACGAGCCATTCGCGTTGTTTTCCGAATGGCTCAACGAAGCGTTCAAGTCCGAACCCGCCGACGGCAATGCGATGACGCTGGCCACCGTCGACAAGGACGGCATGCCGGACGCCCGCATGGTGCTGCTGAAGGGATTCGATGCCGACGGCTTCGTGTTCTATTCGCACATCGACAGCGCCAAGGGCCGCGAGCTGACCGACCGCCCGAAGGCTGCTCTCGTCTTCCACTGGAAGTCGCTGCGCCGACAGGTGCGCATCCGTGGCGTCGTCGAGACGGTGACGGCGGAAGAAGCCGACGCCTACTTCGCCACCCGGCCGAAGCAGGCGCAACTCGGCGCCTGGGCCAGCAAGCAATCGCAGCCACTGGAGAGCCGCTTCGCCTTCGAGCAGCAGATCGCCAAGTATGCCGCCAAGTACATGATCGGCGACGTGCCGCGGCCGCCGGGCTGGAACGGCTGGCGCATCGTGCCGGTGCAGATCGAGTTCTGGCACGACCGACCCTATCGCCTGCACGACCGCATCGTCTTCACCCGCGCGACCGCGAAGGACGCGTGGACCAAGACGCGCCTCTACCCATGATCGGAACACGTTAGACCAATGCCGCAGAGCCACTCCAACATTCCGCGTCGGACCTTGCTGTTGACCGGCGCGAGCCGTGGCATCGGCCACGCCACGGTGATCCGCTTTTCGTCCGCCGGCTGGCGCGTCATCACCTGCTCGCGTCATCCGTTTCCGGAAGAATGCCCGTGGGACGCAGGCCCGGAAGACCACATCCAGGTCGATCTCGCCGACCATGACGACACCGAACGCGCGGTGAAGGAAATCCGTTCGCGCCTCGAAGGCGGCATGCTGCACGCGCTCGTCAACAACGCGGCGATCTCGCCGAAGGCGCCGGGCGGCGCGCGCATGGGCACGATCGAGACCGACGTCGCCACCTGGACGCATGTGTTCAACGTCAACTTCTTCGCACCGATCACGCTGGCGCGCGGACTGATGGAGGAACTGAAGGCGGCGAAGGGCTCGGTGGTGAACGTCACCTCGATTGCAGGCTCGCGCGTGCATCCATTCGCCGGTGCGGCCTATGCGACATCGAAGGCGGCGCTCGCGGCGCTCACCCGCGAAATGGCCTCCGACTTCGGCCGTCAGGGTATCCGCGTCAACGCGATCGCGCCGGGCGAGATCGATACGGCGATCCTGTCGCCGGGCACCGAGAAGATCATCCCGCAGATTCCGCTCGGCCGCCTCGGCACACCGGACGAGGTCGCCCGCGTGATCTACGCGCTGACGGCGGAAACGTCGTCCTACGTCAACGGCGCGGAAATCCACATCAACGGCGGCCAGCACGTCTGAACGCCTTAAGGTGTCGATGCGCGTGCTACCACACTCTCCCGTCATTTCGGGACGGGCGATCTTTTCGCGCGGGCCCGGAATCCATACGCCCGGTGGTGGTTATGGATTCCGGGCTCGCTCGCTTTGCTCGCGCCCCGGAATGACGGCTGAATGGCTTGATACGCCCACGCACCGCGTCCTCGCTCGATTTTCAAACAGCCTCACATTTGCAGGTTTGAAGATATGGCTTCGCGATCTCGCGGCGCGTTGCGCCCGAGTTTTTGAGGGTGAACATTCCCGCCCTCTCGCTTGAGGGTGCGCGGAACGCCGGACGCTCAGCGCGTCCGCAGCCTCGTGTGCATTGAAAGCAAACACACGAGTTAGCCACCACGGTCACGCCGGATGCGTCCGGCGTTCCGCACGCGATG
>JACXTT010010543.1_pt1 | contig 12436 bp, 7 predicted proteins | sample 9270951 | NCBI WGS metagenome assembly JACXTT01 (sample SAMN15532306, study PRJNA645909) | rock metagenome | isolation source: weathered quartz diorite | place: Puerto Rico | collected 2017-06-21 | reverse complement strand
GCTGCGCCCTGCCCTACTCCTTCACGCTTATCCCCAGACTCTTCATCTTCCGATACAGGTGGCTCCGCTCCAGTCCCAATACCTCCGCGGTGCGGCTGACGTTGCCGTGATTGTCGTCCAATTTTTTCAGGATGTAGTCGCGTTCATAGGCGGCGCGGGCCTGGTGCAGGGTGGAGGCTTCGCTGCCCGCCGCCCGGCGACCGCCATCGCGATACACCAGCGGCGGCAGATGCTTGCGCTCGAAGCGCGATGTCGTAGGGTTCATGATGACAATGCGTTCGACTACGTTGCGCAGTTCGCGCACATTGCCCGGCCAGGAGTAGCGCATCAAGGCCGCGATCGCGTCGTCCGTGATCTCCCGCGGACGCCGGCCATAGGCCGAAGCGAACTCCTTCAGAAAGTGTCGGCCCAGCAAGGGGATATCTTCCTTCCGCTCGCGGAGCGGGGGAACCACGAACGGGATCACGTTAAGCCGGTAAAAGAGATCTTCGCGGAAGTTTCCACGGGAAATTTCTTCCTCAAGATCTTTGTTGGTGGAGGCGATAACCCGCGTGTCCACGGTGATGGGGACGTCGCTTCCCACCGATGCAAATCTCTGCTCCTCAAGAGTGCGCAGCACCTTGGATTGCGTCTTCAGGCTCATGTCGCCAATTTCGTCCAGGAACAGCGTCCCGCGGTCAGCCTTCTGAAACTTGCCTTCCTTGTCTTCGGTCGCTCCGGGAAAAGAGAGCTTACGATGTCCGAAGAGTTCACTCTCGATCAGGTCTTCGGGAATGGCGGCGCAATTGACCTCAACGAACGTTTCGTCTTTGCGCAGGCTCTGCATGTGGATTGCGTGGGCGACCAGTTCCTTGCCAGTGCCTGACTCCCCATAAATCAGGACCCGTCCGTTGGTGGGCGCCATCAATCCGATCTGCTGGCGCAGGGCCTTCATGGGGACACTGTCGCCGACGATCACGCTCTTCGCCTGGAGTTGTTTCCGCAGATCGCGATTTTCGTGCCGCAGCCGCCGCGACTCGATCGCATTCTTTACGAGAATGAGCGTACGCTCCAGCGATAGCGGTTTCTCCACGAAATCGTAGGCGCCCAACTTGGTGGCGCGCACTGCGGTCTCGATCGTGCCGTGGCCGGAGATCATGATCACTTCCGGGGGATCGTTGAGACTGCGAATTTTCTCCAGAGCTTCCAGGCCGTCCATCCCGGGCAGCCATACATCGAGCAGGATCACGTCGAAGTTGGACTTCCGCAGCAGGTCGAGGCAGTCTTCTCCGCTGGGGCTGGAGGCGGTCTTGTAGCCTTCATCTTCGAGGACGCCCGTCAGGGACTCGCGGATTCCGGATTCGTCGTCAACGATGAGGATTGCCATGCTAACTCGCTGCCGGAGTGTTTACCGCCTCGGCCGCCACCGGCAGTTCCACGACGAAGCGGCTCCCCACCGGTTTATTTTCTTCCACCCGAATTGATCCGTGGTGGTCTTCCACGATCCGGCTGACAATGGCGAGACCCAGCCCGGTGCCGCGCTGCTTGGTCGAGAAATAAGGAAGGAAGAGCCGTTCCTTCACGTCGCGGGAGACTCCGTGGCCGGTATCCGAGACCACCAGTTCGACGGCGTCGCGGCTGGCCACCAGCGACGTAGAGATCGTGATTTCGCGCACGATCATGTCCTGCATTGCTTCCGCGGCGTTGTCGACGAGATTGGCGATGGCTCGCTTGATGGCTTCGGGATCGGCCATCACCTGGGGCAAGTCTGCGCCAAGGTCGGTGTGGACGCGAATGCCCTCCAGTCGACCATTGAAGAGGACGAGCGCGCTCTCCACCAGACTGTTCAGGCTGGCGGGTTGTGGATGCGAAGCGGGGAAACGGGCCAGCACTGAAAACTCGTCAACCAATGCCCGTACCGTCTCGACCGCATTGCCGATGGTTTCGGCGCAAGCGCGGATTATGTTCTGCGAACTTTCGTCGAGTACGGTGCCTCGCGCCAGGTGACGGTGAATGCGCTCAGCGGAAAGCGCGATCGGGGTCAGTGGATTCTTGATTTCGTGCGCCACTCGTCGCGCCACCTCGCGCCAGGCCGCCTGTTTCTGCGCCCGGAGCAAGTCCGAAAGATCTTCAAACACCAGTACGTATCCCAGGCGCTCGGCTCCGTGCTCCAGGACGGCAACGGTAATGGCGACGTTCATTTTCGCGCGCGGCAGCGTTAGTTCCAGATTGGCGGCGGTTATCCCCATGCGGTCGGCGCGTCGCAACAGCGGTTCCAGGTCGGCGAGCAGGTCGCCCGGAAGCGCATCGGATAACGGACGATTCGTCAGCGCGGCAGGGCTTGCGTATTCGGGCCGATCCAGGAAAAACATTCGCAACAGAGCGGCGTTCACCAGAGTTACGCGGCGCGCGGCGTCAATCGAAATCACACCCGTCGGAATGCTTTCGAGAATGGTCTCGATGTAGCGGCGTCGTCTTTCCAGCGCCTCGTTGGCAGCTCCCAGTTCGTGGCTGGAGGCTTCAATCAGATGCCGGCTGGACTCCAGTTGCTCCGCCATGCTGTTGAACGACTGCACCAGTTCGGCGAGTTCGTCAGTAGCGCGGATGTCCACCCGGTAATCGAGTTGTCCCTGGGAAATTGCCTCCGTGCCCGCGGCCAAGGCCGCGACCGGGCGGTTGACCAGCTTCGAAAGAAATAGAGCCAGCCAGGTCGAAGCGAAGAGCACCAACACGGTCAGCAACAAGAGAAATCCGATGTATGTCCGCCGCACCAGCTTGCGCTGCCGCGCCAGCTCGATGTAACGCTGCTGGCTTTCCTGGATCTGCTTTTGAGTTTCGGCGAATTTTGCCGGCAGCGGCATGGCCACGACGATCATGCCTTTCCCAACCGGCGCCACTCCCACGATGTAGTCCGTTTGGTTCCACTGGAAGAGCGGATGCTCTCCCCGCAGTGCTTGCTGAATTGGAAAGCGAGCCTTCATCGCGCTCCAGGGCGCGGGTATCCCCAGGCTTGCGACGGCGTTCCCGTCGGTCAGGGCCACGGCAAATCCGCCCTGCAGCGTGAGCTGATGCTCTCGAAACTCTTCCAGGGCGGGGGAGAAGTTCTCGTTGGCAAAGGCTTTAACAACTTCGTCCGATTGCGCGATGGACTGTGCCTCCGAAGCCGCATTCTGGCCCGCATAGTCGGAAATCAGTGAGGCCATGGCCGCCGTGTCGGCACGCACTTCTTCCACCGGCTGCGAGAACCATTTGTCGATTGAGCGGTTCATCAATCCGTAAGAGAACCAGAACAGCGCGATCACCGGCAAGAACGAAAGCAGCAGGCTGACGACCACCAGGCGCGTGCGGAATTTGGAACCGACCACGCCCATGCGCCGCTCGGCGTAAAGCTTCAACAGGTTGCGTCCCAGAATGATCGTGAGGGCGATGAAGAGCAGGAAGATCAAGGCCGACAGTGCGGCGAAAAAGAGAAGCTGCTGGTTGCTGTCGGGGCTGATGAATTTCAGGTTGAATGAGCCTTGCGAGATCAGAATGGCCAGCAGCAGAAACGCCGCTACTGCCAGGGTGATGACCACCTTCCGGCGGCCGGAGGTCTTGCCTTCGGGACGGGTTGGAGTGGGCTCGGGCAAAGGTTCGCGAGGTTCATTATAGAGCGGGAAGCGGCGTCGTTCGCTCTTTGCTGTTCGCCTGCTCCCCAGGCCGGAAGCGACCGGCGAACAGCGAACGACGAACGACGAGCGGCAACCGACTAACGACGCTCCTGCTCCAGCACACTTCGCAGGGCCTCATACGCCGCCTTGGGCTGGTAATTGCGATCGAAGAGCAAGGCCGATCCCCGCGTGTGATGCGAATGCGATCCGATCCAGGAATACTTATCGGTAAAGCCCCACGTCTGGATGGCCGTGCAGCCGGGATGAGACAGGCAGGCAGCGGCGATCTGCCGGTAGACCTCGGCTTGCAGTCGCAGATCCTCGGAACTCGGATTGCCGTTGGCGTCCACCGGCACGGCCACATCCATCTCGGTGATGTGGACCTGCACTCCCAGAGCAACGAAGCGGCGGATGTTTTCAGAAATGGACGCGCTGTCCGGATGCAGGGTGCTGATGTGCATCTGGAAGCCCACGCCATCGATCGGTACGCCGCGTCGTCGGAAATCCCGCACCATGCTATAGATTGCATCCGACTTAGGATTCACCTCCTCCGCCTCGGCATCGTTGTAGAAGAGTAGTGCACTTGGATCTGCCTCGTGCGCCCATCGGAAACAGTCTTCGATATAAGAACTCCCTCTTCCAGCGTGGCCGACGCCGGGCTGGTCATACCAGATCGTGCTGCGGAGTTTTCCGGCAACCCGCTCGTCAAACGCCTCATTGACGACATCCCAAGCAAACACCCTGCCCCGGTAGTGTCCGACGACGGTCTTGATGTGCTGCTCAAGAATTTGGGAGAGTCGTTCGGGAGGATAGCGGCCCTCCGTCAACCACTTCGGGTTCTGCTGATGCCAGGCCAGCGTGTGACCGCGGATCTTCATCTTGTGTTCAGCAGCGAAGGCGACGATGCGATCGGCTTGCGAAAAGTCAAAGAGCCCCGGCCCCGGCTCCAGAGTTTCCCACTTCATCGCGTCTTCCGGTTCCACCAGGTTGAACTCGCGCGCCAGCGTTGCCGCGTCGGCCGGTTCGGAGAGTTGCTCGGACCGCACCGCTGTCCCGACTAGGATCCCGGAGCGCTGCGCTGCCTCACGCAATGGCGCTGGGGAGACTGGTGCGACACAAAGACTTACCAGTCCGACATAAGCAAAACTCCGGACGCTCGGCAGCATGCCGTCAGAATGTCTCAGCCAGGCACATCTGCGAAAGGACGCTCGTCACAATGCCGTTGTGAGATTTGGGTTTCCACGCGGCGGCCATGCCGTCCGCACACCGAAGAACATGTACTGAGGCACGCCAATTCCGTGGTAGATCGTCAATTTCTGGCCAGAAAACCTGCGCGCCGCGGCCGCCGCCGCTCTCTCCCATTAAGTACAGGTACCTAAGTTACTTTTTCGGAATACCCATTGCGTTGACAATTTGTGTCAGTGCGAAAAACACTCCGCTGATCCCCTCGGAAATCAGCGGCTTCGCGTACCCCGAGTTCGCGGGACACAGGAGAGATATGTCTCAACGGCTGGGCGACCTGCTTGTCAAAGAGAAGGTCATCACCCCAGAGCAGTTGGAGCAAGCGACCAAGGTCCAGAAGGAGACGCATGTGCGTCTCACCTCCGCCCTGGTGAAGTTGGGATTCCTCTCGGATGAGGACGTCACCAACTTCCTCTCTCGCCAGTACGGTGTGCCCGCCATCAATCTTTCCTACTTCGAAATTGATCCTGCGGTCGTCAAGCTGATCCCCTACGAAACTGCGAAGCGCTATCAGATTCTGCCACTCAGCCGCGTCGGCGCGTCGCTCACCATCGCCATGGTGGATCCGACGAACGTCTTCGCCATGGACGACATCAAGTTCATGACCGGCTTCAATATCGAGCCGGTGGTGGCATCGGAAAGTTCCATTATCGAAGGCATCGACAAAGCCTACGGCACTTCGAAAGAGGAAGAGCTCGAGCAGGTCATGCAGTCGATGAACGATCTGGGCGACGCGGGCGATGTCGAAGTGCAGGCGGAAGAGCAGCAGATGGAGCTGGCCGAACTGGAACGAGCGGCCGACGAAGCTCCCATCGTCAAGCTCGTCAACCTCGTGCTCACAGACGCGGTCAAGCGCGGCGCCAGCGACATTCACATGGAGCCCTACGAAAAGGAATTCCGTGTCCGCTTCCGTATTGACGGCGTCCTGCAGTCGATCATGAATCCGCCCCTCAAGCTGAAAGACGCGATTGTTTCGCGTCTCAAGATCATGTCGAAGCTCGACATCAGCGAGAAGCGCCTGCCGCAGGACGGCCGCATCATGCTGAAGATGCAGATTGGCGGCAAGAAAAAGCAACTCGACTTCCGCGTCAGCACGTTGCCTACGCTTTGGGGCGAGAAGATCGTGCTCCGGTTGCTCGACAAGGAAAACCTGCGGCTCGATATGACCAAGCTGGGCTTCGAGCCGGAGTCGCTGGTCAAGTTTGAGAAGGCCATTCTGAAGCCGTACGGCATGGTGCTGGTGACCGGGCCGACGGGATCAGGCAAGACGAACACGCTGTACTCCTCGATTTCCCGGTTGAACCAGCCCGATACCAACATCATGACCGCGGAAGACCCAGTCGAATTCCAGTTGGGCGGCGTGAATCAGGTCCAGATGAAAGAGCAGATCGGACTGAACTTTGCCGCCTCCCTGCGTGCCTTCCTCCGGCAGGACCCCAACATCATCCTGGTCGGCGAAATCCGAGATTTTGAAACGGCCGAAATTGCCATTAAAGCCGCTCTCACCGGCCACCTGGTTCTGTCCACGCTGCACACCAACGGCGCACCCGAAACCATTACGCGGTTGATGAACATGGGCATCGAGCCTTTCCTGGTCGCGACTTCTGTGCACTTGATCTGCGCTCAGCGGCTGGTGCGGCGGGTCTGCAAAGACTGCGCCGAGCCGGTCGAAGTGCCGGTACAGACGCTCATCGAGGAAGGCTACACGCCGGAAGAAGCGAAGACAGTTCAAATCATGAAGGGCAAAGGCTGTGGCACCTGCAACAAGACCGGCTATAAGGGCCGCACCGGTTTGTATGAAGTGATGGAAGTGGACGACGAGATCAAGGAACTGGTTCTGGTGGGCGCTTCGGCGGTCGAGCTCAAGAAGAAAGCGATTGAACGCGGCATGATCACTCTGCGCCGTAGCGGGTTGATCAAGGTTGCACAAGGCGCGACCACGCTAGAAGAAGTGGCGCGCGAAACGATCCATTGAAACGGGAAAAGGGAAGAAGACCATGGCGCTCTCATTAAGCGATCTGCTCCGGCGCATGCTGGAGATGGGGGGAAGCGACCTCCATATCACCACCAACTCGCCGCCGCAAATCCGCGTGCACGGGCACCTGCATCCGCTCGACTTGCCGCAATTGACGCCGGCCGAGACCAAGCAGCTGGCCTACAGCGTCATGACCGACTCGCAGAAACACCGCTTCGAAGAGAATCTCGAACTCGACTTCTCGTTCGGTTTGAAAGGCCTGGCCCGCTTCCGCGCCAACGTGTTCAACCAGCGCGGCGCTTCCGCGGCTGTCTTCCGTCTGATTCCGTTCGAAATCAAGTCCTTCCATCAGCTGGGACTGCCACCCGTCGTCAGCAAGCTTTGCGACAAGCCGCGCGGATTGGTCCTGGTTACCGGGCCAACGGGTTCCGGCAAGTCCACCACGCTCGCCGCCATGATCGACAAGATCAATACCGAGCGGCACGATCACATCCTCACCATCGAGGACCCGATCGAATTCGTGCACATGAACAAGAACTGCGTGGTCAACCAGCGCGAATTGCACTCGGATACGAAGAGCTTTACCGACGCCTTGCGCGCTGCTCTCCGTGAAGACCCGGACGTGGTGCTGATCGGCGAAATGCGCGACCTGGAGACCATCGAGTCGGCGCTGCGCATCGCGGAAACGGGCCACTTGACCTTTGGTACGCTGCACACGAACTCGGCGTCTTCGACCATCAACCGCATCATCGACGTCTTCCCGGCGCACCAGCAGTCGCAGATCCGGGCGCAGCTCTCGCTGGTGCTCGAAGGGATCATGTGCCAAAGCCTGCTGCCGCGTTCTGACAACAAGGGACGCGCCATGTGCATGGAGATCCTGATTCCGAACGCCGCCGTGCGCAACCTGATCCGCGAAGACAAGATCCACCAGATTTACTCCGCCATGCAGTCCGGGCAGGAGAAGTTCGGGATGCAGACGTTTAACCAGTCGCTGGCGACAGCCTATTTTCAGAAACAGATCTCGCTGGAAACGGCGATGGCGCGTTCCAGTAATCAGGACGAGTTGCAGGAAATGATTTCACGTGGCGCGAGCCTTTTGAACCGGCCGACCACGGCTGGAACGACGATGGCACGGGCGGCTGCGCCGGCTAAAAGATAACGACGAGTGCCCGCCAACGGGCCGGGGAACTGTGGGGGTAGCGAGCTGGCAATCCAGCGGCTTTGAGCGACAGCAGTAAGGAGAAGGGAACCATGCCGGTTTTTACATTTTCAGGAAAGACCAATTCTGGCGAAAAAGTCCAGGGCGAACGGGTTGCCCCGAACAAGGAGTCACTGGCCTCCGCACTCCGGCGCGAGCGCATCACGCCCGGGTCCATCCGTGAAAAGGGCAAGGAGTTCTCCTTGCCTACGTTCGGGAGCGGCAAGATCAAGGTCAAGGACATCGCCGTGTTCTTCCGGCAGTTCTCGGTCATGATTGATGCCGGCCTGCCCCTGGTGCAGTGTCTCGAAATTCTTGCCGCCAACCAGGAGAACCCCAATTTCCAGAAGACGCTGACCGGGGTCCGGACCACGGTGGAGGGCGGCGCGACGCTGGCCAACGCCATGCGCCAATACCCCAAGGTGTTCGACGACCTGACGACCAACATGATCGAGGCCGGCGAAACCGGCGGTATTCTCGACATCATTCTGCAGCGCTTGGCCCAGTACGTCGAGAAGGCCGTCAAGCTGCGGTCGGCGGTCAAGTCGGCGTTGATCTATCCCGTCGCCGTGGTTTCGATCGCGGTGGTCATCGTGGGAGCGCTGCTCAAGTGGGTGGTGCCCATCTTTGCCAACCTGTTCGTTGGGCTGGGCGTGGCCCTGCCACTGCCCACGCGGATCGTCATCGGGCTCAGCAACTTCGTCAGCCACTTCTGGTGGTTCTTTATCGCAGGGACGGTTGGCCTCTACTACGGAATGAAGCAGATCCGGAAGGACCCGCGCGGCCGCTACTATTTCGATGCCACCCTGCTGAAGCTGCCGGCGATCGGTTTGCTGTTGCGCAAGATCGCGGTGGCGCGCTTCACGCGGACCCTCGGCACCCTGATCACTTCGGGCGTACCGATTCTCGAAGGCTTAGCCATCACGGCCCGGACCTCCGGCAACGCGGTCCTGGAAGAAGCGCTGATGAAAGTACGCAAGGCCATCGAGGAAGGCCGGACCATCGTCGATCCACTGCGCGAATGCGGCGTGTTTCCCAACATGGTCACGCAGATGATCGGAGTCGGCGAAGCCACCGGCGCCATGGACGCTATGCTGCAGAAGATCGCAGATTTCTACGAGGACGAAGTGGACGCGGCCACCAAAGACATGCTCGCCATGCTGGAGCCGATGATCATCGGCATGCTCGGCGTCACCGTCGGTGGCATCGTCATTTCGCTCTACATGCCACTGTTCTCGATGATTTCGAAACTGGCGGGATAGCAAACCGCGCGGTTCGCTATTCGTCGTTCGCGATTCGCTGGAAGTGGCCCGCGAGGAGCGAACAGCGAATAGCGAATGGCCAACGACGAACGACCAACGACGAGCAAGCAGACGAACCCCATGCATTCCATCTCCGACGAGCGGAACTGGCTGACCTGGCTCGTGAAGGTTCGCATCCTGATCCTGACCGTCCTGCTCGCCATCGAGCTGGCAGTCATCCGGTTGACGCCCAGCCCGCTGCCCATCATGCCGTTCCTTACGGCGATGGTGTTGTGGTTCGTGCTCTCTCTGTTTTTTCTCTTTCTGGTCTCCGTGTGGACCGAGAGCCGTCTGCAGGCCATATTGCAGGTACTGAGCGACCTGGCCATGGTCACGTTGATCGTGCACCTGACCGGAGGCATCGATAGCTCGCTCAACTTTCTTTATCCGCTGGTCATCATCGTGGCCTGTATGCTGCTGCCCCGGTCGTGGGGGTTTCTGAGCGCGGCCCTGGCCTTCATTCTGTTCGGCGCGATCCTGGAACTCGATTACTACGGAGCCATTCCCTCGTTTTCCACCTCCCATCCCAAGCTGAAGGCCCTACAGGTAGTGGTCTTCGTCAACCTGTTTGCATATTTCGCCATCGCCTATCTGGCCGGGTTGCTGGTAACCAAGCTGCGCCAGGCTGACGTGCGTCTCAAAGACGCAAGCGGAGCCTTGGAGAACCTGCAGGCGCTGCACGAGAACATTGTGCAGTCGATGAGTGGAGGCGTCATCACGACCGGAATCGACGGCCGGATCACGCTCGTCAACCGCGCCGCCCAGCAGTTGCTCGAGACTCCCGAGACGGATTTGCGTGGGCGTTCCGTAGCCGATCTCTTCCTCGATCCGCTGCCCCACATCGGTTCTGGCCGCGGCGATGCTGAAGTCCGGCACGCAGGCGCCAACGGCTTCCGCAAGACCTTTCGGGTCATGGTCTCTGCCCTGAATGTGAATGTGCCCGGCGAACTGGGTTTCGTCTATACCTTCGACGATCTTACGGAAATCCGCCGCCTCGAACGCGAAGTGCGCCTGCAGGATCGTCTGGCCGCGGTAGGCCGACTCGCGGCGGCGATCGCGCACGAGATCCGCAACCCCCTGACCTCGATTGCCGGATCCGTCAGCATGCTGTCGGACGCTCCCGCGTTGACTGCGGAACAACGCCAACTCCTGCAGATCGTGACCCGCGAGTCCGACCGCCTGAACAACATCATCACCGACTTCCTGGCTTATTCGCGCGGCAAGCAATACCGTTTCGAGCGAGTCAATCTGGTCCCTCTGCTGCAGGATACGCTCACCTTACTGGAACACCGCCTGACCGCGGAGAACGCCGGGATCCGCGTGCTGAGGAACTTCCCGGTTGCCGAGGCGTGGGTTCTCGCCGACGGCGACAAGCTCAAGCAGGTGTTCTGGAACTTCAGCGAAAACGCCGTGCGCGCTATGAAGAAGGCGGGCGGCAGTTTGACCGCGAGTCTGGTCGAGCGCGGCTCCGACTGGGAGATCAGCTTCGCCGACACCGGCCCCGGCATCAGCCCGCAGCAGACGGAAAAGATCTTCGAGCCCTTCCAGTCCAATTTCGAAGGCGGAACCGGACTGGGTCTGGCCATCGTGTATCAGATCGTGCAGGCGCATGAAGGCAAGGTGTGGGCGCGTTCCGAGGTTGGCAAAGGGACAAGTTTCGTGGTGCGCTTGCGGCGGATGGAGCACAGTGCGCCCACCACGCCCCCGACTACATCACAAGCCACAGACTCAGCCGCGTTCGCCGCCGCGGGAGGAGGGCCGCGTGGGTAATATCCTGGTCTGCGATGACGAGCGCTCCATCTGCGAACTGCTCGATATTGCCCTCCGCCGCGAAGGACACAAAGTGGAAACCGTCACCGGTGGCGATGCGGCCCGCCGCAAGATCGAAAGCGCTCTGTTCGATGTGATCGTGACCGACATCAAGATGCCGCACGTGGATGGAGTCGAGGTGCTGCGCTGCGCCCACCGGATTTCGCCCGAAACCGCCGTGATCCTGATGACTGCGGTGGACGACTACGAAGCCGCGGTGCAGGCTGTCAAAGCGGGCGGTGCGGCCGACTATATTCGCAAGAGCCCCGCCTTGGTGGACGAAGTGAAACTGGGCATTGCGCGGGCGCTCGAAAAAGTCTCGCTCAGCCGCCAGAATTTCGCCCTCCGGCGCGATGCCGCGACCCGCAACTCGCTCGACAACATCGTCGGTGTTAGTCCCGCTCTCGAGAAGCTGAAGCAAACGATCCGCACGGTGGCCTCCACCCAGAGCACTATCCTGGTCTATGGCGAGAGCGGTACCGGCAAAGAGCTGGTCGCCCGCGCCGTGCACACCTGTTCGCCTCGCGCCACCGAGGGTTTCGTTTCCGTCAACTGCGGCGCGTTTCCCGAGACTCTGTTGGAAAGCGAACTGTTCGGCTACGTCAAAGGCGCGTTCACCGGAGCGAATCAGAACAAGCGCGGACTCTTCGAAGTCGCCGATCAGGGCACGATCTTCCTCGACGAAATCGGTGAAATGACCATGCCCATGCAGGTCAAACTGCTGCGCGTGCTGCAGGAACGCAGTGTGCGTCCGGTGGGTGGCACCAGCGAAATTGCCGTGGATGTCCGCGTGATTGCCGCCACCAACCGCGACCTCGACAGGCAGGTGGCCGACGGCACCTTCCGTGAAGACCTCTACTACCGCCTGAGCGTGATTCCGATCCGGGTGCCGGCGTTGCGGGAACGCCGTGAAGACATCCCGCTGCTCGCCAACCACTTCATGAAGAAATACGCCCCGGCAGCCGGAAAAAGCATTCACAGCGTCGAAAAGTATGCCCTCGAGGCGCTCTGCGGCTACGACTGGCCCGGCAACGTTCGCCAGCTCGAAAATACGATCGAGCGCGCCGTCGCTCTCGAACTGAGCAATGAGTTGCGCGTGGAACTTCCGGCGGAACGTCCCAAAGCGCGTGCCGTCGCGGCGGGCGCCGAGACAGCCTTCTCCGTTCCAGCGGGCTCGGTGTTGCCGGAGGGCGTCAACATGGAGCACTATGTCGCGCACATCGAGCGCTCGCTGCTACAGTCTGCGCTCGGACAGACCCACGGCGTCCAGGTCAAAGCCGCT
>JACXTT010010542.1_pt1 | contig 12437 bp, 9 predicted proteins | sample 9270951 | NCBI WGS metagenome assembly JACXTT01 (sample SAMN15532306, study PRJNA645909) | rock metagenome | isolation source: weathered quartz diorite | place: Puerto Rico | collected 2017-06-21 | reverse complement strand
GCTCGTCTCGCGCGCGGACGCGAGCCCCCTGCTGGTCGGCGTGGCGCGCCTCTGGCTCGCGGCGGTCCTCCTGCTGGTGGCGGCGGCGCTGGCCGCGCGCCCCTTCGCCGTCGCGGAGGGCGACCGCTGGCGCTGCCTGGCGATGGGCGCGTGCATGGCCGCCTACCAGGCCGCGTACTTCACGGCCGTCACGCTCGGCGGCATCGCCGTCGTGGCCCTCGTGGCGATCTGCTCGGCGCCGCTCGTGATCGCGGCGCTGGCGCCGTGGCTGCTCGGCGAGCGGCTCACGCCGCGCGTACGCGGCGCGCTCCTGCTCGGCGTGCTGGGCACCGCGCTCCTGGTGGCCTCCCCGTCGGGGGCGCAGGACTTCTCGCCGCGGTTCGTCGGCGGCATCGTGCTGGCGTTCGCAGCCGGCCTCGCGTACGCCCTCTACGTGCTGGCGGCGAAAGCCGCGCTCCGGCGCTCGGCGCCGCTACCCGCGACCGCGCTGACCTTCACGATCGGCGCGGTCCTGCTGACGCCGGCCCTCGCGTGGACCGACGCGCCGTGGAGCCAGCTCGCGCTCGGCTGGCCGTGGCTGCTCTATCTCGGCGGCGTGGCGACGGCCGGCGCGTACGCGATCTACACGATCGGGCTCAAGAGCGTGCCGGCGTCGGTCGCGGGCGTCACGACCCTGCTCGAGCCGCTGACGGCCACGATCCTGGGCGTGGCGCTCTTCGGCGAGCGGCTCGGCGCCGCGGGAGGCGCGGGCGCGTTGCTCCTGCTCGGGGCACTCGGCCTGCTGCTGACCGACCGCGGGTAGCCAGCGGCCCGGCGCCGTCAGAGCGGCCGGACCGGTCGGGAGACCGCGCGACTGAAGGTGCAGTTCGGGACGACCGCCGAGTGCTTGCCCGGGCCCCCGGCGACGATGACCATCACGTCGTCGGGCGACGGCACCTGCGGGAGCAGGAGGTCGTCGTCGGTGACCGCGTGCATCCAGCGTGGCCAGTCGTGAATCCCCCACATCCCGCCGAGCTTCAAGGTACGTAGCGGCAGGCGAGCGTTCTCGTACACGAAGCGCTGGACGTCGGCGCGGCTCAGTCCATCGGCCGCGATCGTCTGGGCGTGCTCGGGCCCGAGCACGATCAGCAGCTGGCTCTGCGAGAAATACCAGCCGACGTTGGAGCCGAGCGAGACGGCGGTGTCGGCGACGGTGGCGAGGATCCCGGCGGCGGTCGTCGACACGTGATCGTTCACGTTGTGCGGCGGCTCGCCGCCGAAGACCGTGACGACGCTGTCGTCGTGGAGCGCGCCCCAGGGCGACGCGTCGGCGCGCTCGGCGATGCAGTAGGAGAACTTCGCGGGACTGCCCTGGGTCGCCATGTCGTGACGGCCCGGCCAGGCGCCGCCGACGTTCAACAAGATCAACCGGATCGCGCGGCCGATCGTCGCGTTGGCGCGGAAGCCCGGGCCGAAACAGCCGCTGCCCGCGTGCACGCCGAGCTCGGCCGCGATCGGCCCGTGCACGATCAAGAGCGGCGCGACCGAGTGCGTCGTCGCCTGGACTCCGTAGAGGTTGAACGACGGATCGAGCGTCGCCTCGACCGCGGCGACGATGAGTGGAAACGCCGCGGGCTCGCAGCCGGCCATCACCGCGTTGACCGCCAGCTTCTCGAGCGTCGCCTGGCGCCAGAGCGGCGGCATCGCGCCGAGCGAGCGGTCGCCGGCCGCACCGCCCAGCATCGCTCGCACACGTGCCTCGGTGGGCGGCACGATGGGCAGCCCGTCGCACCACTGCCGCTCGCAGAATGCCGCGAGCACGGCCTCCGCCGTATCTTCTGTAACGAGGTCCGTGAGGTCGGCTTGGACCGCGGGTGGCCTGAGAGAGGCGCTAGCCGGCTCCGCTCGCCCGATCTCTCCCGTCGCCGTGGCGCTAGCCGGCTCCGCACGCCCGACCTCGCCCGTGCTCGCCCTCGCCTTACCGAGCAGCGCGCTGATCTGGTCGACGGCCTGGCGGGCGCGCTTGGTGACGCCGTCGGGGCGCTCGCCGCCGAGAGGATGCTCGATCGCGATCATGGGAAGCGCGACGCCGAGCGCCTGCATCTCGCTCCGGGCGAGCCCCTGGAAGACCGTCGTGCCGATGACCGCGCTCGGTGTTCCCGCCTTCGCCAGCTCGACGGCGTCGTGGAGACTCCACGACGTGCAAGACCCTCAGTCGGCCGAGCCGGCGAAGACCACGTCGCAGTCTTTTGCCAGGCCCGCGAGAATCTCCGGAGCGGCCGGTGTGGCGGCGTTGGCCTTGCGGCGTCGGATGACCGCCTTGACCCCGTGCTCGGCGGAGAGGATCGCGCCGATCTCGTCGGCGAGGAGATCGAAGTTCGCCTTTCGGTTGTCGATGAAGCCGACCGTACGGCCGGCCAGCGATCCAGGCAGCGGCGGCACGCTCGCGCCGTCGCCGGACGTCACACCGATGGGACTCAGGACGCGGATCTGGCTCATGACGTTCTCCGTGTGATCCCGGTGGATCGGGCGAGCAGTCGCCCGAGATTTTCGTGCAGCTCGGCGAGCACGGTACGCTTGATCGCGACCGTGACCGATTCCACGGGCTCGGGATTGCCTTCGCGATGAATGATCAGCGAGCCCACGAACGTCTCGGCGCGCTCGTCCGTGGCCGCCAGGCCTCGCAAGGTGAGAATTTCCCACGCCTCCGGCATGGAGCTATCTTAACTCAGTGGTCATCGCGCTCGACGTCGGGACCTCGTCCGCGCGGGCCGCGTTTTACGACGGCGATGGTCGGCCGATCGCAGGGCGCTCCCATCAGGTGAAGTACACCCCCCGGCTCACCCGTGACGGGGGCGTCGAGCACGACGCGGACCGCCTGCTGGAGGCGGTGGTCGCGTGTCTGGACGCGATTCACCCGAACCGGCCTCCCGAGGAGACCCGCGGGGTCGCTGTGGCGACATTCTGGCATGGGCTTCTCGGGTTCGACGCGAACGGGCATGCGCTCACGCCCGTATACATGTGGGCCGACACGCGCAGCGCCCCGGAGGCCCAGGTGCTTCGCTCGGCGCTCGATGACGACGCGGTGCACGCGCGCACCGGGTGCCATCTGCACTCCTCGTACTGGCCCGCGAAGCTCAGGTGGCTCGCCCGCGAGCACCCCACCGAATCCGCTCGCGTGACGCGATGGGGCTCCTTCGGGGAATTCCTCGAGCTCAACCTGTTCGGCGAGGCGATGACCAGCATCTCCATGGCGTCCGGGACCGGCCTCTTCGACCAGGCGGCCGGGCGATGGGACCTCGAGGCGCTGGCCGCCGCCGAGATGGACGAGCACCGGCTGTTTCCCCTCGCCGACCACGCTCCGCGGCGCGGCCTGCGCGCTCCGTGGGCAAGTCGCTGGCCGGCGCTTCGCACCGCGACGTGGTTCCCGGCCGTCGGCGACGGTGCGGCGAGCAACGTTGGGTCCGACTGCGTCGATCCCACGCGGATTGCCCTGAACGTGGGCACCTCGGCCGCGCTCCGGGTGGTGACGACCCACCCGCCGGCGCTGGCGCCGGGCCTCTGGCGCTACCGCGTCGACCGTAACCGTGCGATCGTGGGAGGAGCGACTTCGGAGGGCGGGAACATCTATGCGTGGTGCCGCCAGGTGCTGCGGCTCGGGAGCGATGAGGAGATCGAGGCCGCGCTGGCCGCGTCACCGCCGGACGCACACGGACTCACGATCCTCCCCCATCTCGCCGGCGAACGGGCGCCTGGATGGCGCGACGGGCGCACCGGAGCGATCACGGGGCTTCGTCTGGACACGAGCAGCATCGACATCGTCCGGGCGGCGCTGGAGTCGGTCGCGCTCCGTCTCGCGGCGGTCTATCGCCTGCTGGCGCCGTTCGCGTCGGACGGGCACGCGATCGTCGCCTCGGGGGCGGCGCTCGGTCACTCGCACGTGTGGACCCAGATGATCGCCGACGCGATCGGCCGGCCGGTCGCGTGGTCGTCCGAGCCCGAGGCGACCGGCCGCGGCGCCGCCGTGCTCGCGCTGGAGGCACTCCGGGTGCTGCCCGATCTGGCGGCGGCGCGCCGGCCTACGGGAGAAACTTTCGTGCCCCAAAAAGCTCATCATGTTCGATACCTCGAAGCGCTCGAACGCCAGCGCCGGCTGGACGAGAGGGTATGATCTGATCATGGCCTCCGATCCCACTCTGACCGTGTGCGCGGACCCCGCGGTGCTCGCCGAGACCGCCGTCAACCTCATCATCGACGTCGCGACCGAAGCCGTGAGAGAGCGCGGCCGATTCATGCTGTGTCTCGCCGGCGGCGAGACGCCGCGCAAGACCTATGCGCTCCTGGCGCGTCCCGAGTTCAGCGAGCGCGTGCGCTGGGATCGCACGTGGGTCTTCTTCGGCGACGAGCGGGTCGTCCCGCCGGATCACCCGGAGTCGAACTACCGGATGGCGCACGAGACCCTGCTGTCGCGCGTGCCGATTCCGCCGACGCAGATCCTCCGGATGCACGGCGAGGACGCCGACGCCGATTCCGCCGCCGCGGCGTACGCCGCGGCCCTGACCGAGGTGTTCGGCACGCGACGCGGCGAGCTGCCGCGCTTCGATCTGGTGCTGCTCGGTCTCGGCGTCGACGGGCACACGGCGTCGCTGTTCCCTGGCTCGCCGGTGCTGCGCGAAGTCTTCCGCACCGTCGCCGGGGTGCACGTCACGGCGGCTCAGATCCCGCAGCGGCTGACGCTCACGTTCCCCGTGCTGAACGCGGCCGCGCGCGTGATCTATCTGGTCGCGGGCGCGGAGAAAGCGAAGATCGTCAAGGCGGTGCTCTCCGATCAGGCCCTGCTGCCCGCCGGGATGATCCGGCCGACCGATGGCGAGCTGATCTGGCTGGCCGATCGGGCGGCCGCCGCCCTGCATCCGATCGGCGGAGCTCGGTAGCCATGGCGGCGATGTCCGACGAGCCCTTCACGCTCGTCATCTTCGGCGCCTCCGGTGACCTCACGCGCCGCAAGCTCGTTCCGGCCCTGTGGAGCCTCTACGCCGGACGTACCCTGCCGGAGCCGTTCGCGATCATCGGCAGCGCGCGCAGCGCGGTGTCCGACGACGAGTTTCGCCTCCGCATGCGCGACTCGGTGCGGGAGTTCGCGCGCGTGAAGCCGCCGTCCGCGAACGTCTGGGACCGCTTCGCCGCGTCGCTGTCCTACGTCAACGGCGATCCGGCCGACCCGGCGCTCTACACCTCGCTCGACCGCGCCCTTCGAGACATCGAGAAGACGCGCCCCGGGGCCGCGAACCGCCTCTTCTATCTGGCGACGCCCCCGAGCCTGTACGACGCGATCGTCGAGAATCTGGGCGCCTCGGGCCTGGCGCGCCACCAGGGCGGCTTCACGCGCGTCATCGTCGAGAAGCCGTTCGGGCACGATTACGAGAGCGCCCGCGAGCTCAACAACCGCCTCGGTCGTGTCTTCCGAGAAGAGCAGATCTACCGGATCGATCACTACCTCGGCAAGGAGACCGTCCAGAACCTCCTCGTGCTCCGCTTCGCCAACGGCATCTTCGAGCCCTTGTGGAATCGGAGCCACGTCGCCGAGATCCAGATCACGGTCGCCGAGTCGATCGGCGTCGAGACGCGGGGCGCCTACTACGAAGAGGCGGGCGCGCTACGCGACATGATGCAGAACCACCTGCTCCAGCTCCTGTGCCTCATCGCGCTCGAGCCCCCGGTGACGTTCGACGCCGGTCCCGTCCACGACGAGAAGAACAAGGTGATGCGCGCGATCCGGCCCATCGACCCGCGCAAGGTGGACGAGGTCGCGCTCCGCGGCCAGTACGGGCCCGGGTTCGCCGGCGGCAGGCCGGTGCCGGGCTACCGACAGGAGAAAGGGGTCGCGCCGGACTCGAGGACCGAGACGTACGCGGCGCTCCGGGTCCAGGTCGACAACTGGCGCTGGGCGGGCGTGCCCTTCTACCTGCGCACCGGAAAGCGCCTGGCCAAGCGGGTGAGCGAGATCGCGATCCGCTTTCATCGCACGCCGCACATGATCTTCCACCGCGACCCGGCCGGCGGCGTCGACCCCAACGAGCTCGTGATCCGCATCCAGCCGGACGAGGGCGTGGCGCTAACGGTGGCCGCGAAGGTGCCCGGGCCGGACCTCAAGCTCCTGCCTGTCGGTCTCGACTTTCGTTACGGCCAGGTCTTCGGCGCCGAGCCCCCGGAGGCCTACGAGCGGCTCCTGCTCGACGCGATGCACGGCGATTCGACGCTGTACGCGCGGGCGGACTGGGTCGAGCAGGCCTGGTCGCTCCTGGGCCCGGTGCTGGACGCCTGGGCGCACGACGGAGCGCCCACGCCCTATCTCTACGAGGCGGGCGGCTGGGGACCGACCGAGGCCGACTCGTTCATCGCCCGCGACGGCGGGGCCTGGCGCACGCCCTAGCAGTCTCCGCCGGGTCGGGGGAAGCACCGACCGGCCCTCCCCCGACCCTGACCTGCCGCGACGTCGTGGCGCGGGTTACTTCGTGGCCTGCTGCTGGGCGCGGCTGGCCGTCAGCTCGACGAAGGTGTACCACCAGCCGTCGACCAGATGAACCTCGAGCGAGCTCCCGGCTTTCTCGTAGACCTGCGTGATGCCGTGGTCCGCGGTGGAGGTGCTGCTGACGTGACGCCAGCCGTTCGCCTCCAGCGTGGTCCGCATCGCGACACCCAGGCTGTCGACCTCCAGCCGGCCGCGATAGACGAGCCGCGCGGCCTTCACCGTGGGCGACTCGATGATCGTGGACTTGCTGGGCTGGTACGTCAGCCCCTTCGGCACCGGGATGTCTTCGAACTCGCTCCGAACCGGCCTGTTCGACGTGGTAGCGCACCCGGCCGTGAGTGCGAGGACGAGGAACGCGGCGAATGTACGTTGAATGCTCATGCTGGGAGCCTATCAGGGCCCCCACAGCGTCGCAAAGAAATTCAGGCTCCCGGAGCCTCGAAAGCGACGAGCGCGACGAGCGTGGCCGGCACGATGCGCTTTCTCGTGGCCGACACGGTCGCGATTCTCACCGCTGCGGAACCTCGGCGAAACGGTACCAGCGGTGACTTCCGGTCCAGGGCGCGTCGAGCGGCGCCGTGAGCCTTAGCCGAGAACGGAGTAGCCGCCGTCGACCGGGATGGCGGTGCCCGTGACGAAGTCGGAAGCGCCGCTCGCCAGGAACACCGCCACGCCGGCCATGTCCTCGAGCGTGCCCCAACGTCCCGCCGGCGTCCGCCGGAGCACGTTGTCGTGGAGCTCCGGCACCTGGCGGCGCGCGCCCCGGGTCAGATCGGTGTCGATCCAGCCCGGGAGGACCGCGTTGACCTGGATGTTGTCCTTGGCCCAGGCGGTCGCGAGCGATTTGGTCAGCTGGACGATCCCGCCCTTGCTCGGGCCGTAGGCGGGGGAAAACGACACGCCGAAGATCGACATCATGGAGCCGATGTTGATGATCTTGCCGCCGCCGGCGGCCTTCATCGGCGCGTAGGCCGCGCGGGAGCAAAGAAAGGCGCTGGTGAGGTTGGTGTCGAGCACGTGATGCCAGTCGGCGAGCGTGTAGTCCTGGGGCTGCTTGCGGACGTTGGTGCCCGCGTTGTTGACGAGGACGTCGAGGCGACCGCACCGATCGACCGTCGAGCGGATCAGCGCGTTGACCGACGCCTCGTCGGCCACGTCGACGGCGATCGAGAACGGCTGGCCGCCGAGCTTCTCGAGTGCGCGCACCGCGGCGTCGGACTTCGTCTGATTGCGGGCGGCGACGACCACGCGGGCGCCGGCGCCGGCGAGGCCCTGGGCCATGCCGAGGCCGATTCCGCCGTTGCCGCCGGTGACGATCGCGACTTTGCCCTTGAGATCGAACATGAGGGCCTCCGGGGCTGCATCTTACCCGAAGTCGTGAGACGGCACGTGGTGGCCGAGGGCCGCGAATCCCCGCGCCCGGGTCGCGCGCACGGAGATGACGCCGTCCTGCCGCTGGGCGATCCCGTCGACGAGCAGATAGGGCTCGGACACCAGCGCCAGACGATGCCGCGCGAAGACCGGCGGGGTCACGATCACGTTGGCGATCCCCGTCTCGTCCTCGAGCGACAAGAAGACGAACCCTTTCGCGGTGCCGGGGCGCTGGCGGACGATGACGCTCCCCGCCACCTGCACCTTCCTGCCGTCCTCCACGCCGGAGAGCTCGCGCGCGCTCAGCACGCCGCGGGCCCGGAGCGCCGCCCGGCGCAAGCTCATCGGGTGGCGCCCCAAGGTCACGCTGGTGCCGGCGTAGTCGGCGGCGATCCGCTCGACGTCGGTCATCTCGTCGAGCGGGCTCGCTTCGCGCGGTGGATCCGCGAACAACGGTCCGGGGTGCGGCACCGCCACCGCCCAGAGGTTCGCGCGGCGCGTGCCGCCGAGCGGGGCCAGGGCACCGACAGCCGCCAGGGTCTCGAGCTCGTCGCGGTCGAGCTCGGCGCGGTGCGCGAGGTCGTGGATCGAGCCGAACGCGCGCGCCCCGCGCGCCTCGACGATCGCGCGCGCCGCCCGCTCGCGCATGCCCTTGACGTACCGCAGGCCCATCCGCATCACCAGGCCCGTCGCCGTCGGCTCGATCGTGCACAGCCACTCGGAGCGTGTGACGTCGATCGGCAGAATGCGGAGCCCGTGGCGCTGCGCGTCCTTCACGATCGTCGCCGGATGATAGAACCCCATCGGCTGGTTGTTGAGGAGCGACGCGTAGAATGCCGCCGAGTGGTGCACGCGCAGGTACGCGCTCGCGTAGGCGAGCAGCGCGAAGCTGCTGGCATGGGAGTTGTGGACGACCAGGTCGTTCGCGAGAAAGTTGTGATCGCCTTCGATGTGAAGGTCATACGTTTCCCGAGGCTCGACCGGATCGATCGACAAGACCCGATCCCAGTACAGATCCGATTCGGCCAGGCGTGCGAGCTCAGGCGAGTCGAAGTATCCCGCTAATCGGCTGATCACCCAGCGACGATATCCACGTTTCGAAGTATCGGGAGAGACAAGCGCCCGGAGTGAGACTCTGGCTCCACGACCTACCTCATTCCAGGTCACGCTTCGGTGCTGCCGCTCACGATCGATGAGAGTCTTCACCGCCACCGGAACCACATCCCTGGAAGCCCGACGCTGGGTGCCGTCCCACACGAGCACTCTTGCCCTCAGTCGTCTACGTTGGTCGAGAAAACGTCGGGCGATGCGTCGATAGAACAACGTCAAGTTCTCCTGACCGGTGATCGTGACGACGAAGCTGGTGACGCGATGACCCCGGTACAGGTGCGAGCGAGCGTAAAGCCTCGACACGATCCCCAGGCGCAATAGGAGATGCTGGACTTCTTCGGCCAGATGGCGAGACGCCGTGTCATACGAAGCATGACTCGATGACGATAGCGAGCCATCACCCTCCCAAAGACGGGCAAGCAGAAGCGCGAGATTCGACGTGCAGAGCTCGAAAACCTCCGCGGGGAGGCGTTTCACACGCGCGCCCGCACCCCAGATTCCGAGCGCCCGCGCCCACTCAACAGCTCCGATCCGGCCCGGCTTGCCGTTGCGGCGGACATGCACGCTGTAGCAATTCCTATGGCGAGCGACGGTAGCCCGCGTATTGGGGAAACGCTCCACGGCTTCCACGAACTCGTCGCGGTGCCCCGGATCGGTCGTGTAGAAATAGAAGGTCGTCGGGTGACAGAGGTTGCCTTCGGCGATGAGATCTGCGAGCACGATGAGCTGGTGTCGCCGCCAGCGTTTTCCCCCAGACTCGGGCAGCGCGCGCGCGGCGGCCACGTGGTCACCAACGCGAAGACTTGCGAGAGCCCGCCACCCACTCATCGTGAGCAGCGGGTGCTCGGCCGTTGCCATGAGCTCCCGGCCTAGAGCGGTACGAACGCGAAAGACCATCCGACGCCCACTCGACGTTGCCGCGAGCACGCGACGCTTGCGTAACCGCATGTTCTCGTCGCACGCCAGCGTGTTCTCGACACGGACGCGGCCGTTCACGACGTCTTCGATCGCTACCCAGCGCCCAGAATCGGCGTCGAGCACTCGTGTCTCGCCGACGACGCATTCAGGAAAGCCGTACAGCGCGAACGCGGTGATCGCGTGGACGATCTCCTCGGCGGCGGCGCCGTGGATGCCCTGGCGTGCCATGCCCGCGCGCAGCTTTGTCTCGACCTCGGCCATGAGCCGCTCGCTGCGCTTGAAGCCGAACGCGCGCCGGAGCTCCTCGGCTTCCGTGGCCGTGAAGCCGGCGGTGACCATCGCCATCTTCAGAAGCTGCTCCTGGAAGAGCGGCACGCCGAGCGTGCGTCTGAGAATGGGCTCGAGGGTCGGATGCGGATAGGTCACCGGCTCGCGGCCGCGCCGGCGCCGGATGTAGGGATGCACCATGTCGCCCACGATCGGGCCGGGGCGGATGATCGCGACCTGCACGACCAGGTCGTAGAACCGCTCCGGCCGGACGCGCGGGAGCGTGGCCATCTGGGCGCGGCTCTCGACCTGGAACACGCCGATCGTATCGGCCTCCTGCAGGCTCCGGTAGACGGCGGGATCATCGGGTGGCAGCTGCGCCAGATCCACTGCCCCGCCCGTCTCGCGCACGAGCGTCAGCGAATCCTGGAGCACCGACATCATGCCGAGCCCCAGGAGATCGACCTTGACGATGCCGAGCCCCGCGCAGTCGTCCTTGTCCCACTGCACGACCACGCGTCCCGGCATCGTCGCGGGCTCGAGCGGCACCACGTCGTCGAGCCGCCCCGCGGCGATCACCATTCCGCCCGAGTGCTGGCCGAGATGGCGCGGCAGGTCCTGGATCCGCGTCCAGAGCGTCGCGAAGCGGCGGATGCGCGGCGAGGTCGGATCGCAGCCGGCCTCGGGCAGATGCTTGGTCAGGAGCTCTTCCGGATCCTGATAGCCCCAGTTCGCCACGAGCTTGGCGAGCCGATCGCGCATGTCCGCCGGGAGCCCGAGCGCCTGGCCCACCTCGCGCGCCGCACTCCGGCCGCGATACGTGATCACGTTGGCGGTCATCCCGGCGCCGAGCCGTCCGTAGCGGCGGTAGACGTGCTGGATCACCGCTTCGCGGCGCTCGCCGCTCGGCAGATCCAGGTCGATGTCGGGCCACTCGCCGCGCGCTTCGCTCAAGAACCGCTCGAACAAGAGCTCCATGCCGACCGGATCGACCGCCGTGATCCCGAGCGCGTAGCAGACCGCACTGTTGGCCGCCGAGCCGCGGCCCTGGACCAGGATGTCCTGGGCGCGACAGTGCTCGACGATGTCCCAGACGATCAGGAAATAGCCCGCGAGGTCGAGCCGGCCGATCAGCTCGAGCTCGTGCACGACCTGGCGGCGCGCCCGCGCGGCGAGCGAGCTCTCCTGGCCGTAGCGCGCCCGGACGCCGCGCTCGGTCAATTCGCGCAGGTGCCCGAGCGGCGTCTGCCCCGGCGGCAGCGGAAACTCCGGGAACCGATAGCCGAGGTCTTTCAAGGTGAAGGCGAGCCTCAGCGCCAGCTCGCCGGCGTTGTCGAGGGCCTCGGGCAAGTCCCGGAACAGCTCGATCATCGCGGAGGCGTTCTTGAGCGAGCGCTCGCCGTTCGCCAAGAGGCGCCGGCCGGCATGGTCGAGATCGGTTTTCTCGCGGATGCACGTGAAGACGTCGGCGAGCGGGCGCCCCTCCGGGCGCGCGAAGAGCGGCTGATTGGACGCGATCAACGGCACGCGGGCCGCGCGCGCGAGCGCCACCAGCCGCTGGAGAATCTGCTCTTGCTCGCGAGAATAATGGCGCTGCACTTCGACGAAGCAGCTCGAGCGTCCGAAGAACGCCACGAGCCGCTCGAGGATCTGACGGGCGCCGTCGTCGTCGCCGGCCGCGAGCTTCTGCGCGAGCGGGCCGCGCGCGCCGCCGGTGAGGCACACGAGGCCCGCGGTGCTCGGCTCGAGGTCGTCCAGGGCGAGGGCGGCCGAGCCCTTCGGGGCTCCGAGCTTCATCCGCGTGATGAGGCGGCAGAGGTTCTGGTATCCCTCGCGATCTTCCACCAGTAGGGGCAGGCGCGAGCCGTCGGCCAGGGTGATCTCGCTGCCGACGATTGGCTTCACCCCCGCCTTCGTGGCGGCCCGGGCCAGCCGGGCCGCGCCGTACACCCCATCGCGATCCACCAGGGCGATGGCGGGCATGTCGAGGTGCCCCGCCTCGGCGGCGAACGCCTCGGGATGCTCGGCGCCTTCGAGGAACGAGAACGCGGACTGTGCGTGGAGCTCGATGAACACGGCTCAGTCGTAGAAACCGTCGAGATACCAGTGACCGGCCAGGCGGTCGCGGGCGAGCCGGCAGAGGGCGCCGTCGCCGAGCACCACGTCCCATTCGTCGCGTGCCCATGCCTGCAAGTCCCACCACTCGCCCGAAGCCCGCCACGGGCCCGCCGAGGCCACGACCAGCCGCGCCTCGACGCGC
>JACXTT010010541.1_pt1 | contig 12437 bp, 15 predicted proteins | sample 9270951 | NCBI WGS metagenome assembly JACXTT01 (sample SAMN15532306, study PRJNA645909) | rock metagenome | isolation source: weathered quartz diorite | place: Puerto Rico | collected 2017-06-21 | reverse complement strand
GTCTCTACTTTTTGAATTATTAAAGGAAAATCCATGAAAAAATCCCTGCTGATCATCTCCCTGATGGCTGTTGCTCTGGCTGCTTGCAGCAAAAAAGAAGAGCCAGTTGTTGTTGCTCCTGCTCCAGCCGCTGAAACCGCTCCTGCTGCCGCTCCTGCCGCTACCCCAGCTCCAGCTCCAGCCGCTACCGACGCTGCTGCTGCCGCTTCGCAAGCCGCTTCGGCCGCTGCTGACGCTGCTGCTGCTGCTTCGACCGCCGCTTCGGCTGCCGCTTCGGCCGCTTCCGCTGCTGCCAAGTAATTTGCCCTTGGCAAATGAAAAACCGGCCTGCGGGCCGGTTTTTTTACGTCCGGACATTTTGAATCCCGACCATAAACAAACCGGCAGGCGCCGGTTTTTTTTATTGCTACTGCGCGCATAAAAAAAGCAGGCCCGCAGGCCTGCTTCTTGATCCGGCTTGATCAGCCTTATTTCAATTCGTCGTTCAGCAGACGCAGAATCTTTGCACCCGTGGCCGACGTTTCCGGCTTGCTTTCGTTGTTGAGCACGGTGACCACGCTGGTGCTGGCATTCGGGGCGGCCTTGACGGAAATACGATAGCGCTGGGCTTCTTTTTCCTTGTCGGCGGCAGCGCCGAAGGTGAACAGCTTTTTCAGGAAACCGGTGGTGCCCACCAGATCGGGATCGGCGTAACGGACGAAATACAGGCCGTTGACGCGGTCGCGGTCTTCCACGGTGAAGCCGACCCGGTCCAGGGCCAGACCGACCCGGCGCCAGGCGCGGTCAAAGCCTTCATCCAGTTCCACGGTCGAACCGACCAGCTTGGCGTGCAGGGGCTGGACGGCGGCGTTCTGCACTTCGGCGGTGACGGACTTGACGTCCGGGGTGCCGGTCAGGCGGGCCATCAGCTTGGCGAGGAATTGCGCTTCCAGGCCGGGATCGTTGGGACGCACGGTCCAGGTGGTGATTTCCTTGGCCGGGCCCGTCAACACCTCTTCGGCGCCGCGGTGGCTGATGTAGATCTCGGTACTGCCGTCGGGCGCGCGCTCGAGGCGGGTGCGGAACTTGTCGCGCTCGCCCGTCGAATAGGCCGAATCGAACACCTTACCCAAGGTGCTGCGAATGAAATCCTGGGGAATCTTGGAGCGGTTCTCGGCCCAGTTGGTTTCCATCACACCCGTGGTCAGGGATTCCTGTTCGATGGTGAAGCCGGAATCGGCCCAGAACTGCTTCAGCTCCGGCCACAGTTGCTCGGGCGACTGCTTGACCACCAGCCAGCGCTGGTTGCCGCTGCGCTCGACCTTGACGGCCCCCGTATTGCCCAGACCGACGACTTCGCCATTGGTGGCGGCCACGGCCGGGGTGCCGGCCGGCGTCACGCCTTTCTGGTAGCCGGAGGCGGTCGCCACGCCCTTGCCATCGGGGATGGCATAGCGGTTGTCCTTCTGCAGCTGGGTCAGGTCGGGCGGGATGTCCAGCGGCGCCGCCTTCTTCGAGGCACGGTAGTCGAGCTTGTCCGACTCGAACACCGACCCCACGAAGGTGCAGCCCGTCATGCTGACGAGCAGTGCGGAGAGGACGAGGCCGTGTTTGGCGGCCGGGGTGGCGATGGTGCCGAGGGTGCGGAAAGTGCCGATGGTGCGATTAGTCATGTCGTAACGATGTGAAGGCTGCAAACAGCGGAATCGGAGAAAAACAAACGGGGCCGGAGGGCTCAGCTTGCGGGCAGCAGGCCGGCGTCGCGTAAGGCGCCGCTGACGGTGGCATGGTATTGCTCGTCCAGGGGCGCCAGCGGCAGGCGCAGGCCGGCCGGCATCATGCCCATTTTGGCCAGCGCCCATTTGACGGGCACGGGATTGGGTTCGACGAACAGCTTGGCGTGCAAGGGCATGACCTTGTTGTTGATGGCCACGGCGCGGGCGATGTCGCCCTGCATGGCGGCGGCGCACAATTCGTGCATGGCGCGGGGCGCCACGTTGGCCGTCACTGAAATATTGCCGGCGCCGCCGAGCAGCATCAGCGCGATCGCGGTCGGATCGTCGCCCGAGTACACCGCAAAGCTGGCCGGGGCCAGTTTGAGCAGCTCGGCGCCGCGGCCGATGTTGCCGGTCGCATCTTTCAAGCCGACGATGTTGGGGATGGCGGCCAGGCGCAGCACCGTTTCATTGCTCATGTCGGCCACCGTGCGTCCGGGCACGTTGTACAGGATGATGGGCAGATCGACCGCTTCGGCGATGGCCTTGAAGTGGCGGTACATGCCTTCCTGGGTGGGACGGTTGTAGTAAGGCACTACCACCAGGGCAGCGTCGGCGCCGGCTTCCTTGGCAAAGCGGGTCAGCGCGATGGATTCATCCGTCGAATTGCCGCCCGTGCCGGCGATGATGGGCAAGCGGCCGGCCGCGTGCTCGACGGCCAGCTTGATCAGCTGGCAGTGTTCATCGACGTTGACGGTGGCGGACTCGCCCGTGGTGCCGACGATGACGATGCCATCCGTGCCCTCGGCACAGTGCCAGTCGATCAGCTTGCGCAGACCGGGCAGGTCCAGGCTGCCGTCTTCGTGCATCGGAGTGACGATTGCTACTATGCTGCCTTTGATCATATGGTGACGTTGGTGGCCGATAAAACTTCGATTGTAGCGGATCGCCCGCCCCTATGGTTCATTCTTGACTAGAAAGGCCGTTCGAAACGGCCCAGTTCCGCCTGCGCCAGGGGGAATTCAGGGCCCACGGCGCACAGGCGCTGCACCATCGCCCGCTTGGGCGTACTGACAAAGCCGTCCTCGAAGGCGAGCACGCGCAGGCCGCCCGCCGTGGCATGGCCGATCAATTCCCCGGGCTGCAATAAAAACGCGGGATTGGACGGCTTGCCGTAGGCCTCGTTGCCAATTGCGAAAGTTTCGTAGATCAACATGCCGCCAGGGGCCAGGCTGGCCAGCAGGGCCGGCAGCAGGGGGCGGTGCAGATAATTGGTGACGACGATGGCGGCAAATTCGCCGGGACGCAGCAGGGTGGCGCGCTGGCGGGCCGGTTCCTCACCCTCCCCTTCCAGATCGAGCTGCAGGGTGACGATGTTCTCGCCCGCCGCGTGGATCAGGGCGCTGGCGTCGCGGTCGACCGCCAGCACCGGATGGCCGAGGCCGGCGAACAGGTGGGCGTGGCGGCCCATGCCGCAGGCCAGGTCGAGCACCTTGCCGGCCGGTGCGGACGGCGCCCAGCGCGCCACCCAGCCGGACGGGGCCGAGATGGCATCGTGACCGGTGTGCATCACACTCATGCGTAACCCAGGCCCATCGCCTCGCGCACGTCGCGCATGGTCTCCTGGGCCAGTTTGCGGGCCTGGTCGCAACCGTCGGCGACGATGGCTCTCACTAAGGTCGGATCGTCCAAGTATTGCTGGGCGCGCTCGTGCATGGGTTGCTGCTCTTCGATGATGGCGTCGATCACGGGCTGCTTGCATTCGACGCAGCCGATCCCCGCCGAGGTGCAGCCCTTGACGACCCAGTCGCGGGTGGCGCTGTCGGAATAGACTTCGTGCAGCTGAAACACGGGGCAACGGCTTGGGTCGCCCGGGTCGGTGCGGCGCACGCGGGCCGGGTCGGTCGGCATGGTGCGCACCTTCTTCGTTACCGAGTCCTTGTCCTCGCGCAGGCCGATGGCGTTGCCGTAGCTTTTGCTCATCTTGCGCCCATCCAGGCCGGGCAGGCGCGAGGCGGCCGTCAACTTGGCCTGGGGTTCCACCAGGATCAACTTGCGGCTGCCTTCCAGATAGCCGAACAGGCGCTCGCGGTCGATGTTCGACAGGCTCTGCGCGTCGTCCAGCATGGCGCGCGCCTGTTCCAGCGCCTCGTCCTTGCCGTCCTGCTGGTATTCGGTGCGCAATTCCAGATACAGCTTGGCGCGCTTGCTGCCCAGCTTTTTCACCGCCGCATGGGCCTTTTCTTCGAAGCCCACTTCCTTGCCGTACAGATTATTAAAGCGGCGCGCGATTTCCCGCATCATCTCGATGTGGGGCACCTGGTCGTCGCCGACCGGGACCTGGCTGGCCCGGTAGATCAGCACGTCGGCCGCCTGCAGCAGCGGGTAGCCGAGAAAGCCGTAGGTGGACAGATCCTTGTTGGCCAGGTTCTCGATCTGGTCTTTATAGGTCGGCACCCGCTCCAGCCAGCCCAGCGGCGTGGCCATCGACAGCAGCAGGTGCAATTCCGCATGTTCCGGCACCTTGGACTGGATGAACAGGGTCGATTGCGAAGGGTCGATGCCGGCCGCCAGCCAGTCCACCAGCATGTCCCAGGTGGAACGCTCGATCACGGAGGGATCGTCGTAATGGGTGGTGAGGGCGTGCCAGTCGGCAACGAAGAACAGGCAGGGCTGCTCGGCCTGCATGCGCACCCAGTTTTTCAGGGCGCCGTGGTAGTGGCCAAGGTGCATGGTGCCGGTGGGGCGCATGCCGGAGACGACGCGGTCAGGATACATGGGCTTAGTTCAGCAACAGGGAAAGGGGAGACACCGTCCACGACAGCAGGGTTTGCGTGAGGGCCATCATGGGGATGAACCAGTAATCGAGCAAATGCGTCACCAGCAGGCCCAGCACGATGAACATGCCGTACGGTTCCAGTTTCGCATACGCGGCGGCCTGGCGATGGGGCAAGAGGGCGAAGGCGACCCGGCTGCCGTCCAGCGGCGGAATGGGCAGCAGGTTGAAGACGAACATGACGCTGTTGGTCAACATGCCCGCCTGCGCCACTTTGTACGGGTACAGTTCAGCCACGTGCAACTGGGTGATGATGATGCCGAACACGATCCAGCCGATCGCCATCACGAAGTTGGCCAAGGGCCCCGCCAGCGCCACGAAGGCCATCTGCTTTTTGGGGTTGCGGAGGCGGCTGTAATCGACCGGCACGGGCTTGGCGTAGCCCAGCAGCATTGGAAAGCCCATCGATTTGCTGGTGATGTACAGCAGCGCCGGCAAAATCAGGGTGCCGAATGGATCGATGTGGCGCATCGGATTCAAGCTCATGCGGCCCTGGGAATAGGCGGTGTTGTCGCCAAAATACTTGGCGGCGTAGGCGTGGGCGGCCTCGTGCAGGGTGATCGCAAAGATCACGGGCAAGGCGTAGACGGCGATCGCCTGGATGATTTCGTTCATGAAGTGATTCTATCAGAGGGCCGCGCCGGGACTGGCGCGGCGGGTGGAGGCGGCAAGGGCGGGATCAATCAGAGGCCGAACACGGCGGGGTCGCCCCGGCCCTGGCGCAGCAGCTCCGGTTCGGGCTTGGTGAGATCGATCACGGTGGTCGGCTCCATGGCGCAGGCGCCGCCGTCGATGATGAGGTCGACCAGTTTGGCCAAGCGCTCGCGGATTTCTTCGGCGTCATTGAGCAGTTCGCCATCGGGCATGATGAGGGTGGTGCCGATCAGGGGCTGGCCGAGCTCTTCCAAGAGGGCGCTGGCCACGCCGTGTTCCGGCACGCGCAGGCCGATGGTCTTGCGCGAAGGATGGGACAGGCGGCGCGGCACTTCGCGGGTCGCTTCCAGAATCACCGTGTACGGCCCCGGCGTGGCCGCTTTCAGCAGGCGGAACTGCTTGTTATCGACCCGCGCGTACTGGGCGATTTCCGACAGGTCGCGGCACAGCAAAGTCAGGTGCTGCTTTTCATCGATGCCGCGGATGCGGCGCAGGCGCTCCACCGCGCCCTTGTCGTCCAGGTGGCAGACCAGGGCGTAGCAGGAGTCGGTGGGCAGGGCAACAATACCGCCCCCATGGATGATCTGGGCGGCCTGCTTGATCAGGCGGGCCTGGGGATTGTCGGGGTGAATGGCGAAGAATTGGCTCATCGTGGATGCGCGCCTTCCTCAGGCCGCGCCGCGCAGGGCCGCGATGCGCTGCTCCATTGGCGGGTGGGTGGCAAACAAAGCGCCCCAGCCCGATTCGCTGGACGAGATGCCCAGCGCATTCATCCCTTCCGGCATCTCCCCGGGCCGCATGCCGCCCAGGCGCATCAGGGCATGCTGCATGGGCAGGGGGCTGCCCAGCAAGCGGGCCGAGCCGGCGTCGGCGCGGAATTCGCGCTGGCGCGAGAACCAGGCGACGATGATGGAGGCCAGCAGGCCGAACACCAGTTCGCTGACGAAAACGGTGACCATGTAGCCAATGCCCGGGCCCCTGCCCTCGTTGCGCAGCAAGACCTTGTCGACAAAGAAGCCGACCACGCGCGCCATGAACACCACGAAGGTATTGACCACGCCCTGGATCAGGGTCAAGGTCACCATGTCGCCATTGGCCACGTGGGCCACCTCGTGGCCCAGCACGGCTTCGACTTCTTCGCGGTTCATGTTCTGCAAAAGGCCGGTGGACACGGCCACCAGCGCAGAATTTTTAAAGGCGCCGGTGGCGAAAGCGTTCGGTTCGCCCTCGTACACGGCCACTTCCGGCATGGCGATGCCGGCCCTCTCCGCCAGGCCCCGCACCGTGTTCACCAGCCACAGTTCGGTGGAGTTGGACGGGTTGTCGATCACGCGCGCGCCCGTGGACCACTTGGCCATCGGCTTGCTCATCAAGAGCGAAATGATCGAACCCGTAAAACCCACCACCAGCGAAAACACCAGCAAGGCGCCCACATTGATGCCCTGCGCGCTGACGGCCCGCCCCACGCCCAGCACATTGAGGACGATGGACAGCACCAGCACCACAGCAAGGTTGGTGGCGAGGAACAGCACGATGCGTTTCATTCAAATCTCCGCTGACAGGACAGGTGCGGGCACGGCGCCGGCAACCGGTTCATAATTAAAACTCAAGGTGAAGATCGGGGCGGTGGGCCCGATTTCAAGCTAAAACCAGTCGTGCCAGATGGGCGTCAAATTTGCCGGCAGCGGTGGCAGCAAGGCAAAATCGGCGCGCGATTCGCCTGGCGCATGAAAATCCGTGCCGCGCGAGGCCAGAAAACCGTAGCGGCGCGCCAGTTCCGCGTAGACGGGATACTGGTCCGGCGTGTGGCTGCCCGTGACGACTTCAATGGCGACGCCACCCAGTTGCTTGAACTCGTCGAACAGGGCGCCCTCGGCCACCGGCGAGAATTTGTAGCGGCCCGGGTGGGCAATCACGGCCTGGCCGCCGGCGGACTGTATCCAGCCCACCGCTTCTTCCAGCGAGGCCCAGCGGTGCGGCACATAACCTGGTTTGCCTTCGCTGAGGAATTTGCGGAACACTTCGGGCAAGGTGTTGCAGGCGCCGCATTCGACCAGGTAGCGGGCAAAGTGGGTGCGCGACATCAGGTCGGGATTGCCGACATATTTCAAGGCGCCTTCGTAGGCGCCGGGATAGCCGGCCTTGGCCAGCTGGGCGGCGATTTCGCGCCCGCGCGCGTCGCGCCCGCTGCGGGTGGCGTGCAAGCCGGCCAGCAGGGCGGGATGGTGTTCGTCGATCTGCAGGCCGACGATATGCACCGTCTGGTTGGCCCAGGTGATGGAAATTTCCACGCCGGGCACGAAACCCATGTTCACTTCCGCGGCGGCGGCGCGCGCGGCGGCAATCCCGCCCACTTCGTCGTGGTCGGTCAGGCCCCAGACGTCGACGCCGGCCTTGCGCGCATATTTTGCGACGGCGGCCGGGGCGAGGACGCCGTCGGAGACATTGGTGTGGCTGTGCAAATCAACATTGAGCATGGTGACATTGTACGTGCTTGGCCCGAAAAATGGCCAACCCAAGCGCGTTACAGGAAGCCTTCGATCAGACGCGCCAGTTGTTCCGGCTGGTCGTGGTGCAGCATGTGGCCCGCATCGGCCAGCATTTCGGAGCGCACATCTTTCAAATGACTGAGGCGGCGGTCCACCTCGGCCCGGGCCTGGGCCTTCGGGCCCATCCAGTCCCACATATTGGTCTGTTCCGCTTCGACCCACAGCACGGGGGCCGTGATGGCCGTCCAGCAAGCCAGTACTTCCTCGATGCGGTACAGCACGGGGCCGGGCTTCTTGTGGGCAGGGTCGCCCAGAATTTCCCACTCGCCGGCGTCATTCGGGGCCGACCAGTGGGGCGCCAGGAAAGCGGCGCGCTCATCGGACAGGCGCGGATTGGTCTTTTGCAAACGGGCTGCCACCGCCGCCAGGGAAGGATAGGTGCGCAGCGGCACCGTTTCGCGCAAGCCGTCCAGCCAGCGCGCATATTGACGGGGCGCCTGCTCCGGCCCCGCCGCCTTCAAGCCAAACCCTTCCAGGTTGATCAGGCGGCGCACCCGCTCCGGCCGCACGCCCGCGTACAGGCCGACCACGTTGCCTCCCATGCTGTGACCGAGCAGGTTGACGGGGGTGTCCGGCGAATAATGGTCGAGCATGGCGTCTAGGTCGCCCAGGTAATCGGGGAAATAATAGGTGTCACCGGAAATTCTCTCGCTCAGTCCGAAGCCCCGCCAGTCGGGCGCGATGACGTGCCAGTCGCCCTGCAAACTGTCGGCGACAAATTGAAACGAAGCGCCCACGTCCATCCAGCCATGCACCATGAAAATGATGGGCGCGCCTTCCCGGCCCCAGTGCCGCACGTGGGTGCGCAGGCCGCGCACGGTGATGAATTCGGAACGGGAGGGTGTCATGGCGGGCCTTGATGTGCTGTTGCAACATATAAAAGAACGGTCGTTCAGATTATACCCCGGTTGAATTCGCCGCGCCCGGCCCCACATGGGCTGCTTGGCGCCTCGCCAGCGTAAAATAGCGCCGTGCTGCCCTCCTTCCACCTTTCCCTTTTTGCAGAGGTAACATGGCTATTTACCAACTTGGCGCTGACGCTCCCCAGATCGATCCCACCGCCTGGGTCGCCGAATCGGCCAATCTGATCGGCAAGGTGACCCTGGAGGCGAACGCGACCATCTGGTATGGCGTGACCATCCGCGGCGACAACGAGCGCATCACCATCGGCGCCGGCAGCAATGTGCAGGAAAACACGGTCATGCACACGGACATGGGCTTCCCCATGCATATCGGGGAAAACGTGTCGATCGGCCACATGGCGATGCTGCACGGTTGCACCATCGGCGACGGCAGCCTGATCGGCATCCAGGCCGTCATCATGAATGGCGCGAAGATCGGCAAGGGTTGCCTGGTGGGCGCGGGCGCCCTGGTCACGGAGGGCAAGGAATTCCCCGACAACAGCCTGATCATCGGCAGCCCCGCCAAGGCCGTGCGCACCCTGGCCGACGCCGACATCGCCCGCCTGGCTCACATTGCCGAAGGCTATGTCCAGCGCGGCGCCACGTATCGAACCGACCTCACCAGAATTGGATAAAGCATGAGCACAGCAATCAGCGCGGCGACCATCAACGCTTCGGACACCCTGCAAAAATTCATCTTCGACAATGCCGCCGTGCGCGGCGAGTTCGTCGAGATTTCCGACACCTGGCGCGAGATCCAGGCCCGCCACGCCTACCCGCCCGCCGTCAAGACGGTGCTCGGTGAAATGGTGGCGGCTGCCGCCCTGCTGTCGGCCAATCTGAAATTCAATGGCGCCATCGTCATGCAAATCCATGGCGACGGCCCCGTGCGCCTGCTGGTGGTGGAATGCGATTCGGAACTGCGCCTGCGCGCCACCGCCAAGCTGGCCGAGGATGCCGTGATTGCCGACGATGCCGATCTGCGCAGCCTGCTCAACGTCACCGGCCACGGCCGCTTCGTCATCACCCTCGACCCCGCCGACAAGATGCCCGGCCAGCAACCTTACCAGGGCATCGTGCCCCTGGACGGCGACGACATGGCCACCGTGATTGAAAACTACATGCTGCGTTCCGAACAGCTCGACACGCGCTTGTGGCTGGCTGCGAACGACGGCGTCTCGCGCGGCCTGCTGCTGCAAAAATTGCCCCGCCACAGCGGCAAGGACGACCAGGTCAGCCAGTCCAGCGAGGAAGAAGACCTCGAAACCTGGCAGAGAGCTATCACCCTGGCGGGTACCTTGAAACAGGAAGAACTGCTGTCGGCCGACATCCAGACTCTCATGAACCGCCTGTTCTGGGAAGAAACGATTCGCGTCTTCGAGCCCCGGCATCCCCAGTTCCACTGCGGCTGCACCCGCGAAAAAGTGGGCAATATGCTCAAGATGCTGGGCCAGGCCGAAGTGGACGATGCGCTCGCCGAACTGGGCCATCTGGGCATCAACTGCGATTTCTGCGGCAAGCACTACGAGTTCGACAAGGTCGACTGCGCCCAGCTGTTTGCCAGCAGCGCGCCGGTGCAGGCGATGATGCCGGCCAGCGAAGCAAAGCATTGAGCTGCATGAGCACCAGCTTGCGTAACGCGACGCGGGAACACTTTCCCCACTTCCTCGCCATCCCCACCCGCTGGATGGACAACGACGCCTATCAGCACGTCAACAACGTCGTCTACTACAGCTACTTCGACACGGCAGTGAACCAGTTCCTGATCAGCCATGGCGTGCTGGACATCCACGCCGACCGGGTGGTGGGCCTGGTGGTGGACACGGGCTGCTCTTACTTCCACTCGATCAGCTTTCCCGACACGGTGCACGTGGGCGTGCGCGTGGCCAAGCTGGGAAATTCCAGTGTGCGCTACGAACTGGCGCTGTTCAAGAATGACGAGACGCGCCCCGCTGCGGCCGGGCATTTCGTGCACGTGTATGTGGACCGGGACAGCAACACGCCGGTGCCGATACCGGAGAAGGTGCGCGCCCTGCTGGCAAGCATCGCCGCGCCGCAGTAATCAGCGCACATAGCCGGCCTCGCGTTGGCTGCGCACCGCCAGCACGAACACCGTGTCGAGCGCATCGACGTAGTGATACAGGGCCAGATAGCCGCGCGGCTTGCGGCCGATGACGAGCTCGCGCTTGTCGTTTTCCACCGGCCGCCCGATCAGGGGATTGTGCTCGAGCACGTCGATGGCCTGGATGATCTCCTCGATGCGCGCCCCACCCTGGGGGTCTTGGTGATGTTCGAGATGCGCAATGATGCGATCGAAATCCTCGAACACTTCGGGCGCCAGCTCAACATGCGCCATCTCACGCGCGCTTTTTAAGCGGCGCCGGGCGGGCCGGCTGCTGGCCGGCCAGGCGCAACTGCAGATAGGTACGGGCATCTTTCCAGGGCACGGTTTTGCCGGTCGCCACGATGCTGGCGAAGCGGGCATCGGCTTCCTGATCCAACGCGGCGCGCGCTTCTTCCTGTTCTGCTTTTTCGGCAATGGCTTCCAACATAAAACTGTGGATGGTCTTGCCCGAGCGCTCGGCGGCGCTGGCGACGCGGGCCTTGAGTTCTTCGGACAGGCGGATGGTGGTGGTGGATGGCGTGGACATGGGCGGCTCCTGGTGTGAGATCAATGTAGCACACTTGTGCTATGCGAACCACGAATTGGTCAAGTATTGGTCAAACATCGGGCGGCCGCGCCTGGCATGTTTTTTTGATACATATGTCGTCCACGGTGGCCGGCCGCACCCTACACTGGCGTTTTACCTTCACGGATCGACCGATGCGCCCATCCCTCCTCTTGCTTGTGCTACCCCTGCTGTCCCTCTCCGCCTTCGCCGCACCCACCGCGGTCGACGTCGGCAAGCCCCTGCCCCGCTACGCGCTGCTCAAGGAGGGCACCCACCGCTATCTGCGCTTCATGCAGAACGGCGACGCCAGCATCCCGGCCGACATCTGGACCCGCACGGTGAAATTCGAACAGGGCGCCGTCCACATCACCCAGCGTTGGGATGGCGCCAATCCGCCTTCGGTGAAACTGCTCGACTCCTGGTTCGATGCCGGGACATTGCGTCCGCGCAGCCACCAGAGAATAGCTGAGAAAGAGGGCAAGAAAACGGTGGAGGGTTTTGTGTTTGCGCCGGAAAAAATTATCGGCATGCGCGACCTCGCCGACAACACCCAGAAAGACCTGGCGGTGCCGTCCAGCGAACCGACCTTTAATTTCGAAACGGATATCGAAACCCTGCAGACCCTGCCGCTGGCGCCGGGTTACGAGGCCAGCATCAACTTTTATCATCCGGGCGCCAGCGTGCCGCCGCAGCGGTATGTGTTCAAGGTGAGCGGTTCGGCAACCATCGCGGGGCCGGGCGGCCCCGTCGATTGCTGGGTGGTGACGACCGATTACAACCGGCCTGAGATGCCCGTGTCGACCTTCTGGTTTGCCAAGGCGACCCAGTTGATGGTGCGGCAGGAAGCGAAACTGCCAGGCGGCAAAGTGCTGGTCAAGGCACTGATCGACTGATCGCTAGTGCGCCGGCTTGCCCGGCTTTTCCGGCGGCGGCGCCGGCAAGGCGGTCTTCGATTCCGTCGGCTTGCCGTTTTCGTCCAGCACCTGGATGAAAATTTCGTTCTGCTTGATCATGTTGAGCTCGAAGCGGGCCCGTTCTTCGACGGCGCCCGTGCCGTCCTTCAGATCGCGCACTTCCGATTCCAGCTTGGCGTTTCTGGCCTTGAGTTCATCGGTCTTCTTTTGGCTGGC
>JACXTT010010540.1_pt1 | contig 12438 bp, 12 predicted proteins | sample 9270951 | NCBI WGS metagenome assembly JACXTT01 (sample SAMN15532306, study PRJNA645909) | rock metagenome | isolation source: weathered quartz diorite | place: Puerto Rico | collected 2017-06-21 | reverse complement strand
CGGCCGCCTGAAGTGCGATCACGCCCCGCCTCACGGCCGTGTCATAGCGGCGGCACCCCTGGCATTGGGCAAGGTGGCGCTCGAAACGGCGTAGCTCCCGCGGGGCCGTGATCAGCCCATCGCGAACGTCCGTATAGCGGGCGAGGAATTCGGCGCAAGTCATTGGTGCGACAATCTACTACCGCGGAGGGTGATGCAGGTTCCCGGCAAAGCCGGTGCATCGGGCCGGGGGCGGGCAGCTTTCCCTAGACCCCAGATCTACTCGAGCAGCGGACCGATCAGCTGGGCGAAGCTGTTACGGGCCCGGTTCAGCCGGCTCTTCACGGTTCCGAGGTTGCACCCCGTGATGTCGGCGATCTCGGCGTAGCTCTTTCCCTCGAGCTCACGGAGGACGAAGACGGCGCGGTGGTGCGTGGGCAGCTGGCTCACGCACTGATCCACCGCTTCCTTGAGGTAGCGCTTGCGGTACAGATCGTCCGGCCGGGCGGTCGCGTCCTCGAACTGCAGCGGCCGGTGGTCCGCCTCCCAGTGCTTCTTGATCGTCTGGAAGAGCACGAGCGGGTTCCGGCTGCGGTTCCGGAGCTCGTTCTTCGCAAGGTTCGACGCGATCGTATAGATCCAGGTCGAGAACTTCTTCGTCTGGTCGAACCGGTGGAGGTGGCGGAATACGCGGATGAAGACCTCTTGCACGAGGTCTTCCGCGCGCTCCCGATCCCCTATGGTGCGGTTGATGAAGTTGAGGAGCCGCGTTTGGTACCGATCCACCAGCGTCCCGAACGCCTGGGGATCGCCAGCCAGGTGCTGGAACACGAGCCGGCCGTCATCGAGGTCGTGCAGCGCCTGACGCTCGAGAGCGCGCGGCGTTACGACCGGCTGGCTCTGCTGCTTCAGGGTTGCGCGCATGAAACGGCTCCGGAGTAACGTTTGCCTCTCTCTATAGATACGGCACGAACCGTACCCGTCGCACGGGCGGCGTTAACTGCCGGTGGCTGCACGGCTTTGCCGCGACGGACCCATGGAGTCGGGTCGACACGCCGTCCTCGCCGGGAGACACGGGGCTGCTACACCCGGAGGACGAACGCCGCCATATAAAGGATAGCCACAATACTCTTTGCGTCACGGACTTCGCCCACCTCGATCCGCGCCAGTACCGCAGACAAGGCCTGCGGGACCACCTCGATGAACTCGTCGCGCTCGCGCAGCGGGGTGCCCTGCTCGAGGCCACTGGCCAGGAAGAGGTGAATGACTTCATCGGTGAACCCGGGCGTCGTGAAGATCGATGTCAGCCGCTCGAGGCGCTGCGCCTTCACCCCTGCCTCCTCTAACAACTCTCGCCGCGCACACGTTTCCGGATCCTCGCCCGCGTCGAGGGTGCCGGCGGGAATCTCCCACAGGAATCCCCCGGCGGCGTAGCGGTACTGGCGGATCAAGAGAATCGTCGGGTCCTTCTCGCGGGGGTCCGACGCGCACGGCACGATCGCGGCCGCGCCCGGGTGCCGGATGATCTCCAGCTGGCCGGTTGAACCGTCGGGGAACCGCACGTTGTCGACATCGAGCCGGACCACCCGTCCGGTGTACACCCGGCGGCTTTCGAGCGGCATGGCGATCCCTCAGCGGTTGAAGATCCAGGTGATCGGGACTTTGAAGCCCTCGGCGAAGTAATAGACCGCGTTGCGCCGCGGGTTCGAGCGGATCGGGGAGTTGGGCGCGGGGGACGTGAAGGGTGCCAGACCGAGCCGGGTCGCAATAATCTGGAGACGCAGCATGTGAAAGCCGTCGGACACGAGGAGCACCCGGCGGCTCTCCTTGCCCGAGAACCAGCGGGCCACCCCCTCGAGCGACGCGGCCGTACTGGTCCCCGGCAACGCGACGACGGCGGCCTCGGGCAGCCCGGCCTTCAGGAGGTAGCGTCGACCGACCTCGGACTCGCTGACCGTGTCGCCCGAGCCCACACCTCCCGTGACGAGGATGACCGGCGCTAAGCCGCGCTGGTACAGCGCGGCCGCGTGGTCGAGGCGTGCCCGGAACACGGGCGACGGACGGCCGTTGTATTGCGCGGCACCGAGGACGGCGATGGCGTCCGAGGTCGTGGCCTGATCGTGCGCTCCCGCGAGCGCCACCGCGACGACGACGGCGGCCCACCCGAGGGCGAGCACGCCGAGGCCGACGGCCGTGGCTCCGAACCGGCGACGCAGGGTCCAGAACGGCATGGGGGGAAAGACAACAAGGGAGGGCGCAAGACGGAAGGGGGCGGGGGCGGCGGGGGCGCCGCCTATGCGGCTACAGGCTAAGCCAGTAGTTCACTTTCACGAGCAGGACGTTGGTCGGAGGGTCGAGGAACATCTCATGAGCGACGTACTGGCCGAGGTCGAGGGCAGGGTTCAGCAAATTGGCGTACCGTGATTGCGACCAGACTACGAACAACGTGGAACCGGGGCGGTACTCCCACCGGAGCACGGCATTGGACCGCAACGAGCGGACGCGCGAGTCGGGGTTCGCAAACTGAATCGTATCGGGCGCGGCGTGCACCGTGTAAGTCGCGGTTCCCGAGTCGTACGCAATCGGCGGGTTGGTCCCTTGCCCGTACACCGCGAACGAATGCGTGCGGGGGGCACGGAGCTCCTTGAAGTTCGTGTAGCGACCCGAGAACGTGAACGGCTGCACGTAGAGCTGAAAGCTTATCGTGGGCGTGAAGGTGAGATTGAGCCGTGTGGTCAAGTCGAGCTGTCGCTGATACAGCTCACCGAAGATGTAGCAGGCGTCGTACGTCACCGAACAGGAGGACGGGTCCGAGTGCGAAGTGACAAACTGCGCCGCGGAGAAGCCCTTCACGTAGCTCGGCCCGAGCTGGAGTGACACGGCGGCGCTTGGCCGAACGGTGATCAGCGGGCTGACGGTCAATGACCACGAGCCCGCGGCGTCGTGGAAATACTGGGCATTCAGGGTCCCGTTCACCGGCTGGCGTGTATCCGATGTGATGGTGCCACCAGCCGACCACTGTTCCGGCATCGTCGCGGCTGGCCCCCCGCGCGTCAGGCGGTCGTCAATCCCCTGCTGCTGCTCGTAGACGAAAAAGTTGGCGCTCCAGTAGTTGCGCAGCTGCCCGAAGAAGTTGATATCGCGTCCAAACTGGATCCGGTCGCCACCGAAATTCCATGCGAACGCGAGCGGATCGGTCCCGACGCTCGCTTGCCGGAACACGCGGCCAGGCTTCGTCCACCGGTAGCCCACGAACAGGTCGCCCGCAGTACGGTCGGTGCGTCGCTGAAACCCGAGATCGTTCACTTCGAAGCCGGGGCTGGTGCTGCTGAGCGCGAACCCCCAATTGAAGTTCCCGCCCTCCTTGTTCACCGAGAAGTCGGCGCCCAGCCCCGAGAGCGAGGTGCGCGTGGTGTCATACCGCTCGCGCAGATAGGGCGCGTCCGGCCGCTGGTAGTAGCGGGTGGGCGACTCCTGAGTCAATCGCAACGCCAGCGCGTCGCCCGTGACGTAGGTGACTCCGACCGACCCGTACACGGAATAGGCGTTGTTGGCCCAGCGGTGGTAAAAGTCTGCCGCCCCGGAGTACGCGCCGCTTCGCAAGGAGTCGAGTGACGCGCTCCCGTTGCGGCGATTGACGGCGGTCGCGAGAAGACCGAATCCCGTGTGGCCCCCGATCTCCCGTCGCACGCGGCCGACGACATAGTTGGTGAACGGCTCGACATCCTCGCGCCAACGCACGCTGCTCGAGTCGAAGGTCGCCTGCTCTCGAGCCGTCACGGCATCGAGCACACCCACACTCCACCCGCTCGGTGTCTTGCCGGTGAGCTTCGTCGCACCGAGGATGGTGGTCTGGGACGGTCGATCGACGAAGCCACTCGACGGTGCGCCTGGCTCGAGCTCGGGTACCCGGCCGATCCGCCGCGAATAGAAGTATTGGGGCGTGTTGCCGAACTGGATGTAGGGGCCGGTCCCGCCAAACGCGAAAATGCTCGCCCCTTCCACGAAGAACGGCCGCCGCTCCTGCAGGAACTGCTCGACCGTGGTGAGGTTCACGAAGGCCGGGTCGGACTCCACCTGGCCGAAGTCGGGGTTGACGGCGGCGTCGAGAGTCAGGTTCGAGGTCACGCCGTACTTCACGTCGAGACCGGCTCCCCCGAAATAGCTATGCCCGTTATCGAACGGATTCCCGGTCGTGGGGTTGTCGTAGGTGCCGCGGCCGAGCGTGTAAGGCAGGAGCTCGAGCCGCTTGGGGGCCGGGATGTCGTGCAAACCCACGAGGTGGCCGAAGCGCGACGCGTACCCGGTTTCGGTCTTGGGCTTGAACGACCACTGGCTGAACTGGTTCTTTCGGAATACCCAGCGGAAGAAGTTCACGCCCCACACCTGATCGCGTACCTGCGGAAACCGCAGCTGCGAAAACGGGATCCGCATCTCGACGACCCAGCCGAGTGAATCGACGGCGGTCGCCACGTCCCACACCGGGTCCCAGGAGCGGTCCCCGATGAAGAAATCGTTACTGCAGAGGTCGTCCAACTTCACGCCGGCGGGATTGACCGCGAACTCGAAGGCGGTGCGGTGATCGTGATAACTGTCGAAGTCGACGTAGAAGACGTCGCTCTGCGTATCATCGTCGCGGCGCCCCAGACGGCGGGTGATCTTCGACGGCTCGGCGTCGTAGAGCCGGGCGCCGACGTAGATGGCCGCGTCGTCGTAGACGATCATGACGGTCGTCGATTCGTCGGGTGCCCGTCCCTCATCGGGGTCCGTTTCGAGGAAGCCGCGAACGGCGTGCGCCTGGCGCCAGGCGGGGTCATCCAGCCGGCCGTCGAGGGTCGGGGCTTCCTGGACTCGGACGGCGGTCATGATGGGTGCGGCCCGCCGACCCGCGTGGATCGGCGCGGACGAATCAGCGGAGGGCGACTGCGCCAGCAGCATCGCGGCGACCGCGAGCACGATGCGACGATCTCCCTGACGGTCGGGCGGTTGGTATTTACACCGAGGTCATGCCGACCGCCTGAGATGAAGCTGTCAGGGTTTCGTCAGTAGCTCCTCAAACAGGGCGAGCGCGCGAGGGTCGTCTGACTGGCCCAGCCAGAACAGGGCCTTGCGGCGCACCTCCCGGTCGGGATGCGTGCGGGCGATGCGAATGAGGAGGGGGACGGCCGCGTCACCGCGTTGCTGCGACAGCGCGAACACCGCTTGCTCTTTCACCTCGCGGTCCACGCCTCCATCGGCCACGAGGTCGGCGAGGCCCCGCGTGGCCACATCGCCCGCGGCTTGGCCCAGCCAGAATACCGCCTGGCGGCGAGCTCGGCGGGAGACGCGGTCGTCCCGCGCGAGCTTGAGCAGCGCCGGCCAGACGGTCACCGAGTCGGCGAGGATCGCGGGCAGGATGGCGTCTTCACCCACCCGTCCATCAGGGCCCCGAGCGAGGGCCAGCAGGAAATCCGTTGCATCGCGCGACGAGACGGTCCCGAGATCGGTGACGCTCGCGCCCGCAGGAGTCACCCAGCGGCCGCCGACGTAGCTGCGCAGCGCCTGGATGGCGCCCTGCCGCACGGTGAGCGATACGCGCACAGGTCCCGGCTCGCAGTCGTACGCGACTTCGTCCCCGTCGTGCCAGCCATCGAACATGATCGTATTCCGGCCGCAGCGTCCACCAGAGCAATCGAGGGCGATCACGTTGCGTCCGTTGCCACACACTGCGGGACGGGCGGCGAAGCTCATTCGGACCGTGCCGTCGGGTGCGGCCGCGACGCGGTCGGCGAGGCGCTGCCCCATCGCCGGCGCCGCGACGAACGTCAGGGCCAATACCAGGCGTCTCACTGGTTGATGATCTCCATCAGGGCCTGCGCCGCGCGCGGGTCGTGCGATTGACCGAGCCAGAACACCGCCTTCTTGCGAAGCTCCGGGTTCCGCTCGGTCTTCGCGATCTGGATCAGCTTGTCGACCGCCCCTGCTTCGTCGCGCTGCGAGTACACGAAGATCAGCCGCTCTTTCATCTCCTGGTTCTGCATGCGGTCATAGAGGCCCACGAGCTGACCGAGGTTCGCGCCGGTCTGTCCCGCCCAGAACAAGGCCTTCTTGCGCATCTCCACGGGCTCGCGCTCGTTCAACGCAATGTCCATGAGCCACCGGCCGTTCTCGTCGCCACCCATCTGCGAGAGCGAAAAGATCACCTTCTCCTTCAATTCCCCGTCGGCGAGTTTGGCGTAGAGGCCACGCAGGAACGCCCCGTTTTCGGACGATCCCTCTTGGCCCAGCCAAAAAATCGCCTTTTCCCGCGCTTCCTCGGATGAGCGCTCGTTGGCGGCATAGTTCCGGAGAATCTCCCGGGCGCGTGGCTGCTGAATCTGCGACAACGCGAAGATCGCCTTGTCCTGCAGCTCTGGGTCGGTAGCCGTCCGCAGGATCGAGTCGAGCGCCGACACGGCGCGGTCGCTGCCGACCTGCGACAGCCAGAACACCGCTTGCTGCCGCACCTCGGAATCGGGGTCCCGACGCGCCACATCCAACAGGATGTCCTCCGTCTCAGCGCCCCGCTCTTGCGACACGATGAAGACCGCTTTGCGGCGCAGGCCGGCGGAGCACTCGTCGCGTTTCGCCAACACCTTCTTGAGGATCGGCAGCGCCCTCGCGGGATCCATCTGCTGCAGCCCGCTCAGAGCCTGCATCCGGACGTCGTCATCGTCGTCCTCATTGGGACAACCGCCGTGTCGGCCGGCCCTGGGCGACTGGGGCGGTTCCGGAGGCTGCGGCGGCTCAGGCGGTTGGGGTGGCTCCGGCGGCTGTGGTGGTTCCGGGGGCTGGGGCAGTTGGGCGTGCGCGGTCAGCCAGCGCGCCGCCTCCTCGTCGCCCTGCTTGGCGAGCGCGGTCTGGACGCGCGCGAGAAGCGCATCGGCATCCCGGAGCGTGGCTGCCTTCGGGTAGCGGCGCTGCTGCGTGACGAGCAGGCTGCGCGCCCGGTCGAGATCGTCGTTCTTGTACAGGGCGAAGGCCGACCAATACAGCGCGTCCCCGGCGCGGGTCGAGTTTGGATAGAGCCGTGTGAGATCGCCGTACAGGTTCGCGGCGCTCGCGTAGTCGCCGCGGTTGAACGCCCGACGCGCGGCGCGCCACAGCGAGTCCGTCGGGTCCTGCTCCCCCTGCCACCCCAGCGCCGGAACCGCGTCGAGGGCATCGAGGGCGTCAAGGGCGTCGAGGGCACCGAGCGCCTCGAGCTGCTCGAGGGCGGGCGCGACCGCCTTGAGTGCCGCCTGCGCCCGCGCCAGCGCGGGGCCTACGTGGCGGGGGACCACCACGACCGGTTGTTGGAAACGCAGGACGGCCGTCACCACGAGTTGTAAGCCGAGCATCACAGCACTCCTTGCGCGCGTGCGGCGGGACCGGCCGGGCCGGCCGTCCGGAGTCGCAGCAATACGCTTCGTTGTTCCAATCCCTGATTGATCGACTGCACGTCCTCGCGATCGGCACCCGCCGGTAGCTGCGCGATCTGGGCGAGCACGAGCTCCAGATCTTCGAGCAGGCTCTTGAGCCGGACGTCTTTCGCCGCCGGCGAGTCGAGCATGAGCCGGGTGGTGGCCAGCAGATCGCGCGCCTGGGTTGCGAACTGACCGCCGGGTTCCCCGGCGCGCGTCTCGGCCCGAAATCCGGTGAGCAGCGCCTCCGTGCGCGTGAGGTATTGCGCCGCGGCGAGCCTATACGCGAGTGGTGAGGAGCTCGCGGTCGGGGGCGCCCGATCCACCGGTGCGACGCTCCACCGACCGATCGCCACACCGAGTGCGAGCACTGCAGCGATCCCCACGCCCCACCGGAACGCAGGCTGCGTCGCCAGCGCCCACCGTCGGCGGGCGGCGCGCCGCGCCGTGATGGCACGCCACATCTCTTCGCGCGGCGTGTCGCCCGGGGGGGGGCGGTGATAGTCCCGCGCCGCCTCGCGCAGCCACTGTTCGAACCGATCGTCCATCATGAGACCCACTCCCCCGCGAAATCCGCGAGCGAATCGCGCAGCTTGGCCCGTGCGCGAGACAGTTGCGCCTTCGACGTCCCCGTCTCGATGCCGAGGGTGGCGCCGATCTCCTCGTGTGTGTAGCCCTCCACGTCGTGCATCACGAACACCGTGCGATAACCCTCCGGCAGCGCGTCGATCGCCACCGTCAACCGCCGCTTCAGGTCCGGCTCGGCGGATCGCCGTGTGCCCGTCACGCCGGCTGCATCGTCCAGATCCACCTCCCGGCGGCGCAGGCGCTTCACCTTGCGCAGTCCGTTCAGCACCACCGAGGTGGTGATGGCGTGCAGCCAGGTGGAGAACTTGGCCTCGCCGCGAAACGAGCCCAGCCGCTCGAACGCCCGGACGAACGTGTCCTGCGTGAATTCCCGCGCGAGGTCGTCGTCCCCCGCGAGGCGGCAGGCGAGGCGGTACACGCGATCGACATGCGCGTCATAGAGGGCGCGCTCCGCGGCGCCGTCCCCCGCGCGGACTCTGGCAATCAGCTCGCGTTCGTCCACCGGGCTCCGGAGCGGCGGTGTGGTTAACCCTCCGACACTGTTGCGGCGCGTAGGGTTGCGTGGCGCAGGGAAGGAGAGGGGAGGGCTAGCCCTGTCTCAACAGGATGCGGATGCCCTGGCCGACGAGCACGGCCAGGAGGAAGGAGGCGAGCGTGCCGACCAGGAAGTATTCCGCGAACTCACGGTCTTCGAGCTGTTTGAAGCGCGCCAGGGACTTGGCGGCGATGATCCAGCCGACGGCGCTGTACTCGCCAAGCAGGACGAGGGTGAGCGTGAGCGCCCGCTCGAGCGCACCGACGGCCCGGCCGCGGGCCACTTCAATGGCCCCTGCGTTGCGATCCTCGTCGCGCCGCATCTGCAGCGACGGCAGCTCGAGGACGCTCCGGATCAACACGACCCCACGCCCCGCCACATAGAGGTATCCGGTGGCAAGCAGGCCCACGCGTCCCCACCAGAGCCCGGTGGTGCTCGGGGTCGCAAGCCGGGCGAGGAGCGTCCCGACGACGAGCGCGGCGATCACGACCACCGCTTCGACGAGCAGGAGCGTGCGGGCACGCCGGCGGCCGTCCACCTGACCGGGCCAAAGGGTGGCCGCGAGCGTATAGGCGAGCAGAGGCACGACGTACAGCGGGTTCACACAGCGTTCGCCTCGAGGAGAGCCCGAAACATCTTATCCCCCTGTTCGACCAGGGGCCAGGCCATGCGGCGTCGCAGGTGGGAAATCGCGCTCGGCACCACCTTGGGGCGGGGGGGGGACGCGGGTCGCGGGAAGCGCCAGGACGTGGCCGCGTGCCGCTGGCGTTCCGTCCAGCTCCAATAGAGGGCGGAGTAGTAACGCGCGAAGCCATCGAGGGCGGGGCCGGCGTCGCCGAATCCCCCGAAGGCGAAGAGCAGGCGGTCGCGCTTGGCGGATTCGACGGCCGCGCGGGCCTCGTGGAAACACGGCCCGTCGACCTCGGGTGCAGCGACCTTGCCGGCGGCGAGCGCGGTGGTAACGGCGCCGCGCCCGCAGCCGATCACCCAGTCGGCCTCCGCGAACGTGAACCGAATCGCGTGCGCGATCTCCCACACGCGCTTGGTGGAGAAGAGCAGACACTGGAGCTCGTCGCCCTGTGTGATCCCGAACCTGGCCGCGAGGTCGTGGCGGTAGGTGCGATTCAGGTCGGCGAGCGCGCGGCGCAGGGTCGCCTGCAGACGGGCGCGGCGCTCGGGCGGCAGTGTCCGGGAGCGGACGGCGTCCGCGATGAGGGCAACGTAGAGTTTTGGCATTTTATGTCACAAATGATGTATGTGACGTATTTCGTCACAAAATACTATGATGACGTAAAATGTCAACTGCCGAGTTTTATCGGGTGCCGAAGAGCCGGTCGCCGGCGTCGCCCAGACCCGGGAGGATGTAGCCGTGCTCGTTCAGCTCACGATCGAGGGCGGCAGCGAAGACCGGGACATCGCGGTGGCGCTCGAGCATGCGGCGCACGCCTTCGGGCGCCGCCACGAGGCACAGGAACCGGACCCGCTGGGCCCCCGCGTGTTTGAGGGCGCTGACGGCATCGACCGCCGAGCCTCCGGTCGCGAGCATCGGATCGAGCACGAAGAAGTCACGCGCGTCCTCTCCGGACGGGATCTTGAAGTAGTAGTCCACGGGCTCGAGGGTGTCGTGCTCGCGATAGATGCCGATGTGACCCACTCGCGCCGAGGGAATCAGCTGGGCGATCCCCTCCACCATGCCGAGGCCGGCGCGCAAGATCGGCACGAGGGCGAGTTTCTTCCCCGCCACTCGGACGCCGCGCATCCGCTCCAGGGGCGTTTCCACCTCCACGGTCTCGAGCGGCAGGTCCTTCGTCACCTCATACGCCATGAGCATCGCGATCTCGTTCACGAGCGACTTGAAGTCGCGCGTGCCGGTGTTCTTGTCCCGCAGGATCGCGAGCTTGTGCTGGATCAGGGGGTGATCGAGCACCGTCAGATTGGGGAACTGGGGATGCGGCATAGGGGGAGAAGCTACCCCGCGTCCCGGCGAGTCGTCCAGGCAGCGTGCGGCTAAAGATCGACTGGCAGGACCAGCTCGCGACAGTATCGCTCGCCCGCGGGACAGATGCTCGCCCGCAGCATTCCGTGCTTCAGGTTCGCGCCGCGCGGCGCCAGGGCGGTCGGGGCCTCAGCGAAGTAGGCCGAGTCGGGCGTCAGACGCGGTGAGTCGAAACGCAGCACAGTGCCGTCGGCGAGCTCGAGGGCGGGCTTGGCGCGGGCGTTGATGCGGGCACCGGCCGCGGGCTCGAGCGTGAGGCGGATGCCCCTCGCGGCAGGCGAGGCGCGCACGCGCACGGTCGGTGCCTGCTCGTCGAGCAGCCGCTCGATGCGGCGGCTCCAGTCACGGTAGGTTCCATCCCGCTCGTGGAATTCACCCGCCGCCGTGTATCGGATCTGGCCCTGACGATCGATGAGCACGAAGCTGGGCCAGAAGCGAATCCCGTAAGCATCCCAGGTGCGGCGGTCGTTGTCTTGGGCCACGGGGTAGCGGATGCCGTACGACCGGATGGCGCGCCGGACGTTCTCCCGATCGTGCTCGCCCGAGTAGGGCGGGAACTCCGGGGTGTGGATGCCAATAATCGTGAGCCCGCGGTCGCGGTAGCGCTCGTCGAAATCGATGAGCGAGGGGAGGGTCCGGGTGCAGTTCCCGCACGTGAAGACCCAGAAATTCACGAGTACGACGCGGCCGCGCAGGTCGGCGAGGTGGAGCGGGTGATCGCCGGTGGTGTTGAGCCAACTTTCGTTGGTGAGCTCGGGAGCAAGGTCGCCGGCCTCGGGTGACCGGGGGACACGGCGTCCTGCGGAAGCGAGCGTGAGGACCGCAAGGGCGGTGACGGCGATGAAGACGGAGGTTGCGCGCATGAAGCTGACCAAGATACGTGTCGGACGCGCGCCTCGGATGGCTGTGCAATTAGGGGCGGTCCTCGGCGACATCCGGGCACTCCCACCGCCTCAGTCAGGCTGCTAGGGGTGCGGGCGACTCGAGCAGAGTCTCGACTTCGCCCGTCGTCACGTCAGTATCCAAGGCAGTAGAGGTCGTTCATCGTTGTCAGCTCGCAACCGGCGGAACCTGCGGCCGCGAGCGCAGCAAACTGCAGGTCCGGTCGCACGAGCGTCGGGGTCCGTCCGAAGACTGAGCCGCCCCAACAGTAACACGCTGCCGCTCGTCGCGAGTCCGCAGGCGCCCCCGCCTCCTGCCTGAATATCGGCAAACGCAAGGCCCCCGACGACCTTGACCGGCACCAGGGTCGATGCTGTCCCCCCGTTCCCAAGCGCGCCGAAGGTATTGTCGCCCCAGCAGTAGCCGTCCCCGTTCACCGCAACGCCACAGGTATAACGTTCCGCGGCTTTGACTGACTTGAAGGCGAGTCCACCGTGCACCAATAACGGGACGTAGCTGCACGGATCGGGCGGTGTTGCGTGGCCGCACAGTGCGGTCGTCGAATCGTTGCCGAGTTCACCCGCTTCGTTGTGGCCCCAGTAGTAGGCAGTCCCGCTCGTGGTCACAGCACAGGTGTGCTCCAGTCCCGCCGTGACTTGCGTGAACGAGAGCGCGCCCGACACCAGAATGGGCTGGTTACTGCACCGGTAGAAATTGATTGCGTACGCTGCGCAGGTGTTGGTCACGGTATCGCGGCCCAGCTGACCGAAGCCGTTCGAGCCCCAGCAGTACGCAGCGCCCGTCGTGGTCGCAACGACGGCCCGCGACTTCCGTCGCCGCGGTGTGTCGGAGAGCGAGATCATGAATCTCTGCGGCTGGAAGACGCGGACGATGTTCGACCGCTACAACATCATCGACGAAGCCGATCTCGCCGAAGCCGTGGCGAAGCGCTTCAGAGGCACCGCAACGTCAAACAAAAGCCAAATAACGTCAAACATTGCCACTCCCACCGTCGCACCCAGCCCGCTAAGTTCTTC
>JACXTT010010539.1_pt1 | contig 12441 bp, 13 predicted proteins | sample 9270951 | NCBI WGS metagenome assembly JACXTT01 (sample SAMN15532306, study PRJNA645909) | rock metagenome | isolation source: weathered quartz diorite | place: Puerto Rico | collected 2017-06-21 | reverse complement strand
CCTTTCGTCCGGTCGTTATATCCATTTCGGGCCGTTCCAGATTGATCAGCGGCGGCAGGAAGTGACGCGGAATGGCTCCCGGTTGAAGCTGCAGGGCAAGGTCTATCAGGTCCTGCTCACCCTGCTCGAAAAGCCCGGTGAAGTCGTCACGCGTGAAGAATTGCGCATGCGGCTATGGCCTGCAGACACGCACGTCAATTACGACGCCAACGTCAACACCACCGTCAATAAATTGCGTCAGGCTCTCGGCGACTCCTCCGATAAGCCGCTCTATATTGAGACCATCCCGCGAAAAGGCTATTGCCTGCTCGTCCTGCCGGAAGTCTCCGACAAGTCTACTACACCCCTTTTCTTGCACACGGATGCATCCGTCGACACTGCAAAAATTGCTCCACGCACAACGAACACCATTGAGTTTTCAAAGTCGGACGTCTGGATTGTCATCGGAGTGATTGGCTTGATCCTCGCTGGAATGCTGCTTGGCGCGGGAATCACGCGGCTCTGGATCAATCACGCGGCACCGATCGCCCCTTATCGTCTCCTCCTGTCGTCTCTAGCCCCCCTTCTCTTCCATTAAGTCTTGCCTCGTAAAGCCCGCACGAACGTCAGTCCGCGCGTCCGCCCCGCATTCAGCATAAATCCATTTACCTCACCTTTCTCGTCTCGCGTAAAGTGGAATGTATATGGTTGACTGGCGGTTCTGAATACATCATGCGACCCCGCGACTAGACCGTCAGCCGAAATTCCTGTCGAGCGAGCTGTCCCATCGGCACCTATGATGCTTAGCTTCAGACTACCTTTGACCTTCGCAAAGCGATACGTCGCTCGCAGTTCGTCACTCCAAAAATCGCCAACAAAAGCCAACAGACTATCCGACCTCAAATCAACTACATCGATGAACTGTTCCTTTTCTTCTGTAAGTGGTTTATCAGGTTGTGGTGTCATTAGGCTGGCTAAATAGATGTCAGCAACCCGTCGCGCGCGATTCGAAGGACTCGCGCTCCCAAGATTGCACAGGCACGCCACCGAAAAGTGCTGCTCCGGAAAACGCAGCAATTCCGCCCGGTATCCGCCCCACGAACCGCCATGGCTCACGGTCCGCAATCCACGGTAGTCCGCGATGCGCAAACCTTTGGCGTAATCCAGCACCTTGCCGTTGTTCAGCTTGCCTTGTTCCTGGATCTCCGAGAGGAATTCTTTCCCGCCAATTTGTCCGCTGTAGAAATTCTCATCCCACTTGAGCAAATCTTCGACCGACGTATGCACCGCGCCATCTCCAGTCTGCTCGAAGTAGGAAACATTCAGGCTGTAACCTCTGCCTTTCTCCTTTGCATCGTAGGCCATCGCGCGATTCGCTATCAGCGAAGTATGGTCGTCGCGATACTGCGTGTGCGTCATCTCCAGCGGCGCGAAAATATTCTCTTCCGCGAATTCCCGCAGCGTTTTCCCGCTCACCCGCTTCACGATCACCGACAGCAGGAAAAATCCTGTGTTGCTATAGAGCCAGTCGCTTCCCGGCGCAAAATTCAGCGCCTTCTGGCGGAAAATCATTTGCATCGCTTCTTCGTCGGTCGTCACACTATCCGTATTGACGCCCGCCAGCTCCATCAACGTCAGGTAATCGCGCAGTCCGCTGGTGTGGTTCAGCAACTGCAAAATCGTGATTTTTTGCCCGTAATCAGGAAGCTCGGGAATGTATTTGCGGACTTCGTCGTTGACCGAAAGCTTTCCATGTTTCTGCAGCAGCAGAATGCTCGCCGCCGAAAACTGCTTCGACGTCGAACCGATGTCGAATACGCTCTGCGGTGTGATCGGCACGCTCTCTTCAAGATTCGCCAGTCCATATCCTTTCGAATAGAGGATCTTCCCTTCCCGGTACACCCCCAACGCGCATCCCGGTGATCCCGCTTTCGTCAGGTCGGCAAAAACCTCGTCCACAGCCGCCGTCTTTTTCTCGTCCGCGCCGCGCCCGTTGCCTGTGTGCAACCCGCTAAAAGTCAACACGCTCGCCAGAACGCCGCCAGTCAACTTGCTCCAAATCGCCATGCGATTTGCTCCCTCGCCTAAATTCCGTCGAGAGTGTATACACTCCGCCGCTGTCTCTCAAGAAATTCTCGTGTAGACTCCATTCCTCGCAATGCTCACCGCCATCACGCGCGCCGTCAGTCCCGCCATGGCGCATTGCGAAGTCTCCTTCATCGATCGCAAGCCCATCGATCTTGCCATAGCGCAGGACCAGCACCACGCCTACGAAATGCTCCTCGAAAAATTGGGTGCCCGCGTCCTCTCTCTCTCCCCTGAGCCGGCACTTCCGGATTCCGTGTTCGTCGAAGACCCCGCTATCGTCCTCGACGAGCTGGCCGTCATCCTGCCGTTGGGCACCGCGTCGCGCCGCCCCGAAGCGGCCTCTCTCGCCAAAGCCCTTACTTCCTTTCGAAAGCTCGCCTACGTCACGCTCCCCGGTACCCTCGAAGGTGGCGACGTCCTTCGCATCGGCCGCAAACTTTTTGTCGGACTCACCAGGCGCAGCAACGCCGAGGGCCTTCGCCAGCTCGCTTCCATCCTCGCTCCGCACAAGTACGAAGTCATCGCCGTCCCCGTAACCGGCTGCCTGCACCTCAAGTCCGCCGTCACCCACATCGGTGGCGACACGCTTCTCGCGAATCGCGCCTGGTTTGATGTCGCCCCGTTTGCCGCCTACGACTGGATCGACGTCGATCCCGCTGAGCCCCACGCCGGCAATGCACTGGCCTTCGGCGGCACGATCATTTTCCCCGCTTCCTTCCCGCGCACCCGCGCACGTATCGAATCCCGTGGCTTTCGGATCACGCCACTCGACATCTCCGAACTCCAGAAAGCCGAATCCGGCCTCACCTGCTCCAGCTTGCTTTTTGAACATCTTCCGATTTAGGAGTCGAATTCCGGCGTCACCCTTTCACCCCCCATAACTCTTCCAGCACTCCATTTTCTTTCGCAATCTCTTCGCTTTGCAGATCTTCTCTCCTGTGCTAGGCTTGTGTTGATATGGTGTCCATCGCCACGAAGCGAATTACGTCCAAGTCGTCCATGTCGATTACCTCGACTACGACTAAGATGACTATTTCCGCTTCGGGCGCGTGGAGAAACAGCTAGCAAACTAGCAAAAAGTTTCAACCCACCGCCGGAAGCGAACCTGGCGGTGGGTTTCTTCATTTAGGCCCCCTCCAGAGACGCTCCAGCGAATTCAGGAGCGCAGGTCATGAGCCTCGAAAATGTGCACGAAGAAGTAGCAGCGGAATGCAGCCCCGCCGCGTTGAATGAAAGCGGCACCCGCGCCGGCGGGGTCAGCTCGCAGCCGCTGAACGTCGTGGCCTTCAAATTCGGCGGCAGCTCTTTGCTCGGCGCAGAGCGCATGCTCCATGCCGCAAGTCTCGTGCAGAGCGCCACGGCCGTCTCAAACGTCACCGTCATCGTTTCCGCCATGAAGGGCGTCACCGATCATCTTCTTTCCATCGCCCGCGATCTCGCCGATGGAAAACTGGTCCAAGCCCGCCGCGAAATCGAAGATCTCCTGGAGCTCCACCTCGATGTCCTGCACGATTTGCATCTCGGAGAAGACGACGGGCTCCGCATCCGCCGTGAACTCAAGCTTCTCGGCGCCGATCTTCTTCACGAAGTTCCGGCCGAGGGGCGCGTCGCCCCCAGCGCCGAGCTTTTCGATCGCCTGGCCTCCTTCGGCGAACGCCTGAGCGCGCGCCTTTTTGCCGCCGCGCTCGAAAAGTCCGGAATCGCCGCCGTACCCGTCGCCTCTTCGGATTTCGTCGTCACCTGCGAAAATTTCCGCGACGCCCAGCCGCATCTCGAGCAAACCAGGCAACGCGGCCGCGCCGTTCTTCTCCCGCTGCTCGAAGACGGCATCGTCCCCGTCGTCACCGGCTTCATCGGCGCCACGCCCGACGGCCGTATCACCACGCTCGGCCGCAACAGTTCCGATTTTTCTGGAGCCATCATCGCCCACGTCGTGGACGCCGAAGAACTCGTCATCTGGACCGACGTGGACGGCATTTACACGGCGAATCCCAACGAGTCCGCCGAAGCGCGGCTTCTGCACGAGCTGAGCTACGATGAAGCCCATGCCCTTGCCGCCAACGGCGCGAAAGTGCTTCATGCGAAAGTCTTGCCGCTCGCCGCGGAAACCGAAATGGTCGTTTGGGTCCGCAACACGTTCAATCCGCAAGCCCGCGGCACCCGCATAGGCCCCGTTCAACAGGAGGAATTGGCATGAGCGCGCACTCGCCGCTGTCAAATCTCGCCGCCGCCCAGGTCCGGAGCGATGGAAAAAAGATTCGCGCCGGCGTCCTCGGCGCCACCGGCATGGTCGGCCAGCGCCTCGTTCATCTCCTTGCGGATCATCCCTGGTTTGAGCTTACCGAAGTCGCCGCCTCCGAGCGTTCCTCCGGCAAAACGTACGCCGAAGCCGTTCACTGGCATCTCGAAACTCCGGTTCCAGCAGCCGCGTGCGATCTCGTCGTGAAAGGCCTCGATCCCTCGCTCGATTGCGATTTTGTTTTTTCCGCCCTCGATTCTTCCGTGGCCGGCCCTGCCGAAGAGGATTTCGCTCGCGCCGGCTATCCCGTCGTCAGCAATTCACGCAATCACCGCATGGACCCTGACGTTCCTCTGCTGATTCCCGAAGTCAACGCCGCGCATCTCGACGCCATTCCCCTCCAGCAAAAGAATCGCGGCTACGACACCGGCTTCATCGTCACCAATCCTAATTGTTCCACCGCTGGCCTCGTCCTTGTCCTCAAGCCGCTAGCCGATGCCTTTGGTCTCGAGAAAATCTTTGTCGTCACGCTGCAGGCCATTTCTGGCGCAGGTTATCCCGGCGTCGCCTCCATGGACATTCAGGGCAACGTTGTCCCCTTCATCAGCGGCGAAGAAGAAAAAATGGAAGCCGAGCCCCAGAAGCTTCTCGGTAAGTGGGACGGCTCACGCTTCGTGGATGCCGGCCTCGGTCTCAGCGCCCACTGCAACCGCGTGCCTGTCGTGGACGGTCACCTCGAATGCGTCTCCATCGGGCTGAAAAAAATCGCCTCGCTTGGCGAAGTTCGCGAAGCGCTGCGCGCCTTCGAAGTCGGCGCCGAGCTGGCCGCGTTCCCCACCGCGGTGCGGAATCCCATCGTCGTCCTGGAAGAAGAAAACCGCCCCCAGCCCCGCCGCGACCTCTACGCCGGAAACGGCATGGCCGCCGTCGTCGGCCGCGTCCGCGAATGCCCGCTCCTCGACGTCAAGCTGACCCTGCTCTCCCACAACCTCGTCCGCGGCGCCGCCGGCGCCGCCTTGCTCAACGCCGAGCTCCTCGCCGCCCGCGGCTTCCTGAACTCACGAGGAGACCAAAAAGCTGATTTGCAGGTGTCTGAAGTGGTGATTTCGAAGTAGGCGAATCTACAGCGTAAAGAAATACCGCACCAGGTGAAAAAAAATCGGCGCGGCGAAGCACAACGAATCAATGCGGTCCAAAATGCCGCCATGTCCCTCGATCACTGCGCCGAAATCTTTAACGCCGGCATCGCGCTTAATGGCGCTCATCACCAATCCGCCCGCGAAACCGAGCAGCGTAATCACAAGCGACATCCCGGCGGCCTGCAGCGGCGTGAACGGCGTCGCCCACCACAGCGCCGCGCCCAGCAAAGTCGCCGTTACCACGCCGCCGAGGAAACCCTCCCACGTTTTGTTCGGGCTGACGCTTGGCGCGATCTTATGTTTTCCCGCGAGCTTTCCCCAGACGTATTGCAAGACGTCGCTCATCTGGTCCACCAGAACAAGGTAGAGCAGCAACTGCGCGTTGCGGCCCGCGAACCCGGGAATCTCGAGAATCAGTAGCGCCGGCGCATGGCTCACGCAAAACGCGCAAATCATCAACCCGAATTGAATTTTCGCTGCGCGTTCCAGGAAATGCTCCGTGTCGCCGGACATGGCGATCCGCGTCGGTACGAACACAAACGCGAACACGGGAATCATGATCGCGAAAAATCCATACCAAGCGATTCCGATCAGGTAATACTGCAGCGGCGTGATGATAAAAAAGCTCCACAGCAGTGTCCTGTGATCCCCGCGCCGCGTCGGCACTAGCGTGATGTACTCGCGCAACGCCACGAGCGACAGCAGCCCAAACAAAACCAGCGTCCCGACCTGCCCGATCAGCAGCGTCAGCGCGAAGATCGCGCACATCTTCCACCACGCGCGCGTTCTTGCATTCAGGTTTTCAATCGTGGCCCGCGCCGCATCGCTCTTCGCCGCGCGCTTGAGTACAACTCCGATCGCGCTTGCCAAAACCAGAATGCCCAGCACGCCGCCGAAGAGCCACATGAGTTGCGCGTTCCCGGAACGACCCTCAAGTTCGATGTATGCGCGCTCGGTCGATTCGAGGGGACCGCTCATTGCGCAATCTCTCCATGCCGCAATCCGCAGACCGCCGCGCGCGCCCGTTCCAGAAACGCTTCTTTGCCTTCGTTTGTATCCACGTGCATCGGCGCTCCAAACGTCAACACGCTGATCAACGGTACCGGCAGGAATTCTCCCTTCGGCAAAATCCGGTTCAGGTTTTCCAAATACGCAGGCACCAGCTCGGCATCTGGCTTGCGTTTCGCAAGATGGAAGAGTCCGCTTCGGAACGGAGCGACGGATTCTCCCGTTCCTCGCGTCCCCTCGGGAAACAAAATTAACGAATCCGTTTCGCCCAGCGCTTCTGCGAGTTGCTCGATGGTGGCGCGGCCCGCAGCCCGCGCTTTCTCCTCGCTCGCCGCTTGCGCCGCCGCTCCGCGCTGCACCAGTACGGCGCGAAAAACGTTCTGCGCCAGATACGCCTTCACGCCGCTCTCCCAATAATCCTTCGCCGCCACCGGCCGCGTCCGCCCGCGCACTTCGGCAGGCAGCGCCGACCACAGCACCACAAAATCCAGATGGCTGGTGTGATTCGCAAAATAGATTCGCTGTCGCCCTGTGTCAGAAAAACCATCGGACCAGCGCACCTGCACGCCGCTGACGGCCCGTGCGAGCGCAGCGACGATTCCGGCCAATGGATGCACGCCGCCGCTCATTTCGTCGCCGCGGTGTTCTTCAGCTCCAGCAAGGCGTGCCGCGCGCGATTAAGAATGGTGAGGACACTCAGGAGGATCATCGCAGAAAGCAGATAAGGAATCGCTCGATCGATCGGCACTCGAAGCCCCAGCAAGAGTCCCATCGATCCAAAGAGAAATGCGCGGTCACTTTTTCCCAGTGGACCATCGTAACGCCGTGAAGCGCCGATCTGCACGCCAATTACGCCGATCATCTCAGTCAAAATCGAAAGAATCACGGCGCCAACCACCAGCCACGGTTCGAATCCCGGCACAACGGCTAATGGGAGATACAACCCCACGTCCGCGACCACGTCGCCGAGTTCATTTAATATCGCGCCCAGCGCGCTGCTCTGGTTGTGCTCGCGCGCCAGCATTCCATCCATCGCATTGAGCGCCATGCGCAGGAAGAGAACGACGGGCAGCAGCAATAACGATGGTCCACCATGAGCCCGCGCGATCACGTGGCCGGTGCTGAGCGATAGCAGCAGCGCCGCAATCGTCACTTGATTCGCGGTCACGCCGATTCGCGCCAGCCAATTCACGATCGGCCGCAACAAGCTCTGAAACGCCGGCTTCAGTTGATAAACACTTGGCATCGCCGTTCGGGAACGGTAGTCGGAAACCTGCGAGTTCGGCAAGCGATTTCTGAGTGATAGATGGATTCAGCTTTATAGCCAAATCAGTTCAAGAGAATCAATGTCAAACCACGATACTCGTCATGATTTCGTTTCCCGTGGCGTACTGCTGCAGCAGTGCTCCGAGTCTTTGCGTCCAACGCTCCAGATTTTCAGCGCCGCCGAAAGAGACAATCACGGCAAGAACTTCTTTCGTGGTCGCCGTCACCATGGTACGTTCGGAATCGCTCGTCGCGCTGCCGTGCGGCCCGACGGTATCGGCGAGAAGCGGCAATCCTTCCAGATTCAAATCGTACTTGCCGATGCCCTTGTACGTTTCTCCGGGTTTCCCCGCGCGAAAAACGATTTCTCCGACCACATGCCCCAAGTCGTACAAGCCAATCGGCAACCGGCTTTCGACCGAAACAAGATTGATCACATCCACCACAGCATTAATTTCCGGCAAACCCTTGCCGCCGACCACCCGCCGCAGCAACGCTTCCGCCGAACCGCGGTAGCGCGCCGGATCCTTTCCCAGCGCTTTGTAGGCCGCGCGCGTCGCTTCCACTTGCGGCGACGCCAGCACGCCGCGCGGAAACGGCAGCTTCTGAATTTCCGCCTCCCGCGTTTTCAGCTCTGCCGTCAGCGCGGCCGGTGACGCGCCCGCCTCTACGTGCGCTGTCACGCAGCCCAGCGCCGTCCTCGGACATTTCTTCTTCAAGGCGCCATCGATTTTCACAACCACTGTGTAGGAACTCCCATGTTCCAGATTCCGCCGCTGTCCGGCGCATTCTACCGCAAGCGATGCATTGCTGCGCGGGAGCGGCTCCGTTTTCGTGCGCCACTCGTGCTAAACTCTATGGATTCTAGGCCCGTAGCTCAGTTGGTTAGAGCGCTTCCCTGACACGGAAGAGGTCGATGGTTCGAGTCCATTCGGGCCTACCATTTCAAGTCGCCACTACATTTTCTAGATGGGATTTCCTACCTGTGTTGTCGCTTATTGGGCGATGGCTTGAACCGACCTGACAGACAGAGTCAAACGATCTCTAATTTCCTTGTAGTCGCTTCTGCGGCGTGCGGCATCTCGAACAAATCCTAGCTTCCGTATAGCGACGACACGGGGTTACCGCCTGTTTGCGAAAGCGCTCCATGTGACGTGCCCTAATCATCGGTCTCCTTAAGGGCTCCGCTTGTATCGGAACCTTGCGTGGTCACTGGCTGTTTAGACCGCTCGTCTACGTGGAGTTGGAAGATATCTGGCCGTGCATAATGGCCAACAACATCCAGATCAAATTTTCCTCGGACGATCTGCGTACGATCAATCTCGGCGATCAGAATCGCTTCGCTTTCCATGTTCGGTCCCGCGAGGAAATTACCAAACGGATCAACGATGCAGCTCCCGCCGCGATTCACAACTGAATCCGGATCGTCACCAAACACCGAATGATAATCGGCCGGGAAGTCGCGCCGGAGGTTGAACTGGTTGCAAGATAGTACGAAGCACCGGCCCTCGACCGCGATGTGGCGCACGGAAGCTATCCACGAATCGCGAGCATCGGCTGTGGGCGCGCAATAAATCTCGATGCCCTTTGCGTACATAGCTGCCCGCATCAACGGCAAATAGTTTTCCCAGCAGATCACTGCGCCGATCCTTCCCAATGGCGTGTCGAACACCGGCATCGTGGAGCCATCGCCAAAACCCCACACCAGCCGCTCGGAAGCGGTTGGCATGACCTTGCGATGTTTGCCCAGGTAGAGACCGTCGGGCGTGAAGAACAACACGGAACAGTAGAGGGTGCCACGGTCCCGCTCGACGACGCCAACGATAAGGTAGACGCTGTGGCTTCGGGCCGTTCGGCTGAGCGCGTCAACTGCAGGACCGGGAACATCCACGCTGCTCTCCCAATACCGACGAAAGTCTTCACGGCCCTCCTCGGAACGCGAACCGATCACCGCCCCGAAGTCGAGTCCTCGCGGATAAGCAGAAACGAACGCTTCGGGAAAGAGGGCTAGCCTCGCGCCTTTGCGGGCCGCCTCCCCCGACAGAACGTGCACTTTCTCCAGCGTCCTCTCACGGTCGAACACGACTGGACTTGCCTGCACAACAGCGACCTTGAATCGTTGCGCACTTGATAATGTTTCTTCCTCTTGATTCACGATCTTCATGGTGCCAACACCTTGAATGGACTCACACACTATAACCCAGCATTTCGGATGAAGACCTGAGGTCATCGGACGGTAGCGACCTCATCCGACAGTATGGCGTGTAATGCCAAGTCTCGGCCATCACACTTACTGCACCAGCCGCGAAAAACTCGTACAGCTTCGTGTACCATGCTCCCCGAGAAGTAGAGGTAGATGGCCCATGCGCCGCTTCTTTTGGATACGGCTCTCGATCTTTCTCCGTCAAAGCCGATGGGGTTTTGCGCTGCTCGCGCTCTGGTTCGCTCTCGGAACTATCACCTTCTACTATTTCAAGCACCTTTCTCTGGCCGATGCCTTTTTAACCGCCGTTTACTTCCGCGTGCAGCCCGGATCGCTCTGGGTTCTCTATGCGTTCTGGGGCCAGTGCGTTTTGTTCGGAATCGTCATTTCCATTTTCATTCTTCAGGCGCTGCAGCGCTACAATCCGCAGGAAGGATGCCGCATGCTTGCCAGCGAAATGAAAGATCACGTGATTGTCGTCGGCCACGGCCATCTGGGCGCGCGCCTCGTCGCGCACCTCCGGCAAAGTGCCCGCGCTTACGTTCTGATCGACAAAGATCCCGCGGCGGTCGATGACCTGGTTCGCGCCGCCGAGCCTGTCGTCGTGGATGACGCCAAGCAGGAAAGCACGCTCCTCGACGCCGGCGTCGACCGCGCCAATCTCGTCGTCATCACCTCCAACAATATCGAGACCGCTCTCCTCGTCACCAAGCGCGCCCGCGAGCGCAACAAGAAAGCCGCCATCGTCGTCCGCTGCTATCTCGACGAATTCACCGAAATCCTTGAAAGCCTCGGCGCCAATGAAGTCATCTCCAGTTCCAAGAGCGCCTTCAACGAAATCGCCACTCACATCGGCACCCTCGGCGCCGCCCGTTGACTTCCGTGCCGCGTAGCCGCGTTTATCCTATTCTTTGTGCCGCACGGAATAATTGATGGAACGAGGCGTTATGACTGAACAAACCAGAAATTGGGTAACGACCGTCCTCACCGACATTCATTTTTGGGCTCCCGTCGCCGTGCTAATCGGCGGTCTGCTCCTTCTGCGGTTCATTCACTGAGTTTCCGGCCGGAGGCCCATGGAATCCGCATTGACGCACCCGAATCCAACAGCAGTCCAAGACACGGCGCGCGCGCGCAAGCTGCAAGTGCTCGGCATTCTTTCCGGCTTCACCGCCGGAGCCTGGCTGGGCGCGGCGGAAGCGCCGACGAAGCTCGTCACCATCGGAGTTTCCCCGATGGTGATTTCGTTCATCATGGTCGTCGGCGTTTTTCTGGCGCGCTGGAGCCTCCCCGCTTTGATCCTCGGCACTTCGTCCGTCCGCGCCGACGTCCGCCGCGCGCCTCATCTTATTATTTGGGCGCTCCTCGCCGGTTGTCTTTGGGCGGTGGCCAACACGCTGACCATTTTCGCCATTCGTGACATCGGTTTGAGTATCGCTTTTCCGCTCTGGAATTCGAACAGCCTTCTCGGCATCCTCTGGGGATTTCTTTTCTTCAACGAATTGCACCAGGCGGGCTGGCGCCGCTGGGCCGGCGTACTGGGCGGAGCGCTGGCCATGTGCGTTGGCGGAGCATTGCTCGCGATTGCATCTTCCTCGGAAGCTCCCGCGGCGCATTCGATGCGCGGCGTTTGGGCTGCGCTTGGCGCGGGCGTTCTTTGGGGCACGATGTACATTCCGTACCGCAAGGCCTACTTGACGGGAATGAATCCGCTTTCGTTCGTTACGTTTTTCACCTTTGGCGAATTGGGAATGATGTCGGCCCTCGCGGTCAGTTATCTCGGGCTTGCCCCGCTGTGGCGCGAACTGATGGGCGCGCGCGACGTTCTTTTCTGGCTGATGCTCGGCGGCTTCATCTGGGTCATCGGAGATCTCTTTCAGCAATACGCCGCCAAGTATGTGGGCATCAGCCGCGGCATCCCGCTCTCGAACACCAACCAGCTCTGGGGATTGCTCTGGGGAATTCTCGTTTTTGGCGAGCTGCACGGCCGCGGCGCCTCCCTCTACGCGCAAGTCATCGGAGGTTCTCTCCTCATGATGCTGGGCGTGGCCGCAATTGCCTTTTCTTCCGCGACCGGCAAGGAACAATCGCGGTGGAAGGAAGCGGCTCGGCGCGAAGGCGAGCGCTACAACGTTGCGCAGGATTACGTGGAAGCGCGCATGGACGGGCGACAAGCCGCCAATGAAGCAAGACCCTCACGCAGTGCATTGGATTGGCTTCTGGTTGCCGGGGCAACCTGCATTTTTGTTGTTCTGGCAACGATGGCCCGGGTGCCGCAGATGTCTCTCCGCTGGGGACCTGCTGCGCTCTTGGTCGCCGCGACGCTCGTGCTTCTCCTGGTCTGCGGCGCGAAGCTCTGGCGAACGACGCGTTTTCACTGAGCCTGCCGCTCTGCCTTTGCAAATTCCCGCGGTTCGTCTACAGTGGCCCAGGAAAAATGGCGAATTCTTCCAAGGTTGATGTTGTCGGCGTGGGACTCAACGCCACGGACACGCTGATTCCCGTCGCCCACTATCCTG
>JACXTT010010538.1_pt1 | contig 12441 bp, 9 predicted proteins | sample 9270951 | NCBI WGS metagenome assembly JACXTT01 (sample SAMN15532306, study PRJNA645909) | rock metagenome | isolation source: weathered quartz diorite | place: Puerto Rico | collected 2017-06-21 | reverse complement strand
GGCGTCGGCAGCGGACCGAACAGCACCACGTCCATGCCAGCGGCGGTGAAGCCCGCCGTCAGCGCCGGTTCGAGCATATAGCCCGAAAGCCGGGTGTCCTTGCCGATCACGACCAGATGGCGACGGTCATCGGCGCTCATGAAGCGCTTGCCGGCGGCAAGCCCAACCCGCATGGCTACTTCCGGCGTCATCGGATAACGGTTAGCCGTCCCCCGAATCCCGTCAGTGCCGAAATAGGCTCTCGCCATGCAAACCTGCTCCTTAGTTCCGTCGCATGTTGAAAGACTAATTGAGGTGCAAATCAATGGCGCCGAAGGCATGAACCCGCCGGGCGCTGCAGGACACATTTTTTCCGACCCTCCAAGGGCCGGGAGGGACGCAAGGCATTAACCATGTGCGGCATTATTGGAATCCTGGGCAAAGGCGCCCCGGCTGCGCCTCGACTCGTCGAGGCTTTGCGCCGCTTGGAGTATCGCGGCTACGACTCCGCCGGCGTTGCAACGCTGGAAGATGGCAAAATTGAGCGCCGGCGCGCAGCCGGCAAACTTGCAAACCTGGAAGTCGAGTTAGCGCGCCACCCGCTTTCCGGCGTTTCCGGCATCGGCCACACGCGTTGGGCGACGCACGGCGCGCCAACCACGGGCAACGCCCACCCGCACGCGACCGATTCCGTCGCTATCGTCCACAACGGCATCATCGAAAACTTCCGCACCTTGCGCGAAGAGCTGATCAAGGCTGGCCACAAATTCGCGTCGGAAACCGACAGCGAAGTCATCGCTCACCTTGTCACCGATCATCTCGACAAGGGCCAATCTCCCGAACAGGCCGCGATTGGCGCTGTGCGTCGGCTTGAGGGCGCATTCGGCATCGCCATGCTGTTTGCCGGCCAGGAGGATATACTGATCGGCGCCCGCAAGGGCTCGCCGCTCGCCGTCGGTCTGGGCCAAGGCGAGATGTATCTGGGAAGCGACGCTATCGCGGTTTCGCCGTTCACCACCCAGGTGATGTTCTTGGAGGAAGGCGACATCGCCATCCTCTCCCACGCCAAGGCGAAAATCCTCAACGCCAGCGGCATGGTGGCGGAGCGGCAGACCCATGCCTTCGCCGGCGGCGCAGCTGCGGTGGAAAAAGGCAATTTCCGCCACTTCATGCAAAAGGAAATCTACGAGCAGCCGGAAACCACGGGCCGCACCATTACGCGCTACGTCAACGCCTTCGATGAGCGGGTGGAGATGCCCGATCTCGACGGCGTCGATCTCGCAGCCGACAGCGCCATCGTCATCGGCTGCGGCACCGCCCATTATGCAGGACGCGTCGCGGAATATTGGCTGGAAGAGATCGCCGGGCTCGCCGTCGAAACCGACATCGCCAGCGAATTCCGCTACCGCAAACCGGCGTTCGCCAAGAAGGCCTTCGCCGTATTCGTGTCGCAGTCGGGCGAGACTGCCGATACGCTGGCCGCATTGCGCTATTGCAAAGAGCAGAAGCTCAAGACGCTCGCTGTCGTAAACGTGGCGGAATCCACGATCTGGCGCGAAGCCGATGCGCGGCTGCCGACGCTTGCCGGACCTGAGATCGGCGTTGCATCGACGAAGGCGTTCACGGCGCAGCTCTCGGCGCTGGCGGCGCTGACAATCGCCGTCGGCCGTGCGCGTGGCGTGCTCTCTTCGCAAGAGGAAGCGCGCCTGGCGCATGCGCTCATGGAGACGCCACGGCTGATCGCCGATGCGCTCAAGTCGGAGCCGGAAATCGAAGCCATCGCGCAAACGCTGCAGCATGCGCGCGACGTCCTCTATCTCGGGCGCGGCGTGCACTATCCGATCGCGCTCGAAGGCGCGCTCAAGCTCAAGGAGATTTCCTATATCCACGCGGAAGGCTATGCCGCCGGCGAATTGAAACACGGCCCGATCGCGCTGATTGACGAAGAAACGCCCGTCGTCGTCGTCGCCCCCCACGATGGGTTGTTTGAAAAGGCGCTCTCCAACATGCAGGAGGTCGCCGCGCGCGGCGGCAAAGTCATCCTGATTTCGGACCCCGCCGGGGTAGCGGCCGCGGGCGATGTGGCTCATCGGCGCATCCTGGCGCCGGCGTGCGATCCATTCGTCGCGCCGTTGGTGTACTCGATCCCGATCCAGCTCCTGGCCTATTACACCGCCGTGCTCAAAGGCACCGACGTCGATCAGCCGCGCAACCTCGCCAAGTCGGTGACGGTGGAATGACAAAGCTTCGCGCAGGCGTGCTCGGCGCAGGCGCCTTCGGGCGCATTCATGCGCGCAAATACGCCGAAGATGCGCGCGTCGTCCTCAAGGGCGTCTACGATCCGGACGACGAACGCGCAACCGAGCTCGCCAACACCCACGGCATGGAGGCGTTTGCATCCCTCGACGATCTGCTTGACGTCGTCGACATCGTCACGATCGCCTCGCCGCCTTCGTTTCATGGCGTCACGGGCCATAGGACGCTCGGCGCCGGCAAACATACGTTCATCGAAAAGCCGCTGGCCACAGATGTGACGACCGGCCAAAGCCTCGTTGAGCTGGCGGCGGAGAATAAGCTCGTGCTCGGCTGCGGGCATCAGGAGCGCTTGGTGTTTCGCGCCATGGGCCTCTTCGATGCGACCGAGCGCCCAAGCTACATCGAGAGCGTGCGCGAGGGGCCGTGGACCGGCCGCAGCGCCGACGTTTCGGTAACGCTCGATCTTATGGTGCACGATCTCGACCTGGCGCTGCAATTGTTGCAAGCCAAACCTGAACACGTGAGCGCCGCCGGCCGTTGCGAACATGGCCGCACCGCGGATGCGATCGAGGCGCGGCTCGCGTTCGCGGGCGCCGAAGCAGTGTTCAAATCGAGCCGCGTCGCCTCGGCGCGGCGGCGGTTCATGCGCGCGGTCTATCCGTCCGGCGAAATGAAAATCGATTTCATCGCGCGCACCTTTGAAAACAGCACGAACTCTCCGCTCAACGCGGCCTTTGCGGAGACCCGCATCGGCGCCGATCCGCTGGGCGCCAATGTGACGCAATTCATCGACGCCGTGCTTGGCGTTGCGCCACGGCCGGCGGTCGACGGGTCGGAGGCGCTTTCGGTTTTGGAATTGGCGCTCGACGTCGACAAGGCGTCGGGCATGCCCTCGCTCAGTTAGGACAAACTCATGATCCCCTTCATCGACCTTAAGGCGCAGCGCGCGCGCATTGCAGACAAGATCGACGCCAGCATCGCCAAAGTGCTTGCGCACGGCCAATTCATCTTCGGCCCCGAAGTAAAGGCGCTCGAAGGCCAGCTCGCGACGTTCGCACAAGCCAAGCATTGCATAGGCGCCGGCAACGGCACCGACGCCTTGGTTCTGCCGCTATGGGCTTGGGGCATGGAAGAAGGCGATGGCGTGTTTTGCCCCTCCTTCACCTTCGCGGCGACCGCGGAAATCGTGCCCTGGACAAACGCCACTCCGGTTTTTGTCGACGTGGCGCCCGACACCTACACCATGGATCCAAAATCGCTGGAAGCGGCGATCGCGGGCGTAAAGCAGGGACGCAAGCTGAAGCCGAAAGCGGTGATCGCCGTCGATCTCTTCGGCCAGCCGGCGGACTATGAAGCGATCAGCGCCATCTGCAAGCGCGAAGGCCTGAAGCTGATCGCCGACAGCGCCCAAGGCTTTGGCGCCACGCTCAACGGCAAACATCCGATGCACTGGGCCGATGCGCAGACGACCTCGTTCTTCCCGGCAAAGCCGCTCGGCTGTTATGGCGATGGCGGCGCTACGCTGACGAACGATGACGACGACAACGTCACGATGCGCTCGCTTGCCTTTCACGGCGCAAGCGGCGACGACAAGTACAATTGCGCTCGCATCGGCATGAACTCGCGCTTGGACACCATCCAGGCCGCGATCCTGATCGAGAAGCTCGCCATTTTCGCGGACGAAATCCTCGTCCGCAACGAAGTCGCGGATCGCTATGCGAACCTGCTGGAGGGCGCGGTGAAGACACCGCGCGTGATCGAGGGCGGCGTCTCGACCTGGGCGCAATATGTGGTCGAAGCCGACGACCGCGATGGCCTTGCAGCTTATCTCCGCGCCAACGACATCCCGACGGCGCAATATTATCCCAAACCGCTGCACAAGCAGACGGCCTACGAAAGCTACCCTGTCGGCGCCGGCGGCCTCAAGGTCAGCGAGGCCATCGCACACCGTGTGCTGGCGTTGCCGATGCATCCTTATCTCGATGGCCAGACGCAGACGAAAATCGCGGGCGCGATCCGAGATTTCGCGAAGGCGGGCGGCTGAGCGGGCGCCGGCGAAACGACCGAACCTTCACCTCAACGCCGGCGCTTCGTGGCCGCCGATGCGTTGCGGGACTTGCGATGTGTCGCCGCCTCACGCCGTCGCAAAATGCCAATAACCTGCTTGCCGTTTAGGCCTTTGGCTCGACATGCCCGCCAAAGCTATGCCGCATCGCAGACAATAAACGTTCGCCAAAGGTGTGCTCTACGCGCGAGCGATAGCGCGTAAACAGCGCCGCTGCGAGCACAGGCGCCGCCGTCGCTTCTTCCATCGCCGCGTCGAGCGTCCAGCGTCCCTCGCCGCTGTCGGAGACATTGCCGCTGAAGCCCTCGAGGACCCCGTCCTTCGCCAAGGCCTGAGCGCTCAAATCCAAAAGCCAAGACGAAACCACGCTGCCGCGGCGCCAAACTTCGGCGATGTCGGCCAGGTTCAAAGCGTAACGTTCCTCCTCCGGCAGCACGTCTGAGTTTTTCCGCGCAAGAATATCGAAGCCTTCCGCATAGGCCTGCATGAGCCCGTACTCGATGCCGTTATGCACCATTTTCACGAAGTGCCCCGCGCCGGCCGGACCGGCATGAATATAGCCCATCTCGGGACGGGGATCGGCGTTTGCCGCGCGCTCCGTGCGCGGGAGCGCTCCCAAGCCCGGCGCCAACGATTTGAGGATCGGGCCGATGTGGGCGACCGCATCGGTCTCGCCGCCGACCATCATGCAAAAACCGCGCTCTAATCCGAAGACGCCGCCGGAGGTGCCGATATCGATATAGCCAACGCGCCTTGCCGCCAGCGCTTTGGCGCGGCGAACATCGTCCTTGTAAAACGTGTTGCCGCCGTCGATCACGATGTCGCCGGCGCTTAGCGCATCACCGGCTTCTCCAACCGCCCGATCGGTTATCTCTCCTGCCGGCAGCATAATCCAGATCACCCGCGGCGCTGCGAGCTTTGACGCCATATCCCCAATCGAAGAAGCGCCTTGAGCGCCGTCCTTCACGATTGCTGCGATCGCCGCGGAACTGACGTCATAGGCGACGCATTGATGCCCGTCGCGCATGAGTCGCCGCGCGATGCCAGCGCCCATGCGGCCCAATCCGACAATCCCAATCTGCATAACCGGCGCCGCCTTTCGCTCTCTTGTCCTTACTTAACAGTATTCGCTTCGAGGCCAATGCCCGCGACCCTGCAGGCATGGCGCGGCGGGAACTTCCTCGCAAAAGCACGGCGAATTCCGGTAGAAGTTGCGTTATGGCCGGTGCGGACGTTTTGGACATCGACTGCCTCGTCGTTGGCGCCGGCGCTATCGGACTTGCGTGCGCGGTGGAAATGGCGCGGCGCGGTCGCGCCGTCTTCGTCGCCGAAGCGAGCCGCCTCGTCGGTTCGGGCATTTCCTCGCGCAATAGCGAAGTCATTCATGCCGGCCTCTATTATCCAACCGGCAGTCTCAAGCATCGTCTTTGCGTCGCCGGACGGCGCAGGCTCTATTCGTATCTCGTCGAACGCGGCGTCGCCCATCTCAGGTGCGGCAAGCTCATCGTCGCGGCCTGCGCGGATGAAGAACGGGAGATCATCGCCTTGCATCAACGCGCTTCTGCAAACGGCGTTGAGGAGGTATCGCTGCTGGCGGGCGGCGAAGCGCGGGCGTTGGAATCCAATCTGTCTTGCGCCGCAGCCTTGCTTTCGGGCGAAACGGGGATTGTCGACAGCCACGGCTACATGACGGCGTTGGCGGCGGAGCTTGAGGAGCTCGGCGGCGCGATCGCGTTCAATGCGCCGGTCGCCGGCGGGCGCGTGACCGGCGGCGGGTTCGAAATCGATATCGAGGGCGCCGCGCCGTCGATCGCGCGGTGCAGCCTCGTCATCAATAGTGCGGGCTTGGGCGCCCATGCGCTTGCGCGCGCGCTTGAAGGTTTGGACGCTCGCCACATTCCGCCGCTGGCGCTGGCCAAGGGCTCCTATTTCAGCTGCAGCGGGCGCGCCGCCTTCACACGGCTGATCTATCCGGCGCCTGTGGAGGGCGGGCTGGGCGTTCACCTGACGCTCGATCTTAGCGGGCGCATGCGGTTTGGACCGGACGTCGAGTGGCTTCAGTCCAACGATCCCAGCGAGATCGATTACGCCGTCGACGCCGCGCGCGCGGGCGCCTTCTACGCGGCCATCCGGCGCTATTGGCCGGGGCTTCGCGACGATGCGCTGACGCCAGATTATTCGGGCTGCCGTCCGAAGCTTTCCCGCCACAATGAACCGGCCGCCGATTTCCGCATCGACGGGCCTGAAACGCACGGCGTTCCAGGTCTTGTGAATCTCTTCGGAATCGAAAGCCCAGGGCTCACCGCATCTCTCGCCATTGGCGAATATGCAGCCGACTTGCTTGAATGCGGCCAAGCGCCCGGGTGCCGAAACCCAACAATCTGAGATTGCTTGGTTAATTGCTTGGCCAATCGAAGGTGCGCGCGGGCCACGCGACCGCTCCCGCCTGTTGTGGCAGGCTGACCTCGGGGATCGGACACTCTAAGACGAGTGAGCTTGGACAGCGCGCAGGGCTCCGCGAAGGGGTTGGGGAAAGCCGGCAGGCATGGTCAATACTTCAAATGTAAGGCTCGACAGCAATGTCCTGCGAGACGCGCTCGCCGCGTGCCGCCGCCATCTGGCCTACGTGATCCTATTTAGCTTTGCGCTGAACATCCTCTACCTCGCCCCATCGCTCTTCATGTTGCAGGTCTATGACCGGGTGCTTGCGTCGGGCGACATGCTGACGCTTGTGTATCTTCTCGTCGTGCTGATCGTCAGCTTGGGGACGCTTGCGTTTCTCGACGGCACGCGCATCCGCCTGCTTGCCGCCATGGCCAAGCGCTTCGATCGGCTGGTGGCCCCACACGTCTTGAACGCCGCGCTCCGTAAAGAAGGCCGCGCAGCAGCCGGACAGATCCAGGTCGTTCGCGAATTGGATACGCTGCGCGCCGCCGTTTCCGGCCCCCCGGCGCTCGCAGCGATAGATGCGCCCTGGACGCCGGTCTATATCGGGGTCTCCTTCATCATCCACCCTTGGCTCGGGGCGCTGACGCTCGGGGGCAGCCTCCTCCTTCTCATCATCGCCTATATCAACCAGCAGGCCAGCTCACGCGCCATGAAGGCCAATCTGCAGGCCAGCGGCGCGATGTATTCGCTGCAGCAGGCTGACGCCGCGCAGATGGAAATGGCGCGCGCGATGGGCATGCGCAAAGCCCTGGTGGCTCGTCAGCTGCATGCCCGCGAACAGATGTCGAGCGCCGTGCGCAAGCAAGCGCGCAGCGGCGCGGTCTACAGCTCCTCGACCAAATTCTTCCGCCTGCTTCTGCAATCATCTGCCCTCGGCGTCGGCGTTATCCTGGCGCTGCAGCAGGACATCTCGGCCGGGGCCATCGTCGCTGCGTCGATCCTGGCGACGCGCGCCTTTTCGCCCATAGAGCTCATTGTCGGCGCCTGGTCGCAATTCGAGCAAGGTCGACAAGCCTATAGCGTGTTGAAAGCGGTGCTCAAAACTGAAGACCGAGTGCGCGATCACACCAGCTTGCCTGCGCCAAAGGGGACGCTTGCCGTCGAGGGCGTGAGCATCCGCGCCCCCAGTAGCGATCGCGCGCTGCTCTTTAATGCAGCCTTCCGGGTCGCAGCGGGCGAAATCGTCGGAATCATCGGCCCAAGCGGCGCTGGAAAATCCACGCTCCTGCGCGCCGTCTCCGGGGCGATCGCGCCGGATCAGGGCGCTGTGCGGCTCGATGGCGCAAAGCTCAGCGACTGGGATCCCGAACAATTGGGCCGTTATGTCGGCTACTTGCCCCAGGACATTGGGCTTTTGCCGGGCACAGTCGCCGATAACATCGCCCGTTTCAGCCGCGAGGATGGCCATTCTAGCGACGCCGACATCGTGGCGGCTGCACAAGCCGTCGGCGCCCATGAGATGATCCTCTCTCTGGCGAAAGGGTACGACACCGAAATCGGCGCCGGCGGGCGCGGTCTTTCAGTCGGCCAAGCTCAGCGCGTCGCGCTGGCGCGGGCGTTCTACCTTAATCCCATGCTGCTCGCGCTCGATGAACCCAATGCGCATCTCGACGTTGACGGCGAACGCGCGCTCGTTGGGGCGTTGGAAGCCGCGCGTCGGCGCGGGGCGACCGCACTCGTGGTCGCCCACAGCACAAACGTGGTTGCCGTCGTCGACAAGCTTCTCGTCGTCCGCGAGGGCCGCATCGAGGCGTTCGGGCCCCGCGATCAGATCGCCGCGCGCATCGCCGGCGCGCAGCGTCCGACTGTCGTCGCCGCCAGCAGCGAATCGGTGGGCCGCTCATGACGACCCAAGACCTTGCATCGCCATTGGCCGACGATAGCGGGCGTAGCGAAATCCGCGCCGGCATGATGGCGCTTCTTGTCTTCTTCGGCGGTTTTCTGGGATGGGCCGCATTTGCGCCGCTTGACGCCGCCGTCACCGCGCCAGGCGTTGTCGTCGTTTCCGGCAATCGCCAAACCGTTCAGCATCCCGAAGGCGGGGTGATCTCACGCCTGGCGGTGGAGGATGGCGATCATGTCCGCCAGGGCCAGGTGCTGATCGAACTTGGCGCGCCCGAGCTCATCGCCCAAGAGCGCGCTCTGCTCTCGCAAGTGGTCGATCTGCAAATGCAGCGCGAACGCCTCAATGCAGAGGAAAATCACCTCCGCCAATTGCAGCGGCCGCCGGAATGGGCCGCGCTGCCGCCGGAAGACCGCGACATCGCCGACGCCGCCTTCGCCCGCAACCAGAACGAGGTCGCGGCCGGACAAACCAATATGTGGAGCGTCTACGATACCCGCATCGCCGGCTATCGCGGCGAAATCGCCGCCATCGGCCGACAGGAGGCGTTGCTGGGCGACGAACTCAGCGGCATGCGCCAGCTCGCCGCCGAACAGCTCGTGCCGCAAACCCGGGTTCGGGCGCTGGAGCAATCCTTGGCTGAGCTCCAGGGCCGTCGCGCCGAGCTCACCGCATCGATTGCAGCGACCCAGGAAGACCGGCTGCAACAGATGCGCACGGTCGACGCTCGCCTCGCCGAATTGACGCCCCAGCTTGCCGGCGCGCGTGAGCGGCTTGAGCGCACGCGCCTGCGCGCACCGGTCGATGGCGTCGTCGTCGGCCTGCAGGCCCACACTGTGGGCGGCGTCATCGGCGCCGGCCAACGCGTGATGGACATCGTGCCCCAAGACGGCAATCTCATCGTCGAGGCGCAAGTGCGCCCTGAAGACGCCGACGGTCTAAGGCCCGGACAAACCACGGAAGTGCGCATCACCGCGTTTCGAGGGCGCAACCTGCCGCTGGTGCATGGCGTGCTGCAAACCGTCAGCGCCGACCGGCTCACCGAAGAGCACACCGGGCGCGGCTATTTCCTGGCGCGCGTCGCGGTGCCGCCGGCGGAGTTGCGCAAGCTCGCCGATCCCGCTTCCGGCGAACGCCATCTGCGAGCAGGTTTGCCGGCGCAGGTGGTGGTGCCGACGCGCAAACGCACCGCGCTAGAATTTATGCTCGAACCGCTCAACCAGGCGCTCTGGCGCTCGATGCGGGAGCAATGAGATGAGCGCCTGGCGCTGTTCGCTGATCGCGTGCTCCAGCCTTGCCGCAGCCAGCGCCGCACACGCCGACACGCTCATCGGCGCAATGACGGACGCCTTCCACAACAACCCGACGCTCGACCAGGCGAGGCTGGCGGTGCGGGCTGCGCGGGAGGATCGCATTCAGGCGCGAGCGGGCTATCTGCCGCAAGTCTCGCTCAACGGCAGCTACGGCTATCAGGATTTCACGGTCCGCACCCCTTCGCCCTTCTTCGGCACCATCACCACCCCCCAGACGCTCAATCCGGAGACCGAGAGCGCGCAGCTCACCGAGCAAGTCTTCACTGGCGGGCGCCTCGCCGGCCAATCGCAACTCGCGCACGCCGGCGTCGATAGCGCCCGCAATGCGCTGCGCTCCACCGAGCAGCAAGTCATGCTCGCCGCCGCTGACGCCTATCTCAGCGTTCGGCGTGACGAGACCATCGTCACGCTGCGCGAGCAGGATGTGCAGGCGCTGACCACCCAGCTCGCAGGCACCCAGCGACGCCTGGATGTCGGCGAGGTGAGCCGCACCGATGTCGCCCAAGTGCGGACGCGCCTTGCCGGCGCCGATTCGGATCTGGCTCAGGCCCGCGCCGATCTTGAGCGCTCGCGCGCGCAATACGCAGCCGTCGTCGGCTATGCGCCGCATGATTTGCAGCCGCCCACGACGCCGGCCCTGCCGCAGAATTTGGACGAGGCGGTGCATCTTGCGCAGACGTCTCATCCTGACCTCTTGCGCGCGCGGTCCGACGAGCGCGCCGCCCATGCGCGCACAACCATCGAAAGCGCCTCGCTCTATCCGCAAATCACGCTTACCGGGCGCTACGACCACTTGAACCAGAGCAATTTCGCCAATCAGGAACGGGACGGCACAAGCGCCACCGTCAACCTATCGGTGCCGCTCTACGAGGGGGGCTATTATAGCTCACGCGTGCGCCAGAGCCGCATCGACGAAGCGCGCGCCGACGCCCGCGTCGAAGAGCAGCGGCGTCAGATCGTCGCCAATGCAACGAGCGCCTGGAGCGACTATTCGGCCTACCAGGGCGTGGTGAGCGCCGCAAACCAGCAAGTGACGGCCGCGCGGGACGCGCTCAGCGGCGCTGAGCGCGAGCGTGGCTTGGGCCTGCGCTCGACGCTCGATGTCTTGAACGCCGAGCAGGAATTCCGCGACGCCGAGATCAATCTCGCCCGGGCCGAGGCCGCAGCGGCGCTTTCGGCCTACACACTCTTGGCGGATACCGGCATTCTCTCTCTGGATACGCTCACGCCGCATCAGTGAGGACCCCGGCCGCCCGTGCCTACATTCAAAGTCCTCTGCCCAGGCGATCCCGCGCCGTGGTTTCGCGCCCGCTCGCTCACGCGACCGGATTTTGCGTTCGACACCACCGCCGGGCGCTATCTGGTGCTCGGTTTTTTTCGGCGCCGTTGGCGAGCCATTTGCAGCGACCGCGCTCGACGCCGTTTCCGCGATTGAGGAGTTCGACGACGCGCACGCTTCGTTTTTTGGCGTGACTGTGGAGGCTGGCGACGAGGCCAGAATCAAAGATCGCATTCCAGGTATTCGCTGGTTTCTCGATCTCGATGGCGCGGTTTCGCGGCTCTATGGCGCAAGCGCCTCCGACGATGCAAACGCCTACCGCCGGCTCTGGGTGATCGTCGACCCTGGACTGCGCGTGCTCGCGGTGTTGCCGTTTTCCAAACAAGACGTCCGTGTGGTCGAGCTCGCAGCGCTAATCAAACAATTGCCGCCTCCGGCTCAACACACGGGCGCAGAATCGTTCCCTGCGGTTCTTGTGCTGCCGAACGTGCTCGAGCGCGAATTATGCCAGACGCTCGTCAGCGCCTATCAAGCCCGTGGCGGCCAGCCATCCGGCTTCATGCGCGACATCGACGGCAAAACCGTTGTCGTCGAGGACCATTCGCACAAGCGCCGGCGCGATTTCATCATTGAAGACGCCGAACTCATCGCCTCGTTGCAGCAGCGCCTACATCGGCGCATCGTTGCTGAGATCGCCAAGGCGTTTCAGTTCAACGTCACGCGTATGGAGCGCTATCTTGTCGGCTGCTATCGCGCCGACGAAGGCGGACACTTCCGTCCCCATCGCGACAACACCACGAAGGGCACGGCCCACCGTCGCTTTGCGGTTACCATCAATCTCAACGACGAATTTTCCGGCGGCGAGCTCTGCTTTCCGGAGTTTGGCTATAAGGGGCTGAAGCCCAAGCCCGGTTGTGCTATTGTGTTCTCATGCTCGCTGCTGCACACCGCCTCGCCGGTGACGTCGGGCGTGCGCTACGCGTTTTTGCCATTTCTCTATGACGATGCGGCCGCCGAAATCCGCCGGACAAACTTGCCGTATCTGGATCTGGGCGAGCAGCCTTAGCCGGCGGCGCGTTCTTCGCGCCCGAGGCGCGCGTCGAGGCAGGCGAATACCCGCTGCACCACGACCGGGTCCTCGGCGGCGCGTGCAATGCGCTCAAGTTCATCCACCTCGTGGGCGCTGAGCGCTGCTCCCGGCGAGCGCGGCGCGACTTTGAATACGCTGGAAAGGGAGGCGGGAGCGGCGATCTCTGCG
>JACXTT010010537.1_pt1 | contig 12441 bp, 9 predicted proteins | sample 9270951 | NCBI WGS metagenome assembly JACXTT01 (sample SAMN15532306, study PRJNA645909) | rock metagenome | isolation source: weathered quartz diorite | place: Puerto Rico | collected 2017-06-21 | reverse complement strand
AAGAAGTTTGTTTCGGACGGAATCACCTCGTAGCCCCAGCCTCGAAGATCTTTGATCGTTTGTTCGCGCAGCTCGATCGTCATCTGCTTGATCTTCTTCTCATACGCCGTGTCCTTCAGAGCTGCCACTCCACCGTACTTCACAACCGCGTTGAGGCTTCCGCCACCATAGGTTCTCATCCTATCGATCAGCTCTTTGGGCGCGAGCCCGTAGCCCAAACGCATGCCGGCGAGGGCGGCGATCTTCGAGAAGGTGCGGGTGATGATTACCTGCCGTCCTTCCAGGATGTAAGGCACGGATGTCGCATAATCCGAATTCGCAACAAAGTGGTGATAGGCCTCGTCAATCAATACCGGAACATCGGCGGGAATGCTGTCGAGCAACAACTTCAGCTCGTGTTTTGGAATGATGTTGCCGGTTGGGTTGTTCGGGTTGCAAAGATAGACAAAGCCCACATCGCGGTAGTTCATCTTTGTCGCGCGGATCATTCCCGGAATGTCCATTCGATAGTCTTTGAGCAGTGGAACCTTGATCGCATCGGCTTTGATGTTGGTCACGAAGCGATATACCGAGTCATAGCTTGGGTCGACGCCGACTATCTTCTTGTGGTCGAGCGTGAACGCTTCACCCACTATCTTCAGGATTTCGCCCGATCCGGCGCCAAGGATCACGTTTTCCTTTTTCAGGCCGTGATGCTTTGCGATGGCTTCCACGATGCCGCCGTCCGGGTATTGATAACGGTTGGCATACTTGAACGCACCGGCCATTGCCTTGACCACTTCGTCAGAAGGTCCCCAGCAGTTTTCGTTGCTCGCGAGCTTAGCCATCTCGTCGTAGTTTTCGTCGGGATGTTCCTCCCCCGGTTCGCCCTGTCGCGCCTGTCTCTCTTGCGCCAGCAAGTCGAGCGAGGGTCGCAAACTCGCAACACCCAGGGCCGTTGCCATCGACCCTAGGAATGTTCGGCGTGTAGCTGAATTGCGAATCATATGCGCCTCCTTTGTTTCAAGTTGATCAGCAAGGGCTATCTCCAATGTGGCGAATTTCCGCTTATCGATTTTCTATTTGTCTGTCAGTCATTCCTGACGCACTTTCAGACGATACCCAAATGACAAGTGGCAAATGAGAAATGACAAATGGGAAATCTTCTGTTCCCGCCGCCGCCGACTACTTTGCCGCTCCGGCCGGCCAAACCGTTCCCTGGTCCACCTTGGTTACTGGAGCGAGTCCTCTATAAACAAACTTCTGCAAGCGCCTTCCTTCGTAGGTCTCGGTCGTGTAGATGTTGCCCTTCGAGTCTGTGGTGATGCTGTGCACACCATAGAACTGACCCGGCTGCCGACCGCCGTCGCCGAAGCTAGTCAACACTTCGAGGTTATCTCGCTGGATGACGTATACCTTCTGGTTGCGGCCATCCGCAACGTAGATGTACTTCTGCTGCGGGTCCTTTGAGAATGCGATGTCCCACACCGACCCGTCGGCCAGCGACCTCTTCGCGATGAACTGTTCCTTCACAAATTTGCCGTCAGGCTTAAACACCTGAATTCGGTCGTTCACTCGGTCGCACACATATAAGAATCCGTCATTGGAAAGTTCCGCACAGTGGACCGGGTTACGGAACTGTTGAGCAGGCGGCGCGTCCGGATCGTAGCGGCCGAGATTCTTGTCGTCGGGTTTGTTGCCGTACGCGCCCCAGTACCGCTTGAACTTGCCGGTGTCCGCGTCGATCACCACAACGCGTTTATTGAGGTAACCATCGGAGATGTACGCTTCGTTGGCTCTCGGATCGACAAAAATCTTGGCAACCCGTCCGAAGTTCTCCTGATCGTTGCTTCCGGCGTTCTTGCCCGAGTGACCAAATTGCGCAAGGAACTTGCCGTCCTGGGTGAACTTCAAGATCTGGGCATCGTTCGTACCGTTCCCGCCGATCCAGACATTACCCTTGTGATCGATCGTGATTCCGTGATTCGACTCCGGCCACTCGTAGCCTTGGCCCGGGCCCCCCCAGTGTCCGATCAGATTGCCTGCCTGATCGAACTCGAGAATGGGAGGCGCCTTGGAGCAGCAGTCGCCGGTCTTCTGATCTGCGGCGGCTTCGTTGGCAGAGACCGTGTCCGGCCGATGAACGATCCATACGTGGTCCTGGGCATCGACGGCCACCCCGATCGACATACCGATGTACCAGTGGTTCGGCAGCGGCTTCGGCCAGAGAGGGTCAACCTCGAACCTGGGCGCCATCACCACGGCCCCTTCAACAACCGTCGTCTTGTCCAGAAGGCTCTGACCGATGAAGAGCGCCGTCAGAAGCGCGATAAAGATCGCCCCGATATAGACAGTACGTTTCGAATCTTTCATCGATATCTCTCCTACTAAGCAAGCCATTCAGTTATCTAGCGATGCCCTTGTAAACAAACTTCTGCACCCGCTTCCCCTCATAGGTCTCGCCGGTGTAGACATTGCCCTTCGAATCCACCGCAATGCTGCCCACGCCGTAAAACTGTCCGGCCAGCCGTCCGCCGTCCCCGAAGCTCGTCACCACCTCGAGCGTGTCGCGTCTTAGCACAAACACTTTCTTGTCGTGACCATCGGCGACGTATAGAAACCGCTGTTGCGGATCGCTGGAAAACGCAACGTCCCACACCGACCCGTCACCAAGAGTGGCTTTCGATACAGACGCTTCTTTCACAAACTTGCCGTCCTTCTGGAAAACCTGGATCCGGTCGTTCTGGCGATCGCAGACATACACCATGCCGTCTTTCGAAATTCCCGCGCAGCTTACGATTCGAAACTGCTTCGCCGGCGACGCGCCTGGATCATAAGCACCGAGACTCGAGTCGTCAGCCTTCTCGCCGTAGGCGCCCCAGTGGCGTTTGTAGGCTCCGGTCTCCGCGTCAAAGACAACCACTCGGTGATTCCCGAATCCGTCCGCGACATAAAGCTCATTGGTCGCAGGATCGACTCTGACGCTAGCCGGCCGGTTGAGCCCGGTCTTGCTGTCGCTCCCTTCGGCCTTCCCCGCGTGTCCGATCTGCAACAGAAATTGGCCGGTGCGCGAGAACTTGAGAACGTGAGCGTCCTGAGGTTTAGGCGCTGGCGGTCTTGCGCCTGCGGCTCCTGGCGCACCCGCTGGCCTTGCCGCCGCTTCCGGTTGGCCGGCGCCGGCGATCCAAACATTTCCCTTGTGATCAACGGTGATACCGCCGGTAGATTGCGGCCACTCGTAGCCCTGACCCGGGCCTCCCCAGTGACCGACTAGGTTACCTGCCTGATCGAACTCGAGAACTTGAGGCGCGGGGACACAGCAGCCTGTCGGTGGATTGAGTATCGCCCCCTTTTCGTTATTGCCAAGCGAATCAGCGCCTCGATGGGCGATCCAGATGTGATCCTGAGAATCAACCGCGACGCCGGTAACCGACCCAAGCACCCAATGATTTGGCAGCGGTTTGGGCCAAAACGGATCGACCTTGAACGTGGGTGCTTGCGCACCGCGCACCCCTTGAGCGCCCGTTGCCAGAGCCGCCGCAGAAACTCCGAGCGCTGCGAGAAGTGCGAACAGACTGGGACCCACAGGGAGATCAGATAACCGCTTCGGCATGCTCATCTATTCCTCCACGTATGCGACTTGCTTTGACTGCGGGTGCGTAGTCCGAGCTCAACTGCTCCTGACTCATTAAAAGCTCAGACCCGATTATTCTCGGAGACTTCGGAGGGCGCCAGTATACAATCGTTCCAGATTCATCACAAGTTTGTACCAGGACCCTTGAGTCCTCGCATATGCCGCGCTATCGCCGCTTGGTAAAGAAGCTGATCACCGCCACGAACAAAGCCGCTCCGATGATTGACCATATAATCGGAAAACTTTCACTGCCTATGTGCAGGAAAAAAAGATGCGGCAAGTGAAGCGCATCGGCGATCCAGCTTCCAATGATCGCGCCGATGAACCCGAGCGCGATTGAAACAAGGCACCCACCGTGACTGTAGCCCGCGATTGCGCGGCCGATTGATCCACACACCCCAGCGACTATCAGGAGTGTCAAGAGATGCGTCAGCGTCATTGTCATTCTCCCTTTCGGCTCCGGCGGCGTCATGCTGCTGAGCCGGTCGTACGATATCAAATAACTTGGCGGTCCTGAACTGCTATACGAAATTCCGGAGAGGGGCGCAGAATTAATTCGACAGACGCAGCTTGAATATTGCGGATGGCAAGGTTGGCTGAACCGTAATTGGCTGAAAATCGCGGTGAGCCAACGGTAACGCTTATGGAACGCAGCTTGCCCTCGATGACGCTGAGACGCCGCGCGATCTCGAATCACGTGTCGGGCTCGAAACCAAAAACGATGAGAGTCGTTTCGGTCTAACACGCGCACCGTTCTTCAAGCGGCGCGGTTGTCTTGAGCGCGGCCAAAGTCTCGCTCGTCACCGCGCCGCTCAGAGCGGACATCCCATACTAAGAGTACCAATATTGTTTATCGCCTACATAGACGATACTTACTCGCAGTGGTCGGCGCTCGCGGCACTGGCATTCGTATACGGTTCAGCGGTAATGGCTATCGTGATTGTGACACTTATGAAAAGTGCTCGGAACCGCAACCCTCAAGCGCCCCCGAGAAGATAGGATGCATTCATGAAATGCCCGGGGAAGGGGTCACTGGCGAGCGGCCCTTGAACGAAAGACCCGGGACAAGCGGCTGCGGGGCGGCGCTCAACGCGCAGATAAGCAGAGGTCGGCCACCTGAAGCGTCGGCTCGCAGCCGCGCAAAATTGGAGTGAGCGGGAACTAACTCTCAGTTTGATTTCTTACGTCAGGCTTCTTAAGCGGATTCTGAGTTACCGAAGTCAACTCCACCCGTACCGAACCCCACGATGGTTCCGCTGTTATCAATACCGGCAAACGCCGCGCATCATTCGTGATATAAATCCGTAGGTTGGAAAGCTTATCGTTCTCGCGCCCCCTGACCATGCTTGTCACAATCTTGATCGTATCGAAGCTGCCGGCGCGCGTCGTCACTTTCTCGCGAGCTTCAGACTGAAGCTTAATCGCGTACAGTTTGTCGTCTTCGAGCAGGGTCACCGTCCGAGGGGCCCTACCCACGGTAAGATCCATTCCCCGGATGGCGAAAAGCAAACCGGCAAGATCATAGGTGTCCTCCGGTATCTCCAATGTGCGACCGCTCGCGAGCCGCGCTGTACGTTTACCCTGATCGATTGTGACCGACGACTGGGCTTGCTTCTTGCCGTGTCGCGACCGCTTCTCGGCGCGAAATGGCTGAAGCGTGCGCTCGCTGATGAAGGACTCGTAGACATCGTTAACCTTCAAAGCGAGCCCACTGACGAGCCCTACTGTGCGCGCCTGGGCACTCACGTGATAGCCGTCGACTCCGTCAAAGGTGCGGCGGTCGTCAGTCTCAATCGTGAGTTCAGCGGCAACAATGAAGTCCGCCCATGACACATCGTAGGCCAATCGCTCGCCGGCGCTAAAGGGGTTCCGCGGAGACAAGGTGGAAGCAGCCGCGGGCGCTCGATCTGATTTAGCGGGATGACTTTGAGACAGCGAGGCTGGAAAGGAAAGCGCTACAGCGGCCAAAGCGAACAAGGGTCTTCTTAGCACTGAACCTGCTCCTGCTTGAATATCATGCGTTTCAAGAGTCTGATGCGTCCCGATGATGTGATGATGCCTCAGATCACATCCGGTAGCCAGACGCATTCAGTTGGGCTTGGGACTGGGAGAGTGAATCAGCGCGAACAAAAAAACAGGAGACCCGCTTCGCAAGGGCCCCCGGTATTCTGCGTCAATTGTAAAAAGAGTCACTTATCTCGCTGTGGAGCGACGAGTGAAGTTGAGTCAGAGCGACCAGCGTCCACGGGTGGTCGAGTCTGCTTGAAATAATCGGAGGAGGATTCGAGCGCGAGCGGCTGAAATGGATTTAGGGCGTTGCCATCCAATCGCACCTCGTAATGCAAATGCGGCGAAGTCGCGCGCCCGGTGCTGCCCGCGCGCCCGATAATCGTACCGCGCTCGACTCGCGCGCCAACTTCAACATCGAAGCTTGATAGGTGAGCATAGTGAGTCGTCACGCCGCCGCCGTGAGCTACGATTATCATGTTGCCGTAGCCGTGATACCAACCGGCGAACTGAACGATGCCCGTCTGGCTGGCGCCAACAGGATCTCCCCATCTCGCCTTGAGGTCCACGCCTGAGTGAAATCTTGCCCTGCGTGTAAATGGGTCGCGGCGATAGCCGAAAACACTTCCGACGCTCACGCTCGACGAGACGGCGGTGCGCTCCTCGTACTTCGAATCGGAATTCGCCTTCGAAGCGCTGCCCCCTCCGTCCACCGGAATCATGATCGTGTTGGTGCTTCTCTTGACTATCACCGGCGCCGGTGGAATCACAGCGTTCTCAACCGCGACTTCTATCTGAGGCTCTGCCGGTTTCTGCGCCGGAGTGTTCTTCGGTTCGGCTGACGTCTTAGCCTCAGGCGCCTTCTGATCGGTCGCGCCAACTATTTGATTAGTGCTTTGCTGTCGGGCCGGTTCTTTGGCGGTGGTTTGAACCGCCTGCGACTGCGCGGATGCGTCGATTGAAGTAAATGATGCTAGTATAATTGCGGCTAGAAATCTCCCTGCTCCTGCTCTGATCAAGACCTCTCCTTTCACAACAGCGGTGGGGCCACTGTTCTACCCAAACCGGTTCGTTCGTTCTTACTGACTTTGAAAAAATCGGGTGGTTGCAGCCAAGGCGGCGATTGTATGGGCCAGAGAACTTGTTGTCAATAAAAACGCCTGTGAGAAGTTCTTGTGAATTTGTTGCGGAAAAGCAGAGAGGTTACGCGGCGATGTTGGATTGCCAGACACTATCAACCGGGGTGCAGAACCGTGGTGGTAGGTGGATCGTCGCTCGGCTATAGTTTTCGTTCAATTCAAGAGGGCGAAACCGGAAGGAGAGAAGTAATGAAAGAGCTAAACGCGCAAGAAGCATACGACCTGATGCTGGGCGATCCGGAATACATCTACCTCGATGTTCGGTCCGTGCCGGAGTTCGAGGCGGGTCATCCGGTTCGGGCGATAAACATTCCGATAATGAACTTCTCGCCCGGGAGCGGGATGTCTCCCAATCAAGACTTCGTTGCGGTCGTCGAGGCGGCTCTGGCCAAGGATGCAAAGCTCGTAGTTGGGTGCAAGACGGGTGGGCGGTCGGCTCGCGCGTGCGAAGTGATGAGCCAGATGGGCTTCACAAATGTAGCAAACGTTCGCGGCGGCTTTGTCGGGGCGATGGACAATTTGGGCCGGGTGACGGAGCCCGGCTGGAGTATGCTGGACCTTCCGATCTGCACCAAGTGTGACGGTGAGGCGCGCTACAAAGCGCTCGCGGGGAAGGCGAAGAAAGCGTAAGGCGCAAGCTTCGCGCCACCCGATTGGCAGACCCAACGCTTGAGCCCTCGCAGGGGCTTTATTGCGGGAGGCTTCCGCTGAGCCCTCTCAGGGTTTCGTGATTGGGCACCAGGGTCCTGTCTCGCCGGCGGTCCCAGCAGGGCTGGTGCGTGATGCGTCGGCGGGCCAGGCGCCTGGCGCTGTGCGCTCTGAGCGCGTGCCGCTTGTTGTTGTATCATCGCTTGACGCTGGGCCTGCTCGCGAGCCGCTTGCTGTTGCCCTATCATTTGACGCTGCGCTGCTTGGGCCCGAGTAGCTTGTTGCTGGATCGCTTGACGCTGAGCAGCCTGCGCGCGAGCGGTTTGTTGTTGCTGCGTCGCCTGCCGCTGCTGGTCAGCACGTCTCACCGCTTTCCACTGTTCCTGTTGTCGTCCCATCTGCGCCTGACGCGTGGCCTCTTGCTGTGCGCGTTGACTACGCTCGGCTTGCCTTACCTGCCGCTGAAGTGAGGCCTCCGGCGGTTTTTGCGTCGGCGGCGACTGTTCCATCCTTTGCTGGCGCACTTGTTGTTGACGATGCTGCTGCTGACGCAGCTGTTCTCGCTGCGCGCGCCGCGCCGCTTGTTGCTGTTGAGCGGCGCCCGCCGCTTGCTGTTGCTGCTGCTGGTGCTCGACCTTGCGTTGCTGCTTGATCTGCTGTTGCTGAGCTTGCCTTGCGGCGTCTTGTTGCTCCGAGGGCGCTGCCCCCTGTTGTTGACGCTCAGCCTTGCGTTGCTGCTTCGTCTGCTGCCGCAGTTGTTCCTCCTGCTGAGCCTGTTGCTTCTTAGTTGGCGGTTGCGCCGGTTGATTGGCCGATTGCCGGTCAGCCGCGCGCTGCTCTTCGCGCATTAGCTGGCGCATCTCGCGGCGGGCGGACTTGTCGCCCTGTTCAGCCCGAGTGGCGAGCTCGCTCATCCGCTGCGATTGCGCTAATGGTTGAGGCAAACCATCCCGACGACTTGAGCCGGTGACCTGGGCCGTGTCGTTGATCTTCAGTTTGTTCTCTTTGCGCTGCTCCGGTACCGCTTCGACTTTCAAGGCCTTAGCGATGTTTCCGCGAACCGCGGCAATTGCAGGCGGCGTGCTGGCAACCACGGTTTTGTTGAACACATCCTGCTCGCCACGCTCGAACTTGAACTTGCGTCGCGCATCTTCGCGGCGTATTGCCAGTTGTCTGACGCCGTCCACCGAGAACGGGTCGAGCACGGCACGAGACTTCGCGACCAATCTTGCGTCACCCGTTGTGAAAACGCCCGGACCGATCTCGTGGCCAAACGCTCGCACGGGCACGACCGTGACCGCGCCAGGAGCGTTAAAGTTTATGAAAGTACGCTGACCATTTACGGTGTTGATGACATCCTGCGAGGCAAGATATCGCGGCCTGAAGTTCACGTCATAATACCGCGGGACGTAGACCTCACCGGGGCCCAACGGCACCCACGCAATCTGGTCCGCAAGCGGTACAAAGGCAACCGGTGCCGGGCAATATATCGCCCGCGTCCTTACCTCAACTGGAACCCAGAACCACCGCTGATCCACGAGCGCCCAACGACCATAGTGATATGGAGCCCAACCCCACGGTTCAGACGAAACCCACGACGGGCCCCACCAGTCATCGAGATCCCAAAACCCTGAGCGGAACGGCGCCCATCCGCCGGTCACTCGCGGCGCCCAGCAATAGCCATAGTCGTTGAGGTTGACCCAATCGCCGTACGAGTCCAAGTCGTAGAGGCCGGGAATGTCAGCCGGCAGATACTGGTAGCTCAGCGAGGTACGATACGGATCGTAATAGCGCGGTTCGGCGAGGTACGCATCATAGCTCCGATATCGATCATCGTAGACTCTTGGATAACGATAGTGATAGTAGTCATCGATGATATCACCGGCCAAATACGGGGACAAAGTCGAAGCGAGTGCTGCGTTTGCTGTCGCGCCGGTCAGGGTGAATACCTGCCCCTTGTTTATGGATCCCGTGCCTCCAAGGCCGACGACTTGAGCGAGTCCGCTCAGCACAGAGATGACCGCGTTGCTGCCGTCCAACCCTACTTGATAAAGACCGGGTTCTTTGAAATCTACGGCGCCGCACGGCGTGGCGACTTCAAATAGCTGGTCCGGAGCAAGTACCCCCAGGTCAAAAAGCGCCGAACCGCCTCGAAGCGCGAATTGTGTCTTGCGCTCCTCGAGCGCGAGCACGTCCAGCGCCGTCGCTTGATTCAACCTTACAAAGTCATGTCCTGTGAGCGCGATCGATGCGCTCGCGCCGTCCCGCGCGTAAATGCGGTCGCCGACGGTTACAGGCGTGTTGACCGTGGCCTCAGACCAATCGACTTGCCTGTCCTTGTCCTCGGCGCGGGCGATGCCCACGCTTCCATCCACACGCTCCAATCGTGCAGCGCGCGGCTGAATCGCAGGGTCAGCGTTGGCCTCTGACCCGCCTCGCGTCAGTAACAGCGCTATACCCGATACCGCTAAGACAATGACTAATGCACCCACGATTGCAATCCGCGGGGAAACGCTGGTCAGTCGTTTGATGTATTGTTTGAACATGTTTCACCCCTTGTACAACGGCTTGGCTCTATCGCTTGTTGGTCCTGCAACAGGAGTGCCTTAACCTCGCCCCTAATAGCGATGCTTGGTTTGGCCGACTGGGTTTGCTGACTCTGCGTAAGGGTTTTTTTGGTGAGCAGTTAGAGAATCACACCCAAACACGCGACTGAGACATATGATCACACGATATGGTGTCGTGACTGGCATTGATGCACAATCACGATCAAATGTATTCCACCAATTTTGAGAATCTAAGCTCAGCCGGTCAGGCGAGAACGGTGCTGCTCAGTGGATGGTGACATATGATTCAAGGTGAGACTTGTCTGAAATCTGGCTCGAGACTCAAAAACGCAAAGTCTCCCCAACTCCGTCAGGAGTCACATGTTTATCGTCACGAGCCGACCCTCGGACAATGTCCCGGATGGTGAGGTCGAATTCACGGTTGGTCGCCTTGATTCAGTCCGCCTCTGTACTGACGGAAGGCCCTGGCAATGTGGTAGCTCGGGAGCGCCAGATGACATATGCGGGAAGACCCAGTGCGACGCTGCCAAGCGCAAGCGCGGTCTTACCGGGTTGGTCCCTGAGATTATTGAAGAGGGTGTTAGCCACCAAAACAAGCGCGGCGATTATGAACAACAGCGGCGTCCAGGGATATCCGGGTACCTTGTAGGACCCTTCTGCTGCCTCGCGCTTGCGATAGACGAAAATCGTAGCGGCAGTCAGACCGTAGAAAATCCAGCCGCAGAAAACGACATAGGTGAGCAATTCTGTGAAGGTCCCGGACAGCGCGAGCACAGCGGACCAGAGCGACCCGGCGACGATCGCGAACGCCGGCGTTCCAAAGCGAGGGTGAACCTCAGCAAGCTTCCTGAAGAACAAGCCATCATTAGCCATCGCGTAATAAACACGAGGGCAAGTGAGGACGTTTGCGTTTGCTGCGCTGAAGACCGATACCAAAATCGTGATCGCGATCAGTTTTGCGACCGTCGGGTTGACCACCGCGGTCAGAGATTCAGCGGCCACACTTGTGGAGCCCATTACACCTGCCGGGCCCAGGGCCGCAATGTACGCCAGATTCGCGATCAAGTAGATACCGATCAGGACGGCGGTTCCGCCGAACAATGCGCGGGGATAATTTCGACGGGGATCAAGCACCTCTCCCGCGCTGAAGGTTACGTACTGCCATCCTTCGTAGGCCCACAGTACACCTATCATTGCAAGCCCGAATCCGGATACTAGCGAGCCACTGAAAGCGCTTGGCCAGATCGCCGCAGTCGACTTTGAGAATCCGTGCCCAAACCAGAGCAGTGCGACAGCCATCAGCAGAATGGCGCCAACCTTTGTCGCGGTCGTCCAATTCTGCAAATCGGAGCTCGAACGAGTCCCCCTGATGTTGACCACTGTCAAGACCGCGATCATCGCGATCGACACTACTTTGATCATCCCGCTCGATAGCGGAACGATCTGCGATAACGTCGTACTGAACGCGACCGCGAGCGTCGCAACCGTTCCGCCGTTCATTGCAAAGAACAACGTCCAACCAAACAAAAATGCCGGGAGCGGACCGAAACAATCGCGAAGGTGGACGTAGATCCCGCCGGCCTTCGGATTCACGGCGCTCAGCTCTCCGTAGGTTAGCGCTCCAAGGAGCGAGAGTATCCCGCCTACAAGCCAGACCAGCATCGCCGGACCGATTTGTCCGCCTGTTTGCCGCAGCACTTCTCCCGGCACCAGAAATATCCCGGAGCCGATCACCCCTCCAATTGTCAGCAACGTAAGATCGCGAAGCCCGAGCACTCGAGCGAGTTTGTTCATAGTGTTGATCCTCGGTCAGTTCGTAGTCCGGCCTTCAGGCGGAGGTTCGTAACGAGTGGCGACGGACGACAGCCCACCGGTCGGCGCTATTCGGTCGTTACAAACTTCCGCCTGACTGAAGGCCGGGCTACGAACTCCTCATTCTACTCATACACTACCCGGCCGCCGACGATCGTGTAGACCACTTTTGTTTTCTGAATCTCGTTCGGGTTTACTCGAAAGATGTCCTGAGACAGCACAACCACATCAGACAGCTTTCCCGCCTCGAGCGTGCCTTTGTTCTTCTCTGCGAACTCGGCGTAAGCGCAAGACGAAGTATACGCTCGCACCGCCTCTTCGACCGTCACCTTCTGCTCGGGGACCCATCCACTCGGATTCTTGCCGTCGATCGTCTGTCGCGTCACCGCAGCGTGAATCCCCAGCATCGGCGACAGCGGAGCTACGAACCAGTCGGAACCAAACACCAACGCCGCGCCCGAGTCGAGCAGCGAGCGGAAAGCCTAGGAGGTCTTGATCCGAACCGGGCCTATTCGCTTCTCGGCCCACCTCCCGTCATCGATCGCGTGATAAGGCTGCATCGAAGCAACCACCTCGAGCTTTGCGAAGCGTGAAATATCGCCAGGCAGAAGGAGCCGCACGTGCCGGACCCGGACACGACGCTCTACTAAGCCGC
>JACXTT010010536.1_pt1 | contig 12442 bp, 9 predicted proteins | sample 9270951 | NCBI WGS metagenome assembly JACXTT01 (sample SAMN15532306, study PRJNA645909) | rock metagenome | isolation source: weathered quartz diorite | place: Puerto Rico | collected 2017-06-21 | reverse complement strand
CACTTCAGCTACCGCGACCTCATCGATCCGAGCCTTCTTGAACATCGACATACCTCAATCCGCCAGCGGAAGCCTTTCCGCTTTAGTACTAAGTCATTAATCGGCCGTCTAAGGCATTTTCTGCATAGTGAGATTCCCCACTTTCAGCCGGCCGCGGCAGCGTTGGAACGTTGCGCTTGGGGAGCGCATTCGCAATCCGGACACCGCCGCAAAGTGTCTGGCTGGCTGAATCCAACAACCGGGAGACCGCGCGATAAGAAGCAAGCTCACGCGAACGCGCACCGGCCACGCTGGGCTCTCGTTTCCAGCCGGAGCTGGGCCAGACCAGCATGGAAGCCGGCTGCAATCGCATGTGCGACACCGCGGGACGGTCCGGACCAAGCAGGCTGCCTCGAAGTGGACCATTCCCGGTCGCTCTGAAAGCGGTTTCCGGTGGCGCAAATGCAATCGACAGAATCATTTCAACAGCCTCGGGAAGCAGCATCAGCCGATCGTGAGCAGCGCTTGGATCAGGGACCATCTGGCCAAACCTCGGAGCGTCGCCTCTATGGATTCTGTTACCGGGAACCGCGAAGTTGCCCGCCTGCTCGACCCGTTTCGCACCCATAGTCTCGGCCGATGAACGCGGCCGGGCGACCAGCGCAGAAGGACGCGGTGGCGACGGACGGGGAGGCGCCAACCTCCGTGCAGCTTGTGTATCATCCCGCTCTTCCATCCTCCACTCGATTGCTTTCGAAGCGCTCGCGCAGACGGGTTTTCTCAAAGCATCCTGACGCACAGAGTCCTGAGGCAGTTCTTGCGCAAGACGGATGGCAAACACGCGACGGCCCGGCGTCCCCAACTGGAGAAAACGCCAGGGGCAGTCCTTTTCATTGAGCCGGGAGTCAAGAGCCGCCGTCGATCGAAGCCGTTGCGCAATGACTCGTTGCGCAGCAGGCCGAACACGACTCTGCTGAGGCGCCAGAGCCGGAGCAAGTTTGCAGTGCGGTATAGCGGCTTGCTGTTGCACACTGGTGAGAACCGCACGCGGCATTGTGACGCTGCCGATCGCTAGCGAACGCTTAGTTCTGGGCGTATCCGGGACACGAACCTGTATGGAAGAAGTCGAAAGTTTCGGAGCCTGCCCGGCCGTGCGAGCTAAAGCCCCCGGCGGCTCGTGAACGTAGTTGGGCGCGCGATGAACCGCGTCGCGCGGTTGCAACCGACTGCGGAGACGCGATTTCATGCCGAGGATCGGCGCTGCCGTTTTGTAATTCTGGCTCGCGACGGGAGGAATTGCACGGCCTTTTCCAACCAGTGGGATCGGATCGGGGACTGCGCTCGAAAACAGGCCGCCGGACTGCGTGATCGATCGCAGTGGAACAGCCGGTCCATGCAGGAGTGGGGACGGCGCCGCGAATGAACCACTGCGCGGGCGAACGGCCCCTATGCTCCGCAGCGTGGCAGGAATTTCACACGCCTGGATTTCGATGTTCGGTGCAGACCAATCTGCCAATGGCGGGGGCTCTCGCTCCTCGGCAGCTGCTGGCGATTCAGGGACAAACTCCTCGCGGGGCGCTGCCTCAATTTGGAACGCGGGGACAGCCGGGGGCCCGGGCGCGATCACCGCTTCGAGAATCGCGAGTGCAGGCGCAGATGACAAGGCCGCTACAGCGATCGGATCCACCATGAAGCCCCAGTGCGGTGGTGAGGCGGGAACTGGTTCGGGCGCAGGCTCCGGGCTAAGCCCGCGGTGTTGCGCTGGAGTTGGAACTGGTTCCACCGGTAACGGAGTATTTTTCCCCGCGGCCTTCAGTGGGCTCGCAGGCGGCGCCGCCTCTTTTGAAACGAACTCGCGAAGCCGTTCAAAAGCGCTGCTCGATTGCGTCTCCTGAAACTTTCTTTCGTGTTCCTTAGAGCAGTAGGGTGATCCCGCTACAGATTTCAAGAAGCTCACTTTTTCATTGCAATAGCGGCAGCGCATGCGAAGGCCTGATAGCCCACTTATCATTACGGCTGCGAGCCGTCAGACCCCTAGATGGAAGAAGCCCTATTTCGACGTAGTCAAACCAATCACCTAGGCGGCGGCCTAAGGGAAATTGCCTAGACGACGCTTGATAGAATCGTCGTTGCCCAGGCTCCCCAATCATGAATACGCCGCCCCGCCCTCAACTGATCCGCGCCGTCGGCTTATTCAGCCTTACTGCAATCGCGGTGAACGGAATGGTCGGCTCGGGGATCTTTGTATTACCGGCGCAGGTGGCCAAGTTTCTCGGGCCGGCCGGGCTCACGGCCTATGTCATAGCGGCACTGGCAGTCGGCCTCATCGTGCTTTGCTTCGCCGAAGTAGCGACTCTGTTCGATCGTTCGGGCGGTCCTTATCTTTACGCTCGCGCGGCCTTCGGGAACCTGGTTGGATTCGAGATCGGCTGGATGCTTTTGCTGGCGCGGCTGACTTCGATGGCTGCCATCAGCAACGCTTTCGCAGCCTACCTGGGATTCTTCTGGCCTTGGGCGGCGTCGGGAGCGGGCCGAGTGATAGTAATTACGGCCGCGCTCGGCACTCTCGCCGTGGTGAATTTCCGCGGCGTGCGGCAGGGCACACGGATGAACAACCTGCTGACTGTTTCGAAGCTCGCTCCCTTGGTCGTTTTCATCGTCGCTGGGCTCTTCCTGCTCGACCCCAACCGTCCCGCCGCGTGGACGCTCCCGCAAGTATCGGCTCTGCAGCAAGCGAGCCTCCTTTTGATATTCGCTTTCGGTGGTTTCGAGTTCGCCGTCGTGCCAGGCGAGGAAATCGAGCAACCCAGGCGGAATTTCCCTATCGCTCTGCTCGCAGCGATCGCGCTGGTCACCGTGCTCTATTTGCTGATCCAATATGTGGCGCAGGGGACGCTGCCAGATCTGGCGGCATCAGCCACACCGCTCGCCTCGTCCAGCCGCCGCTTTCTCGGCCCGTTAGGAGGTGTGCTGTTGACCGCAGGCGCGGTTCTGTCCACCACCGGCACCAATAGCGCGCTGATGCTGGTTACGCCGCGCATCATTTTCGCGATGGCGGAGGGAGAACAGCTGCCGCGGGCCTTCGCTCGTGTGCATCCGAAATATCGGACTCCGTATGTGGCGATCGCAGCAGCAGCCCTGCTCGGCTGGGCGAGTGCAATGTACAGCGGATTCGCTGCGCTGGCCGCCATCAGCGCGATCGCGAGACTTCTTTATTACATCGCCACGTGCCTCGCATTGTTGGTGCTTCGCCGGAAGATGCCGGAAGTTGCGCGCGGCTTTTCGGTTCCCGGTGGCGCGACCATTCCAGTCGCGGCCTGCGCGTTATCGGTCTGGCTGCTCATGGGCAGCACCAGGACCCAGATTACGATCAGCGCAGCGACTCTGGTGGCTGGCGCGCTAGTTTTTTGGGGCTATCAGTGGAGCCTGGCAGCCGCGCAACGGCGATCTGATCGATCCGATCCAGCCACAGCCGGAAAAACTACGATCTGAGACGCTTCACCGACCGAATCGAACCCGGCCACCCAGTTGAGAACCGCGGCCGGCGCCGCTACCAGCGTCACCCGCCGGCCCGCGGCAACCCCTCTTACTCTTTGCACTTCTCGCCGGTCGCCTCCCATTTGGTGACGCGGATGGGAGTGCCCTCCATGCAAGCCGTTACCCCGCGGAACAACGTGCCTTCGATGTTTATGACGGTACCTGCTTCCGGCTTGGGCGTTGCGAATATGTTGTAGGTGGTCTTCCCATCCGGAGTCTTCAGGGTCAGGCAACCACCTTCGACGCCTTGGCGCACGCATCCGGTTGCCTTCACCTCGCGAACCTCTTTCTTGCGATCTTGCCTCTTGTCGGAGGATTGACCCAAGGCCAATGAGGCCAACGCAGCGAGCAGCAGAACTTGACTTCGCTTCATGGTGTTCCCTTCGGCGTAGAGCTCACTAATCGGGCACAGCCGCGACCGCTTCTACTTCAATCAGCCATTCCGGCCGCACCAGCCTTCGTACGACGACGAACGTGCTGGTGGGCGGCGCCGCGGTATTCACGAAGGTATCGCGGACTGACCTCACTGTTGGCAAATGCACGCTCAGGTCGACGGTGTCAGCGCAATAGAGATTCAGCTTGACGACGTTCTGGAAAGTGGCGCCGGCCGACTGGAGCGCCGCCGCGAGGTTCGTAAATACCTGGCGGACCTGCGCCGCGAAATCGTCCTTCCCCACCAGGTTTCCGGCCACATCCATCGCCACCTGGCCGGCGATGTAGATCAGCTTTCCCTTCGTAACCTCAGCGACGTGCGAATAGCCGACGGGCTTGTGAATCGTCGGCGGATTTGAAATTTTCACATTCACAGACTGTCACTCCTCGATTGGAAATTGAATTTCAATCATCGTTGCGGACGGATCGGAAACAGTATGCGCAAGATAGATTTCCCGATTGGGACCGCTGATCTTGAACTGATTGTCCCGGATCCAACGCCGCGCGATTTCGTAACTGGCGTCGACCGCTGACTCATCCCCTTCGTGAAGTATCGAAGCCATCGTGGCCGGCGGGAGTTCGTTCGACACGTGCGTGGTTCGCACCGTTCGATTCAGAACCCAAAAAGCTTCGCAATCGATGATCCTGGTTCGCCGGCCGCAATCATGCCAGATCGCGCCGGATATGAGGCGGGCCGGGCGCGGTATTACTTTTCCGAGCTCCTGGAGCATGCCGTCAGCCTGATCGTACGATTCGATTCGCTCTCGCTGGGACATCACTTTCATCTTTGGGATTCGCTTCAACACCACGCGCGGTGCGACGGATTCGGTACCGTTGCGCGCGGCCCGAATTTCAGCTTCCACCCACGCCAGTTGCCGTTGAATCTCCTGGGCTCGCGAGAGCAAGCTCTCATGAATTTTCGTCAGAGCAGCTTGATCCCGTTGTGAAAGCTCGCTGCCGATCCCTCCCAGGGCGAGCCCGGCATTCTTTAGCAGCAGAATCCTGTGCAGCCGGGAGAGTTGCACCCTTGAATAAAGCCGATACCGGCTTTGCGGTTTGACGACAGCCGGAGGCAGCAATCCGAGATTCGCATAAAGCCGCAGCGCCTTGATGGAAACGCCTCCCAACCGGGCAAATTCGCCAATGGTGATCAATTGCGACGAATCGCGAAACGCCATGTCACGACTATAAGGCCTTCCCTAAGGGGAGAGTCAACAGCAGAAGTTGCAGCCCACCGCCGCCCTCAGGTTTTAGTATGCTACATGGTCACGTTGGGAAAGGCGGTAGTCATGTCGTTTCAAGGAAAGCACGCACTGATCACGGGCAGTTCGCGCGGCATCGGCCGCGGGATCGCTCTCAAGCTGGCGGAAAAAGGCGCCAAAATCGCGATTCACTATTATCAAAACGAAAATGCCGCGAAAGATACGCTAGCCAAGGTCCGCGAGCGCGGCTCGGATGGGTTCATCGTGCAAGCGGACGTCTCTCGCACGGCCGATGTGCAGAGCATTTTCGACAAGGTGAAATCGGAATTCGGAAAGCTGGATATCTTCATCAGCAATGCGCGCGGCGAACTGCCTACTTTCTATCAAGCTCCCATGAACCTCACACTCGAAAGCTGGGACAGCGCGCTCAACTCGCAGGCGAAGTCCTTCCTGATGGGCGTGCAGGCCTGCGGGAAGTTGATGGAAAGTGGCGGTCGTATTGTCGCTATCACGTTCGCGCCGGGATCGCGCACCGGGAGCTGGCAGTCGTGGATCGCCATGGGATCGGCCAAGGCCGCCATGGAATCTTTATGCCGCTACTTTGCGGTGGCGCTGGCCAAGCGCGGCATCACCGTCAACGCCGTCAGCCCGGGGTTGACCGAGGACAGCGTCCTCAATTCGCTTCCGCCTGCCGTTCAGGATCAGGCGCGGGCCTGGCACCAGAAGGCGTGGACTCCAATGGGACGATTGGGGACACCGGCCGATGTCGGCAACGCCGTCGCGCTGCTCTGCTCGGAAGACGCCGGCTGGATTACGGGTCAAACGATCGCGGTCGACGGTGGGGCTTCCCTGATGGACACCGTGCTCCCGCCCGAGATCCAGCAAGGATAACTTGTTTGCAAACAAGGCCTTCAGGCAGGTAAAAATTGCTTGTAACATACGATACGCTGCATCCCCGGGCTCCTTAAAAAGCCTTAACTTACGGCTTGGTACCGGTGTTGCTGTTAGAACCGGCATCGCATGCGCTTGAGCCTACGACTGATCGCCTCGCTGGTCCTTGCGGTGACGATTGTGTCCGTCGCATTCGCCCTTTATCAGGTCCAGGCCGAGAACCGATCCAGAAAAAACGAGCTCGAGCGGCGAGCCCAGCTGCTGGCGGAGAGCCTGCAAGAGACCGTCGAGCCGCTGTTGGCGAAAGGGGCGCAAGATAGCCTGCAGCGGATCGTCGAGCGATTCGGCAACCGGGAGCGCCTAGCGGGTGTCGCGATTTACGACCGGCAGGCTCACCCGGTGGTATTGACTCCGAATCTGGCAGCGCGGCTCGGACCCGAAATGCCGGCGGTCGAGAAAACTCTGACGGAGGGGCACAACTCGAGGCTGCTCTTCGAGAGCAGCGACCAGCAGATGCATGTGTTTGTCGTGCCGGTGCATCATGACGACCAGGTCTGGGCTTTGGCGGTCTTTCATGACGCCGATTACATTCATGCTGAGGACATGCAGATCTGGCGCAATACATTCCAGCACGTCCTGGTGCAGATGCTGCTGATCTCGGCCATCACGCTGCTGATCGTGCGCTGGAGCATGGAGCGTCCGATCGCGAAAATGGCGCAATGGCTGAAGGAACTGCGGGCCGGCGAGCCGTTGACGAATCCTGATCTGCCGGCCGAAGACGTCCTCAAACCGCTGACTCGCGAGGTAACCAACCTTGCCACCAGCCTGCGGATCGCCCGCGCATCCGCCGAAGAAGAGGCCCGGCTCCGGGAAGCGGCCGATTCGCTTTGGACGGCTGAGCGATTGCGAGTGTACCAGCAAGCGGTGCTCGAAGACAGCCGCCTGTTTGTGGTATCGAATCGCGAACCGTACGAGCACGTGCACCGCGGCGGCAGCGTCGAGACGCGGGTTCCCGCGAGCGGTCTGGTGACGGCCATGGAACCGATCCTGCGCGCTTGCGCCGGCACGTGGATTGCGCATGGTGCGGGCGACGCAGATCACGAAACCGTGGACTCAAACGATCGTCTGCGCGTCCCACCCGACGAACCCCGCTATACGTTACGGCGCGTCTGGCTGACTCGGGAAGAAGAAGAACGATACTATTACGGCTTCGCCAACGAAGGCTTGTGGCCGCTATGCCACATCGCGCACGCCCGGCCCGTCTTTCGCGCTGAAGATTGGGAGGCGTATCGGGAAGTGAACAGCAAGTTCGCCCGCGCGTTGCTCGAAGAGATGAACGGCGCCGAGAACCCTATCGTGCTGGTGCAGGATTATCACTTCGCCCTGCTTCCGCGCATGATCAAGGAGCAGCGGCCGGATGCGCGCGTGGCCATCTTCTGGCACATTCCGTGGCCGAATCCGGAAGCCTTCGGCATCTGCCCCTGGCAGCGCGAGTTGCTGGAGGGGCTGCTGGGAGCGGACCTAGTCGGCTTCCACATTCAATCGCATTGCAATAATTTTCTGGAGACCATCGACCGCACGCTCGAGTCACGCATCGAGTGGGAACGCTTCGCAGTGAACAAGGGCGGCCACTTCACCCTCGTTCGCCCGTTTCCGATCAGTGTCGATTTCAAGGATGCTCCGCCTTACCAGTCCAATGGACATGAGGCGTTGCGGTTGGAGCGTGGCTCTCTTCTGAAACGGCTGGGCGTGGAGACCGATTACATCGGTATTGGCGTCGATCGGCTGGATTACACCAAGGGAATTCCGGAGCGCTTTCGCGGCATCGAATGTTTTCTCGACCGCCAGCCTTCCTACATCGGCCGTTTTACGTTAGTGCAGATCGGAGCGCCCAGCCGCACGCACATCGAGCGCTATCAGAACCTGATTGCCGAAGTGGAGCGCGAGGCGGAACGAATCAACCGGCGCTTCCAGAGCAAGCACTGGAAGCCGATCGTCTTTCTAAAGCGGCATCACAACCACGCCGAAATTGAGCCTTACTATCGGGTAGCGGACCTGTGCCTGGTGACCTCGCTGCACGATGGCATGAACCTGGTCGCCAAGGAGTACGTGGCAACGCGCGACGACGAAGCCGGGGCGTTGATCCTCAGCCTCTTTACAGGCGCGAGCCGCGAGTTGCAGGACGCTCTGATTGTGAACCCGTACGATACCGAGCAACTGGCGGAGGCCATCCATCTGGCATTGGCGATGGATCCCCGGGAACGGCGCGAACGAATGCGCAGAATGAGACGGGTCGTGAAGCAGCACAATATTTATCGATGGGCCGCCAATTTAATCGCGGCGGTGTCTGAGATCCGCATCGAGCTTGCCGAGCGGGTCAAGGTCCAGCCGGCTTGAAGAAATGACGCAACCTCTCAATGACCACCTTCCACAGATTGCTTCCTCGATGCGCGATGCGCCCTACGTGCTTCTGTTCCTGGATTTCGACGGCACGCTGGCGCCCATCAGCTCCAATCCTGGAACGGCTTCGATGCCCGCAGGGACCCGCAAGGCGCTGAAGGCCATTAGCGCGGGAGGCAGGTCGTCAGTGGCGATCATCAGCGGACGCGCGCTCCCCGATATCCGCGAGCGCGTGAGACTGGAAGAGCTGATATATGCCGGAAACCATGGCCTGGAGATCACCGGTCCAGGGCTCTATTTCGTAGAGCCCACCGCAGCCCAGAGGGCCGAGGTTCTGGAAGAACTGGCACGGCATCTGCAAGTCCGGTTACGGAGGATTCCCGGGGTCGACGTCGAAAGCAAGGTATTCACCGCGAGTATTCACTTCCGCAAGACGCCTACCGGGCGGCTGGAAGAAGTTCATCGAACGGTGCTCGAAGCCGTGGCGCCCATCGGAAATCTCTTTCAGGTTACCCAGGGGCTCAAGGTTTTCGACATACGCCCCCGTGTGAATTGGAACAAAGGCCTTGCGGTTCGCTGGATCAAGGAAACGTTGGGCAGAACCGATGCCCTTCCTATTTATATAGGCGACGACCTGACCGATGAGGACGCCTTTGCCGCGCTGCCCGAAGGCATTACTGTGAGTGTCGGACGGGCTGCCTCAAAGACATGCGCACGGTATCACCTGGAAGAGCAAGAGCGGGTGCAAGAGTTTCTAGTTTGGCTGACCGAATCTCTCAACCTGTAGTTTGTAGCGGGTGCGGCCGAAGAGAAGAGTAGTGACTCGTACGCTTGCGCTTATACCCGTATTGGCGTGCGCCGTTATCGCCGGCAGCCAGGAACGGGTAGTGGAAACCGTCCTGCCTTCGCTCGACTACGGTCCTATGTGCTGGTCCAGTCTCACGCTGCAAAATCTTGGCGATCGTGAAGTGACCGTCGAGATCGAGTCGCACCGCGCCAGCGGCGGTTTGGTGCCGCTGGTCGGGCACTCGCAACTGATTGTCCAGCTCAAACCAGGTGACCACGAAAGCTACAAGCTCGAGATCCCTGAGGAGACCGGGCGCGCGTGGGTGAAGATTCGGGAACGAGTTCCGTCACCCGAGCGTTCCCCGGTGCTCGCCATATCTGGCATGGCGGAGTGCGTCGAGGGCAACCAGTTGCGCGATACGCCGCGTGAAGTGGCCTATCCCACTCGCAACCCATGGTTCTCGGGAGATATTGAGGAGATGCACGGCAACGTGATCTCGCTGGTCAACACTTCCGAGACACCGGCCAAGGCATCCCTCTGCTACTCAGCCGGCAACCTCTACTTCGTGCCCAACCCGGATCGGCCCGCGAGCGAACTCACGCCCCTCTGCTCCAGTGCGTTCGAGGTTCAGATTCCACCGTTCGCCGCGCGCCAGTTCCCGGTCGAACACGACGGCAACTCGCACTTCTCGATGAAGACACAAGGCGACGCGATCGTCCTGCAAATGCTTCGGCCTCTCGAGACCGGCGTGAAGGTCTACTCCGTGGACTCCACCATCAAGTTCGCAGGCGAAGCGAGCTCACAAAAATAGGCGCTAGAAGCCCAGTTTCAAACCGAACTGCACGAGGCGAGGATCGTAAGCAGCGGTGATGGTGCCGAAACCACCGGCCGAGATGTTCGAACTCGGCGGCAGGAAATTGGTCTTGTTCAGAAGATTGAAGAACTCGGCTCGGAAGCTCAGCCTAATTCTCTCCCATGGCAAGGTGAAGTTCTTGATGGCAGCCAGGTCCCACTGCCAGAACGCATCACTGCGCGCGATGTTTCGTCCGGAGTTGCCGAATGGATGCGCGGGATCCGTGGGCGCGGAGACATTGGTGAAGAAGTGCGCAATGTGATTCGGCGCGTGGTCCACCGGATCGCCGGTCACATTCACGCGATAATTATTCGCGCCTCGGAAATCCTGCTGGATTCCAGACACCTGGAGGTTAGTGCCCGGACTATAGGTGATCGTGATCGGCTGGCCACTGAAAGCGCTGTTGATGCTGCTGATCTCCCATCCGCCCAGCAGGAAGTCCGCGGCGGCCGGCATACTGGACGCGTATTTCCGGCCTTTGCCGAACGGCAGCTGATAAATCAGGCTGGTGGTATTGGTCAGCGGCTGGTCGTAGGCGGACAAGCTCTTTTCCGCTTTGAGATTGAAGAAATCCTGCGGCGCTGGGAAATTTCCTGCCGGGTTTTCGAGCGAGCCGGCTCCGCTGTCGATCGCCTTCGACCAGGTGAACGAATTCAGGAAGAATAGCCCGCCGCTAAATCGACGCTCGAAGCGAATCTGCAAACTGTGGTAGTCGGAGAAGCCGCCGTTCCAGTTGTAAGTGATGTCGCCATACTTAGCATAGGGTCGCGTGCTTTGCCGCTGCGCGAGTGAGAGTGTCTGCCCCGGCTGATTGGGCTGGGTTTGATTGAAATTGGCAAATATGAGGAGCCGGTTGGCCCGGTTCCCGACGTATGCCACATCCACGAGCGTGTTCTTGGCGACCTCTCGCTGCACGGAAAAGAACCAACTCAACACGTAGCTGGATTTCGTGTTGCTCGGCAGGTACGAGATGTTCGCCGTTAGGGGATTGAAGTTCGCGGGATCGGCAAGACCGGCCGGGTAGCCCTGCTGCGTCGTCAAAAAGCCCGGCTGGCTGGGAGTCTGGTTGATCACGGCGTTTACTACCTGCGGTCCGTTGATCGGAAGCAAATTGGCCGCGCCGCTGCGATGGAAATGCACGTAACTGGCTCCGAATCCACTGCGAATGACAGTCTTCGGCAGGATCTGATAAGCCAGACCGACGCGTGGCGCCCAGTTTCCGTAATCCGGATGGACCAAACCGCGCTCGTAAGTGCCGCCGTCCTTGGCTTGCAGCATGGTCTGCGTCGCTGGATCGAAATTCGTGAGATGATTGTCGCGCTCGAACTGCGGTGAGCCGTACTCGTAGCGCACGCCGAGGTTCAACGTGAGCTTCTGATTGACCTTGAAATCGTCCTGCAAATAGGCGAAGTTCATGTTCTGCTGAAGATGGGCGACGAACAAAGTGCTCAGTGCGTATTGGGCGCGGAGGCCAAATAGGAAATCGCCGAAGTTGTCGCCGCTGAACCGGCTGTTGTAGCTATCGCGGCCGTACAAAGGATTCACGTCCTGCACTTCGGTCAGGATGCGCTGGTATTCGTAGCCCATCTTGAGCGAGTGGCGGCCCAGCAGCCAGGAATAGTTGATCTTGGGATTGAAGAGTGTGGGGTATTGCCACTGCGGATTGGTGGCTTGGCGGCCGAGGTCGGCGTAGCCGCTGGTCAGCTCCGTGGGCAATCCGCCGGAGATGCGCGGATCGGTGGGGAGGCCGGGGATGCCGTACAACTGCGCGGCGTTCGGCAATCCAAGAGCCGCCGGATTCTTGCCGGCGACTGTACGCGATACGGCGAAGCGAAACTCCAACACTTTGGTGCTGGAGCGAATCCAGTTGATGCCGGTCGCGATCTGCTGGTCAAGAATGCGGGTCGAGCTGTTTCCGCTGCCACCGGAAGGCGGGGGAATAGGTGGCGTGTCGAAGATGTTGGCCTTGAGTTGCCCGAGGCGCAGGAAGCCGTTTATCTTCTCGCTAATTTGATAGTCAAACTTGGCGTTGAATTTGTCGTTGAAGTTCTTGAACGGCTGCGAAATCAGGAAATTGTTGGAGGGCGTCGCCCCGGCGGCGGTCGAAAAGCTCGGCGGCGGAAGATCGGCGAGAACCTGCCGCGCCCAGGGCTGTATGTCGGTGGCTGGAATCTGAGTGCCGGCGGGATAGGTCTTGCCGGTCAACGGATTGGTCACCGTGACCGGCAGTATGCCCTGACGCTGCGCGAGCGATGGAATGGTCAGGAACGTCGGGATGTTGCGGATCTGTCGGAAGCCTTCATAGTCGAGGAAAAAGAACGCGCGATTCTTCACGATCGGACCACCGATTGTTGCGCCGAA
>JACXTT010010534.1_pt1 | contig 12443 bp, 10 predicted proteins | sample 9270951 | NCBI WGS metagenome assembly JACXTT01 (sample SAMN15532306, study PRJNA645909) | rock metagenome | isolation source: weathered quartz diorite | place: Puerto Rico | collected 2017-06-21 | reverse complement strand
TCTTGTAGAGGGTCCAGTTGAGGACGCTGAAGGTCGGATCGAACATCCACCGCCACGCGAAGGTCGACAGCACCGTCGGCACGATGAACGGCAGGAGCATCGACGCGCGCACGATGCGCTTGCCGCGGAAATGTCGGTTGAGCAGGAGGGCCAGCCACATGCCGAGCACCAGCTTGAAGATCGTGGCCCAGAACGTGTAGAAGGTCGTGTTCCAGAACGCGGTCCGGAAGATCGAGTCGTTCCACGCCTTCACGAAGTTCTGGATCCCGACGAAGTGGCCCGGATTGCCGACGCTGATGTTCGAGAGCGAGAACCAGACGCCCATGACGAACGGGTACGCGATGAACACACCGAGCAGGAGCACCGTCGGCGCCAGGAGCACGAACGCCAGGAAGCGCTCGTTCTCGAGCAGGCCCGTGAGCGCGCGGCGCTGCGCGACGCGCGAACGCGGGAGCGCCACCTCGGCGGGCGCCGCGCTCCCGGCACCTCCGGCGATCGGCTTGTTCACGCCTGCACTCCGATCACGCCTCGTAGATCTTCTTCAGCTCGCCCTCGGCCCAGTGCACGGCGTCCTCGGCCTTCGTGCCCTGCACGGCCTTGGCGTACATGTCGACGATGACGTACTTCGTGTACGCCTCGGTGGCCTTCGCCGACGCCGGGCCCGGATGCCCGAAGGCGCGGGTCAGCCGGGCCGCCTGCCGGAACACCTGCAGCGGCTTGTCGACCTTGCCCCACATCGGGTGCTCTTCCCACTTCTTGGCGGCGCCGACGCTGTAGCCCTCGTTGACCTCGAACCACTTGCCGTAGTTCGCGTCCTGGTGCAGCCACTTGAGGAAGTCCTTCGCGAGCTTCTGGTTCTTCGAGTACTTCATGATCGAATGCTGGAAGGGCAGGTAGAGGGCGAACTGGCCGGCCGGACCCTTCGGCATCAACGCGGCGTGCTCGATGTCCTGATAGAGGGGCTCGCCCTTCTCGTCCTTGATCTTGTCCTTCTGACGCTTGGCGACGATGTAGATCGAGGCGCCGTTGAGCGTGGCGCCGATCTCCCCGGCGTGGAAGGCCCGGTTGTTGTTGGTATCGTCCCAGGCCAGCCCGCCCTCGTCGCAGCAGTCCTTCCAGAAGCTTTGCAAGAACTTCACGGACTCGAGCGTGCCCTTCGAGTTGATCGCGACCTTCTTGCCGCTGGCGTCGACCTCGGCGCCGCCGAAGTCCCAGAGGAACGCGTAGGCGAACACCGGCGGATCGCCGAAGCTGTGGCCGAGCGCCTGGCCGATCGGCTTGCCCTTGGCCTTGAGCTTCTTGCCGACGTCGCGGTACTCGTCCCACGTCTTCGGGAATTCCTTGACGCCGAGCTCGTTGAACCACGAGCGCCGATAGGCGACGGCGTTGCCACCGCACCCGTGGGGTACCGCAAGCCACTTGCCGCCCACCTTGGCGCTCGAGTTGAAGACGTCGTAGTAGCCGCCCTGCGCCTTGCCGATCGGCTCGGCCACGTCGGAGACGTCGACCAGCGCGTTGGCGTAGAGCTGCGGCCAGTTCCAGAGCATCTGGATGATGTCGGCACCGGAGCCCGACTGGATGGCGGCGGTGATGCGCGGCTGCAGGTCGTTGGCGTTGATGAACTCGAACGTGACCTCGGCGCCCAGCGCCTTCGAGGCCTCCGGGGCCTGGCGCTTCAGCTCGACGTCGGCCTCGGGGATGAAGTCGACCCACCGCACGATGTGAAGCTTGGTCCCCTGCGCGAACGCCGGAGCGCGGCCCGCCGCCAGGATGCCGGCCACGCCGGCCGATTTCAGGAACGTACGTCGCTGCATGGTGTCCCCCTGGAAAGTCATCAAGCTTCGTAGATCTTCTTCAGCTCGCCCTCGGCCCAGTGCACCGCGTCCTCGGCCTTCGTGCCCTGCACGGCCTTGGCGTACATGTCGACGATGATGTACTTCGTGTAGACCTCGGTGGCCTTGGCCGACGCCGGACCGGGGTGCCCGAAGGCGCGGGTCAAGCGGGCCGCCTGACGGAATACCTGCAGCGGCTTGTCGACCTTCGCCCACATCGGGTGCTCTTCCCACTTCTTGGTGGCGCCGACGCTGTAGCCCTCGTTGACCTCGAACCACTTGCCGTAGTTCGCGTCCTGGTGCAGCCACTTGAGGAAGTCCTTCGCGAGCTTCTGGTTCTTCGAGTACTTCATGATGGAGTGCTGCTGGCCGCCATACAGCGCGAACTGGCCGGCCGGGCCCCTCGGCATCAACGCGGCGTGCTCGATGTCCTGGTAGAGCGGCTCGCCCTTCTCGTCCTTGATCTTTTCCTTCTGGCGCTTGGCGACGATGTAGATCGACGCGCCGTTGAGCGTCGCGCTGATCTCGCCGGCGTGGAAGGCGCGGTTGTTGTTGGTGTCGTCCCAGGCCAGGCCGCCCTCGTCGCAGGCCTCCTTCCAGAACGCCTGCAGGAACTTCACGGACTCGAGCGTGCCCTTCGAGTTGATCGCGACCTTCTTGCCGCTGGCGTCGACCTCGGCGCCGCCGAAATCCCACAAGAACGGATAGACGAACGTGGGCGGATCGCCGAAGCTGTGGCCGAGCGCCTGGCCGACCGGCTTGCCCTTGGCCTTGAGCTTCCTGCCGGCGTCGCGGTATTCGTCCCACGTCTTCGGGAACTCCTTCACGCCGATCTCGTTGAACCAAGACCGCCGATACGCGACTGCGTTGCCGATGACGGCGTGGGGCACGGCGAGCCACTTTCCGCCGACCTTCGCAGCGGCGTCGAACACTTCGTAGAAGCCGCCCTGGGCCTTGCCGAGGGGCTCCGCGATGTCCGAGACGTCAACGAGGCCGTTGGCGTACAGGTGCGGCCAGTTCCACAGCATCTGGATGATGTCGGCGCCGGAGCCCGACTGGATGGCGGCGGTGATGCGCGGCTGCAGGTCGTTGGCGTTGATGAACTCGAAGGTGACTTCCGCGCCCAGCGCCTTCGACGCCTCGGGCGCCTGGCGCTTGAGCTCGACGTCCGCCTCGGGAATGAAATCGACCCAGCGCACGATGTGCAGCTTCGTCCCCTGGGCGTAGGCCGGCGCGCGGCGCGCCGACAGGATTCCCTCGATTCCCGTGGCCGTGACGGCCGCCGCCGTTCCCGTGAGCGTAACGAACTGCCTACGGCTCAACCCTTTGCAAACCATTCGCGACCTCCCTGGTCAGAAGTGGGGACGCCCAGCGCGGCCTAACCTCCGGGAAAAGCGACGAATTAGTACCACCACGGGCTCGAAGGTGTCAACCGTCAATGGCGCGGGTGCGCCAAGGGCTCCCTAGCGTGCGGGGACCGCGGCCGGGCGGACCGCGGCGGTCGGACGAGGCGCCCGGAACGTGAGCGCCAGCACCATCGCCGTGAGCCCGATCGCGGCCGAGCTGATGAAGAGCCAGGCGTAGGTGCCGAAGGCGTCGTGGATGAAGCCTCCGGCCCAGGAGCCGAGCCCCATGCCGAGGGTCGAGATCAGGAACACCGCGCCGTAGGCGCTTCCCATCACCCTCTCGCCGAAGTATTCGCGAGTGACGAGGGCGTAGAGGGGCATCACGCCCCCGTACGAGATGCCGAACATCACCGCGGCCGCGTAGAAGCTCAGGGTGTCGCGGGTGAAGAGATACGCGAACACCATGACGGCCTGGAGCGCCAGGCCCACGAGCAGGGTGGGCTTGGCGCCGACGCGGTCGGCGATCATCCCGCACGCGATCCGCCCGGCCATCGAGGCGAGGCCGGACACGCCCAGGACGGTCGCGGCGGCCATCGCGGCCACGCCCTGGTCGATCGCGTGGGTCACCATGTGGAAGATCGGCCCGGCGTGGGCGGCGCAGCAGGCGAAGTGGGTGAGCGCGATCGCCCAGAACTGCGGAGCCCCCAGGACCTCGCGGGTAGAGAACTCGCGCTGCCGCGTGGCCGCGCCGCCGAGGGCGACGGCGCCCATGTCGGCCGGCGCGTTCTTGACGAGGAGCGCGACCGGAATCACGACCAGCCAGGCCAGGTCGCCGAGCACGATCATCGCGACGCGCCAGTCGTAGAGCGAGGTGACCCAGCGGGTCAGCGGCGAGAGCACGAGCATGCCGGCGCCGCCGCCCGCGGAGATGATGCCGAGCGCGAGCCCGCGGTTGCTGGTGAACCACCTCGTCGCGCTCGCGGAGAGCGGCGTGAGGAAGGCGCCGGCGGCGAGGCCCACGCCGAGGCCGAACGTCACGTGCAGGTGCCAGAGCGCGGTCGCCTGGCTCGAGAGCACGAGGCTCGCGCCGAGGAGCAGGCCGCCGGCGATCGCCACGAAGCGGGCTCCAAGCCGGTCGGACACGCCGCCCCAGACGAACGAGCCGACGCCCATCGCCATCCAGTTGATGAGCGCGGTGACCGACACGGCGCTCCGGCTCCAGTGCATCGAGTCCTCGAGCGGCTTGAGGAACACGCCGAGCGAGAAGAGCGAACCCTGGCCGAAGGCGACGACGGTGGCGGCGGCGGACACGACGACCCAGCCGTAGAAGAGTCGGCGATGACTCATGGGCGCCAACTACGATAGCATGTAGCGCAATGCGGCTCGCGTGGCCCGCTATCGCGTCCGCCGTCGCCACGTTCGTCGCGTTGCTCCTGCGCGCCCTCGTCCTGGCCTCGCTCCGCCGGTGGGCCGACGGCTGGAGCGCCCTGCCCGAGGCGATCCGGCTGCCTTCGATCCTCTGGTCCATCGTGCTCGGCCTCTGGGCCGGCAACGAGGTCGCGCGCCAGACCGAGAGCTTGCCGCAGCGGCTGTCCCAGCAAGTGGGGACTCTGCTCGAGGTCGCGGTGATTCTCTCCGTGACCGTCACCGTCTCCAACGCGCTCACCACCCTGGTGCAGGGCGCGAGCGAGCGCCGGGCCCTCGCGCGCCCGATCACGGGCCTGGGCCAGTCGGTCGTCCGCGGCGTGGTGTTCATCGTCGGGCTCCTCGTGCTCCTGGGGGCCCTCGGTATCCAGATCACGCCAATCCTCACCGCGCTGGGTGTGGGCGGCCTCGCGGTGGCGCTGGCCCTGCAGGACACGCTGTCGAATCTCTTCGCCGGCGTTCACCTGCTTGCCGACAAGCCGATCCGGGTCGGCGACTACGTCAAGCTCGCCGACTCGGTCGAGGGCTACGTCGTGGATATCGGCTGGCGCTCGACCCGCGTGCGCATGCTCCAGAACGTCGTCGTCACGATCCCCAACAAGCGCGTGGCGGAGTCGACCATCACCAACTACGACATGCCCGAGTCTCGGATGGCGCTGCCCATCCGGATCGCGGTGGACTACACCGCCGATCCCGACATGATCCAGCGTCTTCTGCTCGAAGAGGCCACCCAGGCGATCAACGACGAGGTGCCAGGGCTCCTGGCCGAGCCTCAGCCCACGGCCCGTCTCATTCCCGGCTTCGGCGAGTTCTCGCTCGACTTCACGCTCGTCTGCCACGTGAAATCGTTCACCGACCAGTTCGTGGCCCAGCACGAGCTCCGGCGCCGGATCCTTCACCGATTCGCGGCCGAGGGGGTCCGGATCCCGGTTCAGGTGCGCGGCGTGGAGCTCCGGTCGGCGGGAGGCGAGCGGGGAACCTAGACGGGTCGAGCGCTTGCCCTGTCACTCGTCTCGTGTATAGTAGTTTCTCCGATGGACCTCAGGACCCGCGTGACGGTTCTCTCCGAATCGGCCGACCGGGACGGCCCTCAGGGCTCCCTGATGCGCCCTGGCGACCCCGTGGGCATCACGAGGGTGCGGTACCCCGGCCACGGGGCAACCCGGCTCATGCGGGTCATGCAGACAAACGCCTGCTCACTCTCCTGCGGCTATTGCCCGACCTTCTGTGGGGGCAAGGTGCGGCGGACCTACCTCAGTCCCGAGGAGGTGTCGCGCGTCTTCATGGATGCCCATCGCGCCGGGCAGGCCGACGGCCTCTTCCTGACCTCGGGCGTCCCGGGCCGGCCCTCGAAGATGACCGACCGCATGCTCGCTTCGGTCGAGCTGCTGCGCCGCCGCGAGGGCTTCGGCGGCTACGTCCACCTGAAGCTCCTGCCCGGCGCCGAGCCTGCCCAGGTCGAGGCGGCGGTGCGGCTCGCCAGCCGCGTCTCGGTCAACCTCGAAGCGCCCGGCCCCGCGTACGTGCGGGCGCTCGCGCGCGAGAAGGATTTCGCCGGCGACCTCCTGCCGAATCTCGAGCTGGCCGGCCGCATGATGCTCGAGCGGCAGCGCGCAAGGACGCCGTCGCCGTTCACGGCTGCCGGCACCACGACGCAGTTCGTGGTCGGCGCGGCGGGCGAGCGCGATCGCGAGATCCTCGGCGTCGTGACCGCGCTCGAGCGGCGGCGGCTTCTCCATCACGCGCACTTCAGCGCGTTCCAGCCCGTCGTCGGCACGCCGTTCGAGGGCCGCGACCCGACGCCGGCCGCACGCGAGCAACGGCTCTACCAGGCCGAGCACCTCGTCCGTCAGTACGGGTTCGGCTACGACGAGCTGGTCTTCACCGCGGACGGCAACCTCCCGCTCGACGACGATCCGAAGACCGCCTGGGCGCTCGCGCATCCCGAGCGCTTTCCCGTCGAGGTCTCCCGCGTGCCGTACGAGACCTTGGTCCGCGTGCCGGGAATCGGCCCGGGCACCGCGCGCGCGCTCGTCGAGGCGAGGCGCCGCGCGGTGATCCGCTGGTCGGGCGATCTTCGAGCGGCTGGCGTCGACGTGGCGCGGGCCGGGTGGTTCCTCACCCTGAGCGGGCGCCGGCTCGCGGCCTCGCCGGCACCGCGGCAGCTCCGCCTCTTCCCGCACGGCGAGCACCTGACTCGCGCTCCCTTTCGGACTCCGGTCCCGCCCTGCGCGTACCGCTGAGCGCCCGGACGTCCCAGGGCGATGCGCCCGAACGTTCGGGCACGTCGCCTTCGGCCCGACACGCCGGCCGCGGCCGCGGCGGGGGGCCAACGTCGCGCCGAATTGAGGATCTTCGCCGTGTCCGCGTGTGGCATCGTGTGTGCGTGTGTTCGATCGGGCCTACACGAGGAAGAGAGGAGCATCCATGCGCATCGACCGCTTGATCGCCACATCCGCGATCCTTCTCGCTCTCGGAGGCTGCGCGGGGTCGGGGCAGGACACCGCGCAGTCGTCGGCGCACGGGGCGCACGCCACCGGCGCCGAGGGCGGCCGCCCCGTTCTGTACGACACGCTCGGGACCTACTCGTATCGGATCACGACGAATTCCGCCGAGGCTCAGCGCTGGTTCGACCAGGGCCTGCGTCTCGTGTACGCGTTCAACCACCTGGAGGCGCAGCGGGCGTTCCGGGAGGCCGCGCGCCTCGACCCGGCGTGCGCGATGTGCTTCTGGGGGATCGCGATCACCGAGGGCTCCAACTACAACCACCCGACCGACGCCGACCGCGAGAAGAAGGCGATGGCCGCGGCGCAGGAAGCTTCACGTCTCTCGTCGGGCTCGCGCCCGTCCGAGCGGGCGATGATCCAAGCGCTCGCCAGGCGCCACTCCGCCGATCCGGGGGCCAAGCGCGAGGCGCTCGACCGCGCGTACGCCGACGCGATGCGCGAGGCTGCGCGGCAATTCCCCGACGACCTCGAGGCCGCGACGTTCTTCGCCGACTCGATGATGAACCTGCGGCCCTGGAATCTGTGGACCCCCGAGGGCGCCCCGCAGCCGGGTACCGAGGAGATCGTCGCGACGCTGGAGCGCGTGATCGCGAAGAATCCGAATCATCCCGGGGCGCTGCACCTCTACATCCACGCGGTCGAGGCGAGCCGCGAGCCCGGACGCGCCGAGGCCGCGGCCGATCGGCTGCGACCGCTGATGCCGGGCGCAGGGCACCTGGTGCACATGCCGGCGCACATCTACTGGCGGGTGGGGCGCTACGGGGATGCCGTGGCCACGAACGTCGCCGCGGCCGACGCGGATCGCGCGTACTTCAAGACGGCGACGCCGAGCCCGATCTATCGCGGGCTCTATTACCCGCACAACATCGACTTCATCTGGCAGTCCGCCGCCATGCAGGGGCGCAGTGCGGAGACCATCCGCGCCGCGCGCGAGTTCGCCTCGAACGCGCCCGCGGAGATGATCAAGCAGATGCCGGACATGGAGACGGCGCCGGTCGCGCCGATCGTGGCGCTCGTGCGCTTCGGCCGGTGGGACGACGTCCTCGCCTACCCGGCGCCCCCGCGCGAATGGCCCTACACCTCGGGCGTGTGGCGCTACGCGCGCGGGATGGCCTTCAACGCGAAGGGGCAGGCCGACGCCGCGGCGGGCGAGCTACGCGCGCTCGACGCGATCCTCCAGTCGGTGCCGCCGGAGCGCACCGTGGCCTTCTTCTTCCGCTCGAAGAACATGCTCCAGCTCGCGGCGAATCTGCTGGGGGGCGAGATCGCGGCGAAGGCGGGCGATTTCACGACCGCCGAGCGCCTGCTGCGCGCCGCCGTGGCCGAGCAGGACTCGCACTGGTTCACCGAGCCGCCGCCCTGGTACTTCCCGGTCCGCCAGTCGCTCGGCGCCGTGTTGCTCCAGGCCGGGCGGCCGGCCGACGCCGAGCAGGTCTATCGCGAGGACCTGCGCCGCAATCCGGGCAACGGATGGTCGCTCTACGGGCTGGCCCGGAGCCTCTCCGCGCAGGGCAAGACCGGCGAGGCCGCGCAGGCGGACGAGAGCTTCAAGAAGGCGTGGGCGCAGGCCGACGTGCAGCTGACGGCGTCCCGCTTCTAGCGACGCGAACGCCCGGAGCGCCGACGCCCCGGGCTACTTGCCTTTCGCGATGACCTCGGCCAGCTCCTGGGCCTTGCCCTTGTCGAGCGGGCGCAGCCGGTCGAGGACGCGGCGGGCGTCCTCGAGCCGGCCGAGCTTCACGTAGGCCTCGCCCAGATATTCGAGCGCCTCCGGGAAATTCGGCCGCAGCCGGAGCGCCTCGTCGTAGGCCTGCAGCGATTCGGTGTAGCGGCCCTGATTGCGCAGCGCGAACCCGAGCTCGTTCCAGGCCTCGGGGAACTTAGGCTGCATGGTGACCGCGCTGCGCTGAGCCTCCACGGCGGTCTTCCAGTCGCGGCTCAGGCGCGCCCGCACGCCGCGGTCGTACTCGCTCTCGGCGCTCGGCGTCGCCGTCGGCTGGCGCACCTGGTCGGCGGAGGGACTGCTCGGCTCGGCGAGCGCGCCCGAAGCCGAGAGCGCCGACGCGGCGAGCACGGCCCCCAGGACGACGCTTCGCAGCGAGATCCGGCTCGAGCGTGGTCTCAGCATGCCGCTAGCATACCGCGCCCGCCGCGAGTCCGATCACCGCGTCGCGCGGCCGCGCTCGGCCATCAGCGCGGCGACGGCCTGCAGGTCGGCTTCGGTGTCGACGCCGATCGTCGGCTCCGTCGTCTCGACGACCACGATGTCGATCCCGTTCTCGAGGAACCTGAGCTGCTCGAGCTTCTCCGTGAGCTCGAGCGGCGACTGCGCGAGGCGATGGAAGGCCTCGAGCGCCGGCTTGCGGTACGCGTAGAAGCCCTGATGCTTGAAGCGCACGACGCCGATCCCGTCCCGGTCGTAGGGGATCGGGTGCTTCGAGAAGTAGAGCGCGCGCCCGTCCACGCCGCAGACCACCTTGTTCACGTTCGGGTTCGCGGCCTCCTCGGGCGCCAGCCGGATCTTCAGCGTGCTGACCTGCGTGGCGGGTCGCTCGCGGAACGGGCTTACCAGGAGCCGGACGTGCTCGGGCGTCAGCAACGGCTCGTCGCCCTGCACGTTCACGTAGACGTCCGCGGCGCGGCTCTGCGCGACCTCCCAGATCCGATCGGTCCCCGACGGATGCTCGGGCGAGGTCAGCATCGTCGGGACGCCGTACTTCGCGCACGCGTCGACCACTTCCCGCGAGTCCGTCGCGACCAGCACGTCGCCGAGGTCCGGGGCGCGCCGCGCGGCTTCGTAGACGTGCACGATGAGGGGCTTGCCGGCGAGGTCGCGCAGGACCTTGCGCGGCAGGCGCGTGGACGACAGGCGCGCCGGGATGACGCCGAGGACGCGCAGCGGGCCCGAGGAGCCGCTCACGGGAAGGCGCGGAGCGTCCGGAGCTGGGCGGCGCGTGCCTCGCCGCCGGCGCCCGGCGCGAACGGCACGATCACCGGCTGCGTGAGCCCGGCCCGTGTGAACTCCGCGATGCGCTCGCGGCAGAACGCCTCGGGTCCCACGACGCCGAGCCCGTCGAGGAAGCGCGGCGAGACCTGCTTCACCGCGCCCGAGCGGTCGCCGGCGCGCCAGGCGGCGTTGACGAGGTCGACCTCCTCGCCGTAGCCCGCGTTCCGGAAGAAGCTCGCGTAGGCGTCGACGGTGGCGTAGCCGGTGATGTCCCGCGCGAGGCTCTCGCGCGCCGCGGCCCGGTCGTCGGTGACGCACGTGCGGATGAACGAGGCGATCTCGAAGTCGGCGAGCGTGCGGCCGGCCTTCTTCGCGCCGATCTCGAGGTGCTCGATCGAGACCGGCACGGTCTCGGGCGGGATCCAATTCAGGACCACGCCGTCGGCGATCTCGCCGGCGAGCTCGAGCATCTCCGGTCCCAGGGCCGCGAGCACGACCCGCACCGGTCTCGCCGGCGGCGGGGCCGTCAGCCGGAAGTTCTTGACGCGATAGAACTTGCCCTCGAAATTCACGCGCTCGCCGGACGCGACCGTCCGGATGATCTGCACGGCCTCGCGGATCTGCTGGAGCGAGGGCGCGAACGGGAGCCCGTGCCAGTCGCCGACGATGACCTGGCTCGAGAGCCCGATGCCGAGCACGACCCGGCCGGGCGCCAGGTGGTTGAGCGTCGCCGCGGTCTGTCCCAGGACGACGGGAGTTCGCGTCTGCACGGGCAAGACCGCGGAGCCGACGTGGAGCCGCTCGGTCGCGCCCGCGATCGTCGCCATGACCGTGATCGCGTCGTATCCCGATGCCTCGCCGGTCCACGCCGCGTGATAGCCACGCGCTTCCGTCTCGCGCGCGACGGCGACGAGCTCGGCGGCGGGCAGGGTGGCGAACGGAGCGAGCACGATGCCGAGCCGCGCCATATCGCGCGAGTATACCGCCTCAGCCGTGGCCGTGATCGTGGTGGATGTCGGGCGTGTGCGGGTGCTCGTGCTCCATCGGGCCGGTCGGGTGCGCGTGGCTGTGAGGCTCGGGACCCTCCGAGCCCTCGTGCGCGTGCCGGTGGTGCTCGTCGTGGACGTGCACGTGAACGTGCATCCCGATCGGATGGAGGTGGCGATGCAGGTGGCGCTCGTACACCATGAGCCAGGTCGCCAAAGCCATCAGCACCGCGGCAGCCAGAAGGCCGGGAGTCGGCGATTCGCCGAGCAAGACGAGGCCCCCGGCGGCGCCGAAGAACGGCGCGGTCGCGAAGTAGGCGCCGGCGCGGGCGGCCCCCAGCTTCCGCATCGCGAGGATGAAGAGGACGAGGCTCGTGCCGTAGCTGACGGCGCCGAGGGCGAGGCCGAAGGCGATCGTCCCGGGTGGCGGCGGCGCCTGGCCGCTCGCCAGCGCCAGCACGAGGTTGACCGACCCGGCCACGAGCCCCTTGACCTCGACGATCAGGAGCGGGTCGGCCTCGGCGATGAGGCGAGTCAGGTTGTTGTCGAGAGCCCAGAGCACGCACGCGCCCGCGACGGCCGCCGCGCCCGCCGCGATCGCCGGATCGCCCGGCGTCCAGCCCAGCACGACGCCTCCGGCGGCCATCAGGGTCGCCGCCGCGGCGATCCGCGCGCCCAGATGCTCCTTGAAGACGATCCCCGCGAGCAGGACGGTGAAGACGACCTCGAGATTGAGCAGGAGCGCCGTGGTCATCGCCGAGCTTCGCGCGAGGCCCCAGAGCAGCAAGGGCGGCGCGAGCAGGCCGCCGGCGAGGACGACGCCGGCGAGGATCCAGCGATCGCGCGAGGTCAAGGGGCGGCCGGTCGCCGGCCGGCGGGGCCAGAACCGGCGCGCCAGGCCGAGAAAGAGGCCGGCGCCGAGATAGAGGAGGCCCGCCAGGAAGAGCGGCGGCACGACGTCGAGCAGCCGCTTCGCGAGCGGCGCGCTGAGCCCGAAGGCGAGCGCGGCGACCAGCGCGTTGAGGATCGCCATGGAGAAGGCGCCGCCATTGTACAGTGGCGCTTGGATGGCCACGCTCACCGAGCGCCCCGCCACGCCCGTCCGCGCCCCGCGCGGCACCGAGCTCTCCTGCAAGGGCTGGCCGCAGGAGGCGGCGCTCCGGATGCTGATGAACAACCTCGATCCGGACGTCGCCGAGCGCTGGGAGGACCTGGTCGTCTACGGCGGATCCGGCAAGGCGGCCCGCAGCTGGCAGGCGTATCACACGATCGTGCGCACGCTCCGGCGCCTGGAGGCCGACCAGACCCTGCTGGTCCAGTCGGGAAAGCCCGTCGGCGTGTTCCGGACTCATCCGGACGCGCCGCGCGTGCTCATCGCCAACTCGCTCCTCGTACCCGAA
>JACXTT010010533.1_pt1 | contig 12444 bp, 15 predicted proteins | sample 9270951 | NCBI WGS metagenome assembly JACXTT01 (sample SAMN15532306, study PRJNA645909) | rock metagenome | isolation source: weathered quartz diorite | place: Puerto Rico | collected 2017-06-21 | reverse complement strand
GGCCCGCAACTCCTCGGCCGGCGCTGTCGTCGGCTTCCGCGCCTTCTTGCCCATGTCGGCCTCCTTGGTCACCACCATGATTAGTCACACCGGTGTCCAAAGAAACCGGGTCCGATTTAATCCCAGTCTGTCCGATGGAGATGGCCCAATGGCCCGACTTCCTATGGTGGCAGCAGCGATCCTTGCTCAGTTGGTCGGACGTGCGTACCCGCAACTAGTCGGCGGCGACGGAGCAGGCCGATTCCCGTTCGAGCTCGTCGGACTGCTCCTCGTGGCGTTCCTCTGCTGCGTGGCGTGCAGCGTCGTGACGTTGACGCTCTTTTCGCGAACATGGACACCGAAGCGATCCACCAACCATCGTGGTCTGAGCGAGCTTGCCGCTGAGGCTCTATCGCCGAGCAGCGGAGTAGACGTTCGGCGCGAGGGTCGCGCCGTGCTCAAACCACCCGAGAGTGACCTGTCCGGTCTTGTCCTCGGCCTAGGCTTGCTGCCCCAGGAGTACGCCTCTCGAAAGGGAGTGAGGCAGGTGGGAATTGACGTCCTCTGGTGGTCGGGCGTGCTGCTGACGCTGTTCGTGGTAGGCGCGTTCGCGTGGATCTTCAGCAAATAGGCTGCAGCCGGATTGCCCTCTTGACACGCGCCGAACCGCCTCCGTAGATTCCACACGCCATGACCGCGACCCAGCCTGCTAGCCTCGGCGCGACGGTCCGGTACCCTCTCGTCTGGCCCGGATACCTGTTGGGAATCCTCTTCTTCATTCTCGTTACCGGCGAGACCATGATCGATCCCTACGTTGGAAATCGCCAGACACTGCTGCCTTACCTGACGTGGGTCGGCGCAATCATCTACTGGCTGTTCTGCATCCACCGGTTCCATCGCATCATGGCGGCGTCGACCGGAGGCCTCTATCCGATCTCCCCCAGGCGCGCGGTGGGATTTCATTTCATTCCCTTCTACAACCTCTACTGGCTCTTTCGCTGGACCAACGCCGTCGCGGCCTTCGTCAATGCTCGCGTTGCGCCCGGAACGATGTGGCGCGGCTGGCCCGGAGCCATCCTTCTGGGTGCCTTCGTCCTGGCGCGGTTCGACGCGGGGATCGCGCTCATCCTCATCTTCGCGGTCACCCACTACTTCGATCGAAGCTCTCGCAGGCGACCCGGGCTCAGGGGCCCACATGACAGGTGCGCCAATCCGCCGCTCCCGGCTCGAATGGGACGGGGCGGTGTCCGCGGGGCTCGGAGCGGGATTCGGCTTCGTGCTGTTCCAGGCGTCCTTGGCCTTCTGGAACGCCCATTGGCCCGAGCGCCTCGACAATCTGCTGGCCATCGTCCTGGTCGCGCTCGCCGTCATCAGGTTCCTGGAACCATTGGCGGAACGTCTGCGCTCGGTACTAGGCGTCGCGGAGGAGCATCCTCCGGTGCCCGCAGAGAGTCGGCGCCTTCTCCGTACCGTCGCGTTCGTCACCTTGAGCCTCGCGAGCGTCTCGCACGCCCTCCTGCACGACATGATCAAGGAGAATCCCTGGGGCGCCTTCGGCATCGTCGTGGTCGCCCTCCTCATCCCGGGCGGGATAACGTATGCGTGGATGGTCGGGGCTCAGCAGGATCCCCCGCGGGCCGCAAAGCTCGGCGCCCTGACCGGCGCGCTGCTGGGTGGTCTTCACCTCTTCTTTTTCTTTCTTGTTCTCGTCGTCATCGGGGGACTCGGAGCCGAGGTGCCGCGACCGGAGATGCTCGATACCTTGGAGCGGTCCGTGCTCGTCAACGGACTGGCGTGGGGCGCCCTGGGCCTCGCCGGCGGACTCGTCATTGATCGGCGCGCTGGCGTCCGACCTGCCTGGAGCGTTGCGGCCGCCCTCATATTGATCGCGTTGCTCCTGGACATTCCGGCGCTGTGGTTTCCAACGTACGTGATGTACGGGATCCCAGACTTCGCGAAGATCGCGGGATGGGGCCTCGGCCTCATTGCGTATCCCCGATCGAACCTCCTGTTTGCGGGCCGCTCTCCCGCTCCACGCTGACCAGACTATCCAAGCCGATTGGACCCGCGTGGTACGCTTTCACTGTCGAGCTGGAGCCTCACGCTCTGAACTTGGGTCCGAGAGGTTCGGATGCGCCACTTCCGGGACACCCTAACTCTCCCCAGCCGCCTGGCCTACCTTTGCTGGCGCGTCCTGCGCCTCAAGCGCCCGCTCGAGGTTCGCATGAAGCGTGGCGAGCGGATCCTGATGCGCCAGGTGCCGGCCGAAGACTACGGGGCCGCGCGTGAGGTCTTCGTCGACCAGAACTACGACGACCCCCGGAAGACCGGCGGCCCCATCCGGCGCGTTGTGGACTTGGGGGCGAATATCGGCTGCTCGTGCCTCTACTGGGTCCGGGAGTATCCCGGCTGCACCATCGAGGCATTTGAGCCGCATCCGGTACATCTCTCGCTGCTCCGGGAGAATCTCAGGCGTAACCTCCTGTCCGATCGCGTCCACGTGCACCCGGTCGCGGTCGGCGCGCACCGGGCGAGCGCGTTCCTCACCGACCAAGGACTGAGCTCTCACGTGGCGGACAATCCGCAGCCCGAGGCCAGTCATCCCGTCCAGATGGTGGACTTTTACGCCGTGATCGGCGCCGACTCCATCGATCTCCTGAAGATCGACATCGAAGGGAGCGAGTACCAGCTCATGAGCGATCCGCGCTTCCTCAGCCTGGATGCGCAGACCGTCGTGCTCGAATGGCACGCCACGGCGGAGTATCCCGGCGAAACGGGGGGAACGTGGTGCAGGGCGCGACTGGAGGATGCGGGCTACCAGGTCGGCGAGCAGGTGCAGGGGCTGCTGTGGGGTTGGCGCGTGCGCGCCGTGCTCGAACGCTGGATCGTTGCGCCGCCGCCACGTCGGCAGCCCAGCATGGGCTCGAGTAGCTGCTGATGTGGCCCAGCCTGCCGCTGGCGGAATGGCAGGAGACTCACGACACGCTTCATATGTGGATGCAGATCGTCGGGAAGACTCGGCTGACCCTTGCCCCCAAGCAAAACCATTGGTGGCACGTCCCTCTGTATGTGAGCGCGCGAGGCTTGACCACTACCCCGATGCCATACGGCTCCCGCAGCTTCGAGGTGGAGTTCGACTTCATCGGCCATCGGCTCACCGTCGCGACCAACGAGGGGGCGGTGCGCGAGATCGCGCTCCGTCCCCAGGCCGTCGCGGACTTCTACCGCGAGTACACGGATGTCCTCGCGGGCCTCGGCATCGTCGTGAAGTGCTGGCCCGTGCCCGTAGAGGTTGATCACCCGATCCCGTTCCTCGAGGATCGCGTCCACGCCTCGTATGATGCCGGGCAGGCCAACCGGTTCTTTCGAATGCTGGCCCACGCCGACCGGATCATGAAGCGCTTTCAAGGGCGATTCCTCGGTAAGACCAGCCCCGTGCACTTCTTCTGGGGTGCCTTCGATCACGCGCTCACGCGATTCAACGGGCGGCGGGCGCCGGAGGCCACGGAGGCCCCGCCGATGATGCGCGAAGCGATGTCACACGAGGAGATCAGCGTGGGGTTCTGGCCGGGAAGCGGAACGGTGCCCGAGCCCGCCTTCTACGCCTACACCCGCCCCGAGCCAGCAGGCCTAGCGTCGGCCGCGATCCGGCCCGCCGGCGCCTACTACCACCGGGAGCTGGCCGACTTCATCCTCCCGTACGAGGTGGCGCGCTCGGCCCCGTCGCCGGATGAACTGGTTCTCGAGTTCTTTCAGAGCGCATACGACGCCGGCGCCACTCTCGGCGGTTGGGATCGGGCAGCCCTCGACCGACCGCCAGACGAGTGGCCGTGAGACCCGGCCGCAGGCCCTGGATCGCTTGTGCCATTCGATCACGAGCACGGGCCGCGCCCACGTCTGCCAGGGTGCGGCGCGCCTTGCACGTGCCTCGAGGGTATGCCAGCATCTGTGCCTCTCCATTGGGCAACGAGAGGAGCCCGCCATGCTCGCCGATGCCGCGGTCGTCGACGCCGCCCTGGACCAGCTCGTTCTCTCGAAGACGTGCGTGCAGGGGAACGAGAAGCTTCTGGCTGAAACACGCCATCGGGTCGCCGCGAGCCGGCGCGGATTGAACCGTGCGTTCGCGGTCGCCGGCGCCGCGAGCGACGACGATCGGCTTCGGGCCATCGTACGCGCGCGCCTCGCGAGTGGCGCGTTGTTCCCCGTGAACGGCCACTCGTGGGCCGGCCACGGCAGCGGGAAGCCGTGTGCGGTCTGCGACGCGTCCATCGGCAGCGCCGAGATCGAGTACGCGGTGAAAGGACCCAGGGGCGAGGCCCTCGTCCACCTCGACTGCTTCATGGCGTGGCACCGGGAATCGGAGCGCTCACGCCGGGAACCGCCCCGGGCCAGCGGCGCCCTGCTGGCGAGGCTGCAGGAATCGCACGGCGATCACATCGTCCTGAACGATCAGAGCCAAATCTTCCTCACGCCGAAGGTGGGGTGCGCGTACCCTGCGGGAACGCGGCTCCAGATCGTCTACACGGAGTCGGACGGCAAGAAGATCGCGCTCAGTATCGAACGCTACCAGCTGAGCTGACCTTCGGCCCCCCGGGGTCGAGCCGTGCTCCCGGCCGGACCCCACACCAGCCGCGTCTTGACACAATGCCGGCCCTCGCGTGTAGTAGGTAGGCCCGGATGTGTTGGATGCCGTGCCGAGGAGGCCGCTGACATGCTCAAGTTTGGTTCGCCCCGGAAGGACGAACCCCCGCCGAAGGCCGAGCCCCAAGCGAAGGCCGAGCCGACGCTCGAGTCGCCGTTCGCGCGTGCGCCGGTCCCCGTTCACGACGTCCCACGAGTGGAGGGCCCTCAAATGCCTACGAGCAGCGTGAACAACGCCGAATCCATTCTGGCCGCCGGCCTCACGATCGAGGGGAAGATCGAGGGCAGTGGCAACTTTCGCGTGGTCGGCCGGTTCAAGGGCACCGTCAAGGTGAATGGTGAGCTGACCATCGAGCCGGGCGCCTACATCGAGGGCGAGATCACCGCCGAATCGGTCCTGGTGGCCGGTGATGTCCGTGGTCAGATTGCCGCGGCCTCTCGGGTCGAGTTCAAGGACTCCGGCACGCTGATCGGCGACGTGAAGGCCAGCAGCGTGGTGGTCTCGGCCGGATCCAAGATGCGCGGCAAGATGGAGTTCGGCTGGAAGGAGGGAGAAGGCGAGGCGGGGCCACCGGAGAACGGCTCTCAGTACTCGTCGCACTGAGTTTGCTCCGACAATGGGCGGCGAGGCGTGGAAGTGTCCGCACTGCGGGGAGCGCATCCTGCGCAGTGCGCTCACCTGTCCGGCCTGCCGGCGCCACCTGCGCTTCGACGCGGTCGGCCGGCAGGTCGCTCGGCCCATGCTGTGCCCGCTCAACGTGGAGGGCACCATCCGGCACTCCGGTAGCGCCGGAGCCTCCGAATACTCGGTGATCATCGAGGTGAGGGAGGACCGGGGTGAGCTGATCTCCCGCCGCATCGTGAACGTCGGCGCGCTGCAGCCCGGTCAAGCGCGGCGCATCAGCCTTCGCGTCGAGATGCAGGCGCCCGAGCCCTCCGCCTCACCCACCGCGCCCGCGAACGCCCGGCAGCCCTGATCGCGGGCCGCGCAGCACGCAAGGAGTGGCGCCATGGACGCGTTGAAGCAGCTTGCCAAGGTCGTCTTCGTGCTCGGACTGCTCGGCTCACTGTTCCTCGTCGTGTACTTCGCGGCTCTCATGGGTAACCTCAAAGCCCCGTCGAACGGCTTCTGGCCGTAGGCGGGCTTCTGGCCGTAGCGAAGGAGGACGTGATCATGAAGGATCTTTCGAATCTTGCGCCGGTCCCTCCCGGGCTGCTCACGCGGGCATTCTTCAAGATCGGAGAGCGGATCTTCGGCCAGGTCCCGACGCCCGAGCGGGTGATGGCCCAGCGGCTACCCCTCATGGTCGGGCTGGGCGGGCTCTACGGCTCCATCGAGTGGTTCGGAACGATCGAGGCCTCCCTTCGAGCCCTCCTCAACGTGCAGGTGGCGGCGCTCCACCGTGCCGAGTATTGAATGGACATCCGCCACGCCGTTGGCGTGAAGGCGGGGATCCCGGTGGCAAAACTCGCCGACGTCCTGCGCTTCGAAGACAGTCCCCACTTCAGTGAGCGGGAGAAGGCCGCGCTCGGGTTCAGCGAGCAGATCGTCCGGGACGACCTCGAAATGTCCGACGCATGCCTGGGAAGGGTGCGGGAGCAGTTCACCGAAGCCGAGATCGTCGAGCTGACGTTCATCGTCGGCTACCAGACCTTCGCCAGCAAGTTCGCGAAGGCGTGGCGGCTGGCGCCGCAGGGGTTCTCGAGCGCGACGGCCTGATCGCGGAGCACGCCCATGCAGGTGTTGTTGCTGTCCATGCCGGACTCGTTCGAGCACATGCCCACGATGGCGATCCGCATGCCGAACGGCGCCCTCACCTCGCTCGCGGGAAACCTGGACGGGCATCATCGAGTCGCGGTCGCCGACCTGGTTCTGGTCCAGTCCCGGGTCCGGGAGACGGTCGAGCGCCTCGTCCACCAGCTCGAGCCGGACCTGGTCGGGTTGTCGGTGATGACCTTCCAGCGCCGGACGGCCCTGAGGATCATCTCGCTCCTCCGCGCGCTCCGCCCGGCGATCCTGATCGCGGTCGGGGGGTACGATCCGAGCCTGGCATCCGAGGCGTACACCGGCGTCGCGGAGGCGCCGGATTTTCTCGTCAGGGGCGAGGGCGAGCTGACCTTCCGCGACCTGCTTCGGGCGATCGAGGCCGGCACCGGTTACGCGGACATCCCCGGCCTGTCCTATCGCACCGAGGGGGGCTTTCTCCACAATCCCGACCGCCCCATCAGCGGTCTGGACGGAGATGAGATCAAGCCGCCCGACCGACGGGCCCGGGTGCTCGCCGGCTACACGATGGTGGGACGGCAGGTCGATGTCGTGGAGACGTCCCGTGGGTGCACGTTCGACTGCGGGTTCTGCTCGATCGTCGAGATGCGGGGTCGCAACTTCCATACCTACACGTTCGACCGCGTCCTGGCCGACATCCGGGACGCGCGGGCCCACGGGGCCCAGACGATCTTCCTCGTCGACGACAACATCACGCTGAATGTCAGACGCTTCGAGGCCCTGTGCCGCGCCATCGTCGCCGCGCGCCTCGACGGGCTCGAGTACATGGTGCAGGCGATGACCTCGGCCATGGCAACGCACGGGGCCACCCTCGCGCCCCTGATGCGCCGGGCCGGCTTCCGCTACGTCTTCCTGGGGATCGAGAACATCATCGAGCAGGATCTGGCATTCCTGCGGGCGCGGGCCAAGACCGCGGGGCGCTCGTCCGAGCGTACGGCCGTCAACGCCACCATCGAGGCCATCACCCATCTGCACCGGAACCGGATGTACGTGGTCGGGGGCATGATCGTCGGCAACCCGGAGGACACTCGGGAGTCGATCGAGGCGAATCTGGCGTTCGCGCGCCGGTACGTGGACTACCCGTACATTCAGCACCCGACTCCGTACCCGCGCACGCCGATGAGCAAGGACTTTCGCGAGCGCGGATTGATCGTCAACGAGGCGATGCACGAATACGATGGGACGACCGCGGTCGTGCGTAGCGAGCACCTGACCGCCGAGGAGATCGAGTTCATGCGGTGGCGGGCGGAGCGGTGGATGAAGCTCCGGCACTTGCCGACCGCGCTGCGCCACAGCCCGCGCTTCGCGCTCCGGCACGGTATCCGGATGCTGGCGCACACCTTCCGAGGCAGCTCGTTCCGGTCGTTGGTGGGGCTCGAGGCGGAGCGGAAGGCCTTCGAGCGCTATCGACGGATGCGAAAGGCGGAACGCGAGTACGTCTGACTCTCGACGTTGCCGGTCCCGTGCCGCCTCATCGATCGCTGTGCATGGGGACGGCCTCTGGCTTCCTTCCCACGTGAACCCCATCGTACAAGTCGGCCAGCCGCCCCGCGCATTCCCGCGCGTCGAAGCTCCGGCGGATTCGCTGACTCTGCGCCAGGCCGTCGCTCACCACCGCGTCCGGATTCTCGGCATAGTGCTGCAGACGCTGCGCGATGGCGGACGCATCGCGCTCCGGCACCAGCAGGTCGCGGCATTCGCCGAAGACATACGGAACATCTGAATGCTTGGTGGCGATGCAGGGCATTGCGGTCGCCATCATCTGCTGGAGCACGAACGGCGTGCCCTCGGCGTCTCCGTCCGAGGCGGTCACGCTCGGGGCCAGGAACACATGGGAGGCGAGCGCCACCTCGACCAGGCGCCGATAGCTCACGAAGGACGTGTGCGACGCGATATCGTCGAGCCGGTGCCGACGGATCTCACGGAAAACGGCCTGTTTGGTCTCCTGGTCGCCAGGCTTCCCGGCCTCGTCGCCGACGAAATGCAGCTTGACCGGAACGCCCGCCTCTCGGAGCAGGGCCACCGCACGTACCGCATGGACGAATCCCTTTTTCTCGCGGAACGTACCGGCGCATAGGACCCGCAGCGGCTCGCCCGCCCGCACGACTCGCGGGCGACTCGGAAGGCCCGCCACGTCCACCCCGAGCCGGTGCACCGCGATCTTCTCGGGAGAGCAACCCAGCTGCACGAGGCGGCCGGCCATGACCGGGCCAAGCGCCAGCACCCAGGTCGCGCGGTCGAAGATCCTCCGATAGCGCTCGATCCACTCGGGACGCTCCCCGAGCTGCCAGACGTCCGCCCCGTAGAAGCTCACCAGCCACGGCACGTCCAGGCGCTGTTGCAGCGGTAGGTCGTCGGCCGCGACATAACCGAAATGGGAATGCAGCACGCGCGGGCCGAGCCGCTTGAGTCTCCACCAGTCACCCGGCGTGAAGCGATCGCCGACTATCTTGCGCCACACCCGTCGCTTGAAGCTCCAGCGGTCGAAGTCGCTCGCCTGGAGGAGCGGGTACTCGTCGCGATTCTCCAGGCCGTCCGCGAACACCGCGATCCGGTACCGGGGAATCAGCCGGAGATGGTCGTAGAGCCAGTTCGTCGTGCGGCCGACGAACTGATCGGTTCGGTGCAGGGAGGCGAGCGCCCGGGCCGGCCCTCGATCGGATGACTCGCTCCTTACGTGCCGTACCATCGGGGCTTCGCTCGTGTCGATCACGCTCGTTCCTTTTCGGAGATCCTGATCACCGTGATTGCCTGGGCCGCGAGCCAGTCGCGTACCCGTGTCCAGCCGTGTCCGTCTCTCATGGCCCATGCCTCCTCGGCTTCGGCGGACACGACGATGTACGAGAGCTTGTCGTCGCAGACTCGCCTCACGACCCGCACCAGGTCGGTGTCGGGACTCAGCGCCGCGACGAGCTCCTCGACCGTCGGGCAACCAGGTGACGTGTCCATCAAGCGCGGGCGAAGAGTTCGTGACATATACCCCTTCATCTCTTGTGAAGTGACCTCGAGCAACCGTCCGGCCAGTCGCAAAGAGCTTGCCAGTGGCCGGGGCGACGATCTCGATGCGGCGGGGACGTGTTTTTCCCGTATGTTGGCCTGCACGATCGGCCGAAGATGATCGGAAGGATCCGCTACGACGCCCAAAGCGCGAAGGATTGACCGAGTAGGAACTTCCGGTCGAGGTTGTTCCGTCGTCGGCGCTAGAGCGCTCCGAGTCAACCAGGATGCTAGTATTCCGAAATCGATGAATCAGCCCGGGGCCGGCATTCCCGTTCGAACACGACTGACTCGGCGAAAGTTCCTGGCCGGGGCCCTGGGGCCGTTCGCGCTCGTGAGCTTCGAGGGACCTTCGGTCTCGGCCCAGACAACCAAGCGGGAGTTCACCACTTCATTCGTCGGAATCGAGAACCCGCTCTCCGAAGGCGGCGCGTGGTCGCATCGTGGCTGGAGCTGGACCAAGGTGCAGAAGAAGGGCGGTCTGGCCTTTGGCACGCAAACCGGCTCCGGCGGTTACGATGACTCGTACGCCTATCTTTCGGGATTCGCGCCCGACCACGGAGGTGAGGCGATCGTCCATGTCTCGCCCACGCTGGTCGGGTCTCCTCACGAAGTCGAGATCCTCCTGCGCTGGGCAGACTCGCCGATGAGCGCCAGAGGCTACGAGTGCACCTTCAGCGTCGGCGGCGACATCCAGATCGTGCGCTGGAACGGCCCGTTTGGCGACTTCACGCCGATCGGCGGAGACAGCCTCGGCCGGTCCCTCGTGATGGGCGACGCGCTCAAAGCGACGATCGTCGGTGCCACGGTCACGTGCTTCGTCAATGGCCGCGCGCTGGCTCGGGCCACCGATCAGACGTGGAAGGATGGACAACCCGGCATCGGCTTCTTCCGGCGAGAGGCGGGTACCAACGGCGACCTTGCCTTCTCGCGCTACTCCGCCGTGTCACTCTAGGCGAGCGACTTCTATCGTCGGTCCCTCGGCGTGGTGCGGCCTTGAAACCATCCCACGATCCGGTTCCGGTAGTAGTAGAGCGGCAGGCCGATCGCGGCGACCAGGGCCGTCAGCAGCACGACGTACACGTAGTTGCCGGCGGCCGTCTGCGCGCCCTGCGCGGATAGAATCCAGGTCCCGGGCATCCGCCCCAGGGTCGAGGCCACCGCGAAGACCCACAACGGTATGGGACTCATCCCGAACAGGTAGCAGACCATGTCCTTCGGGAGGCCGGGGATGAGGTAGATGATGAAGCAGAGAATGGCGCCCTCGGCCTCGACGATGAACCCGAGCTTCTCCCACGTCGCGGGACTCACCAGCGTGCGCACGTAGTGAGAGCCGACCCAACGCCCGACGCCGAATGCGGTGATCGAGCCGACCGCCAACCCGATGGTGGAGTAGAGTAGGCCCAGCCACTCGCCGAAGAGATACCCGCCGAGGATGCCGGTGAGATCGCCCGGGATCGGGGCGATGATGACTTGGAGCGCCTGCAGCGCCATGAAGACGACCGGCGCCAGGATGCCCCATCGGCGCAGCACCCTCTTGAGGTAGAACTGGTCGTTGTAGAGGCGAACCAGGACCTCGTGGAGGGACGGGTCCGTCCAGATCCGCCAAGAGAGATAGCCCGCGATGGCCACGACGCCGGCCGCCCCGATGATGACCCACCAGCGCCTAGCCGTCGGTCCGCCCTCCGATGGTGCGACGGCCCAGCGCTCTGATCAGCCGGTTGCGAATCGGCAGGCGGAAGCCTCCCGCGTCGAGGAGCCGGCGATAGAGCGCCTCCGTGCGCAGGAGCTTGGCCTCGTGCGAGAAGGCCGTCACCACGCGCTCGCGCCCGGCTTGGGCCATGGCCCGGGCGAGGTGGGGCTGGTCGATCAGGTGTCGCAGTGCCTTGGCCAGGGCCTGCGGGCTCCGCGGAGGAACCAGCAGGCCCGTCCTCTCGTCCTCGATGAGCTCGGGATTGCCTTCCAGATCCGTCCCGATGACGGCCGTCTCGACCGCCAGCGCCTCGCGCAGGGTGCCGGTGATGCCGAGTCCCGCGTACGAGCTGTCCACGCAGACATCACTGGCCGCGAGGATCTCGGGGATGTCCTCGCGATAGAGAAAGACCGAGACCCGATCGGCGAGCCCGCGCGTGGCAGCCTTCTCGAGCAGTATCTCTCTCTTCTGGGCATTGGCACCGACGAAGAGCACATGGACCTCTGGCGCCCGGGGCGCGACCAGCGCCACCGCATCCAGGAGATCGTCGTTGCCCTTCCAGCTCCGGATGCCGATCTGGGTGATCAAGAACTTGCTCGGGGCAAGACCCAGCTCCGACCGGATCCGTTGGCGGTCGACGCCCGGATGGAAGCGGCCGGTATCGGTCCCGGAGTAGATGACGTGGATCTTGTCGGCCGGCACGTGCTGCGCGATGAGACTCCGCTTGATCGACTCGGAGACCGCCACGATGGCGGTGACGCGGCGGGTGGTGTAGCCGAGGCGGTTGAAGGGATCGAGCGGGAAGCTCACCCCCCGATTCAGGATGAGCACGGGGATCCTGACGAACAGTCCGGCCATGAGGGCAAGGGTACGCGCCTTGCCTTTTTGGCAGTGGACGACCTGGATGTCATGTCGCCGGATGATGCGCACCAGCTCGGGCACCGAGGGAAGGTCCACCTCGGAGCGCATGGGTACCGCGTAGTACGGCAGGCCCGCCGCGATACAGCGGTCGCACCAGCCCTCGGCCGGCCGGGTGGCCACGACCACGTGGGGACCACGCCCGGCGAGTCCCTTGGCCAGCTCCAACAGCTGGATCGCGGCGCCGGTGAAGTAGTCCGCCTTCGGGTAGATCTGCAGGATGTTCACGGCGCGTCGCCGCGGCTCGGTCTCGCTCGGAGGCGAGCGCTCACCGAGCCCGGAAGAACTCCTGCACCGCCGCGATCACCTGGTCCACCTCCGCCGCGCTGTGCCCCGCCGACATCGGCAGCGTCAGGATCTCCCTCACGAGCCGCTCCGTCCGCGGCAGCACCGGCGGGCTGAACCCCTCCACCGCCGGCTGCTGGTGGCT
>JACXTT010010532.1_pt1 | contig 12444 bp, 10 predicted proteins | sample 9270951 | NCBI WGS metagenome assembly JACXTT01 (sample SAMN15532306, study PRJNA645909) | rock metagenome | isolation source: weathered quartz diorite | place: Puerto Rico | collected 2017-06-21 | reverse complement strand
ATCGCCTTTAATGGCCAGATCGAGATCGAACCGACGCGAGGCGTGCCGTTCAGCCGTCCGGGCGACAGCGGTTCGCTGGTCTTCACCGTTCACCGCCGACAGCCGCTTGGGCTGATCTTCGGCTGTTCGCTGCGAGGCGGCAAGAAAGGCCTCGGCCTGACGTTCGCCAATCCGATCGGCCCCGTCCTAGTTGCGCTCGGCGTTACTCTCATCACATGACCGGCGTCACGCTGGAGCGCGCTCGCGCGGCAAAGCGGAAACTCTCGAAAGTGCTCGCCCCTCTTGCCGAGTTACGCGGCCTCGGCATCGCCATTCTGGCCAAAGGCTACGGCGTGAAGGTCAATCTCGCACGCAGACCGGCGTATGAGATTCCGGAGGCAATCGACGACGTTCCCATCATCATCGAGGTGATCGGCGAAATTCGCCCGTGAGTGTGCGGCGGCGACATGCCGCCGCACCTTCCGAAGCCAGTTAGGGACAACAGCCGGTATTCGAGCACGCCTCCGTGAGTGAAATAGAGACGCCTTCGGTGAAGAGGAAGTGCTCCGACGGCGACTCGCGGAGACCTGTCGAGACGCCGCGCGGTACGGTCAGCTTGACCCGCCGCGAACTGAGTTTCTCGTAGATCCTGAAATGGTCCTCGTGATCGTTGCCGCGGCGATAGTCGCCCGCCGTGTTCGTGATGGCGATCTCTGAACCAGCTCGAACGAGGATGTGACGCGGCAACCCCTCACGCAGATTGACGATGATTCGAATGTCGCCGACATGCGGCACCTCGAGCTGCGACATCACCGCCGTTCCGCCCGGAACAAGGTACGCGGTGAGTATTCCCTGGCGAATCGGCACGGTGGCAATCGTCTGTGCCGAGACGGGATCGATATGGAAGTTCCGATTGATCCGGCCGAGCCGCGGCAGATGATCCTCCTGCGCGCTCGTATCCAACACCCCGTGTGTTTCCAGTCCATCGATCGAAATCGCGCATGGCGGGAGCCGGAACATACCAGTCTCCCGCGACTGAGCATCCCATCCCGAAGCATCGAGGATCGCGTCAGGATCGACGGCTATCGATGCGTAGTGCGGATCGATGCCGGCGCCGGGCTTCTGTCCATCCGGCAGCATTGCCAGTAGTCCCACCTGTTCGCGATAAAAGCACACCAATCCCAGGAACTGGACTTTGTAGCTCATTCGTTCCTCCTGTTTGTGGTCAGCTACCGAAGACTTCAACCGCTGCCCACATGTTGGGCACACGATGACTGCGGATTTCGTCGAGTTGCGCATGGCGCAGCGCCTCGGGGGGCGACAAACCTTCGGCGACGTAGCGGTGGATTCGGGGAAAGAACTCCGAAGCGAGACCTTCGTCGATCGGCCACAGCGTGGCAACAACGCTCGGGACTCCGGCGGCGAGGAACGCCCGGGCTAGGCTAATGTTCCCTTCACCAAGGCGTTCCTCGCCGTTACCCGTGCTGCAAGCCGCGAGAACTACCATTCGCGTGTGCCTTAACTGCATGGCAGCGATTTCATGCACGTCGAGTCGGCCAACCGAACCGTCCAGCCGCGCAGTGACCAGCGCCGCATGAAACCGCGGATCAGAAACCGCGTGTCCTACGAAGTGAATCACGTCGGCCCGTCGCGCACGCGTAGCAAAGACCGCCTCGTCTGCCTCGTTGGCTCGCAGCCGATCGGCGGAGCGGTACACCGCCTCGACCGCAGCGCCTTCGCGGGATGATGCGTGAAGATAACCCACGTCACCTTCGTCGGCTGCCAGCCCCGAGACGAGCAACAGATGGGGATTCCTGAAAGCCGGCCGCGGCCTGGCAGCCAGCTTCGCCAGAACGGCACTGCTCGGCGCCACGACGAGTGCGTGTTGCTGGACAAGATACAGCCCCTGCTCGTCCACCAGGGCCGCGAACGGTACGCTGCGCAACACCGGGTCGGGAACGAACACCAGTAGACGATTCGGCGGCAGCGCCGATGCGACCGGCGCGATGAGTCTTGAGTAGAGTGTCGACCCGCTACTCCGGAACTCGGCCTCGTTCGAACTTGCGACCGCTGCGTTCATGCGCGCAACCTCGCCCTCCAGTACGGATCGCGCGACCTCTTTCTGTACCGCGGTGACCCGACCGCCATCGGCGACGAAGATGACCAAGCCAGCGGCGTGGGTTGCGTACTCCACGACCACCGCATCAGTTGCCGCCGCTTCGGGAATGACATCGCGAGTGCTCACCGTCTCGAGTAACTCGCGTGCGCGGGCTCGTTCGGCGTAGGCGAATGCCCTCGCGGTATCGTTGCGCTCCAGCGCGAGCAGCATCGCCTCATCGAACAGACCCTCAACCGCGCCAAACACACCCCACCGCTCCTCGCCGGGATCAATCGAGCTGCGCTGTTCTTCAAGCTCGCAGATTCCCGCTTCGAAATCGGCAGCCGCACCTTCGCGATCGCCTGCGCGGATCAACGCCCGGCCGCGTTGCAGCAGGAGATCGGGCAGTAGCATGCGACCGCCCTTCGCGCGGTGAAACGCAATGGCCTTGCTGAAGAGGGAGATCGCCTCAGGAGCGGACTGAGTGAGCAATCCCTGGAGCGCGGCGCGATTGGCCTCGGCGCGCTCTCGATAGGCGTCATCGTGCAGTCGCGTCATTGCCGCCGTCGCGCGCGCGAGTTCTGCCCGCGCGGACTGCGGCCGGGACAACGTTGCCTCGATGCGCGCGCGAAGAAGGAGCGTATGAACGTAGAGCGGATCGTCTCTACCGTCACCCGCGATCTCAAGCTTCAATCCAAGGAGAGCCATGCTGACCGGCCAGTCGCGTCTCAGCGCCGCACCGCGGGCCGCGGCATCGAGAGTGACCAGGAGCTTGGGATGATCCGAGCGGCCGAGCTCGCGAAGCACAACGCTGCGGTGCTTCCATGCCGAGTAGGGATCGCCGATCCGGTCGTAGACTTCGGCCAGGATGTCTCGCACTGACACGGCGTACTTAGTTTCGCCCAGACGCTCGAAGATACGAATACTGTCGCTGAGAGTGCGGATCGCGTCGCCCCAGTGAGCCTGCGACGCAAGCGCGAGTCCGAGCTCCCACTCGATTTGCGCACGGTGCGCCGCATATTCCGGCGGTGCTTGCGCGAGCAGCCGTTCAAGTCGGGCACGTGCATCGCCGACCTGGCCTTTGGAGAAGATGGTATTGGCCTCGAAATACTCGGCCACTCGCGCCAATGGGCTGCCACCACGCGAAAATGCATCGACGGCCTTGTGAAATAGTTCGCAGGCCTCGACCGCACGTCCATGTCCGTACATCGCTTGAGCATCGCGGAATTCGAGATGCCCTTCGGCCAGCCATTCCTGACGGACCGGATCAGCTGCCGCAATTGCTGCCGCCGCCTCATGCAACATGTGATCGCCGTTAAATACCAGGAGCTCCTCTCCCAACGATTTCGCGATCGTGAGGTGCTTCCGAGCCAGTACCTCATCGCCTGTTTTCGTTGCGGCAGCCCAACGGCCGAGGATCTCCGTTTCGCCCCAGGTTCGTGCTTCCTGCGGATAGCGGCGAACAAGACTCTTTACAGTCCTGACGTCACCCGCCAGCTGATCGTAATTGCGATTGAGCTCGTCGCGGAACGCGGCCGGTGATACCAGTGCACCAAGATGCTGTCGCGCCTCATGGGCCCATTCGCTCGTGGCGTCGACGGCGAGATAACGCTCCCACGCCGCGCGTGCCTGTCGTCGCAATCCGAGGTGCTCTACGATCAGCGCGCGATTGAACAAAGCCTCGGGGAATTGGGGGTCGATGCGCAGCGCCTCGTCGGCAGCCGCCAAAGCGGGTGCGAAGAGCGATGGATCATCGGCGCGTACGCCCTCCGTATAGCGCGCCGCCGCGAGATCACTCCAGATCGCCGCGCTCTTTTTTGTGCCCAACACTCTTGCCAGGAGCGCATTAGCTTCGGTTGGTCGTCCAGCGAGCAGGAGCGCCAGCGCGCGGGCGTGCAGCCCGTCGGGTGATAAATCGCCGGCCGTTTTCTCGAGAACCTCACCGGCCGCGCCGATCACCTTCATTTCGCCGGCATCGGGCGAGGCTCCCTCACTGCGCTCGACGGTGCGCAGCTGCGCCCAACGGAACCCGCCGCTGAGTCGCGCTTCGAGATAACGACCATCCCGAGGCATGGCCTCGGCGAGCTCTCGAACGCGCGGGTCGTGCTTCGGCTCGCGCGGAACGCTGAAGTAAACGACTCCGATCACGGCGGCTGCTGCGGTCGCGATCAACCAACTTCTTGCACGATGTCGAGCCGGTTTGGCAGTCGCCGCAGACGAAACAAACGGGATCGCCTCGCCATATTCGCCACGGTTCGCCCGGGCCGCCTCGGCGATGACCGTTCGGCAATCTTCACAATCATTCACGTGGTCGGCTGTCATCTCGAACTCGGTTCCCGAGAGAGTCCCGGCGACAAACGCTGCCAGAGTCTCCGGGTCCGGGCATCGGCGTGAATCGAGTCTCGTCACGGGAGCTCCTCCTGCCGGCCCGATACGTCCTCTTCGGACGGACTGACATCGTCGTTTTTCAGCCCGAAATCGAGAAAAGCTGTGTCTGTGCCGATCAGTGCCGCAACATCGGCGGCAGCCACTCCCACGCGCTCAAGCTTCGTGCGGAGCAGTTGGAAGTGTTTGTAATAGCGCCTATAGAGAGTCTGCTGCTCGAGGTGTAGAGTACGAGCGATTTCCGCGACCGACATCTCCGCATCGAAACGTAGCTTCAGAATGAGTTGATCTTCCCTAGGCAGTTCGGTGATGTAGGCACCGACAACCTCAGAGATCCGCGCGGCGGTCTCGGATTGTGCAGGGTCGGTCGCCGCACCGAGAGAACTGACCGTCTTTGCCTCGTCCAGATTGACAATCCTGCGGCGCACGCGGCGCGGCAGTCGCATCTCCAATCGCTCGACCTCTTCGCGCGTCAGTTGCGGATGATCGGAGGAAAGAGCGGCCAGCGCCTCGTCGATGGTCTGATGATCGCGGTACAAAGCCCGCTCCACCTCGACGGCTAACTCGCCGAGTCGCTCCGCCTCAGCCGATGCATGCCATTTCCCCCATCGCCGATTGCGGTAGTCAAGCAACTGCCGCGTCACCACCGCGGCAAGATAGGTCGGGAAACTGCTCCTTTCACGAAAAGCACGAATGATGGCGTAATCATCGCTGATCAGGCGGATCTGAACCTCGGAGATGAAGTCTTCGATTTCGTCATGTTCCATGCCTCGGCGCCTGCAGATCGAAGCTGTGATCTGCCTGACGAGTTGGAGGTTCTCGAGCAAGAACTGACTCGGTTCAGACATGGCTAGACTGCGGCTTTCGCCGCGGCGACGCAGGAGTTATCCCTCTTATCATTTTGGACCGCGACGCGAGGATACACCAGCCGATTCATATCTGCGTCTCGGCAGATCTCCACACGGGCGGCTGCGTTACCCACCTCAACATGCATCTTCGGGTCGGTCCACCGAGACGCAAAAACGAGCGTGTCCCGGCCGTCTACAGAGCCGCATCCAATCAGAAGCAGGAGGAACCGATGCCTTACATGCAAAAAGTGGAGCGTGCACGCCCAACTCTCATTCAGATGATCCTCGACGACTCCGGCAGCATGAAAACGCCGATGCCAGGATCGGGCAAATCGCGCTACGAATGGGTGGAGACATACGCTGGCACAATCCTTACCGAGCTCCTCGCGCGCAGTACCGAGCTCGGCGCGGGTGTTCCGACCGTGCGACCGCGCTATTTCCTCGACGTCATCAGGTACGGCACCAATCCCGAACCATGGACCGCCGAAGAGCTGGATATCGGTGCCGCCGCGAAGCGGTTCGACAGTGAGAAGGGGTCGTTCGGCCTTGGCGCGAAGCTTGAGGGAACCGATGCGGCCCGCGCCTTCCAGATCGCCTATGACCGGCTGCAGATCATGATCAACAGACAACAGTACCGTGACTCGTTCCCCCCGATGGTCTTTCATCTGACCGACGGAGAGAGTCAGACCGACGCCTCCGCACTCGCGCAGAAGATGGCGACACTGTCGACGTCGGACGGCAACCTGCTCGTCGTCAATGCCTACATCGGCACGCAGACAAATCTCAGCTACAGCGGAGCCGATGACTTCCCCGGATATCTGACAGAAGCGGAAGTCGGGCCGAACGAAGACAACCTACGCCTCTTCCGCATGAGCAGCATCATGCCGGAGACGATCCGGCAGAACCTGATCAATGATGGCATCTTCCCGAAGATACGCGCGGGCGCTCGGCTCTTTTTTGATGTTCGCACACAACTAATGCTGAAGAACGTTCTCGCGGTCGTCGCCTCGGGCGGTAGCCGCATGCGCGCGTGAGTCAAGCCGTGAGCGAACAGGGCGCGCCGTCTGAGATCGAAACCAACGACGGATTGCCGAGGTATGTCGCATGGCCATGCCGCTCGGCATGTGCCGAGAAGGACCAGGACCGAGTTGAGGTGAAAGAGACAGTATCCGCCTGGTTCGCAGCCGTGTGCGACGGCGCAACACAATCGATGCACAGCGCAGAGGCGGCAGAGGTAATCAGCAGTAACCCGGCCGAGCTTTGGAACGACAGCGTGCTCAGCGAACGCGTCAACCTTCTGCTCCGGCGGCGCGAAGAGCTGATGGCCAGTGAGTTCTCGGAGCCAGTCGATGAGACATCTTTTCTCAGCCGCGCCTTAGCGGACATCGTGCGTGACAAGAGGCGGCAAGCCTTCCAGACCACTCTCGTCACCGTGCGCGTCACGCCGTTGATCGAGGACCGTGTACTCCTCGAGGCGAAGACGTGCGGCGACTGCGCGCTACTGGTTTTTGATCGGCGCGGTCACCTGATCGTTTCCAGCCTGACGCTCGAGGACGAGTCGTCGCCGTTCGGCCACGCCAGCCCGATCACGGAAGTACTTCCCGACCACTTTCGCGGTGAAGAACCGAGCTGCACTGCGGAGATCGATGCCGATGCGCACATCATCCTCTGCAGCGACGGCTTCTATGACGCGTTCCCGAATCCGAGCGCGCTTCTCCGCTGGCTTCTGCTGAATGACACCGACCGAGAGTGCGCACTCGACCGGCTGCACACGCAGCTCGATCACGAGCGTGGAGACGATGACATCAGCTTCGTTTGGCTGTGGCCCTGCCCGATCGACTCACCGGCCACGAAGCCGTTGCCGGCCCCGGCGGACATCGCTTCGCCTCGGCGGCGACTCGCCGCACTCGCTGATCTGTTGCGGCGATGCGCCCACAAGATCGCTCGCTTTTGGCGTGGCCTTTCCGGAGGAATCGCCTGGTGAACATTGCGGTCGAGTGGCTGCACAGCGGCGAGGCGGCGTCACTCGACGGCATCGAGCTCGTTCCGATGCCCCACCCTGATCTCGCTAGCGTACCGGTATCGATCGCGCGCGGCCAAGCGACGGCCTACGTTCTAGAGGATCGTCAGAGCTGCGGATGGATTCTGAAGAAGTTTTCGACGGGACGCGATCCGGAACTCACATACATTCATGCCATTCGAAGTCTCGTTCCGCAGGGAACGGGCTTCGAGAGCGGATCGCAGCGGCGCGTCCTCTCACCGCGCCTAGTGGGCCGGGGTTTCAGCACACCGGGGTTTATTCAGTGGATCGACAAAACGATCCTCATGCCTCGGGTGGGAGGCATGGACTGGCTCGGCCTCACTGATTCGATTTGCGCCGGCACGATCACCCTCGGAGAAGAACCTCGTATCGCAATGTGCCGGAGACTGGTCGGCCGGGTGCGCGCGCTCGAGCACAGCGGAGTGTCACACCGCGACTTATCGATCACGAACGTCTTCATCGACCCGGCAACGTGGGATGTCCACCTCATCGATTGGGATGCGCTCTACCACCCCTCACTCGCGCTTCCATCGAACACCATAGTTGGCACGGCTGGATACACCGCGCCATTCGTGATGACCACGGCGGGGGAAGATGCGCAGATGAGCTGGTGCCCACATGCCGATCGATTCGCGATGGCGCTGTTGTGCACTGAGTTCCTAATGCTCGATCAGGGAAGTGATCTCACACACGACGGCGGATTGTTCGAACAGCGCGACCTGTACGCGCGCCGCGGCCGAACGGTTCGGAAGGTGCTCACCGATCTTACGCTGCGCTACCCCCCCATCGGACGCCTGGTTCACCGTGCGCTGTCGGCTGAGACGTTCTCGGCATGTCCGTCACCGGACGAATGGCTTGCCGCGCCGCCCCTGGCGACGCCGACCGATGCACCAGCTCTCGACAGAGAAGGCGCGATGAGCCGGTTCGATTGGTACATGGAGAGACTCAAGGTACAGCCTTCGCCTGCTCCGCCCGCGCCGCCTCTGCCGGTCATCGACTTTTCTGCCGTCATCCGCGCCAAACTCGCCTCGCGCCCGCCCGCGCCCCCCACATCGTGGCCAGCGGGTCCGGCCGACTCTGAGGATACGGAGTACCAGGGACACGACGATGTTTGAACCCAAGGATTGGCTCGAGAGTGGACGGGCAGCCGTGATTGACGGGCTGGCCCTGCGCCCGCAGCCCCATTCGTGCAGTTCACGCATGGTCTTGTCGACGAGCCGGGGACAGGCTGCTGTCTACTACTTGCACGACGACGTGCAGGGCGAGTGGATGTTGAAGAAGTTCCATCCCGGCCGCGCGCCCGATGCGGCCAACATCCTCGCCGTTCAGTCGCTCGTCCCGCGCGAAAAGGGATTTGAGGCGGCATTTCTGCGTCGCTGCCTCCGGCGAGACATGGTGTCGCGCACGGGTTTTTCGCCGCCGGAATTCATCGATTGGATCGACGGCACGCTCCTCATGCCGCGGGTAATGGCCGTGGACTGGAGCGAACTTCTCGGCAGCGTGCGGGACGGCGAGATTGATCTCTCGCTCGGGGACCGCGTCACGCTGGCGGAAAACGTCTGCAAGAAAGTCGATGTCCTCGAAAAGGTCAAACTCGCGCACCGCGATCTCTCGGCCACAAACGTCATGATCGACACATCGCTGGGGGTTCACCTGATCGACTGGGATTCCCTGTACGCGCCTTCGTTGCAGATGCCTACAAACACGACCGTAATCACGAACGGTTATGCGGCGCCGTTCATCCGTGAACGGAATGAAGATCCGGCCGCGACGTGGACCGCCGGCGGCGACCGATTTGCGATGGCGGTCCTGATCATCGAGGCTTTCGCCGCCGATTTCGGCTGCGCGTTCACCGGTGATGGCGGTTTGCTCGATCAGGCAGAGATTAACGCTCGCGGTGGCTCGGGCATCCGCAGCGCGCTCGAGACGGCGGCGAACCGCACCAGCGTCGTTGAGCCTCTGTTCCTGCAGGCGCTCCAGGCCCGCGCCGCGCTCGAATGCCCGTCGCCTCGCGAATGGCAGCAGTCGCTGCGTCGGATCGTGGCAACGCGCCGTAGCGTGCAGAGTCAACCCGTCTCAGAACACTTCGTCCCGCTGAACATGAACGTCTTCGTCCAACTCGATCATTCGCGATTCACAACCCTGTATCCATGAGGCAAACCATGAAGCGATACCAGAGAATGTTGATCGTTTGTTCCGGCGCCGTGGAGAACCTGCTTGAGCAAGATGACTGCAGGGCCGACGCGAAGAAGTACGCGATGATCGGCGCGTTCGTTCTGCTGACCGCAGTCTTTGCGTTTTTTTCGTCGACGTTCGCCCTGTACACCGGCGTCGGATCCCTGCCGCTGGCGATTTTGCTGGGTGTGGCCTGGGCGCTGATGATCTTTACGCTCGACCGGTTCGTAGTCTCCGGCGTCCGGAAGAGCGACGTGTCGGCTCTGACGCCGCAGCAGCAGGTCTTCCGCCGCTTCATCGAGTGGCTCATCGCGCTGCCGCGAATTCTTCTGGCTGCGCTGATCTCCGTCGCCGTCGCGACGCCGCTCGAGCTCCGCTTCTTTCAGAGCGAGATCGACGCGCAGATCACAAAGAACCATACGCTCTCGCGACAAGCCGCTGGCGACGACCTCGATCAGGAATTCCGGGAGATCCCCGAGCTGCGGCAGAAGAACGACGAGCTGGCGAAGAGCACCCAAGCAGCATGGACGGAACACTCGGCAGCGGAGCGCCTCGCCGCCGAGGAGTTGGCCGGGCAGGCATTAACCCATCTGAGCGGGGCCGGACCCGTCTACCTGAGACTGCAGGCGCACGCTGACGATCTGCGGAGGCAGACGATCGAGACCGAGAAGAACAACGCTGCGGTCATAGCCGCCAATAATGCACGGATCGATGAGCTCGTGAGCCAACGGCAGCGGAGACTGATCGAAGCACAGAACGCGATCGACAAGAGCGGCGGCTTCCTTGCCCGGTACGCCGCACTCGGCCAGTTGACCGCATTGAGTTCCGACGTTCGGATCGCGCGAACTTTCTTCATGCTGCTCTTCCTGACGATCGAACTCACTCCGGTGGTTATGAAACTTCTTCTTCGCCGCGGCCCGTACGACGACTTCGTGGAAACGCTCGAGCACCGCGTCAACGTCGCGGAGCTGCTCAAGCGGTCCCACACGAATGACGACGCGCATGCGGAGGTCGCCCTTCATTCGAGGAAGAATACCGAGCGCGTGCTCCTTGAGGAGACCCTGACTCGAGAGACCTTCGACTTCGCAACCGTCAGCAAAGTAGCTGCACACGAACTGGAGGAAGCACAAATGAAGCTTGCTAAGGCTTCGATTCAGGCATGGCTGCGCCAGCAGATGGCAGCCTTCGGTCCGCGACCGCAAGTCCCCATCCGCAAACCACCAAGGGCAAGCACTCCGGCCTCACAACCCGACCCTGCTCATGATTCGGCCGCGCCAGTTACCTGAAAAACGGCGCGGCTCCGTCCGTCTGAAGCAGGCGAAATTCATCAGCAGGAAGGGCGTCGCTGGAGGGACCGAGTGATCTCGTACGAAGACCTCGATTTACGGATTCAAGTCAGCCGAAACGGGTTCGTCGTCTCAGCGCAGCGCGGTTCACAAAACACTAGTGAGCGGTTTGAGCCCGTTCGCGTGCGGTCGTGGGACTTCGAGACATTGGAGCGGCGCGGTCCTGATGAGGTGAAGAGGCTCGGCACCGCTCTTTTCAACGCGCTGATTCGAGGCAAGGTCAGGCGCCTGTATGACCAGGGCCGTGGCGGTACCGTGGGCGATGCGAGTAAAGGCTTGCGGATCCGTATTCTGATCGACACCAGCCAGCCAAGGCTTCAGCCGTTCACCAAAGTGCCGTGGGAGATTCTGTACGACAGCACCGCCCGTCCGAGCCATCTCCTGGCGTTGGACGCCCGTCGCCCCATCGTGCGGATGATCGACAGCAGCGAGCCACTCGTCCGGCCCGCAGCGGGAGACCTCCAGCGTGTCCTGCTCGCATCGGCGAACCCACTCGATGCGGAGCGTCTCGATGTTGATAAAGAGTGCGGTCTCGTGCGCGACTCCCTGCGTCGAAACCATCTCACTCCCGAAGTCCTTACCCGGACCAGTCGGACGGCGTTGTTCGAAGGTATCCGCGACGGCAAGCCGCAGATCGTACATTTCATGGGTCACGGCTCGTTCGACTCATTTCGTCAGGAAGGCGCGCTCCTGCTCGAACGTAAGAGGCGCGCACGTGACCTGCTGCGGGCGTCGGAGCTCGCTACGTTCTTCAACGGCAATCCGGCGCCACGGCTGGTAGTCCTCAATGCCTGCGAAACGGCCGTGGCAGGCCGGACGCGAACGTTTAATGCGTTCTCAAGCGCCGCCGCCGCGCTCGTCGCTGGGGGACTGCCGGCGGTGATTGCGATGCAGTCCACCATCGGCGATGCGAATGCGATCAAGTTCACGGAACGTCTCTATCGGCGACTCATGGAGGGCGATCCGGTCGAGGCCGCGATCGCTGACGGCCGGGTTGCTCTGAAAGGTGCCGACGCCTACACCCTGAATTGGGCAGTGCCGGTGCTCTATGTACGAGCCGATGGAGGCGGTGCAATGGTTAGGAAGGACTCGGATCGGCAGCAACCTCCGCAGCCGGTGCAAAGTTCGGAGCCGGCAAGCCGGCCTGAAATCGTTGGTATCGTCATCAATGGCCCCGTTGCCGGTCCGGTTACGCAGAATATGGACGTCAAGAAATGACGAACGTCGACAACAGCCAGCCGCCACCTTCCGCTCCGGGCAATCAAACTGAGGTCCGTACCGAAATCAAAGTAGAGAATGCCTACCTCGGCCCAGGCGCGGCTTTCCAAAAATCTCTCGACAATCTCGTCGAAAACTTACCAACACTCCCGTCCAATGTCTATCCGTTTCGCGATCCTCGCCACGACCAATGGCGCGCCGTGCTGGAGCATCAGCGCATTCTCCTGCTCAGCTCTTACCAAGAGATCGCCGCGTACGCAGCGGCTTACTCGCTCGTACAGGACGATCAGTTCAATGGCAAGGCGCGAAAGGCTTTCCTCCCGGGACGCGGACGTGACAAGGACAGGTCTGACC
>JACXTT010010531.1_pt1 | contig 12447 bp, 12 predicted proteins | sample 9270951 | NCBI WGS metagenome assembly JACXTT01 (sample SAMN15532306, study PRJNA645909) | rock metagenome | isolation source: weathered quartz diorite | place: Puerto Rico | collected 2017-06-21 | reverse complement strand
CGATATTAAGAAAGGCACGACGGGCGGATTAATCGAGCCCGCCTCGATCAGTCCGCGCATCGTAACGACGCTATTGCGCCAGGAGCTAGGGTACAAGCACTTGGTTGTCACCGACGATTTGGAGATGGGAGCGATCGCCAAGCAGTTTGAGATCGAAGACGCCGCCGTGCGCGCTTTCAATGCAGGTGAAGACATGCTACTGATTTGCGCCACGCCTGAGACGATTCGTCGCGGTTATAAGGGCCTGCTTGAAGCGGTCAGAAAAAAACAGATCAGCGAAAAACAGTTGCAGGCATCGCTGCGTAGGATTGCGGCGACTAAGGCGTTACCTAAACCACCTTTGCCGCTCGACATGAATCGTTACGAAGAGCTCGCCAATGAAATCAGAAAGCTGAACACGACACTCGACTACGTTTACCCAGGAGAATCACATGCCTAACCATTCAACGGGCGAGCGTCGCACGGCCCAATTCCTGGTCATTTCTTTAAGCTTGTTGACCGCGGTTACTTTCTCTTCGGGCTGCCGCCGCAACCGTGATGGCGGCGCATTTGTGATTGCCCTTTCCGACAACGTCAAGACGATCGATCCGATCGGCTCGCCGTCGGTCGATGCCGCCAGCGAACGCGTCCGCTCGCTGATGTTCAATTCACTGGTGAAGAAAGACGAGAAGTTTGATTACGTACCGGAGCTCGCTTCGAACATTGCTCGTTCGGATGATGGACTGACGTTTACTTTCACCTTGCGTGACGGCGTGACCTTTCACGATGGCCGGCCCTTCACTTCGGCGGACGCGAAATACACTTTGGACACGGTTCTCGCGTCAACCTTTGCTAAAGCGGCAAGCTTTTTCGAAGGTTCAGGCGCAAACAAGACTGCTTACGTGAAAAGCGTTGAAGCCCCGGATGCGAAGACTCTGATCATTCGACTGAATAAGCAATGGACTGGACTGCTGCCGAACCTCGTTCCGATTGCGATCATCCCCAAGGACAGTTATGAATCGCAGAAGACACACCCGCTGGGCACTGGACCGTTTAAGTTTAAGAGCTACGACTCGTCACAGCAGGTTGTCGACATGGAGGCGAATCCGAATTACTACGAAGGAGCGCCACACATTCAGAACTTGCGTGCGCGCGTCATCAGCGATTCGAATGCTTTACAGGCTGAGCTGCGCGCCGGTCGCGTGGACATCGCACCGTTGCCCACTAGTCTATCGCCGGACTCGATCAAATCCCTCAGCGCCGATCCAAATCTCAACGTGCATCAATTCAACGGCTCTAATCTTAGCCTGATCACGTTGAATACCGCTGAGACGCCGCTGGATAACGTGAAGGTGCGTCAGGCCATTGCGTACGCAATTGACCGTGAGGGCATGATTCGCGACTTGCTTCAGGGTCAGGGAAAACTGGCGCACTCGATTTTGCCCGAAGAATCCTGGGCGTACACAAAGGCCCAGACCTACCATTATGACCCGGCAATGGCGAAGACGTTGCTCGACGAAGCCGGATTCCGCGACCCGGATGGTAATGGGCCACAGATGCGCTTTCCGAAGCCTATCGTGTTTCGCATTTCCGGTAGCAGCGCTTCGGCGCGTCAGTACGCGGGCGTAATTCAAAACTATCTAAAGGATGTCGGCATTCCGGTGTCGATCGAAACTTCTGAATTGAATGTGCTGTTCGAATTCCTGCGCCGCGGCCAGTTTCAAATGACCTATGGCCAATGGGTCGGTGGGAATCAGGATCCGATCTTTTATCGCGATCTGTTTGCGTCGTCTGAGATTCCGACTGAAACCCGCGCGTCCCGCAATCGCAGCCGATACAAGAACCCAGAACTGGATCAAATCCTAAGCGACGCGGTGAATACTTACGATCACGCAAAGGCGCAACCGTTGTACGCAAGGGCCCAGGAGATTGTGAGTCGCGACGTTCCCGTCGTGCCGCTCTGGTACCAGGCGAATATGGTGATCGCGAAAAAGAACGTCGGTAATTTTCACGTCAATGCGAGCGGCGATTGGGGATTTGTGAAGGATTTGACGATCCAATAGGAGCCGATTCGTGAGTAGTTACGGAACCGCGAGCGGTAGCGAGCGGGTTAAGGGGCGCCACAGTTCTGAGCCTTAATCACCTTGACCCGCTCGCTACCGCTCGCGGTTCTGTATCTCACTCCACGCAATCACGCCCTCGCGGATCAACTTCGGCCTATCGCTTGTCGCATCAACAACCGTTGAAGGCGTATCTGTCCGTGCCTCGCCATCGTCGACAACCAGGTCAACTGCTTCCGCAAAATAGTTCTGAACGGCTTCGGCGTTTGCCGCCGGCGGCTGGTGTGAAGGATTTGCGCTGGTCGCCGTCAACGCTCCGCCGCAAGCTCTGATCAAGGTCAGCACTCGTTCATCATTGGGAAGGCGGACGCCGACTGTTTCCGACCCGGCTGTGATTTCCGGTGGGACTTCCGGGCGGGCTCTGCCAATTAACGTAAGCGCGCCCGGCCAAAAATGCTGAGACAAAACTTGAAATGATGGCAAAGCTGCGGTGATGAATCGCTCAACCTGATCTCGATCACTTACGACAATGAGAATGGGCTTGCTGTCTTCCCGGCCTTTGAGTTCTTTTACGCGTTGTAACGCGCCACGATTAAAAGGATCAGCGCCCAACCCGTAGAAGGTGTCGGTACGAAAGGCAATGACACCGCCCTTAGCGATTACCTCCGCAGCGCGCTCGATTGATTGCTTGGAATATTCGAAGATCAACGATCGGGTTCCGCGTTCTCAGTGGTCACTTGATCTTTACCCCATAACCGAGGCCGTCACCGACAGCCAACACCTGGGCGCGCAACTGAGGATGATTGACGAAGTACTTGTTAAAGTCGCGCAACGCCTCAGTCGAAGCCACCTGATCGTCTGATCGAATCTCGCCGGCGACCTGGCCACCCCACAGAAGATTGTCGCAGATGACTACGCCGCCCATGCGCAGCTTAGGCAAGGCGAGATCGAGATAGCCACGATATTCCTCTTTCACCGCGTCGATGAAAAGCAAATCGAAAGGGCCATCAAGCTTTGGTATGACTTCAAGAGCGTACCCCTTCTTGATGTCGACGCGATCGCGCAGCCCAGCGCGTGCGAAATAGCCTTCGGCAGCTTTGATCATTTCGTCGCTGGGATCGATTGTTGTGACGCGGCCGCCGTCACCCATCCCGCGAAGAAGATGAATCACCGAATAGCCGATCGCCATGCCGCATTCCAGCGCTCGCTTGGCGTTCGCCGTGCGCGCCGTGATTTCGAGGAACAGCGCGACTTCACGATCCGCGATGGGCACGCGATGCTCTGCCGCGTAAGCCTCCATCTCGGCGAGCAATTCATCGCTGGCCGGCAGAAGCTGATCCAAATATTCTGCTTGCTCCTGCTTGATGATAGCGTCTAATTTAGCTTTCACTTGTCCGAGTTCTCCTGCGTTCCGTTTCCGACCGCGACGTACCTGCGACCTAGTCCCAGTTCCCGGAGTTTGTGCTGCAACGACTGTCGATGCATGCCGAGAACTGACGCCGCGCGCGTGACGTTGCCACCCGCTTCTTCCAGGCAGCGCGCGATGTAGCGACGTTCGAACTCTCGACGATCATCGCGAAAGTCGGATGTGTAGGGAACGAGTAAACCTCCGTTCATTGAGATATCCGCTGCAGATGACAACGCCGCTTTCGCTTGTCCATTAATCTCGATCGCGTTCAACTCATCACCCTCGGACATGATCGCCGCGCGCTCAATGACGTTCTTCAATTCACGAACGTTACCTGGCCAGTTGTAATCCATCAGTTGGCGTAAGCCATCCCGGCCGATTGCTCGCTCGGGCATTCCATGTCGCTCGGCCGCCTGCCGAGCGAAAGCTGACGCGAGCGCGGGAATGTCTTCGCGGCGATCGCGCAACGGCGCAATATCAATGGTCACTACACGCAAGCGATAGAAAAGATCGGCTCGAAAGTTTCCGTTCTCAATCTCTGCTTCTAAATCGCGATGCGTGGCGCTGACGATCCGGACATCGACCGGGATTGATTCATCTCCGCCGAGGCGCTCGATTCTTCTTTCTTCCAGCGCGCGCAGCAGCTTGGCCTGCACATTGGCGCTCATGTCGCCAATCTCGTCGAGGAACAAAGTGCCGCCGTTGGCTTGCTCAAACTTTCCCTTGCGCCGCGCCGCCGCGCCTGTAAAAGCGCCTTTTTCGTGGCCAAAAAGCTCAGATTCAATCAGCTCGTGCGGGAGCGCCGCGCAGTTGACGGCGACGAAAGCGCCGGTGTTGCGGGCACTGCTACGCTCATGAAGTTCGCGCGCAACCAACTCTTTGCCGGTTCCGGATTCGCCGCGCACCAGCACCGTCGCGTCGGTGTCCGCCACCTTGTCGATCATCTCGCGCACGCGCTGCATCGCGTCTGAGTTACCGAGCAGCGCACCGCGTTGCGACGTCTCAATCTCAATGCGCCGGCGCAGCGAACGGTTCTCGCGGCGCAGCCGAATCGTCTCCAGCGCGTTCTTAACGACCAACCTCAGGTCATCGAGTTCGAAAGGCTTGGCTAAATAATCGTGCGCACCACCCTTCACTGCTTGTACTGCCAGACGTTCAGAGCCGTGCGCGGTAATGATTACCACCAGCGGAGGCTCGGTCTTGTTGGTTTCACTTTCAGTTTGAATCTGGTTCAGGAATTCGAGGCCGCTGATGCCGGGGAGATTCACATCCAACAGCAGGAGATCAAAATCACGCTCGCGCATCAGGGTGCGCGCCGCTTCGGCGCTGCCGGCTTCGGCGATCTCGCCACCGAAAGTTTCCAGCGCCCGCCGCACGCCGTAGCGCGCGGCTTCTTCGTCGTCAACAATCAACAATCGCAAGTTCTTCTCGTCCATTTCTGCCGGAGCAGTTTAATACAATGCGCGCAAGGATGCCCGCTGTCCGGCGGTTTCGAAAAAGATTGCTTGCGCGTGGTGTGCCAGAGCGGCCGCGGGAGTAGCGGTCACTGAGTTTCAGGAAAGGAGGCGGGACAACTCCCGCCTCGACTGGGGTAAGGACAGTTAATTAAGCGGCGGCTTGTCAGTTCGCGCGGAGAGCGGAAACCACCACCACGATCGCGTCGCCCGACGGTCCCACGTTCAAAGTGCCGGCCACGACCATTGATCCTTCACGCATGCTGAGATCGGTTCGCAGTCCCACAGGTTCATAGTTAATCGTGGATAGTGGCGCAACATTGGTTGATGCGTTTGTCGGTGTCACTTGGGTGATGACGATCGGAACGCGTGTGCCGAACCTAAACTCGGTGAGTCTCACCACGTCCTGTCCATCGGCCGGAACGACGCGCACTCGCGAAGTAAACTGGCTGAAGCTTGGGTTGCTCTGCGCCGTAGATCCATGAACGGCAAACGGCCCACCAACCCAACTTACGTCAAGCGTGCCATTATTCTTCACGCGATTGAGAAAAGTCGCGGTCAGATTGTAGTGCTTGAAATTAAGAGATTGCTTGAGATGTTTGACGATAGGATCAAGACTTGTCGGCAACCCCTCGTCCGCCACATCGCGGTTCGTCGCCAGGACCAGGTAGATCTGCAAGTCAAGATTGGTATCGTCACTGCTTTGCGCGGCTGCGCGTGCTTGTTGATTTGAATCCTGCGCGAATACGCCCGGCACGGAAAGCAAGATCGCCGCAGTCAAGAGCACGAGGCACAACACGACCTTCGGTTTGCTTAGAGTCATACTCGGTTCTCCTTTTTGAAATTAGAATCTCGGTTGCTCGCAGGCAGGTTGCTCTTCGCTTCTCATCACGCTGCGCGTCAGGAAAAGTTCCAACGAATTAGAAAGTCGCGGCAAGTCGGATACAATCACACCGTAGCGAAGTTTACCTTTTGAAGGAGCTTCCGATGGCTAATAAGAAACTAATCGCGATTGGATTGAGTGTCGGGTTATTCGGTCTGCTGGTTATCGTGGCGGTCGTCGCCTTTACGTTCATCCGTTTCGTTCGACTAGATCATACAAAGCAACAGGCGCGCGAAGCACACCTTGCTTCAGTCGAGCAGTACGTGAACGACGTTACCGATAAACGATCGGGCAAACCTCCGGAGTTTCTCTATTACGTCGAATATAGAGTCCTGAAGCAACCATACCCCACGGTCGGCAAAGTAGAATCGGCTATTGGCCCGGCAGATTTAAAGAAGGAAAGTCACGACGGGATTCAGCTTGAATGGCGGGGCGCTCCTTCCAGCGACGACCTGCTGTTAAAGGCTGAATTTGGCAACGATCAGTTGCTCAAGAAACTGGACTATCACTACAAACAAGAAATTATTGGAAGGTGGCCGAGCGAGTGGCAAAAGGAAATTCCAATCACGATCGGCAGCCCATAAAAAAGCGTTGACCCACAGTAATCAGGACGCGATAGTCAACCGCAGTTCAAATCGTGCGCCTCCCCCGTTAACCGACGGCAGCAACCACGCGGTGCCGCCAGCCTCCTGCATTCGCTTGCGCACAATTGCCAGCCCCAGGCCAGTACCCCGCTGTCGCGTGGTGAAGAATGGTTCCCAAATCTTTTCATGTAGCGTAGCTGGTATTCCGGGACCAGAATCAGTGACCGAAATGTTAACAGTTCGGTTTGACGTCCTCACGCAAACCGTGACGCTTCCGCCTTCGCGCGTAACTTGCAGCGCATTCAAGATCAAATTTGAAAGCGAGTCACGCAGCGCCGCTGTTTGCACCCCGTCTAACGGCACATCTTCATCAACGCGGTAAGAGAGATCGACTTGACGCTCGGCGGCTTCCGCGCGGAACAGCGCGACGACGCTGGCGATCAGTTCGCCTGCACGTGACGGCATGGCGGCTGGTGGTTGTTTGCTGGCAAAGCTGAGCAGTTGGGTGACGCTTTTACTCAGCCTATCCGTTTCGCCAACAATCAAACTGAGGTCGCGCGCGTGTTGCGTCTTTAAAGCGTCGTCTTCGCTCATCACCTGCGCGATCGACTTGATCGCCGATAGCGGATTCTTCACTTCGTGGGCAACTGTCGCGGCCATCTGACCGAGAGCTGCGAGGCGCTCGCCTTCCGCGACTTTCCGCTCGAGACGAATGTTTTCTTCCAACAAACGACAATCTTCAATCGCAATCGCGATCTGTCCCGCAAGCACCTCCAGGACGGCCCGCACATCTGACGTCAACGCCGCATCCGTCGAGTCCACGAGTAGCCAGCCTAGCTGTCGATCGTCACGCGTGACCCGATATGCGGCGGCGTATCCAGTTTCTGGCGGCGTTTCTAAATGAGCGGCACCTTCGCGGAGGATGATCTTCACGCGACCCAACGAAAGTGCACTCGCAGTCTGCGTCTCGATCGCAACGAGTAAATCATCCAGCCGCTTATGCTGTGACGCATGAGCCGCGATACGCGCCACCACCTCGCGGTACAGCGCGGTCTCGCGTTCGAAGAGCGCCCGGAAATTCTGTTCCAACCACCCTCGAAGCGGCGCGGCCAGCAACGTCAACGCGAGAATCAGGATTGCCTCGATCACGCCGGCGCGCACGCCGTAACGCGCGCTGAACCAATCTCCGACGGTGCGAATTCCGTAGACATAAACGGCCAGGACCACCGCCGCGAAGCTCGCCACGACGAGACTCTCTTTGATGATTAATTCAAGAAAGCGATAGCGATAAATGTAGTAAACCAACAGAGCAGAGGGCAGCAGCGATCCGAGATTTGCAACTGTTTGCAAATACTGACCGGCGATCGTTCCCTTCCCGAGTCCGAGGCCGAGCGAACCGAGGATGAGCACCGCGATCGCAATGAAAGAGGCCGCCAGAGTTCGCAGAATTCGACGTTCGCTACGAGAGGTTGCGCCGCGCGCTACCAGGAGTTCGGTCAGCGCCACCACTGCGAGTGAGTAAACCACCCAGACGGCGAATGGCAAGACAAAACTTGATAGCTTTGTGATCATTGGCTGATACGGTCCGCTCCAAATGCGCGACACAGTAATCAGCAGAAACAAGCACGGAATGTACGAGAGCCAGATCCGAATGCGTTCAATTCGCGTCAGCCCGCGTTGCTGCGAGCTGGCCCACAGATGAATATGCACGTGAAGCAGCAGCGAATAACATGCGGTGATGCTGATGACCGCGATCGTGTTCGCGGTCTTTAGGACTGGTTCCCATCGCAGCGGATCTGCGGCGAATAAGCTGCGCAGCGTGATGACGAGATTCCCGCTGTGCCAGCCAATCATGCACACGCCGAGCGCCAGCAACACGCGTTGAATCGGTACTACGCCGAGCCGCTGCTTGAACAGGAGATAGCCCATCCAAAGCGGGAGCACTGCGCCAAGGCTGTAACCGACCAGCTGAAGAACTTCGAGAAGGGTCACTGCTGAGCGAGGATACTACTTCAAGAGCAGGTCGTGAAGATGATCAGGTGCGGGCCGCCGCGGCCGTGTGGTTGCTGACGCGCCAGAGTTCAAATGTTTCTTCATCGAACCCTTTGAGTGGAATTTCGAATCGATGCGCAACCAGGTTGCTTTTCGGGTCAGCAATGAATTGAGCAACCGCGGGATCTGAATAGATGGCGTTCGACAGGACTATGTCGCAGCCCGTTGATTGACCCTCGAGGCGCGCGGCAAGGTTCACTGTCGAGCCAAAGTAATCAAGCCGATCGTTCAGCGTTACGGCGATGCACGGGCCGGTGTGGATGCCGGCTTTGAGCGATAGGGGCTGACTGGCGCCGGAAGGACTCGCTAACTTTTGTTGAGCGTGAAGCATCGCCCTAAGCGCGGATACTGGTTGGCGAAACACCGCCATCACGGCATCGCCAATGGTTTTGACGAGCGCGCCATCCTCTTCGGCAATCACTTGTTTGAGCACATCGAAATGGTTCATCACGTGTCCGACGGACGTGGCATCACCAATCTCGCGGTACATGCGGGTTGAATTCTTCAAGTCAGTGAACAGTACGGTGAGCGTGCCGACGGAAATCTGCTCGCCCGGCCGCAGGGCTTCGGTGGCGAATAGATCGCGAAACATCTGCAGTGCAGTGACCTCAGCGGCGGTCGCGGCGTCATCACTCCAGGCCGTCCGCTCAATAATGAAAAGCTGCTCCTCTTCAGTCGCGTTATCCAAAATCAAAGTGGACTGCTGGCCAATCGCAAGCTCGCTCTTTTCCCAACCTCCAGAAGTTGCGCGGACGGTAGTTGCATCGATGCGTTCGCTTGCGGCCTGAAGATGTTGCCAGCCAGGTGCAGTTAGCGTGCGCACGCGATAACGCCCCGGTTCAAGAGCGACATTGATTGCGCGGTTGGACTTAGCGGGCAGAAGTTGCTGCGCGATGATGTGCGGAGTCACTTGGGGTCCGCCGATACAATAAAGTTCCAGATCGATCTCGCGGATTGAAGGATTCGGCTGAAACGTCAACTCGACCGACTGTTCGAAATTGGCCGTGAAGTCGATACTGCAAGACGGACAGTGAATGCTCGACGCGATCTCTTTCAGCGAGTCAGTGGTGCCACCTCCCCGACACATGGGGCAAATCAGACTCCACTGGAGATCGAGAATGCCGGCACGCGTCGCGAAGAAGCAGGTCTCGAGCACTGACCGACGCGGCTTTCGCCATTGCTTCGCGAGTTCGTAAGGTCGGATGCGCGCGAGCGCAAAATCATCCCCGTTCTCAATATGATCCACGAGGAGTGCGACAATATTGCTGTCGTCGACTTGCGCCGCGAGCCTATCACTCAGCGTTAACAGCCGGTCACGACCCCCGGGCACGAATTCGACATCGTTACCCTTACTGGCGGCCACATGACCATGGTGCGCAAGTTCGTCATATTCGCGAATAGTACCCGCAAAATTACCAGCGCTGATCAGGCCAATCTGAATTGGAATCGCGAGCTGGCCCAGCAAATTCTTGGGTACTGCCCAGACCTCATAAACGAGCTTGGTGCGCTTCTGCTCGACCAACGTAGAGGTGTCTAATTCTTGCTCGATCGGCGTCAATTCCACGCGCGCGCGCAACTCGCTTATCGGCCCGCGCGAGTAGCGCCTGACCACCGCGAAAACTTTGGGCCGCACCCATTCGAACGGTTGTTCTTCCCACTCGATGGGGATGCCGAAGCTCGAGAGCCTCAGACGGCGACGATGGTTCGTCAGATTTGATCCAGTGGAGAGGGTTTCAACCGAAGGAACGTGCGTGTCGCGATTAAAGCGATTCGTGTCAGCGATGAGGGGCCAGAGTTGTTCCGGAGAAGATTTGAGATCAAATTCCCAGCGATAATGGAATTCGCTCATCAGGCAGGCGTTCGATCACTCGGAAATTGGGGTCAGGCTGCTTTGCGGGTACTTCGGGCTCGATTAGACCCGTTGGACTGCCCGGAATAACGCTTCTTCACATCGTCATGCGACAGCCTCGCTTTTCCGGCATCCCGTGCACGCGCTTCGAGAACATCGAGATAGTCGAGCAAATCTTCGATTTCGGTGCGAATCGCGACCAGCTCTTTCCGTTTTCGCGCGATTGCTTGTCCGACCTTCGTGTTGACTGCTTTAGCCATAAACGTCTTTACGATTACCAATTCGCCTAATGATTATATGTTTGCCTTGGACGTCAAACAAGACTCGATAATCTCCCATTCGAAGCCTGTAGGCATAGTCATCATTCGTCAACCGTTTTATGTTACCTTGCAGCCCGTATGAGAGCCGTTCGATCTTTCTAAGAATTTGGTTGCGAATTCTAGCTGGCAGGGAGTCTAGATCCCTGATTGCTGACGGACTGTACTCAACGTGGAAGCGCGTTGTGCTCATGTGGGAGACGCTTCACTCTCAGATCACCTTGTATTCAGAATCAACATCCTCATCCGAAAACGCCACGCGATAATTTTTTGACTGCACCTGTTTCGTAATCAACAGGTCGTCCTTCGTTTTCAACAAATCTGCGCGATTGTAAACCGAGAGTTCGAAATTGTAGCCGTGCGTGATGGCATCCTTCGGACAAGCCTCAACACAGAAGCCGCAGAAGATGCACCGACCGTAATCGATGTTATAGACCCTAGCGAAGCGTTCATCGACGCCCGTGCGTTCTTCGGCTGGACGCGGATCGTCGGCCGCTTCGATGTAGATGCATTCAGACGGGCAGGCGGCGGCGCACAAAAAACACGCGACGCACTTTTCGCGGCCCAGTTCATCAACGTGCAGCAGGTGCTGGCCACGATAACGCGGCTGGACCGTGACGGGCTCGTCCGGATACTCGACGGTCTGTTTGCGTTTCGGAATATAAGAGAGTGTCACGCCCATCCCTTGAATGATGGCGCGTGTCGAATCGATAACTTCGGAAATCAGTGACATGACGGCTTCTATCTTACCTCAGGAACTTCATCCTACCGAATGAACCCGAAAGTTTACTTGAGGCCTTGCATGAAAATCGCAGCGCCGTAAATCACTATGATCAGAGCGAGCAAAAGGAAGTATGCCCCGCCCAGGGCTACGCCCACGATCGCCATCGACTTGCCGCCATTCTCGTCAGGCTTGTTCTTGATTTGGATCAACTGATAGATGCCCAGCCCCAGCGCCACCGGAGCTGAAATTACTCCGAGATAACAACACCAGCCGATGGTCACGCTGAAGATGCCACAGCACATTGACGCGATCGCCATACCTTGTTTTGGTCCGGCCGTGTATGGCGGCGGTGGCGGCGGTTGCCAACCGCTCTGCATCTGCTGCGGTGGTGGCTGGAACTGCGGCGAACCAAAGCCACCGGATGGTGGCGCGTAATTTGGTTGGGGTGGCGGAGGCGGCGGCGCCGGCTGCGGTTGAAACTGTCCCGACCCAAGGTCGCCCGAAGGTTGCTGCCAACCTCCCGGAGGTGGCGGTGGTGGTGCCAGAATTGTTGCCGGTGGTTCATCAGCTCTGGCCGGCGAATCCTCGACGAGGGTAGTACCGTCCTGAGTGCAAAAAGCGAGCCAATCTTCTTCGAAGGTGCGGTTACAAGTTGGGCAGCGTTTCATCGTTTTGGGTAGTTGTATGCGGTCAGTTGTCAGTGGTTCGTCAAACGGCCGTTGCGACTAACAACTAACAACGGACAAAAGACGACTAGACGAGTTCCAGCTTACTAAAGAAATATGCAATCTCGATCGCGGCGTTCTCGTCCGAATCGGATCCGTGAGTCGCGTTCTCTCCGACCGATGATCCGAAATCTTTGCGAATCGTACCCGTGTCGGCTTTCGCGGGATCGGTTGCGCCCATGGCGTCGCGCCACGCTTTGACCGCGGCTTCTTTTTCCAAAACCATGACGATGCACGGGCCGCTCGACATGAACTCAGTTAAGCCGTCGTAAAACGGCTTGCCGCGATGGACTTCATAAAAGCCCTCAGCTTGATTGCGCGTTTGATGAATCACCTTCATCGCGCGAATGCGAAAGCCGCCGTTAATGATCCGATCGATGATCTTTCCTGTGTTGCCCGCCGCTACCGCGTC
>JACXTT010010530.1_pt1 | contig 12449 bp, 11 predicted proteins | sample 9270951 | NCBI WGS metagenome assembly JACXTT01 (sample SAMN15532306, study PRJNA645909) | rock metagenome | isolation source: weathered quartz diorite | place: Puerto Rico | collected 2017-06-21 | reverse complement strand
ATCTGCGTGGTGGAGCACGTGATGGAGGTGGTGATGCCGCTGTCGTCTCGCGTGATCGTGCTCGACCACGGCGAGAAGCTCACCGAGGGACGGCCGGCGGAGGTGGCCCGGGACGAGCGCGTCATCACGGCGTATCTGGGAGACCGCTACCGTGCCCGTGCCTAGCGCCGGCGGCCGCCCGCTACTCGAGATCCGGGATGCTCACGTGGCCTACGGCGGAGGCGTCGTCGCGCTCCAGGGCGTGTCGCTCGAAGTCGGCGCCGGGGAGGCCGTCGCCCTGGTGGGCGCGAATGGCGCCGGCAAGAGCACGCTGCTGAAGACCGTGGCCGGCCTGCTCGCCCCCCGGAGGGGCGAGATCTGGTTCGACGGCCGCCGCATCGATGGCGTCGAGGCGCCGGACCGCGTCGACCTCGGCATCGCGCTGGTCCCCGAGGGCCGCCGGCTCTTCAGCCGGCTCTCGGTCGCCGAGAACCTGCGCCTCGGCACCTTCCGCGACCGCGACCCGAAGCGCCGCGAGGAGATGCTGGAGCGCGTGTTCGGCCTCTTTCCGGTGCTTCGCCAGCGCGTCGGCCAGCGGGCGGGGACGCTGTCGGGCGGCGAGGGACAGATGCTCTCCATCGCGCGGGCACTGATGTCTCGCCCGCGCTTCCTCATGCTGGACGAACCGAGCCTCGGGATCATGCCGAGGACGGTCGACGCGATCCTCGACGTGCTGCAGACGCTCCACCGGCAGGAAGGCCTCACGGTGCTCCTCGTGGAGCAGAACGTCCCGGCGGCCCTCGCCGCCGCCGAGCGGGGCTACGTGCTGCAGACCGGTCGCATCGTCGCCGAGGGCGCGAGCCAAGCGTTGCTCGACAGCGATCTCGTGCGGCGGGCGTACCTGGGGATGTGACGGCGCGAGCCCGGTGCTGAAGGCGGGGCCGACTCTCGGTCCGAGCCCGCCCTGGAGGCTGACGAAATCGGCGGGATTCGGCCGGCCGACGGGTAGCCTAGAGGCGCCGATGCCACCACCGGAGCTTCAGCCATCCCCGCCGCCGTCTGGCACGGTGAGTCCGCGCACGGCGTGGGGCGTCGGCGCGGTTCTGGTCATGGCCGGTGGCGCCGTGGTCACCGCCTCGATCCTGGCCGACGACGGTCGGATGGAGGCGCCACGCTGGGTCGCCGCGGCGGCCGGCTCCGCCTTTCTGCTGGCCGGGCTGGCACTCATCAAGGGCTCCGGGCTCGACCATGGGGTCGAGCGGCCGGGCGACATCTGGACCCCCCTCCTCGGCGCGCTCATCTGCACCTGCTTCTCGGCGATCGCGGGCTGGATCGCGTTCGGCTCGGGCGATCGCCGGTTCCGCGTCAGCGGGAGCCTTCCGCTCTCATGGCTGCTGCCCCCCCGCGTGATCGAGTGGCTCGGGCGAGGGGCCTTCGCCGTCGGCGCGCTCCTGGTCGGGCTGTTCACGCTCGCCTTCTGGTGGGGACTGCTGCGGAGACTGGCCGGCCGCTCGGTGCGCGAGTGGGGTCAGCTCGTGGCGGCTCTCCTGGCCACGGTCGTCGCGGCGCTGGCCGTCCTCCACGCGACCGGAGATCTCCGGCTCTGGCCCGCCAACCTCGGGCTCCGACGCGCCCTCGCGGCGCCGGGGCTCAGCGACGCCGACCGGCTCCGGCTCGTGTTCGCCGCCAAGCTCGCGAACCCCGCGTATGCGAAGCGGCAGCGCCTCTCGTTCGGTCAGCAGCCCTACCAAGCCTTCGACGAGGAGGCGCTGCTCAAGCAGGTTCGCTCCCAGATTGCCGCCTCGGTGGTGCCCCCGCCCGGGGCCCCGGTGATCTCGGTCCCGATCCTATCGGGACGCGCGCCGGTCATCGACGGTCGGCTCGGCGCGGGCGAATGGCGAGGCGCCGTCCGGACGGATCTCGGCAAGGGCACGACGCTGTATGCCATGTCGGACGGTCGTCAGCTCTACATGGCCGCGGACGTGCCGAGTGACACCACCGAAGACGGCTTCGACCAACTGCGCGTCTCCTACCACCTGGATCTCGCCGGCGTGATCGCGAACGAGCGCGTGCACGTGAGCCGATCGCCCACGGATGCCTTCGCCAGCTACCGACTCTCCCATCTGCCGAGGCCCGGCGGCCAGCCGCCCCTGGCCCTCAGCGAGAGTCACATCTATCGCGACGGGCGGGGAGCCTCGACGATGATCGGACACCGGCAGTTCGAGCTCGCGCTCGACCTGGAGGAGACCGGGCTCCACCTCGGCGTACCCTTCGCCGCGTACGTCGAGGTGGAGACCGACCCGCTCACCGACTGGGGCGGCCGCTTCCTGGCGCGCGCTTACGCGGGCCGCCTCGGATCCCAGACCGCTCCCGTGTGGCTCGTCATCGGGGCCCGCGAGCACTCCTGACGCGTGAGGGCCGGCACGCTCTGATCGTTGTCGACTGCCCCGTCTGCGCGCACGGTCCTGCGGCGTCCGGTCGCTACACCGATGTGGCGGCGCGCTCGCGGTGTCGACTCACATCACCCGATGTAAACAGGGCAGACGCGAGCGCACCGGTGGCCGTGCGCTTGGCCACCGGTGCCGCACGCGAAGGCTACTTCGGCTGGGCGACGGTGCGCAGGTAGGGCTTCAGCGTCTTGAAGCCGGCCGGGTAGGTCTTTTTCGCCTCGTCATCCGAGACCGCAGTGACGATGATCACGTCCTGACCCTGCTTCCAGTTCACCGGCGTCGCCACCTTGTGCTTCGACGTCAGCTGGCAGGAGTCGAGAAGCCGCAGCACCTCGTCGAAGTTGCGGCCGGTCGACATCGGGTACGTCAGTGTGGCCTTGACCTTCTTGTCCGGCCCGATGACGAAGACCGAGCGCACGGTCGCGTTGTCCGCGGGGGTCCGGCCCTGCGAGGTCGTGCCGGCGCCTTCCGGCAGCATGTCGTAGGCCATCGCCACCTTCAGCTCGGGGTCCCCGATCATCGGATAGGTCACGGCGTGACCCGACGTGTCCTGGATGTCCTTGGACCAGCGCTGGTGGTCGGCCACCGGGTCGACGCTCAGGCCGATGATCTTGCAATTGCGCTTGTCGAACTCGGGCTTCAAGCCAGCCATGTAACCGAGCTCGGTCGTGCACACCGGCGTGAAGTCCTTGGGGTGCGAGAACAGGATGGCCCACCCATTGCCGATCCACTCGTGGAAGTTGATCTTCCCCTGGGTGGTGTCGGCAGTGAAGTTAGGTGCTTCGCTGTTGATCCGCAGTGACATGGTGCTCCCTCCGTGGTTTCCGACTCTACGGTGAAGAGGTCCCTTGCCGCGCCGGGCCGCGTCCTTCGGCGGTTTCGAGGCGGCCTTCAGCGTATCTTCTCGTCCCCTCCCCGGTCCCGCTGGCCGCCCAAGGTGACCCGTAGCCGCAGTGTACCGCGCTGGCCGGCGCCCCACAAGGGCGCGGGCGTGGGCGCGCCGGGGCGAGTCACGCTCGGCCCGGGTGCCACTGATCGTCAGCGCGCTCAACGTGGCCGCAACCGAAGCCGAGCGGGTCGACCGCCCACCCTGGTCAAGGCCGAGGACACTGTGCTCCCTGGCCGGGTAGAATACCCCAATGAAGCGGTAGGCGACATTCTGGGACTTCTAACCCGTTCTACCTGTCGGAGCACGCGAACCGGACCAACCGGCGGCTGCAGTTCATCGGCACATCGCTGTCCATCATCTGCGCGCTAACCGCGATCGTCCAGAGCCGACCGTGGATCCCGCTGCTCGCCCTGGCGGTCGGCGGTCGCCTACATGTTGGCGTGGGTCGGGCACTTCCGTTTCGAGAAGCACAGGCCGGTCACCTGGCCCGGGGCGCGCGAGCCCCGCGCAGTCGCTAGAGGCGGAGTGGCAACACCTCCGGGAAGAGAGGATACCGTGAACCGGTTTCTCGCAAGCTCTCTCGCAGCTGGGCTCGTCGCCGTTGGAGCGCTCGCGGGTTGCGCGGCGTCCGCGCCCATGCCTCAACCGAGTGACTTCCCCCGTCACACGGCCGAGCCGCTGTTCGATCTCTACTGGAAGCTCACGCGCGACGGCGATCGCATCCAAGCAGACGGGCTGGCCCTCTCGCGCCAGCCCGACGTGGCGCAGGCGACGCTTCAGCTGATCGGATTCGACGTCGGCGGCAGCGTCGTCGACGTGACCTCCACCGTCGTCCGCTGGCACGGGTGGTTCCCCGAGCGGTTCAGCATTCAGCTCCGCTCCGAGGCTGAGCGGTTCGAGCTACGAGTCCTGCGATTCAGCTATCCCTCGGGCGCCGGCCGGTGACCGGAGGGGCCGATGGGCATCGCCGACCACGCCGCAGCCGGAGCAGACGGAGAGTCGCCCGGGGTACTCGAGCGCCGGCACTCAGGGGTTCGGCGTCCTGCCCGGAGGCGTAGACGAGGGAGTCGGGCTCGTCACGCCCGGGCTGGTCCCGGTTCCGGACGTCCCGGGCATGCTTCCGGGCAGGACCCCGGTCGGTCCGATGGGGGTGGCCTCTGATCCGCTCGTCGAAGTTCCACTCCTCGTTCCATAGGACGAGGGGTCACTGGCGCCGCCAGCACCCGGCCCGCACGGCTGGAGCTGTGCCGTGCGGACGCCGCCGCTATACAGTTGCTGCGCGCCGGCCACCACCGCCAGCGCGATCACTCCCTCGATGGCGAGGATCACCGCCAAGGTCTTCGCACGCTCAAGTGCCTTCTGTCCCATCTCGCCAGCCTCCTCACTACGCGGTCATGATCCGGAGCGTCAGTCGACATCTCGGGCCCATTCTCGCATGACCGGGCGGGACCGGCGGACGCCTGGGGGCGATCGACGTGAAGGCCAGGAGGATCACGGCGGCGACGCCGTGGCTATCGCGGGGCTCCGGCGCGCGCTCGCTGGTCGGGGTCGGCGCCTGATCGACCACGGTTGACACGACGCTCCCGATGGGTGATCGTGGCACGGCTCCAAGACCCACCGCCATTTCCGTGGAGGTCGAGAGCTTGATGTACGTCACTCTGCGAGAGTCGTCTCGAGGTGGACGAATCAGGTTCAACGTCTGGCTGCAGAGGTCGCCGCGTTGGACTGGGCGCGTGGCGAAGGCCGGAGGACCTGGCCCGGGCCGGGAGTGGCGTCCGTGAGCGGCGCGGGGTCCAGGCCGGGCGGTCTCCCGCGCACCCGTGTCGCCATCCTGGACGACTATCAGGGCGTTGCCACGCGCCTGGCCGACTGGGAAAGTCTCGGGCCCGATGTCGAGGTGGTCGTCTTCCGGGATCACCTGGCCGAGGTCGGCGCGGTCGCCGCGCGGCTGGCTGACTTCGACGCGGTCGTAGCCATGCGGGAGCGGACACCCTTCCCGCGGGACCTCATCGCTCGGCTGCCCCGGCTCCGCCTGCTCGTCACAACCGGTATGCGCAACGCGAGCATCGACCTCGGCGCCGCCGCGGACCTCGGCGTCACCGTGTGCGGGACCGCCGGCCTCCCCTACCCCACGGCCGAGCTGGCCTGGGGGTTGATCCTGGCCCTCGCCCGCCGCATCCCCCAGGAGGACCGAGCCACGCGCGAGGGCCGCTGGCAGGACACGCTGGGGGTCGGCCTCAACGGGAAGACCCTCGGCGTCCTTGGTCTCGGCACCCTCGGCTCGCGGGTCGCCCGCTTCGGCCGCGCCTTCGAGATGACGGTGCTGGCCTGGAGCCAGAACCTGACCACCGAGCACGCGACGGAGGTCGGCGCGAGCCTCGTGCCCAGGGACGAGCTCCTGGCGCGCGCCGACGTCGTCAGCATCCATCTGGTCCTGAGCGAGCGGACCCGCGGGCTGATCGGCCGGCGCGAGCTCGCGCTCATGAAGCCGAGCGCCTTCCTCGTCAACACCTCGCGCGGGCCGATCGTGGACGAGGGCGCCCTGGTGGAAGCGCTTCGCAGCGGCGCGCTCGCCGGCGCCGGCCTCGACGTCTTCGGAGAGGAGCCCCTGCCCCGCGACCATCCCTTCTACCGGCTCCCGAATACGGTGATCACGCCCCACCTTGGCTACGTCACCGAGGAGACCTACCGGATCTTCTACAGCCAAGCGCTCGAGGACGTCCGCGCCTATCTCCGGGGCGCGCCGGTCCGGGTGCTCCCCGCGTAGCCGCCGCACGTCGAGGGCATGGGGAAGCAGCTTCTCTTCGTCGGCGCCGGAGCCATCGGCAGCTACCTCGGCGCGTTCCTCTCGCGGGCGGGCCACGACGTGACCCTCGTCGATCCCTGGGCCGATCAGGTGGAGGCCATCCGCGCCAGCGGGCTGGCCGTGACCGGACCCCACGAGCCGTTCACCGCTCGCCCGACCGCGGTCCACCTCCACGAGGCAGCCCGGCTCGCCCGCGACTTCGAGATCGCCTTCGTGGCCGTGAAGGCGTACGACACCGCGTGGGCCACGCAGCTCGCCCTGCGGCACCTCGCGCCGGGCGGCTTCGTCGTCGCCGCGCAGAATTGCTGGCCGGACCCCGTGGTCGCCTCGATCACCGGGCCCGGCCGCGCGGTCGGGCTTGTCATGTCGAAGATCGGCGTGGCCCTGTGGAAGCCCGGGCGGGTGGAGCGCGGCGTGGAGCGGGGTCAGGGCGCGGGTCACGATGTGTTCCGGGCGGGCGAGCACGACGGGACCCTCACCGCGCGCGTCGCCGAGCTGGCGAGCCTGCTCTCGGTGATCGACGGCGCCCGCACCACCGACAACCTCTGGGGCGAGCGCTGGGCCAAGCTCGTCCAGAACGCGATGAGCAACCCGCTCCAGGCCATGGCCGGGCTCGGCTCGCTGGAGATCGCCTCCAGCGAGGTCGGCCGCAGCCTCGCCATCCACCTCGCCGCCGAGTGTTCGCGGGTGGGTCTCGCTCTCGGTTACCGCGTGCCCGCGTTCGGGGGCGCACCCGCCGAGCGCTGGGCCGACGCCGATGCCCGGGCGACGTGGGAGAGCCTCGATCGCATGCTGACCCCCGTGGCGGCCGGCGGCCGGAGCTGGCGGGCCTCGATGGCCCAGGACATGGCCAAGGGCCGCCCGACCGAGATCGATCACATGAACGGCCACGTCGTTGCCGAGGGGCGCCGCGCGAGCATCCCCACGCCGGTTTCGACGGCGGTCGTGGAGATGGTCCACGAGGTGGAGGCCGGCCGCCGCGCATCCTCGCCCCTGAACCTCGAGCTGACCCTCCGCCGCGCAAGCCGCCAGGTCCCGTTGGGGAGAGAGATCGATCCCGGGCCAGGGGCATAGGCGCGCCCCTGGGAACCGGGCCCCGGGGGCGCCGCCGCTGGTGGGGTCGTGCGGCTGCTGCGCGCTTACACCTTCAGCTGGTCGCGGATGGGCAGGCGCCGGATTCGCTTGCCCGTCGCCGCGAAGATCGCGTTGCAGAGGGCGGGGGCGATCGGCGGCACGCCGGGCTCGCCCACGCCGCCGAGCGGCAGGTTGAAGTCCCCAGGGAGAATGTGTACACGGATCTCCCGCGGGGCCCCGGTGATTCGGGTGATCTCGTAGGTATTGAAGTTCTGCTGCTCGGCCTGGCCGGCCTTGAACGTGATCTCCCCCGACGTCGCGAGGCTGACGCCCATGACGCACGCCCCTTCCATCTGCGCGCGCACCCGGTCCGGGTTGACGCTCGCGCCGCAGTCCACCGCGATGTCTACCCGCGGGATCGTCAGGGCTCCGGCGTCGTCGACGGCGACCTCGACGACCGCCGCCACGTAGGTCACGAAGCTGTAGTGCGCCGCGAGACCGAGTCCTCGGCCCTTCGGCAACGTCCGGCCCCACTTCGCGTCGCGGGCCGCGGTCTCCACGACACGGCGCAGCCGGCCGGTGTCGACCGGATAGCGCTCCGGGGACTCGCCGTGGTTCCAGGTGTCCTTCAGGGTCTCCGGGCTGACCCACCGGGCCGGGCCGATCGCGTCCAAGAGGAACTCCTTCGGGTCGCGGCCCGCCGCCGCCGCAAGCTCGGCGACGAAGGACTGGATCGCAAAGGCGTGCGGAATGTTCGAGACCGAGCGGAACCAGCCGATGCGCGTGTGGGCGGTCGCCTCCGGGTTCTCGATGCGAACGTTGGGAATCGCGTAGGGGACGTTGATGACCCCCATCCCGAGCTCCCAGTCCGCCTCCTGCTTCGCGCCGGCGTCGAACGTCGACACGATCGTCGGCGCGACGGTGCGATGAAGCCACGCGACCGGCCGACCTCGCGCGTCGACGCCCGCCTCGAGGTGCTCCACCGAGACCGTGTGGAAGTACGTGTGTTGCAGGTCGTCCTCGCGCGTCCAGGTGACCTTGACGGGCTTCCCGTCCATCGCCTTGGACAGCACCGCGGCCTCAACCCCGTAGTCGGGTTTCGACTTCCGTCCGAAGCCGCCGCCGAGCAGCGTGACGTGCACGGTCACGTCCGCCGCCGACATGCCCAGGCGCTTCGCGACGAGGTCGCGCGTGGCCTGGGGAGACTGGAAGCCGCCCCACACCTCGCACCTGCCCTGCCCGATGCGCGCCGCCGCCGCGGGCGGCTCCATCGGCGCGTGCGCGAGATGGGGGATGTAGTACTCGGCGTCCAGGCGCCGCGCCGCGCTGGCCATCGCGGCCGCGACGTCTCCGTCGTTGCGCACGACCGGCCCGGGCCTGCGGGCGGCCTCCTCGAGCGTCGCCTTGAAGGCCGCGGAATCGTAGGCGGCATTCGGACCATCGTCCCACTCGACCCTGAGCGCCTTTCGGCCCTGAATGGCCGCCCAGGTGTTACGCCCGATGACGGCGACGCCGCCCAGGGGGTTGAAGTAGGCCGGAGGGGGACTGCTTTCGATCTCCACGACGCGCACGACGCCGGGGACCTTGAGCGCGTCGCTGTCGTCGAATCGCACGACCTTGCCACCGTACGCCGGCGGGCGCGCGACGACAGCGTACAGCATCCCATCCAATCGCGTATCGATGCCGTACCGTGCCTTGCCGGTTGCGATGTCGCGGCCGTCGATCAGCTTCAGCTGACCCCTGCCGATGTAGCGGAACTGCGCCGGGTCCTTCAGGCGCAGTGTCTCCCGCGCCGGAACCGGCTGGCGGGCCGCCGCCTTGGCCAGCGACCCGTAGCCGGCGCGCCGACCCGTCGGCCGATGCACGACCTCGTGGTTGCGCGCTTCCACCTCGGTCAGGGGCACCGCCCATTGCGCGGCCGCGGCGGCCTCGAGCATGGTCCGAGCGGCCGCGCCACAGCGGCGCATCGGGTCGAAGAAGTGGCGCGTGCTGCGCGAGCCATCCGTGTCCTGGTTACCGAATCGCTCCTCGTCACCGGGCGCCTGCACGACGCGCACGCGCTTCCAGTCGGCCTCCAGCTCATCGGCGACGATCATCGGCATGCCGGTTCGCACGCCCTGGCCCATCTCGGACCGGTGGCAGACGATCGTGACGGTCCCGTCCTCGCCGATGGCGACGAACGCGAGCGGGTCATCGACCCAGCCGTGGGGCATGCCGTCGGCGCCGTACTTGGGCGCGTCCGCGGCGCGCAGGATTCGCGTATAACCGACCATCAGCACGAGCCCACCCAGGGCAGAGAGACCCTGAAGAAACCGGCGCCGGCTCACGTTGGCGATCTTCAGCGCGCTGTCGAACGCGGGATCACGCTGGGTGCCTGACATCGGACCGCGTGGCGCACTCATGACTTCGCTCCCTGCAGGGCCGCGGCCTGCTTGATGGCGGCGCGGATGCGGACGTACGTGCCGCAGCGACAGATGTTGCCGGCCATGGCGCTGTCGATGTCGGCGTCGCCGGGCTTCGGGTTGCGCTTGAGCAACGCGGTGGCCGACATGATCTGGCCGGCCTGGCAGTACCCGCATTGCGGCACCCCGATCTCGATCCAGGCCGTCTGCACCGCCTTGCCGACCTTGTCGGTCTCGATAGCCTCGATGGTGGTGACGCGCTTGTTCGCCGCCGCGGAGAGGGGCATCATGCACGAGCGGACCGCCTGGCCGTCGAGATGCACGGTACAGGCGCCGCACAACGCCATGCCGCACCCGAACTTGGTGCCCGTGAGCCCCAGTTCGTCCCGCAGTACCCATAAGAGGGGGGTGTCCTCAGGCAGGTCCAGGTCGTAGCGCCGGCCATTGATGCTGACGGGGGTCATCGTCACTCTCCTCTCACTTCCCCGAGGTCCACGAAGGCCTCAGGGACCATGCGCGGCCCTGGAGGGATCTGCACCGGCGACGGAAACGTTGTGCACCGCGCCCCACGTTCCGGGTCCCTCACCTTCGGCCGAGGAGCGTCGGCCATCCACAGTGCCCTTCCGCTCGAGCCCGCCGGATACGCCGGACGAGTCCGGCGCCAGCGTCGCTTCGGGGTGCCGGGAGTGTAGCGCGCTCCGGGTGGGAGCCGCAACCGGCTACGGCGATCCGGCCGACCCACGGGACGAGGCGGAGGTCCCGATACCGCTCACCGCCCCGCGGCGCGTCTCACTGGGCGTCGTGGAAGATCACGCCGAGCGTCTGGCGGTGCCCCGAGCGCACGCGGCTCACCCCGTGGCGCAGCGTCACGCGATAGATGCCACGCGCGCCCCGCACGGGTCGCTCTGACACCGGAAAGATCACGGCATCGCCTTGATCGAGGGCCACGACCTCGGCGCGCGACTGCCGGCGTGGCCGCTGCTCGGTCAGCACGAACTCGCCGCCCGTGAAGTCCCGTCCCGGTACCGAGAGCAGGACGGTGACCTGGAACGGGAAGACGTGCTCGCCATAGAGGTCCTGGTGGAGGCAGTTGTAGTCGCCCGCCTCGTACCGGAGCAGGAGCGGCGTCGGGCGCGTCTGACCGGCTCGATGGCACCGCTGGAGGAAGCTCTCGTGCTCATCCGGATAGCGAATCGCGAGGCCCATGGACTCGTTCCAGCGGTTCGCGATGCCGGCCAGACGGCGATAGAGCGCGGTTCGCAGTTCCGCGACCACGTCGGGGAGAGGATAGGCGAAGTACTTGTACTCACCCTGACCGAAGCCATGCTGCGCCATGACGATCCGGCGGCGGAACCGCTCATCGGCAGCATAGAGGCGGGCGAGCGCGGCGCACTCTCCCGGCCCCGGCACCGACGGCACGGTCGCGCAGCCGTGGGCATCGAGGTCGGCTTCGATACGCGGCCAATCGAGGGGCGCGATCCGCGGCGCCAGGCCAGGCTCGGGCACCTGGGTGGCGCCACGGGTGGTCGCGATCACGACGCGGTCTCGCGATCGAGCAGGACCCGCTTGCGCTCGACTCCCCACCGGTAGCCCGAGAGCGCGCCGTCGGTCCGCACGACACGATGGCAGGGAATGACGACGGCGAGAGCGTTCGAGGCGCACGCCTGGGCGACCGCCCGCACGGCCCTCGGCGCGCCGATGCGCTCGGCGATCGTCCGGTAGGTGGCGGTCGCGCCAGCCGGGATCTCGCGCAGCGCTCGCCACACCCGCTGCTGAAAGGCGGTCCCCCGGACGTCGAGGGGCAGATCGAGGCCGAGCGCGGGCGCCTCGACGAAGCCGACGACCCGGGCCACGAGCCGCTCGAAGCCGGGGTCCCCGCCGATCAGCCGCGCCTTCGGAAACCGGTCTTGCAGGTCGCGCACCAGGGCGTCCGGATCGTCGCCAAGCAGGATCGCGCACACGCCCCGATCGCTCATGGCGACGAGAATCGAGCCCAGCGAGCACTCGCCGACCGCGAAGCGGATCGGCGCGCCCTCGCCGCCCGACCGGAACCGCGTCGGCGTCATGCCGAGCACCGCCCCCGCGGTCGCGTAGAAGCGGCCGCTCGAGTTGAATCCGGCGCCATAGATGGCGTCCGTCACGGTGTGGCTCCGGGACAGCTCGTCGCGCACCCGGTGGGCGCGATGTGCCGCCGCGTACCCCTTCGGCGTGACCCCGGTGACCGCCTTGAAGACGCGATGGAAGTGAAAGCGGCTCATCCCCGCGGCGGCGGCGAGGGCAGCGAGGCCAGGTGGCGCGTCAGCAGTCTCGATCAGGCGACAGGCCCTGGCCACGGCCACGGCCCGCTCATCGCGGCGCGACGGCGCGTCCGGGCGGCACCGCTTGCACGGGCGGAAGCCGGCCCGTTCGGCCTCGGCGCACGTTCGATGGAACTGGACGTTCGCGCGACGCGCACGCCGTGCCGCGCAGGACGGCCGGCAGTAGACGCCGGTCGTCCGCACGGAATAGTAGAAGATGCCGTCGGCCCGCCGATCGCGTCGCGCGACGGCCGTCCAGCGATCCTCGTCGCTGGCAAAGCCCGGTGCGGCGGTCCCGCGTCTTGCTGCCACGTTGGTCATGATGCCACTCCTTTCGATTTCTCGCCTCGCCACCGAGTCCGCGTGGACCCATGCTCGCCGATGGCCTCCGGGCAAGCACTCCGGTCCTTGCTCTAGAATCGGGGACGGGACCCGCGACGTTGCGGCCACTGCGCGCGGCACCGCGCGAGGGGGAGCCGGCGAGGGGGGGCGGCGTCCCGGGCAGCAGGCCGGGAGCCGGCGCGGCCCAGGGCCGCGGGGGCGTACAGGAGG
>JACXTT010010529.1_pt1 | contig 12450 bp, 10 predicted proteins | sample 9270951 | NCBI WGS metagenome assembly JACXTT01 (sample SAMN15532306, study PRJNA645909) | rock metagenome | isolation source: weathered quartz diorite | place: Puerto Rico | collected 2017-06-21 | reverse complement strand
GCCGCACCTGGCTGTCGAGGTATATCGCGGCGTCGCGTTCGAGAACGGAGTGAGGATCGCGAAGTCGAATCAGAGGGCCGCCGCCTGAGGTCGTTTACACACCTCTTGACTCAAGCCCGGTAGCGCCTATACGAACGCACCTATGTGGTTTTGTCCGCGGCGACATACCGCCTTGCGCTCGGCGACGGCCCATGAACGACTAACGTACCACTCTTCGGCTCGCCGCTCTTCCCGAGGCCGCCGGGCACGGGACCTGGGCCGTCGGCTCCGAACGCCCCGCCTGCGATGCTGCTTGCCTCGGTGACGAGGTAGACGGTCGGCAGGACCACCAGAGTCAGGATGGTCGCCGAGACGAGTCCGCCGATCACGACGATCGCGAGCGGGCGTTGCGTCTCCGATCCGATGCCGTGTGAGAGCGCCATGGGCAGGAGACCCAGCATCGCGAGCAAGGCGGTCATCATCACAGTGCGGAACCGCGTCGTCGCGCCCTCCAGCACCGCCTCGTACGGGGTGAGGCCCGCGTCTCGAAGCTGGTTGAAATGGGTGACCATGACCACGCCGTTCAGCACGGCCTGTCCGAACAAGGCGATGAAGCCGATCGCCGCCGAAACGCTGAGCGGGATATGGACCGCCAACAGCGCCAGCACCCCGCCGATGAGTCCCAGGGGCACGTTCATCAGAATGATCATCGCGCTCTTGACCGATTTGAAAGCGTCGAACAACAAGATGAAGATCAGGAACACGCTGATCGGCACCACGATGCCGAGGCGCTTCATCGCGCGCTGCTGGTTCTCGAATTCGCCGCTCCACGTCACGCGGTAGCCGCGGGGCAGCGACACGTTGCGGAGCCGTCGCTGCATGTCGGCGACCACGCTCCCCATGTCGCGGCCCTTGATGAACACGCTGATGGCGGACAGCCGGGTCCCGGCCTCGCGGCTGATGTTCATACTCCCCGACGCTTCACGGAACGTAGCGACCTGCTCGAGCGGGATGTGCAGCCCATCGGGCGTGTCGACCAGCACCTTCTTGATGTTCGCCAGGCTTCGCTCGGGCTCCCTCAGCCGCACGACGACGCTGAAGTGGCGCTCCCCGTCCCACAGCTCGGTCGCCTCCTTGCCGGCGAGGCTGATGTCGATCACGTCCTCGATGTCGCCGACGTTGAGCCCGTAGCGAGCCGCGCGCTCGCGGTCGATCTGGATGAGAGCCTGCGGAACCTCCCCCGCACGGTCGACCACGGCGCTCGCAATGCCGGGCACGCCCTCGAACGCCTGTAGAATCTCGCGTGCCTTCTGCCTCAGCTTCGCCGAGTCGCCGCCGAACACCTTGATCACGACCTGGCCGTCGACCTGCGAGATGCTCTCGAGCACGTTGTCCCGGATGGGCTGGGAGAAGCTCGTCTCGACCCCCGGTACGGCGTCGAGGTTGTGCCCCAACTCGTCGATGATCTTCTGTTTGGTCATCCCCGGACGCCACTCCTTCTGTGGCTTCAGGTCGACAAAGATCTCGACCATGTTGATGGGTTTGGGGTCGGTCCCGTCCTCGGGTCGCCCGGCCTTCGAGATGGCCGTCGTGACCTCCGGCGTTCGGAGCAGGATCTCGCGCATTCGACGGCAATAGTTGCGGGTTTCCTCGACCGAGACGCCGGGTGGCAAGTTGGCGTTCACCCAGATGCTTCCCTCGTTCAGCTCGGGCAGGAATTCACTTCCGAGCCTCGGCACCAGCGCCATGGTTCCGACGAACACGGCCACGGCCGCGCCCACCACGAGCCGCGGCCGGGTGAGCGCCGTGTTCAGCGAGGGCAGGTAGAGGCGCTTCAGGAACCGCACGATCCACGTTTCGTCGTGGGGCAGGTTGCCGTGCAACAAGAGCAGGCACATGAGCGGCACCAGCGAGAGCGACAGCAGCAGGGAGCCTACCAGTGCGCTCGTCACCGTCCACGCCATGGGCGCGAAGATCCTGCCCTCGTGCCGCTGCAGGGTGAAGATCGGGATGTGCGCTGCGATGATGATGAGCATCGAGAAGAAGGCCGGCCTGCCGACTTCGACCGTCCCCGCCTCGATCACCTGCCGCAACGCGCCGCGGTCCGACGGCCGGCGCTCGGCGAGACGGCGAAAGATGTTCTCCACCACGATCACGGCGCCGTCCACGATGATTCCGAAGTCCATGGCGCCGAGCGAGAGCAGGTTCGCGGGAATGCCTCGCCACGTGAGCCCAATGAACGTCGCCAGCAATGACAGCGGGATGACCGCGGCGACGATGAGCGCGGCGCGCAGGTTCCCAAGGAACAGCAGCAGCACCAGCGTGACCAGAATCGCCCCCTCGGTCAGGTTCTTGAATACCGTCTCCAGCGTGGTGTTGATCAACCATGTTCGATCGTAGAACGAAGTGATCCTCACCCCTTTTGGAAGGATCGAGTCGTTGAGCAGCGCAATCCGCTGCTTGAGCGCCGCCAGGACCTCCGAAGGGTTCTCGCCCTTGCGCATCAGCACGATGCCGGTGACGACGTCGTCCTCGTGGTTTTGCCCCACGATGCCCTCGATCGGCACGTTTCCGATCGTGATCTGCGCGAGGTCGCGGACGAGTACGGGGATGCCCGAGTGAGCGGACACGACGATGTTCCGGATTTCGTCCGGGGAGTGAAGCAGGCCGACCCCGCGGATGAAGTATTGCTGCGGGCCCTGCGTGACCTTGCTGCCGCCGACGTTGGCGTTTCCACGGCTGAGCGCGGTGTAGAGCTGCTGCAGCGAGACACCGTAGTAGCGCAGTCGGGCGAGGTCGGGATTCACCTCGTAGGTCTTGATGAGCCCGCCGAGCGCCACCACGTCTGCCACGCCCGGGACGGCGCGGATGTTGCGCTCGATCAGCCAGTCTTCAAGCGTCCGGAGGTCGCGCGTGTTGTATCCGGCGCCCTCCACCCGATACCGGTAGATCTCGCCGATCGCGGTCGAGAGTGGAGCCATCTGGGCCTGTACGCCGGGCGGAAGATTGACGGTCGCGAGGCGCTCGAGCACCTGCTGGCGGGCCTGACCATCCGTGGCGCGGTCGTCGAAGGTCAGCATGATGAACGACAGGCCGAACTGCGTGTGAGAGAACATCCTCACCATGTGCGGCAGTCCGTTCAACACCGTCTCGAGCGGCATGGTGACCTGCTGCTCGACCTCTTCTGGAGCGCGACCGGGATACAGCGCAATCACCGTCGCCTGGATGTCGGACACGTCGGGGAACGCCTCGACCGGGAGGTGAGCGAACGCCAACAGGCCGCCCCCGACGAACAGTACAGCCATGAGGACAACGAAGAAGGGTTGGTGAAGGGCGAAGCCGACGAGGCGCTTGATCATGGACGATGCATGGAATGAAGGAGGCGCGGGGTCAGTCGAGCAGCTGCTCGAGCAGCACACAGCCTTCGGTCACGACCCGGTCGGTCCGACTCACCCCGTCCTCGACCAGCACGTGCGCGTCATGATCCGCGCTGATGTGGATCTCGTGGCGGGCGAAGGTGCCTGGCTCCTCCTCCACGAACACGTAGTGCTTGTCGCCCTTCAGGAAGACCGCGCGCGACGGCACACTGAGTCCGGACGACGGGCGAGTCGGGACTTCCACCGTCACGAACATCTCTGCCTTGAGGCGGCCGCTCGAGTTGTCGACGCTGCCTCGCGCCCTGATGGTGTGCGTGCTCGGGTCGATCGACTCCGAGACGTGGTCCAGCCGCCCCTCGAATGTCTCTCTGGGAAACGCGGTGCTCGCGAACCGGAAGGTCGCGCCGCGTCTCAAGCAGGGCAGCTCGGCCTCGGTCGCGTCGATCTGAATCCATAGTCGCGAGGGATCGCTGAGGACGAACAGGGGCGAGAACAGCTGTGGCGCGTTCGCCAGCATCTGGTCGGGACGGATCTCCTGGCCCGGCGTGAGGTTGCGCTCGACGATCGTGCCGGAGATCGGGCTCCGCAGGATGAAGACGCCGTCCACCGAGTCCGCAGCCGCCCCGTACGATGCGAGCCGCGCGAGGGCCCGCGAGCGTTGCGATTGCGCCCGCGCGCAGTCGGCCTCGGCAGCCTCGAGATCCTTCTGTGCAGCCGCGCCGTGCTCGAACAGGTCGCGCAGCCGGTCGCGATTGCTCTCGGCCAGACGGAAGTCGCTCTCGGCGCTGCGAGCCTCCGCCTGCGCCTGGGCGAAGTCGGGCGATTCGACCTCGGCCAGAGGCGCGCCGGCCCGAACCGCTCGCCCGGCGTCCGCGAGCACGCGGCGAACGCGTCCCGCGAACGGCGTGAACACCCGCACGGTCGCGTCTTCATCCCAGATCAAACGCCCGTACAGGCTGGTCGTACTCGCCGTTTCCTCGGTGACCGGCTCGACCGCCAGTGTGGCGAGCTGGGGCGCGTGGGACGGGAACGAGATGCGATCGCCGAGGACCATGGGATCCTGGATCGGGACCGACGCCACCTCGCGACGGCAGCCCATGGCGAGTGAAGCGAGCGTGATCAGGATGACAGTGGCTGTGGTTTTCATGGTCGGGTGTTCTCCATTGGACCGGCCTCGGTGGCAGACTTGAGTGTCGCGGCTGTGAAGGCCACGTCGCTCGCCGCCTGCATGGTCGCAAGTCGGACGTCGTTGTCGTTGCGCTGCGCCTGGAGCAGATCGACCAGCGAGGCGCCGCCCCTCTCGTAGGCGTGCGAGACGGTCTCGCGGATCTCGGCGGATCGCGGCCGGAGCTCGTCCCGGTATCGGCGCCACCGTGACGACGCCTCGTCGTAATCGGCCCGCGCCACGGCGACATCCGCCGCGGCCTGGGCCTCCACACGCCCGACGGCCCGCCTCGCCTCGTCGCGGGCGCCTTCCGCGGCCCGGATCTCGCCTGCATTTCGATTCCAGAGCGGAAGCGGAAAGGCGATGCCGGCCCCGATCGTGTTGGGACGATCCGGTGGCTCGTGCTCGAACTGGAACAAGATCGTCGGGTCCGGAATGCGCAGCGCGCGCTGCAGGCGCAGCTCGCTCTCCGCCTTCCTCAACTCGGCGCGCGCGGCCGCGACGTCGGCGCGCTCGCCGGCGGTGGGTCCCGGGGGTGCGATCGTCGGCCGGTCCGCGAGCGCCTCGAGCGAATCCGCCACCACCACGTCGCCGGCGGGATCCGAGACGCCTAGCAGTACCTCGAGTGCGACGCGACGCGCGTGGGCCTCGACCTGCGCGCTCTCGGCGTCGAGCTCGAGCCGCGCCGCGACGATCTCGATCTGATCGAGGTCGGACCTCGAGATGTCGCCCGCCTTCCATCGCACCGAGGCGATGCGGGATTCGTCGCCGAGGTAGCCGGCGGACTGTCGCGCGATCCGCGCGTTGGCCTGCGCCAGCGCCGCGGCGACATAGGCCCGCACGACGTCCGCCTCGAGCGTGCGCCGGGTGTCCGCGTAGCGAGCACGCGCGGCCTCGACGCCGGCGACCGCCGAGCGCCGGCGCGCAGAGCGCTTGCCTCCGACCTCGACCAGCTGGCCCGCCTGCATGACGGTGTCATAGCTGCGCGACCAGAAGTCGTTGCCGAGCGGCGTCGCGTCCGCGCGGTCATCCACGTGGATCCGACTTGCCGACGCCACGAACGTGGGGTTCGGCCGCTCGCGCGCGGCGCGCAGCTGTGCCTCGCCGATCGCGACGTCGGTGTGGAACGACAGCAGTTCCCAGTTGTCCTTCATCGCGATTCGAAGCGCGTCCTCGATGTGAAGCACGAGCTTGCTTCGCGGTGAGGGCGACAGAACCCGCGTCGAGTCGGGGGTCGAGAGCGGCGCCGCCCCCGCGAACCGTGCCGCGAGCAATGCCGCCAGGGCGAGACATGACGTTGGATTCGTTGGCTTCGAGCTCATGACCGCATGGACCGTTTCGTACCCGCATTGATAGAGCGGGCGCCGTGGGCGCGAGATCGACGAACGGACCCGCAGGCTAGCGAAGCGCCGCACATACGACGCATTCCTCCAAGCCTAATGCGGGTTTCGGCCGGCCGTCTGTAGGGCCCGGCCTCGAATTCATGTAGGGCGAAACCTTACTCGGGGAGCCTCGCGCGTCGGCAGGGGGCACCGCGCACCGAGCGATCGACGCGCGGCGAGTCGTCACGGGCCCGTGAACCACGCCCGCGGGTCAGCGCGTTCCCTGTTCCTGCTCCCAGCGGACGGCTTCACTCAGGAGTTGGCTCATGGTGTCGAGGCCGAGCTTTTCCTTCATGCGGGCGTAATACGCCTGGACGGTCTTCGAGCTCAGATGCAGCGCCTCGGCGATCTGGCGCGTCGCGCGCCCCTGGCCCAGGAGGCGGAACACCTCGAGCTCGCGGTCGCTCAGCTGGGCCACGGGTGATTCGGGCGCCGCGGGTGTGCCGGTGACGAGCTTCTCGGCGAGCGTCGCCGCGAGACGATCGCTGAGGTAGACCCTTCCCTGCTGCACGCGCCGGATGGCGAGGATCACCTTCTTGGTCACCTCTCGCTTCATGATGTAGCCGCGTGCTCCCGCACGCAGCGCACGCTCGGCGTAGAGATCCTCATCGTGCATCGACAGCACCAGCACGGCGACTCCCGGGTGAGTTTGCTTCAAGTCCCGGATGAGGTCGATGCCTGAACGTCCTCCGAGCGAAATGTCGACGACCGCCACGTCCGGCTTCGCCGCGCCGACGCCCGCCAGCGCGGCCGCCGCGCTCTCCGCCTCGCCGCACACCGTGAGGTCGGGCTGCTGGTCGATGAGGTTGGCGAGCCATTCGCGGACCAATGGGTGATCGTCCACCAGGAACACCCGGGTCTTTTCGTCTGTGCTCACGGGTCGCGCATCTCGCAGACGACGGTCGTGCCGCCCGAGGGCTCGGCGCGGATATGGAACGTGCCCCCCATCATCGCCGCGCGGTGGGCCATGATGCGCAGTCCCATCCCCGCTCCGCGCGCGCGCGGGCCCGGGATGCCGACACCGTCGTCGCGCACGGTGAGCCGGATCCCGTTTGGCGCACCATCCAGGCGCACGACGATGTGCCGAGCGCGTCCATGCTTGATCGCGTTCGTGATCGCCTCCTGCGCGATGCGGTACAGCTGGGTCGCGGTCGCGCCGTCGCTGACCGTCACGGGCCCGTCGACCTGATGCTCGCAACACGTCGGAAACAGCTCGCTGGTCTTGGCCGCAAGCTCGCGGAGACCCTGCGCGAGCCCGCCGCCCTCGATCTCGACGGGGTCGAGCCCGCGCGAGAGGCTGCGCGTCAATTCGATCGCCTGCTCGACGAGCGTGACGATTCGCGTGGCATCGCCCGCCTCCGCGATCGACCGGGATGCCAGCTTCTCCTCGAGAACCTGTCCCGCCAGCGCAGTGCCCGTCAGGAGCTGACCGAGACTGTCGTGCAGGTCCCGTCCGATCCGGCGCCGCTCGCGCTCCCCCACATCCAGGATCTCTCGCTCCAGCCGCTCCCGCTCGGTGATCTCGTCGGTCAGCGCGACGGTGCGGAGCCTCACGCGCTCCTCGAGGTCCCGGTGCATCTCGTGCAGGCGCGTGAGGAGCCAGACGACGACGAGGTAGAACGCGAGGATGATCGCCGCGTTCCAGACGGGTACGAACGGGTGCTCATAGGTGGCCCCGGCCGCGAAGTCGCCGATCAACCACGCGCCAACGCTCAGGATCGAGACCAGGATCGCGAGCCCGGGGCCGACGGTCCACGCCGCAAGCGCGACGGGCAGGAGGTAGAACGTCGAGAACAGGATCTCGTGACCGGTCAGGTAATCCGCGCCGCCGACGACCACGAGAATGGCGAGAGCGCAGGTCACGAGCAACCACCTCGGCCAGCGATTCACCTGCGGGAACATAGGACCAGCCTACTCCATGCGAGCCCGGACGTATGCGCTCGTGCCCCCGCCAGGAGGCGCTCTCGGCCGTGCCAGGAGATGCATCATCGCACGGGCGCCTCAACCGTGCGCATCGCCGCGCACCGGGCGCGGGAGTCGGGGCGAATTCGCCAAACGCACGCGGCTGCTGTACTCATGACCCTGAGACGTGGCCGCGACGCTCGCCGCGAGGTGGATTCGGTGGGCGCCGCAGCTCCAAGGCCAGCACCATGCCCGCAATGCCGGCAACCACCCGTGCGAGTGTCACGCCGTGACCGAGAGCGCTGATCGCCCGCTGTCCGTCGGCTTAGCCGGCGCCGGTCCGTGGGCCGAGAAGGCGTACGCCCCGATGCTCGCCGCGGGACCCGAGACTCGGCTCGCGGGCGTGTGGGCGAGGCGGCCCGAGGCCGCGCGCGCTCTCGCTGCCCGTCACGGCGCCGAGGCGGCGTCCAGCTTCGAGAGCTTGATCGCAACGTGCGACGCAGTGGCGTTCGCGGTGCCGCCCGACATTCAGGCGGAGCTGGCGGCCGTCGCGGCCCGCGCCGGCCGGCACCTCATGCTCGACAAGCCCTTGGCGCTGACGCTCGATGCGGCACGGACACTAGTAGACGCGGTCGATGCAACAGGCGTCGTGACGCAGCTCATGCTCACGCACCGATTCCGGCCGAAGACCGAGGCGTTCCTCGCCGCGGCTCGAGCCTCGGGCGCGTTCGGAGGGCGGCTCGCGTTCCTGTCGGGCGCGTTTCTCGACGGCCCGTACGCGACCGCGTGGCGGCGCGAGCACGGGGCGCTGCACGATCTGGGACCGCACGCGTTCGATCTGATCGAGGCGGCGCTCGGACCGATCGAGGACGTGGCCGGCGCCGGGGATCCTCGGCGTTGGGTCGCCCTGACCTGCGTGCACGCCGGCGGCGCCGTTAGCGAGCTGTCGATGTCGGGCGTGCTGCGGCTGCCGCAGTCGGTGCTGCGCGTCGAGCTCTACGGCCCCGCCGGATCACTCGAGTTCGATGCGGTCGCAGCGGCGAGCGACGAGCCGTGGTCGCGGGCGCGGCGTGCGTTTGCCGACGCGGTTCGAGCCGGCCGCTCCCCGGCGCTGGACGCACACCACGGCCTGCGGCTCCAAACGCTGATCGATCGGGCGCAGCGCTCCCTCATGTGAAGCGACACCGGCTCAGCCGCGCCGCTCCGCGCGGCGAGGACATTGCGTCACGCCCCGAACTTGTCGAGGCGTCCGGCGTTCGCGAGCAGCAGCGGCATGAGATCCTTGCTCGCCACGACCCCGATGCTGCCCGCGCGTGCATGCCGCTCGTGAAAGCGGAGGAAGCCGTCGGCGCCCGCCCGCGCCCCGGTGATCATCGCCGGCACTGGGTGCCACGAGTGTCCCTTGACGAGCACCGGAGTCGAGTGGTCCCCGGTGACGCACATCGCGTCGGGACGCAACGACAGCAGACTGGGCAGCGCGCGGTCGATCGCCTCGACGGCCGCCGTCTTGGCCGCGAAGTTGCCGTCCTCGCCGGCCATGTCGGTGGCTTTCATGTGGATGAAGAAGAAGTCGAAGCTCGACCACTCGCGCTGCGCCGCGGCGAACGCCTCGGCGGGCTCTTCGCCCACCGGAAAAAGCGTCATGCCGGCGAGCTGGGCCACGCCGCGGTACATGGGGTACGCCGCGATCGCTGCCGCGCGCAGCTTGAAGCGCTCGCGAAAGCCCGCGAGGTTCGGCCGTTCGCTGAGCCCCCGCATCAGCACCGCGTTCGCCGGCGCGTCGGCCTTGAGCACGTCCCTCGACTTCACGACGAACGCGTTGGCGATGCGCGCCGCCTTGATGTTGCCCCCTCCGGGAGCCAGCGGATGCGCGGCCGGAATCGGCCTGCCTTCCACGTGAGGATCCGCGTCGCTCACCGCTCCGGTGAGTCCCGGCCCGCGCAACACCGCGACGAACCGATGCCCCTTGCCGGCCTGCAGCACGATCTCGACGTCCTCGACGCGGCCGCAGGATTGCTTGAGCTTCTCGACCAAGCGCGCGCAGACGTCGCTCGAGATGCGCCCCGCGCGCCGGTCGGTGACGATCCCCGCGGCATCGAGCGTGCAGAAGTTGGCGCGCGCGGCGACGTCGCCGGGCTTGAGCTCGATGCCGGCGCCGAGCGCCTCGAGCACGCCGCGCCCGACCGGCGTGGTCGCGGGGTCGTAACCGAACAGGCCGAGGTGCCCGGGACCGCTGCCGGGGGTCACGCCCGGCGCAACGGGCAGCAGCCGCCCCATCGCGGCGTGGGGCGCGAGCGAATCGAGGTTCGGCGTCTTCGCCGCTTCGAGCGGCGTTTGAAATCCGTGATCGGGGTGCGGCAGATCGCCGAGGCCGTCCAGGACGAGCAGCACGATCTTGGACGAGCTCTCGAGCACCAACGATTCGATCAACGAAGACACGGCGTGGGCTCCGGCTTGGAGGTGAGTGCGTGGCGTTCGGCGAGAGGTTCCCGCGGAGTCTCCCCGCATCACGCTCCGACGGCAAGTACCTCGATGCAGCGCCGGCCCCGCACGGTCACGGCGTTGCCTGACGGGCGGCCCCTACCTATGCTGCGAGGTCGTCGTGGACACTCGCACGCGGGAGGGTCACGGTCATGGCGATTCTGAAGGTCGGCGTCATCGGCTCCGGGCTGATGGGCAGCGGCATCGCGCAGGTCAGCGCTCAAGCCGGCTTTGCGACGGTCGTGCGCGAGGTCTCGCCCGCATTGCTGGACAAGGGGCTGGGCAGCGTCTTCAAGTTCATGCAATCGGGCGTCGAGAAGGGCAAGGTATCGCCGCTCGACCTCGACCGCGTGCGCGAGAACCTCAAGGGCACGACCGAGCTCAAGGACGTCGCCGACTGCGACCTCGTCATCGAGGCCGTTCCCGAGAGCCTCGAGCTCAAGCGGCAGCTGTGGGGCGAGCTCGATGGAATCTGCAAGCCCGGGGCGATCTTCGCGTCGAACACTTCCAGCCTGTCGATCACCGAGATGAGCACGTTCGTGAAGCGGCCGGAGCGCTTCATCGGGCTCCACTTCTTCAATCCCGTGCCGCTGATGAAGCTGGTCGAGGTGATCCGCACGCTCCGCACCGACCCCGCGGCGCTGCAGGCGGCGCAGGCGTGGTGCGTAGCGATCGGCAAGACCGTCGTGAACTGCGGCGACTCCACCGGGTTCGTCGTGAACCGACTGCTCGTGCCCTACATGATCGACGCCGTGCGGCTGTACGAGCAGGGCATCGCGAGCCGCGACGACATCGACAACGCCATGCGCCTCGGCTGCGGGTACCCCATGGGACCGCTGTTCCTGGGCGACTACGTGGGGCTCGACACCACGCTGTCGATCTGCGAGATCATGTTCAACGAGTTCCGGGAGCCGCGCTTCGCCGCCCCGCCGCTGCTCCGGCGGATGGTGCTCGCGGGCCTCCACGGCAGGAAGAGCGGCCACGGGTTCTACGACTGGAGCACCACGCCCCCGCGTTGACGGGCCGCATCCGAGCGGGCACAGAACACGGGAGGTCGCCATGAAGCTGGACACGTCGATCGCGCTGCTGGGCGCGGGCAAGCTCGGCGAATCGCTCGTCCGCGGCCTGATCGACGCCGGCCGGGTCGACGCGTCCCGAGTCACGGTGACCGCCGCGCACCGTGATCGACCCGAGCGACTCGCACGCGAGCTCGGCGTGCGTGCGGGGGCCTCGAACCGCGAAGCCGTGCGCGGCGCGGGGCTCGTGATCCTCAGCGTCAAGCCGCAGCAGGTCGGGGTCGTCCTCGACGAGCTGAGCGGCTCGCTCGAGCCGTCTCAGCTCCTGGTGTCCGTCGCGGCTTCCGTGGGAACGGCGTTCATCGAGTCCAAGCTGCGCGGTCCGATCCCGGTCGTACGGGCGATGCCGAACACGCCCGCCCTGATTCGGCGCGGCATGACGGCGATCGCACCCGGCTCGCACGCGCGCGAGCCGCACCTCACGACCGCGCGCGGCGTGTTCGACGCCGTGGGACGCACCGTGGTCGTCGACGAGCGGCACATGGATGCGATCACCGGTCTGTCCGCGAGCGGCCCGGCGTTCATCTACATCGTCATCGAGTCGCTGGCGGAGGGCGGCGTCAAGGCGGGTCTGCCCCGCGACCTCGCCACCGAGCTCGCGGCGCAGACGGTGCTCGGCTCGGGCGCGATGGTGCTCGAGACGGGCGAGCATCCGGCGCTGCTCAAGGACCAAGTCACGACGCCGGCGGGTTGCACCATCGACGGCATTCTCGAGCTGGAGGAAGGCGGCCTCCGCGTGACGCTCATCAAGTCGGTCGTCAAGGCCGCCGAGCGCGCGAAGCAGCTGATCGGCGGATGAGCGGCGCGCCGCCGCTCGATGCCGGCCGGCGCGTCGCGGCGCTGTTCGCGCGCTCCGCCCCCCGCATGTTCGCCGACCTGGTCGACGCGGGTGTCGTGCCGGCGCTGGCCTCCGCGCGCCACCGGGCACGTGCGGAGTGGGATTGCTTCGCCTTTTTCGGCTGCGGGCGTGGGGTCGGCGCCGGGTCCGGGTTCGCGCCCGCGCCGCGCCGGACTATCTAAGCGCTTGCCCGGCCCGTGTTCCCCCGACCGGGGCCCGCGGGGCCCAGGGGCGCGCCCGCCGCGTCGCG
>JACXTT010010528.1_pt1 | contig 12450 bp, 10 predicted proteins | sample 9270951 | NCBI WGS metagenome assembly JACXTT01 (sample SAMN15532306, study PRJNA645909) | rock metagenome | isolation source: weathered quartz diorite | place: Puerto Rico | collected 2017-06-21 | reverse complement strand
GTGTTCGTGACCCGTCCGCTGTCGATGGGCCTGCTGATCGCCGCCGCGGTGCTGGTGCTGATCGTGGCCTCGCCGTCGATCAAGGCCAAGCGCGAGGAAGCGTTCCAGGAAGAATAAGAAGGCAGGACCGCCGGCCGCTGGCCGCTGATCTGTCAAGCAGTGCAATACTGGGGGCGTCGCAAGACGCCCCTTTTTTGTTTGCGCGCCGCCGCGCGTCAGCCGCCAAACAACTCCGCGCAGGCCGTCCTGACCGCACCGGTCACATGTCCCCTGCCGTGGTCGCGCCGCTCGAGCATGCCGATAGTCCGCATCACGGGCTCGTCGTTGACCAGCAGCGGCAGGATGCGCAGCGCCGCATCATTGCGCCAGCGCGCGCGCTGCAGCAGCGGCACCACGGTCACGCCCACCTCCTGCCGCACCAGTTCGACGAGTGCCTCGATCGAATTCAGCTCCAGGAATTCGTTGACCCGCAGGCGCGCGCGCCGAAGCGCGCGCTCCACCAGCATGCCGGTGCGCTGGCTGCGGTCGAAACGAAGGTAGGGGTTGGCCGCCAGCGCTTCGCGCGCGTCCTGCCCCGCGCTGCCCTGTGCGGCAATGGCGACCAGCGGCTCGTGGTAGAGCGGCGTCCAGCGCAGCGTGCCGGGTATCCGGGCGGCGCCCTCGACCAGGATGGCGGCATCGAGCTCGCCCGACTCGACCATCGCCGCGAGTTCGATGGACTTGGCCCCGACCAGGCGGACCTCCAGTGCCGGATAGGCGCGTTTCATGCGCGCCACGACGTGCGACAGGCCACCCATCACCGATACCACGGCGCCCACGGCCACCGCTCCGGCCATGGCTTCGGGCTGCGCCGGCGGCAGGCGCATTTCGTCATACAGCGCGAGCAGACGGCGCGCGCGCGGCAACAGCTCGCGCCCGTCGGCGTTGAGGATCGCGACGCGCCCGTTGCGGTCGAACAGTTCGCGGCGCAGCTCGGTTTCCAGCGAGCGCATCTGCAGGCTCACCGCTGCCTGCGTCAGCGCCACGTGGCCAGCGGCGGCGGCGAAGGATCCATGTTCGGCCACGGCAACAAAGGTACGCAGGAATCGGATTGTGCTCATCGGGACACCAGAAGAGCGACCCTCGGATGGTCGCGACTCACAAGAAAAACTTGTGTCAAGGAAAAGAAATATTAGCTTTCTTTGTGATAGCGGGCGCGGAATAATAATGCGCAGGCACCCGCGAAGCCACGCGCATCCCGGTCTGCCGGCCCTGACGCTGTTCCGCTGACCTGATTCGCCCGATTCCGGAGATCCGAATGAAATCCTGGCTGCGCCTGCTCGGCTTCGGCCTTGCCTCTGGCCTTTGCCTGGCCGCCACGCCGGCCCTGGCCGACAACTACCCAAGCAAGCCGATTCGCCTGATCGTGCCGTTCCCCGCCAGCGGGGCCACCGACCTGCTCGCGCGCGCCATTGCGCAGAAGGTTGGTACCAACATCGGACAGCAGATCGTGGTGGACAACCGGCCTGGTGCCGGCGGTGCCATTGGCTCCGACATGGCAGCCAAGGCGGCCCCGGACGGTTACACGCTGCTGATCGCCACGACCAGCACACATTCGATCGGCCCGTATATCAACACCCGCCTGCCCTACAACACCGAAGCCGACTTCACGCCGGTCGGCCAGGTCGCGATCGCCACCAACGTACTGGTGGTGCCCAACAGCCTGCCGGTCAGGAACGTGCGCGAACTGATCGACTACGCGAAGAAGCACCCGGGCGAACTGAACTATGCGTCCAGCGGCAACGGTACCGTCGTGCACCTGACCGCCGAGGCCTTCAAGGCCCAGGCCGGCGTGTTCATCACGCATATCCCCTACCGCGGCACGGCGCTCGCGGTGCCGGACCTGATCTCGGGCAAGGTTCAGGTGCTGTTCGACAGCATCGTGTCCGGCCTGCCGCATGTGAAGGACGGCAAGCTCAAGGCGCTGGCGGTGACCAGCCTCAAGCGCTCGCCGCTGGCGCCGGAGATCCCGACCGCCAGTGAATCGGGCCTGCCCGGCTTCGAGTCCGACACCTGGTTCGGCATCTACGGCCCGAAAGGCATGCCGGCCGACATCGTCAACCGGCTCAACGCCGAATTCAACAAGGCCATCCAGTCGCAGGACGTGAAGGACCGTCTCGCCAAGCTGGGCGCCGAGCCCGTCGGCGGCACGCCGGCGCAGTTCGCGGCGATGGTGAGGCAGGACAGCGCCCGCTGGGGCAAGCTCATCAAGGATCGCAAGATCACGGCAGAATAACGTGATGCCGCGGCCGGCCGCGACCGGCCGGCCGCCACGAGACAACGGACAAGACCATGCAGAACTTCAACTGGACCAACCCCTACCCTTCCGTGCGAATTCCGCTGTTCGCGCGCAACGTGGTGTCGACCTCGCACCCGCTTGCGGCACAGGCGGGCCTGCGCATGCTGCTCAAGGGCGGCAATGCCGTGGATGCGGCCATTGCGGCCGCGGCGGCGATCACCATCGTCGAGCCCGTGTCCTGCGGCCTGGGCAGCGATGCCTTCGCCATCCTGTGGGACGGCAAGGAACTGCATGGCCTGAACTCGTCGGGCGTAGCGCCGGCAGCCTGGAGCCCCGAGTACTTCCGTGGCAAGTACGGCACCGACGCCAACGGCCTGGCCAATCGCCCGGTGCGCGGCTGGGATTCGGTCACCGTGCCAGGCGTGATCGCCGGCTGGGCGGCGCTGCATGAGCGCTTCGGCAAGCTGCCGTTCGCCGACCTGATGGAGCCTGCGATCGAGATCGCGGAGCGCGGCTATACGTTGCCGCCCGTGGTCGCGCACAAGTGGGCCGCGGCGGTCCCGGAACTGAAGAACCAGCCGGGCTTTGCCGACACCTTCATGCCCAACGGCCGCGCGCCGCTGGTGGGCGAGAAATTCACGATGAAGGCCGCCGCCGAGACGCTGCGCAAGATCGGCGAAACGCGCGGCCGCGCCTACTACGAAGGCGAGATCGCCGAGAAGATCGCCGCTTTCAGCAAGCAGTGCGGCGGCGCCATGACCCTGGACGACCTGCGCAACTACCGGCCCGACTGGGTCAAGCCGATCAGCAAGTCCTACCGCGGCTATGAACTGCATGAAATCCCGCCGAACGGCCAGGGCATCGCGGCGCTGATGGCACTGGGCATCCTCGACCAGTTCGACGTGGGCGCCCTGCCCGTGGATTCGGTCGATTCCCAGCACCTGCAGATCGAAGCCATGAAACTGGCCTTCGCCGACCTCTACCGCTATGTAGCCGACCCGCGCAGCATGGAAGTCACGCCCGAGCAGATGCTCGATGACGCGTACCTGAAGTCGCGCGCGAAGCTGATCGACATGCAGCGCGCCACGCACTTCAAATTCGGCATGCCCAAGGTCGGCGGCACCATCTACCTGACCGCGGCCGACGAGAACGGCATGATGATTTCGTTCATCCAGTCCAACTACATGGGCTTCGGCTCGGGCGTGGTGGTACCAGACACCGGCATCAGCCTGCAGAACCGCGGCGTGGGCTTCTCGATGGATCCGAAGTCCGCGAACGCGGTGGCGGGCGGCAAGCGGCCGTTCCACACCATCATCCCGGCGTTCCTGACGCGCGACGGCAAGCCGGTGATGAGCTTTGGCGTGATGGGCGGCGACATGCAGCCGCAGGGCCACCTGCAGACCGTGGTCCGCATGCTCGACTACAAGCAGCAGCCGCAAGCGGCATGCTGCGCGCCCCGCTGGAAGGTCAACCGCGACTTCACGCTGGACGTGGAAAGCACCATGGACCCGGCAACGGTCGAAGGCCTGAAGGCGCGCGGCCACCAGCTCAAGTCGGTGGACGACCCATACATGGACTTTGGCTCGGGCCAGTTCATCTGGCGCCTGTCGGATGACGCCGAGCATGGCTACGTCGCCGCCAGCGACAGCCGTCGAGACGGGCAGGCCGTCGGCTACTGACCGACTTCGCGGCCGCAACAACAGGGCGCTTCCCGAAACGGGCAGCGCCCTTTTTGTTTGCTGTGACACGACATGTCTGCATTATCTGGCCGTCGGAGGACCAGATTAAGGAATCGGCCATTTTTCCGGTTCGGTGCGATCGATATATTTCCGTTCACTCACTGCACGGTGCGCACACGGCAAGAGTCGCAACGACGGAGCCGGCCGACGACATGTCGCAGCCGGCTCCGGATATCGCCACTTATCTTGATCAACCTCCAGAAACCAATGAACCAGAAGCTCCTTGGCGCAGCAGTCGCCGCCATCGCCGCAGTTTCCGCATTCTCGGCCCAGTCCGCATTGGCGGCCGACGGCACCATCACCTTCAACGGCACCATCACCGCCCAGACCTGCACCATCAACGGCAACGGCTCGGGGTCCAAGGACTTCGTGGTCACGCTGCCGAAGGTATCGGCATCCACGCTGTCCACCGCTGGACAGACCGCCGGCCGTACGCCCTTCAATATTGCGCTGAGTGGCTGCACGCCCGACTCCGGCGCTGTGAAGACCTACTTCGAGCCCGGCTCGACCACCGACACCGCCACCGGTCGCCTCAACCTCAACGCAGGCGGCGCAAGCAATGTGCAGATCGGCCTGCTGAACTCCGACTTCACGTCGATCAAGGCAGGCTTTGATGACGCTTCGCAGGGCTCGAAGACGGCCGCCATCACCTCCGGTTCCGCAACGCTGCCGTACTACGCCGAGTACGTCGCCACCGGCGCGGCCACCGCTGGCGCGGCGAACTCCAGCGTGATGTACACCATCGTCTATCAGTAAGCATGCAGCATCCGGGTGCGCGGCCGTCGGTCGTGGCATCCGGACCCTGCTCAAGCGTGTTGCATGCCCATCATGAACCGATCAATCAGGACGGTCCTTCGCGCCAGCGCATTGGCGATGACCCTGGCACTTCTTTCCAATGCGCATGCGTCCGTTGTCATTGCCGGCACACGCGTCGTCGTCAACGCTGAGGAACGCGAAGCCACCATCAAGCTCAGCAACGAGGGGAAATCCCCTGCACTGACCCAGGCATGGCTCGACACCGGTGATGCCTCGGCGCCTCCCTCCGGTATTGACGTGCCGTTCACGGTCGCTCCGCCCATCGCGCGGATTGACCCGGGCAAGGCGCAGACGCTGCGCATTCACTACACCGGCGAGCCCTTGCCGGCCGACAAGGAATCGGTCTTCTGGCTCAGCGTGCTCGAGATTCCTCCCAAGCCGACTGCCGAGGAACTGGAGGCCAACAAGCTGCAGCTTGCGTTTCGCTCGCGCATCAAGCTCTTCTTCCGTCCGGCGGGCCTGCAGGGCGAAGCCAGCGAGGCGCCGGCCCGCATTGCATGGCACGTCGTGAAATCCGACCACGGACTGGCGCTGCAGGCCAGCAACCCGACGGCCTACCACGTCTCGTTTTCCAGCGTGGCATTGTTGGATGGAGCGCGCAGCGCCACCAACGACGCCGGTGGCATGGTGGCGCCGGGCCAGACCACCATGTTTCCACTTGCCGGCAAAGTCGATCCGGACACGGCCACCACCATCCGCTACCAGGCCATCAACGACTACGGTGGCCCCATCAATGGCGAAGCCAGCCCTGAACTGCCCCGGGCCACCCGATAGCACTTGCGTCAAGTGCCGGCGCGGCCCGGCCTTCCCGACATTTCCCGATTCGCGCTGAAGCATGCCGCTGGACGGCAGGGGTGCGTCTTGCCCAGGCTTCCAGCGCAACACAAGCCATGCAGAAGAGAACAGCGCACCCATCCTATCCCCGCATGCGGCCGCTCAGTGCCGTGATCATGATGCTGGTCAGCGCCGGTGCGCTGGCCGCCAACTCCGGTTCCCCACATGCTGGCGACGCCACGGAAGTGGAGTTCAACGACATATTCCTGCACCAGCCAGGCACAAAGCCTGTCGACATCAGCCGCTTCAACAAGGGCAACGTCGTGCTCCCAGGCAGCTATCGGGCCGAGCTCTACGTCAACCAGGCGTGGTTGGGCCGGATGGAAGTGCGCATGCGGGAAACCGCCGGAAAGGATAGCGAGGTATTGCCATGCTTCGACGAAGCGTTGCTTGACCGGATTGGCGTCGATCCCGGCAAGCTCGCGCCGGAAACCACTGCCAGTGTTCGCATGCCGGACGCGTGTGTGCCATTGCAGGCCATTGTCCACGATGCCACCGCGAGTTTCGACAGCGGCGAACAGCGGCTCGATGTCAGCGTGCCCCAGGCCGCGTTGTCGAGGCAAGCTCGCGGCTACGTGGATCCGCGCTACTGGAACGAGGGCGTGACAGCAGCAACGTTGCAGTACAACGGCAGCGTCTACCAGTCGCGCACGCCCGGCTTTACCGCCACGCAAGGCTATCTGGGCCTCAGGGCCGGCTTCAATGCGGGCCCCTGGCGCTTCCGTCACAACGGCAGCCTCAGTTCCGAGCAAGGCACCGCCAGGTACCAGAGCGTACAGACCAGCCTGCAGCGCTCCATTGTTTCGCTACGAAGCCAGCTGGTGCTCGGCGATGCATTCACCGACGGGACCATGTTCGACAGCATCGGCTTTCGCGGCGTGCAGCTCGCCACCGACGACCGCATGCAGCCGGAATCGCAGCGCGGCTATGCGCCGCGCGTGCACGGCATCGCTAACAGCAATGCCCGCGTACAGGTCCGGCAGAACGGCAACCTGATCTACGAGACCACGGTGGCCGCAGGTCCGTTCGAGATCGACGATCTCTACCCCACTGGCTACGGCGGCGACCTGGAAGTGGTAGTGACGGAAGCCGACGGCAGCGTGCATGTTTCACGCGTGCCCTATGCCGCCGCGGTCAACGCCTTGCGCCCCGGTGTCACGCGCTATGGCATCACCGCGGGCCAGTATCGCAACGCCGGCCTGCAAGGCGCGCCCGCCATGTTCCAGGCCACGGTGCAGCATGGCTTCACCAATATGGTGACCGGCTACGGCGGCGTTGTGGTGGCCGAAGGCTACCTGGCGGTCGCAGGCGGCGTAGCGCTCAATACGGCGTACGGCGCGTTCGGCGCGGACCTGACCCACGCCGGCACGCGGCTGGCGACCCAGCCAGACCGCAACGGCTACAGCGCCCGCCTCAGCTACAGCAAGCTGGTCGAGCCCACCGGCACGAACGTATCGGTGGCGGCCTACCGCTATTCGAGCAGCGGCTACCTGAGCATGACCGATGCCATGACAATGCGCGAGCTCGAGCAGCGCGGCATGCAATCGGCGATGCGCGGCATCCTGCGCAGCCAGCTCCAGCTCACGCTGAACCAGAGCCTGCGTCCCGGATACGGATCCTTCTATCTTTCGGGCGCGGTACAGGGTTACTGGAACCGCGGCGGCACCGACACGCAATACCAGCTCGGCTACAACAACAGCTACAAGTCGCTGAACTATGGCGTCGCGGCCTCGCGCCAGTTCAGCCTGTCGAGCGGGCGCTGGGAAGGCCGCATCATGCTCAGTATCGGCATTCCGCTGGGCAAGGCGCAGCATGCGCCGTATGCCATGGCCCAGCTCGAGCGCGACTCGTCGGGAGCGGTCAATCTGCAGCAATCGGTCAGCGGCTCGCTCGGCGCGGACAATGCCTTCAGCTACGGCGTGAGTGCCGGGTATGCCGGCGGCGACCGGCCCGCCGCAAGCGTAGCGGCCAACGCATCCTATCTGTCGCCCATGGCCGCCTTGACCGCAAGCGCCGGCAAGGGCAGCAACTACTCGCAGGTCTCCGCGGGCATCTCGGGCGGCATCGTGGCCTATGCCGGCGGCGTGAGCTTCACGCCCACGATGGGCGAGACGCTGGCCATCGTGGAGGCCGCCGACGCAGCCGGCGCCCGCCTCGTCAACGGCAGCGGCTTGCGTGTCGACCCGTGGGGACACGCCGTCGTGCCAGGGCTCGTGCCGTTCTCGCGGAACCAGGTCGAGATCGACCCGAAGGGCCTGCCCATGAACATAGACCTGGATTCGACCCTCCAGCAGGTTGCGCCGACAGCCGGTGCCGTGGTGGCCGTGCGTTTCGAGACAGCCGATCGCGGACGACCCGCGGTAATCCGCACCCGCACCGCCAACGGCAAGCCGCTGCCGTTTGGCGCCGATGTGCGTGACGCCCAGGACACCATCATCGGCACCGTGGGGCAAGGCGGCCACATCATTGCCCGCGGCCTCAAGGCCGACCGCGGGGAACTCACCGTAAGCTGGGGCAAGACCGCTCAGGACACCTGCCGGCTCGACTATGCCCTGCCCGCGACCACCCGTCCCGGCGCACGCATCGATGTCATCGAGGCCCGGTGCCGCTGAACATCATCCATGGCCGTCGACGGGAACTGGCCCGCCGGGCGGCGGTTAAATTGTCCATGGCGCCGCGATGGCAGGCCGTTACACTGTGGAACAATCCTGCCGACAGATGCCGCCATGACTACTTACGCATTTCGCCTGCTCAACGTCTTCGCCGAATCCACGTTCGGCGGCAACCCGCTGTGCGTCTTCGAGGATGCCCGCGGCATGGACGACGCCACCATGCAGGCGCTGGCACTGCAATTCAACCTGTCCGAAACCACCTTCATCCTGCCTTCGGAGCAGGCGCATGCGCAGGTGCGGATTTTCACGCCCGGCTATGAAATGCGCTTTGCGGGGCATCCCACGCTCGGCACCGCGCACGTCGTGCGCGAGCTGGCTTCGCGTGGCGACCGGCTGACGCTCGAATTCAAGGCCGGCGTCGTACCGGTCGAGGCCAGCGGCGATGTCTGGACCTTCACCGCGCCACACTCCGGGCCACCCAAGACCGCCGCGGTCGACCTGCCCGATGCGGAAATGGCCGCACTGCTGGGGCTTGAGGCGCGCGACCTGCTGACTTCGCCGATGTGGGTCAATACCGGCGCGGACCAACTGCTGGTCGCTGTCCGCACCACGGATGCCGTGCAACGGGCCCAGCCCGATACGACACGGCTGGCGCAGTGGCCGCAGAGCAGCCTGGGCCGCAAGACCGCCTATGTGTTCGCCTTTGATCCGACGCGGCCCGGACGCGTGCTCGCACGGTACTTCTTCAGCAAGCAAGGCGGCGGTGTGGCGGAGGATCCGGGCACCGGGTCCGCTTGCGCCAATCTCGGTGGCTGGCTGCTGGCCAACGCGCATGCGCTGCCCGCCGAGTATGAAGTCGACCAGGGCGCCGCCGTCGACCGCCCCTGTACACTGCGGCTTGCGGTGACCGCCGCGGGCGCCATCCGTGTCGGCGGCCGCGTGATCGAGATCGGCCGCGGTACCGTCACGCTGTAGCACCGCCCCACACTCCGCAAGATCGCCCCATGGACCCGCACACCGTCACCACGCTCGCCGAACTCGAAGCGCTCTATGCCCGGCCGGCGGCGCCGTCCCTCGCCAAGGAAGTCGACTACCTGCACCCGCACTACCGCGCCTTTGTCGAAGCGGCGCCGCTGTGCCTGCTGTCGACGGTCGGCAAGGACGCGGCCGAGTGCTCGCCGCGCGGCGACGCGCCCGGCTTCGTGCAGGTGCTGGACGAACGCACGCTGCTGCTGCCGGACCGCCGCGGCAACAATCGCATCGACAGCCTGCGCAATATCATCGCCGACCCGCGCGTCGGGCTGCTGTTCGTGATCCCTGGCATCAACGAGACGCTGCGCGTCAATGGCACGGCGCGGATTTCGGTCGATCCGGACTTGCTGGCACGGTGCGTGGTCGAAGGCAAGACACCGGTCTCGGTACTGGTGGTCGAGGTCCAGGCCGTGTTCTTCCAATGCGCCCGCGCGCTGCTGCGTTCGCGCGCGTGGGACATCGGCTCCCAGCGTCCGCGCAGCGCACTGCCGAGCAATGGCGAGATCCTGGCGGCACTGAGCCGCAACGCCATCGATGGCGAAGCCTACGACCGCGAACTGCCCGAGCGGCTGCGCACCACGCTCTACTAAGAGCAAGGAGCCGACTCCATGTACACACCCGCCCATTTTTCCAGCGACGACCCGGCGCTGATCGATGAAGTCATGCGCCGCTACCCGTTTGCGACGCTGACCGGAAACGATGCGGACAAGCGGCCGTTCGCCACCCACCTTCCCGTCGTGGCCGAGCGCGACGAGCGGACGTGGCGCATCGAAGGACACGTGGCGCGCGCGAACCCGCACTGGCGCTGGCTGGAACAAGCGCCGCAGGCCCTGCTCGTGTTCCAGGGGCCGCACGGCTATGTATCGCCGTCGCTGTACGAGCAGAAGTTGTCCGTGCCGACCTGGAACTACGTCGCGGTGCACGTGTATGCGGAGGTCAGCACCGTGCATGACGCCGCGGAGAAAGACGCACTGCTCAAACGCCTGATCGGCCGCAACGAGCCCGCCTATGCCGAACAGTGGCGCGGCCTGCCGGAAGACTTCCAGCAGAAGATGCTGGCGGCCATCGTCGGCCTGCGCATGGTGCCCGTGCGCGTGGAGGCCAAATTCAAGCTGAGCCAGAACCGGCCCGCGGCGGACCGCACGCGCATTCTCGCCGCGCAGCGCGAAGGCAACGAGACCGAGCGCGACATGGCCGACTGGATGGCGCGGCTGACCGGCCCCTGATCTGGCATCACCCGCGCGGCAGCCACTCGGGCGCGTGCGTGCCGAGCGGCTCCGACGGCAGCGCCCAGTGCGCCGGTGTTTCTGACAGTTGCGCCGCATGGCGCACCACGGTCAGCATGCCGAAGCCTGACGGCAGCACCTCCAGCAGGTCCGCCACGTCGTCGATCTTCTGCTCGGCCGCCTGCAGGCCGGCTGGCACGCGCCCCAGGCCGCGCAGCCACTGTCCGACTTGCGCAAGCGACACGCGCACATGCCAGCTGCCGCCCTCCGTGGCACGCCGGTGCAACGCCGCCATGGCGCCGAACGCCAGCAGATAGCCGGCGGCATGGTCGAGCACCTGGGCCGGCAGCGGGTGCGGCAGGTCTTCGCCGGCGGCCTGGGCCTCGGCATGATTGAAGCCCGTGGCAGTCTGCACGAGTGAATCGAAGCCCCGTTTGCCTGACCAGGGGCCAACATGGCCATAAGCACTCAGCGACACATAGACCAGGCCCGGCCGGGCACGCGCCGCCGCCTCGGGGCCAACGCCGAGTTCCGCGAGCCCGCCGGGCCGGTAGCCCTGCACCATCACATCCGCACCGTGCAGCAGCTTGTGCAGCGTGCGCTTGTCGTCGGGATCGCGCAGGTCGAGCTGGCAGCTGCGCTTGCCGCGGCCGGTATCGATGACCAGCGGGGCAATCGACGGCAGGTGCGCCGCCGACACCAGCAGCACGTCGGCGCCGTGCGCAGCGAGCGTGCGCCCGGCCACCGGCCCCGCGATAATCCGCGTGAAATCGAGCACCCGCACCCCCGAAAGCGGCCGGCCTTCGGCCGCAGGCAGCGCCGGCAAGGGATGCGGCGGCGCTTCACCGATCCGCTCGAGCGTCACCGGCGGCAGCCCGCGCAGCGCCTCGGCCTGCGCATGCCGGTCCCATTCGTCGAAGCTGCGCATGGAAGCCACCACCAGGCCGGCATCGGAGGCTGCGGCCTCGAACGCCTGGGCCTCCCACTTGCCGAGCGCCGCCTGCACCGCGGCCTTGTCGTGGCAGCAGCCCAGCAGGCGCAGCACGCCATCGCGGTGGTGCGGAAAATTGGTATGCAGGCGGACCCAACGGCCGTCGCCGCAGCGGTAGACACCGGCAATCTTGTCCCACAGTTCCGGGGCCGGGCCGCCGTCCACGCGCAGGTAGCGTTCGCTGCGGAATTCGGCGATGGCATGGCGCATGTCCACGCCAACCTGTTGCCAGCGGCCGGTGCGCTGCTGCCATAGCGCCGCGGCGGCCAGGGCCGAGGCCGCCAGGCTGGCCTGGGCTGCGGTGCCCACGGCAAAGGTGGACGGAAGCACCGGTTCGACGCCGGTCAGTTCAAGGTGGCCCAGCGCTTCGGCGGGGAGCCCGGCGCCTTGCCACAGGGCGGCGGCGACACTGGCGGGCGCGGCGGGAACGGAAGCGGTATCAAGACTGGCGGTCATGGCGGCAAACCTCGGGAAAATGGCGGATGGCGCGAGGCCAGCCGGCCGTTGAGCGTTCGGCCTCCATGCTACCTCCGGACGTCACTTTCCGCCGTCCTGGCACGCCAGCCGGACGCCGTCGGGCACAAAATCGGGCACAAATCCACCGTGCCAGCGCCGAGTGGCGCCGCTGGCACGGTAAAATCACGGAATTGGCAATCCGCCACGCAACACTGAAGACCCAGCGGTCTATCCAGCCGCCAACCGGCGCCACCATGAGTCACGACAACAAGCCTACCGACAGCACGCCCGCAGCCTCCAACTTTCTGCGAAGCATCATCGACCAGGACCTCGCCGCCGGCACCTATGCCGGCCGCCAGGACAGCCAGGGCGAGCCGCTGCCGACCGTCATCACCCGCTTTCCGCCGGAGCCCAACGGCTACCTGCATATCGGCCACGCCAAGAGCATCTGCCTGAACTTCGGCCT
>JACXTT010010527.1_pt1 | contig 12451 bp, 8 predicted proteins | sample 9270951 | NCBI WGS metagenome assembly JACXTT01 (sample SAMN15532306, study PRJNA645909) | rock metagenome | isolation source: weathered quartz diorite | place: Puerto Rico | collected 2017-06-21 | reverse complement strand
AAAGCGGTGTCCAACGACATTCATACACGCCATGAGAGGACCTTCGATTACCGCCAGCGGTGCCGGATACTTCAGCCGCGCCTCTTCGACGTCTTGGTCAATGTAGTCGACCACTCCCTGAATGAGCGCATGCTTCAATCGTTCCTCGACTGTGCCTTCGCGCCACGCGTCCTCTTTCAATTCCGTTTTGGCTTTCTTTTGGACCGAATCAGCGAAGGCCAGCAATCGCTCCGTCGCGTCTGGTCGACGATTGAGCAGGACGTCTTCCACAAGCTCCAGAAGGTCCTTCGGGATTTCCTCGTACACAGCGAGCTGGCCGGCATTCACAATGCCCATATCGAGGCCGGCGCGGATCGCGTGGTACAAGAACGCGGAGTGCATGGCATCGCGCACGACATTGTTGCCGCGGAATGAAAACGAGATATTGCTGATGCCGCCGCTCACTTTGGCCAGCGGCAGTGTCGCTTTGATTCGGCGCGCTGCTTCGATAAAAGCAACGGCGTAGTTATTGTGCTCTTCGATGCCGGTCGCAACCGTCAAGATATTCGGATCGAAAATGATGTCATGAGGAGGGAAACCCACTTCTTGGGTAAGGATGCGGTATGCGCGCGTGCAGATTTCAATTTTCCGCTCGATGGTGTCGGCTTGTCCTTTCTCGTCGAATGCCATCACGACGACGGCGCCACCGTACCTTCGAATCATGCGAGCATGAGCTTTGAACGACTCTTCGCCTTCCTTGAGGCTGATCGAATTGGCGATGCCTTTTCCTTGGATGCATTTCAACCCGGCTTCAATGACCGACCACTTCGAACTATCAACCATCACTGGAACGCGCGCGATGTCCGGTTCTGCGGCTACCAAGTTGAGGAAGCGAGTCATGGCCGCTTGCGAATCGAGCAGTCCTTCATCCATGTTCACATCGATGATTTGTGCGCCGCCCTCAACTTGATTCCGAGCCACACTCAAGGCTTCCTCGTATTCACCGCCGAGGATCAACTTCGCAAACTTTGGCGATCCCGTTACATTCGTGCGTTCGCCGATGTTCACGAAGCTGAGATCCGGCCGAAACGTCAACGGTTCCAGACCACTGAGGCGCAGGTACGGCTCGGGATGAGGCGGAACTCGGGGCTTGAGACCGCGAATCGCTTCGGCAACAGCGCGAATATGTTCCGGTGTGGTTCCGCAGCATCCGCCGACGATATTGACCCAGCCGTTGGCAGCAAAGTCGCGCAGAATCGCGGATGTTTCGGCGGCTGTTTCGTCGTAGCCGCCGAACGCATTCGGCAGTCCGGCGTTCGGATGGCAGCTCATGTACACGGGCGCGACTCGCGACAGTTCCTGAACGTACGGCCGCATTTGCTTTCCGCCGAGCGCGCAGTTGATGCCCACGGACAAGAGAGGTATGTGAGCTATCGAATTCCAGAAGGCCTCGACCGTTTGGCCCGAAAGTGTGCGGCCGCTATTGTCCGTGATGGTGACCGACACCATGACGGGCACTCTGCGTCCGCTATCCTCAAAATACTTTTCGAATGCGAACAGCGCGGCTTTCGCATTGATCGTATCGAAGACGGTTTCGGACAATAGGAGATCCACTCGGCCATCCATGAGGCCTCGAGTCTGCTCGTAATACGTTTCGACCAGATTGTCGAAGGTTGTTGAACGAAAGGCGGGATTGTTGACGTCCGGCGATATGGATGCAGTGCGATTCGTCGGACCGACGCAACCTGCAACGAACCGCGGCCGGTTGGGGTCCGCAGCAATTGCGGCGTCGGCTGCCGTGCGGGCGAGTTTAGCTCCCGTGAGATTCAATTCATATACGAGCGACTCCATTTTATAGTCCGACATGGAAATCGCGTTTGAATTGAATGTGTTGGTTTCAATAATGTCTGCGCCGGCCTTAAGGTATTGCTCATGAATAGCCCTTATGATGTCCGGCTGCGTGAGATTGAGAAGATCATTGTTGCCCTTTAGGTCCACCGGATGGTCCTTAAAATGACCGCGATACCCGGCCTCGTCGAGCTTGAACCCTTGGATCATGGTCCCCATTGCGCCGTCCAGCATCAAAATCCGGGTTTTGAGCAGTTGCTCGATTGTCATGGTTATTAGTATAGTGTGCCCCGAAAATTGCCGAACCGGGACGGACAGGGAAGACTTCATGAAAGAAAGCGCCAAGCAGACGGCCAAACGTCTGTGCGAAGAGATCCAAAAAAAAGGGAAGGACCGAGGCCTTCTGGTTGCCTTTGAAGGACCGGACGGGTCCGGGAAAACCACTCAAAGAAAACTGTTTAAAGACTGGCTAGTAGGCGAAGGATATAGCGTCACAACCACGAAGTGGAATTCATCGAAGCTGATCAAACCCATCATCAAAGCCAGGAAAAACATGCGGTCGATCAATCAGGAAGAGTTCTGCCTCCTGCACGCCGCGGATTTCCGTCACCGGCTCGAGCATGAAGTCATGCCCGCGCTCGTGCAGGGCAAGATGGTTGTCGCAGATCGTTTCCTCTTTACGGCTCTAGCACGCGATGCCGCACGAGGTTTGGAACTGGACTGGTTACTGCACATCTATTCGCCCTTATATTGGCCGGATATCGTTTTCTATTTTTCGGTATCGCCGGAGACCAGCGGTAAACGCATCGCGGCAACGCGCACGCCGAAGTATTACGAGGCGGGGCAGGACGTAACGAACATTCAAGATCCCTTCGAGAGTTATCGACAATTCATTGGCCGCGTGATTCAGGAATACGAGGCGTTGTCGATCATCTTCAAGTTCATTACCATCGATGCGGAGGCTCCCATTTACGATCAGCACCTGCTGATCCGAAAATTGTTCCAGGAATCGCGCGAACGGCCGTGGCCAGAGTGGAACGAGGAGGCGATCACCGATTGGACAATGATGATGCCGAAACTGCGCGAGGTAAGCGTTGGCTCTTAAGATGCCCACTTCGGGGCAGCTCATCAGCCTCGATGTTGTACAAGGCCGCGATGCAGTGCCCGCAGCAAAGAAACTCCTAAAGTCCCGCTCGACTTCGGGAGGTATCTCCACCTGGGATGCATCGAGCATCTTCTTCGAAATGCACAACCTCGAGGTTAACGACAGGCCGTCGCCCCGCACGCTGGTCCTGCTTTATGCCGCCGATTTGTTCTTCCGCTTGCGTTGGGAGATTGTCCCGGCACTTGAAGAAGGAAAATGCGTTGTTGCCACGCCTTATGTCGAAACGGGTTATGCATTTGGTGGGGCTGTGGGGCTGCCGAAGAAGTGGCTGCACGAAGTATTCCGTTTTGCTCCGAAGGCTAACGAGGCGTTTCATGTCAATGGAACTGTGTCACCCCGCGTCGAAGCGGCAACCACCGGCTTCGTTGAGTTTTGTTCGAGTATCTTGAATCAAGATCTCCGGCCTAAATTCGTGGCGTATTTCGATGACCTTGAACGCCACGGTGCCTGCCGTTCGATTTAGCAACGCAAATTCTTTGTGTCTTTGTGCCTTTGTGTCTTTGTGTTGAAATATTCGTGCCCCGCCCTTCTTCCTAACCTTGAAACGTCAAATGAATCACAAAGACACAAAGACACAAAGAAGAGCCGATTTCGGCTCGTGAGAACTGGGCTGCAAAGGTTGTAGTGGATGCAGCCTTTGCTGTGCACACGACGCTCGGCCCTGGTTTGCTGGAGAGCGTTTATGAAAAGTGTTTGTGTCATGCAATCCGAAGACGTGGACTCGCGGTACAGCGTCAATTGTTCCTTCCAATCGAATTTGAAGAATTCAGGATTAACTCAGGCCTTCGTCTCGACATGGTTGTCGATGATCGTTTGGTAGTGGAGGTGAAGGCCGTGGAAGTGTTGCTGCCTGTGCACCGAGCGCAACTGCTGACCTACCTCCGGCTCTCGGGCCACCGTTTGGGTCTGCTGATTAATTTCAATGTTGAACTGATCCGCGAGGGAATTAATCGTCTTGCTTACTAGATCGATTTTTCAACAACCCCATTCGGCGTCGTGACGCGGATCGTCACATTCCCATCCACGGAGAAGGGAAGCTGCGCGAGGATCTGCGTGGGGGAAACGTAAAGCAATTGAATCGGGACTCCATTGACCGTGACGACGACTCCAGCCATCTGGGTCGGCGGCGTAGTTGTGCAGATGAAGTCTTCTTCCCCCGCGAGACCGCGCCCAACAATACGGATGAACGCTCCGGCGACAGGGCCAGGAGAGATCGTGACCGGCACAATCCTCGGATCATCCGAGAAGACGGGCGTCGGTTTGACCGCAAAGGTATCGATCTCCACTCCGTCCTGCCGAATGGCATGGACGGTGATCTGCGTCCCCTGTACCTCAACGCGCAAATAGTGATAGTTGCTTTTCGCTATCGCAACGAGCGGTTTATCGGGAACAGGGTAGAGAATCGCGCCTCCACCGCCACTTGTGAAATAGTTCGTACCGATTCCAGAATCCACCTGATTGTTATTACGAATAGGCACATTGCGCTGGTAACTATGTTCGTGTCCGCTGAAGGCGATCTGTACGCCGTACTTTTCGAGTATTGGAACAAGGTAAGTTCGCACCAAAGCGGACTGCGGATCGTTGATATTCTGTCCTGTCGCAAACGGCGGATAATGAAAGTAGACAATGCGCCAGAATTGCCGGGTCGATCGCAAATCATTCTCGAGCCATCGAAGCATCGCGCCGCCACCACTTACGGCTTGAGGCAGCGATTGCTGCGCATCGAGCGATACAAAATGGACGTTTCCCCAATCGAACGAATAGTAGCGGCCGCGATCGCCCGGGGGGACACCGTCGGTCGGAGGCGAATGAACGGCCAGGTACGGTCCGGCATTCGGATAGACGTAATCGTGATTCCCAGGACAAGGGAAGAATGGCACCGAGCACATTGTCGACGCGTAATAATCGAAGTAATTCCGCTGATATCCCTCAAATGCGCCGCTTGGGTTGTAAGTGAGATCGCCGGTATGAATCACTGCCGCAGGTTTCTCCACAAGAAGCCGGTTGGCGATGAGGCCCTGCGCCGGACTGAGCGGCTGATCCCATCCGCTGTCGCCTAAAACAACGAAGTTGAAAGGGCCTGGTCCCGCGGTTCGAAATCGCGTTTCGCCAGCAGCAGCGATGTCTTGGCCACTCATACTTATGCCGTACACGTAGTCGGTACCGGAAGCCAGTCCCGTGAGGTCCGCTTGATATTGAAAGTAGTTATTAAGGAGGCCCGTATCGTTGCGGTTGAAAAATGTGCTCCGTGCTGTGACGTACTGATAGTTCACGCCATCGGAGCTGTATCTGACCTGACCGGTGCCCGCTTCCAGTGTTGCCCAAAGGATGGAAGCCCGATCGCCGCGCACATTCTGAAGATATGGGAAGCGCGAAACGGTGAAAGCTGCTATCGCGTCGGTCGGTTCAATGATTGCTTGTTGGATGTGAAAGGGGGAGAGTTTTTGTTGGGTTGCGACTGCGCCTAAAGCTGTCAAAAACGCCCGTCGATTCATTCGTCCTCTTCGTCGTCTTCATCCTGCGGCGACTCGGGCGGCGCTGCCCAAAGATTCATCAGATTCGCTTCAACAATCGCCAGACTTTGGAAGTAATCGTACAACTCTGCCACGAGACTTGGCTCCTCTACCACAATGGCAACTTCACGGCGTAAGTCCAGACTGGGGTGAGAGAGATGTATGCTGCCGATGATAGCAGTCTTTCTATCGATTAGGATCATCCTTCCGTGGCAAATTAAGCCGTCCATGCGGCTACTTCCAACTACTTGCACGGCAACGCTTTGCCGCCGCTTCTCAGCCAGGATATCTAAAATTTGAGGATCTGTGACGCGGTGATCGATGATCTGGATGCTCGATGTCGCGCCCAAAAGGATCTGAATCAGGCGCTGTCTGGAACTGTCGGGCCCTATAATCAAGCGCTCGGAAAGGCGAGGAAGAGGCGTTCCCACTGGGGCAACGCAGTCCTGGTCGAAAAGATCTTTAAGGCCAGTCACGATCTCCGAATCGTCGCTAAACACTAAAAAATCACATGTGTCTTCGAAACATTTTCTGGTGAAGTTCAGCGATGTCACGAGCGCAGGTCCATCATCGGGGACGATGTACTTTGCGTGATATTTCATCACGCTGTTTTCGTAAGGCTGGACTTCGGCGCCGAGGCTTCTCAGCAAAGCGGTCAGGTCCTTCAGTTTTTCTTTCCAACCGCGGGCCCGCTGCGTGATCAACACACGGACGCGCACACCGCGTTTGACAGCCGAGGCCAGTTCGTCGACTACCGCGAAATCGTCGCATCGAAACATCGAGAGAATAAGCGAACGGTTGGCCGATCGGAGGAGTTGAAGGACGGCGTCCCGCCGTGCGGCGGGAGCGAGAATAAGTCGGTCCATTCCTTGGCCTACAGATCCCATATTAACGAATGCTCAACATTAATGGCTGACCTGTTTGACTCAGGAAACGCAGCGTTCCCGAGGCGGTTTGGCCCGGCTTGCCGCTGAATAAAATGAACTGAGTCGTGTACCCCCCTCCCTCCACAATGTGCGGGAATACCAGCTCGGTTGTGGGTACCGGTCCATTTTCTGCAACTGCAGGAGTTGTCGTGATTAAGAAATCACCACGTTCGTTATATCGGCCGCGAAGACCGACAACCGCGATGCCTGCAGAGCCGGAGATCCGCAACAACCCTTGAAATGTAGCCGGAAGCGCGGCAAAGCCAGTCACTTGATTCAAAAACAGGGCAGTTTGGCCGCTTGGCGGTACGGATAAAGTTCCGATGAATCCCGTTGAGGAACCATCGAGGTTTATCAATTCAAGAGTGACGGCAGCTGGCGTATCCGGTGTTGAATTCGAAACCGCGATTCCAGTTTGAACCGAGCTTCCTATTTCTGCATACAGACGGAACACCGGAGCTGGCCCTACGGCGGGAACGCCGGCCTCAGATACCGTCACTCCCGCATTTCTAAACGACAAGATACTCACACCGGATGGACTGCCGCCCGCGGTAGGAACGACACGTACGGATCCGCTCCGAACGTCAGACGTTCCGCCCGTAGTTCGCAATCGAAATGCGCTGTGTGCAGGAATCGAGTAGTTGAAGGCGCTATCGGATCCTGCCTCCGACGTGGTTACAACCAGGGGACCTGCGACGGTGCTTCCCACTCCTTGGGAAACGAACTGCACTGATCCCGACAATGTTTGATCTGTGGGATTCAGAAGAATCACTTGCGTCGACCAGCCCCCGCCATCTGCCAAGTGCGGAAAGACGAGGCTCCCCGTTTGAGGAGTCGTTGGGGCGACGGGCAATGTAGTAAGAAGAAAGTCCGAGCGCTCATTTGTCAAACCGCGCAGCGCTACTGCAGCTACAGGCACGGAAGATGTAAACGTGAAGGTTCCGCTCGCGAGCGTTCCGCTGTTGAAGGGCGCTCCGTTCAGGAATTGCGCAATCTGGCCATTTGCAGGAATAGTCAGACTTCCCTGGCCGAAATCGCGGCCTGTGTTATCGGTAAAGAAAAATGAAACCGTCGCCGCTTGAGCATTCGGATTGGCGATGGCTAGTCCCGTATTTACGGAGCCGTTTACTTCGGCATAAATTCTTCCACTTTGAATGAGTGGTGACGCAGGAACACTCGTTTCGCTGACGACCATATTCCCATTGCGCACGCTGAAGATCGCCAGACCGGACGGGGTTGCGGCCCCACCGTTGGTCTGAATTCGCGCATAACCGATTTTCAACGCACTGCCGGACGCTGTTGCAGTGCTCGTGTAGCCGCCTTGGCTGGTAACGGCGAAGTCGGTTTGGCTGATTCCGCCGGTTAATTCATTTCGAACGTCGATAGCGCGGCGGCGTGCGAAGGCGATCAGATAGGCGACTTCGGCTTCGAATTCCCCGTTGCTGCATGGCCGTAAATTCCCGCTTGCGCCGTGATCGCAAAGCTTGAGGTTGTCTGCATAAACCGCTTGTTGGATCTGTTGGTATTCTTTTCTGATCTCTTGTTCGAGCCACCCTCCTGGCCCTCCTGCAGTATCGACTGCGCGTGCCAGTACGCTTCGATAAAAAGTCATCAGTTCAGGAACCGCCAAAGCCCTGCGACTTAGAATATTGAGTTGGGTGTTCCTGAAAATCGGCCAATCCATCCCGAAAAAGGCATTGCTTTTGTCCCAGGGAATGAATGTGTGAACGGTTTTGCCCATGAAGCGATAAAGAAAAAAGTTATTCAACAGGTAGTCGCCAAGGAGGCTGTCTTGGTCGGCGACAAAATTTTCAGCGGCAATTTCGGTTAAGAACGCTTTCAGATCCACGTACTGCGAAACACCGGCCTGGAATTGCGCGTCCGGTGTGTCATTGATCGCTCGGACCATGGCCTCGAGGGGAGCCGGTTCGCGATAGAGGAGATTGTTCTCAGGATTGAACGGCAACGGCGAGTATTTTGACGAATTCGGTCCAAGGTAATTGAAAACCCACGGAAAAGCGTATTCGTAGCTGTACAGGAATCCATCGCTTTCTCCAAAATTGCTCTGCACAAAGACGGGATCTACTGCCTCCGTTATCGTGTAAACGCCGGCGTATTCATCGTTGATGAAGACGCGAGTGTGAACTTCTCGCGAAGCCGGCATCCCCAGCCGCCGGAAGAAAGTCATTGCCAGACGTTCATGCATCATCGATGCATCTTGAGTGTTTGCGCGAAGGACGATCTTTCTCAGCCCCAGAAATGTGTTCCGGCTTTCATAGCGAGCGAAATCGATTGTGAATGACGGCTTGATATTGCTGCGGCTTCCCTTGCCGTGAGAACTGATCGAAACCTGGGGACCTGTAATGTCGCGCCCCTGAAACTTCCAATGAAACTCGATCGGAAAATGACACTCGACACGAGGTAGCGGGGATATCACCTCGCCTTCCAGCGCTCGGAAGTCTTGATCCAGGCAAGTGAAATTGGTTGCATGGAAAGTTGCCCAATCGGCGGGATCGATATAGATCCTGATCTCGTGGAGGATATCTCCATTGAACAAGTCATCTTGAGTTTGCGCAAAGGAGAGCGATGAAAATGCCAGAACACAAGATACGAGAAAAATAAATCGAGCCATTCGATTACACACCATCCCACTCACATCGCAAGCTGCAGCCTGATGACGGCAGTCGTGAAAGTATTCCGGCCGAGCAGAGCCTTGCGTTCGACGTCCGTCACCCTTTCGCGTAGAGCGTGGGCCTGAATTTTTATGAAGTGATTGAGATACCAGGTCGGACCAATTGTCCAAGTTCGCTCACCGTTAGGGAGGATCGTCGGCGCGCGTGGGCTACGAGAGGGGAGCCCTGGCCCCTGCGCGCTGTAAAACGTGAGCACGTCGTAGCGTGCCGAAAACTCAACTGCTCCGAAACCATGTCCCGTGAGGAATGGGGTCTTGGGTTTCCCCCCGGACGTCATCTTTCCGAGAGGTGTGAGCGTTGCCATCAAGTACCATCCGCGTGAAATTTTGTCCGGTAGGTCTTCACCGCGAATGCCTTGCTGGAGGCGCTCTTCAGACATATGAATGTATTCGCCCCTGACGATGACGGGGCCTTCCGACCAAGACGCTTCGGCGCCTATTCTCATTCGATCGCCCTTCACAAACATGCGATCGAAATACGTGAAGCCCGCAAATGTTTGTCCATGGACGCTATTCAGGCCCTCGATCATTTTTCCCCGCGTCATGGCGACGCCAAAATAGGTATGGCGGATTGTTTTGGGTAATTGTTTGAAGCTTCGGAGCGGTTCACCATCCAAACGCGCAGCATAAGTTCGGCCACCTGTTGGTTGACCATGGACGTCCGAGCCTTCTCCATCGTAGCGAAAGACCCCAGCCGCATATTCCAATCGTTCCGTCTTCAAGATCCTGCCGTGCAACATCAGACCACGCTCACGCGCCGGTGACAGGATATCGGACATGCGGGATTTGAATGCGAAGTCCAGACGGTCTTCCGATTCGTTCGCTTCCATACCGAACGGCATTTTGAATTTTCCGACCTGAATCTCGAGCATCTTGTGCAGACGCGCGTTGACGTAATTGTCTTTCCATGGATGCCATTCGTGATCGCTTCCGAAGGTCTGGCGCATGTCCCGTTCAACTTCGTAATCGAAGTATTTAGTGACCTTGCCCTTCAATCCAAACCGAGCGCGGGTGAGGTAAAAGGTGGGCGGCGTTTCCGGCAGTGCATTGACTTGCGCCGGAGGATTCCATTTTGGGGGATCGAACCCGAGAAAGTCTAAATGGAATTTGGATTTGATGTCGACCCGGAAAATCTCGCCGACACGGAATGAAGGTCTGTCTTTGAATTTAAATCGGAAGGCGTCCGCCTTACCGTCTGCTTGCGCTTGGTCTTCATCATCCGCTGCTGGTTTCTGTGCAAAAAGCGCGGCAGGAACCAGTACGACTAGGAACACGATCAGGACTATCGTCCGCATAGGTACGGGCATTCTAGACCTAAGGGGAGGGTGGCACAAACGTATTTCCGGAGGCAGCCGGCACATTAGCCAGGACCTGCAGGTTTCGTGAGAAGAACAACTCGATGCCGAAAATCGGCAAGCTCGATTGCACGAAAACAAATCCACCATCGGAGGCGCGGGTTTGAGTCTGCGGAATCAGATCGCGAAGAAGCCTCGCGGTGTTCGTGCTCGGTTGGAGTGAAAAGCTCGTCCTGCCGATCAGCGAGCCATTAGGATTGAGCGCAAAGACATCGACGTTGGCCGCTACGGCGTTCGTGTTCAGCAGCGCAATGCCGGTCAACCATGGCGGCAGATCGGCGATATGCGGGAAAAGCAATTTGTTCTGACCGTCCTGCTGTGGAGCAACAACGGCAACGCCGGCCGCGATGGTATCCGCGTAGGCGATGAAGCCCGTCAACGGCAATCCACTTGTGCTCGTCGCCCGTACCCATCCATTCTGAAAACCATCCGTGATCGCGAAAAGGTCTCGAGCGGAAAAGCGCAACTGGCCGTTTGCCGGAATGGTTTGCTGATTTACTCGAGGCGGTGATCCATCGAGAGGCACGAACGTGATGGATATATCATTCGGAGATGTGGTGCTCAAATTCGCCAGTCCGATTCTGCTTTCCCAATTGGAGCCGCCCTGCGGTCCCTGTACGAGGTGAGGAAAGTAAACTGTAGTCGCCGCCGATTCGGCGGGAACGCCATTTGTCACGGCCCACGAAGGTCCTGCAATGTAATCGCGGGCGATCACGCTTGCAGCAATGGAGGAATTGGTACATCCGCACGTAATCCGCATGTGCGACGGCAAAGAAAAATCGTCGAGGTCCGGAAAGATCGATGCCAGGGTCCCTCTGAAGAATCCTTTTGGCCGGATCCTTTTTGGATATGGTCTTGGAGCCGCGTCGAACCCTTCGGTCCCGATCGGGTTCAGCAACACGGTTACATCACTGGTACCAGTGTTCGCGATGTTTATTTCCGAGAACGGATGGATGAGCGGCAAAACCAATTCACGGGACGACGGCGCGGCTTCAGCGCCATCGGCAAATGTACTGAAGTCTCCGCCGAACCAGAATCCGTGAAGATCGCCAACGTTGCTCGTGGCCTGAATCCAACCGCCTGCTGCGGCCCCAGGAAATAACTCATTCGCAAGCTTCGCGAGTTGCCCGCGGGCAGGGATCGTCTGACTCACGGTGCCCAGTACATTGCCGGTTTCACCGTAGAGGGTATATGCAACAGAGGCACTCGCAGATGCCGGGTTCACGATGGCAAATCCGGTCGTGCTGAACTCTTGTGGCTGCATGACGCGCGCGAACGTCAGCGTTGATTGGCCATAAGACCATAACGGCAGCGACATAGCCGTCATACATGCCAGGACTATGGCTCCCCGGGGTTTCATTGGCACCGAGTATAGAGCGATTCACCTTTTTGGCGCGGTAAAAAACGAGGCAATTGGGGACAGTCCCCATTTTCTGAACTACAAGAAAATGGGGACTGTCCCCAATTGCCATACGGCATCGACCCGATTGACTTGGCCTGCGCGCGAAGTGTAGAAGCTAAGCATGCAGATCAAAGGAGTTGAGACCGTGACCGCGCCAACGCGCACCTTATTAGATATGAACGGATACCAATGGCTGGTGCTGTTTGCGGCATGGCTTGGGTGGGGGTTCGACATTTTTGACGGCTTGCTCTTCAATTATGTAGCGCCCAATTGTGTACCGACGCTACTGGGATTGAGGATTGGTTCGCCCGAGGCGAGCGCCGCCACATTGAAGTGGGGTGGTTATGTGACATCAGTCCTGCTCCTTGGCTGGGCTGTTGGAGGTATTCTCTTCGGACGCATTTGCGATCGTATTGGGCGTACCCGGACCCTGCTGCTTACGATGGCGATGTATGCAATAGGCACGGCACTTTGCGCGATTGCTCCGAATATGGCCCACCTTATTGTTTTCCGCCTCATTTACAATCTAGGCATTGGTAGGGAGTGGTCGGCCGGCGCTACGAGAGGCGCC
>JACXTT010010526.1_pt1 | contig 12454 bp, 11 predicted proteins | sample 9270951 | NCBI WGS metagenome assembly JACXTT01 (sample SAMN15532306, study PRJNA645909) | rock metagenome | isolation source: weathered quartz diorite | place: Puerto Rico | collected 2017-06-21 | reverse complement strand
TCGAGCACGCTGTCCGGGAACAGGCGTCCGACGGTGACGCTCATGCCGCCACCCGCATCGCGATCCATGCGCGGCTGCGGTCGATCGTTTTCGGCGCGAACGAGGACGGGATGCTTCGGAGCAGTGTGTAATTTCAGATCCTGGGGAATCGAGCGGTACGACACGAGCGCCTCGCGAACCGCTTCGATCGAGGCGCGCTTTGCAAGCCTTACGCGGACAGCGACCATGTGGCCGTCAGCGACGTTCACGCGATGGCACTGCGCGCTGACCGCGAAGGGCGCGTTCTCGAACCCGTTGGCGGCGAGGTTTCCCAGAATCTTGCGTGTCTCGCGCTCCATTTTTGGTTCTTCGCCGTCGATGAATGGAATCACGTTGTCCACGACGTCCAGCGAAGGCACGCCGGGATAGCCCGCTCCTGACACGGCTTGCAGAGTCGTGGCAATCACGGCTTCGATGCCGAATTTCTCGTGCAACGGCGCAAGCGCCAGCGCCATGATGATCGTCGAGCAATTGGGATTCGTGACGATGTAGCCGGTGGTGAAGCCGCGCTCGCGTTTTTGGCGGTCGATCACGTTCAAGTGATCGGAGTTGATTTCAGGAATCAGGAGGGGAACGTCTTCGTCCATGCGGAATGATGAAGCATTGCTGATGACCGGATATCCGGCACGGGCAAAGGCTTCTTCGGAGGGGCGCGCTACATCGGAAGGCAAACTCGAAACCACGATGTCGCAATTGAGCGGCGGCTGCGGCGGCTGCACGACCATCGACTTCACGAAGGCCGGCATTTCGCTCGCCAGCCGCCACGTACAGGCCTCGCCGTACGGTTTCCCTTGCGATCGGTCCGAAGCCGCGAGGGCCGTGATCTCGAAGTCCGGATGGTCTTCGAGCATTTGTACAAATCGCTGGCCGACCATTCCGGTCGCGCCCAGTATCCCCACCCGCACTCGGCTATTCGGCACCGCTGCTCTCCTCGAAGTCATGAAATGGGTGCTGCAAAGCGAGCTGGAGAATTTTCTCATTCAGCTCGCTGGAAAACTTTTCGTCCTGCGCTCCCGCATGCGCCGCAGCGCCAACGACGGTGCCGACTACAATCAGCGAAGGCGACGCGGCCGTAGGGCACTCACGCAACTGCCCCAGGGTTGTGCGAAAGATCGTCTCGTCCCTTGTGGTCGCCCGTGAAATTACGGCGCACGGAACTTCCGGACCGATTCCTGCAGCCTGAAGTTCAGCGGACAGTTCAGCATAGCGAGTGCCCGGCATGTAGATCACGTAGGTCGTGTCCGCGGCGATGTCCCGCTCACGCGAAAGGCCCGTTCCGCCTTCGCGATGAGCGGTGACAAACACAACGCGCGAAGCGTGCCGCCGATCGGTGAGTGAAATGCCAGCGGAGGCCGCTGCGCCAAGCGCTGCCGTAACACCGGGAATCACCTCGAATTCGATTCCGGCTCGGCGCAGCGCTCCCATCTCTTCGCCTGCGCGTCCGAAGAGCAACGGGTCGCCGCTCTTGAGCCGCGCGACGATTTTTCCCTCGCGGACCAGTTGCACCATCAGCGCGTTGATCTCGTCTTGCGAAATGCTCTTTGCTCCGCAGCGTTTCCCGACATTCACGATCTGCACCGTTGGCGGCAGGATGCATAAGATTTCCTGCGAAACGAGATCATCGTGCAGGACGACGCCAGCGGATTGCAGGACGCGCCACGCCTTGCGCGTCAGCAACTCCGGATCGCCCGGCCCCGCGCCCACGAGATAGACTTTGCCCGCCATTTCGATCGTTACTCCCTCGGTCCAGCGTCCAAGGCTTGGTTTGTGGGTCGGACCTTCAGGGTCCGACAATCAGTCCCGACTAGGCCAGGGCTCTTAAGCCCTGAGCCGCCAGTGGCTAAAGCCTCTCCGACGGCTGCCTCGCATGTCGGAGCTAAAGCTCCGACCCACAAAGCTTCACCAAGCAGAAGCCGTCCGCGAGCTCCTACTGCGGCTTCGGGTCCAGGCTCGCATACTGATGCAACAATTTCTTGCGCTGCTCGGGCGGCATCGGAATGCTCTGCAACTCCTCGCGCGTGCGGCCGAGCTGCGCGACCCATTCTTCCCACTCGGGACCAAACTGCTGTTCGAGTTCCTTGCGCAGGCGCTGCGCGAGCGCAGGGCTCAGCCCGCCGGTGGAAATCGCGATTTGCAACTCACCGCGGCGCACGACGGCGGGGAAGTAGAAGTCGCACCGCTCGGGTTCGTCGACCGCATTGCAAAGGACTCCGCGACTCTGAGCCTCCGCGTAAATTTCCTTATGCAGCGTAGACGACCCAGTCGCCGCAATCACAAGAAAGATGCCCGCGAGATCGGCAGGTGTATATTCCCGCGCTTCCCAGGTAATGCGGCCTTCGCGCGCCCACTCGCGCACACGCGGCGTGGCTTTCGGCGCAACAACGCGCACCGCGGCCGCTGTCGCGAGAAGGCTCTCAATCTTCGCCTCGCCCACTGAGCCTGCCCCAACAACGAGGCAGCGCCGGCCGTCCAATTTCACGAACATGGGAAACAAACTCATTTTCTTCCCGCTTTTCGTAGCACAGGCACTCTTGCCCGTGCGGGCTTTGCAATCGTCGTTGAGTAGGCGGCGAGCGTGCGGCCTGCAAAACCGCACAGCCAAGAGTGGCTGCGCTACCAGCGCTACTCAGGCGCGTGCAAGCCACACTCCTTTTTTGCAAATCCCGACCAGCGGCCCGCGCGCGGGTCTTCTCCTGGCTGCACCTGGCGCGTGCACTGGACGCACCCAATGCTGGGATAATTCTGCTCGTGCAGCGGGTTGTACGGCACATTGTGATCGCGGACGTATTCCCAAACGTTTTCCCAGGTCCAGTCCGCCAGCGGATTCATCTTCACGAGGCCGAAAGTTTTGTCCCACTCGATTTTCTTTGCGTTCGCCCGAGTCGGCGCCTGGTCGCGGCGAATGCCCGTGACCCATGCGGCAAGCCCCGCAAGCTTCGCTTTGAGCGGCTCGACCTTGCGCAGCGAGCAGCACTGGTTCGGATCGATGGTCCAGAGCTTTGCTCCGAATTGCGCGGCTTGCTGATCGGGAGTGTAGAGCGACTTCACGCGCTCGACGCGGGTCCCGTATTTCTGCTCGATTTTGTCAATCAGCTCGTAAGTTTCGGCAAAGAGAAAATCCGTGTCCAACGTAAACACGCGAATGTCGGCGCGGACGCGCGCTGCGATGTCAATCAGCGCGACGTCCTCGGCGCCGAAGCTCGACGCGATGGCCACATTCGGCTGAAACTCGGCGAGGCCCCAGCGAACAACCTCCTCCGCGCTCCACCCCTCAGCGCCAGCCTGGACCGACTCGATTTTTTCCTGCACAGCTGCGCTCATCAGTTCCTCTATCGTACTTCCGCTGGTCCTCTCCGCGCTTGACCAATCACAAGCTACTTGCCCACAAACAAAAACGCCCGCGAGCTTTTGGCTTCGCGGGCCGCATCTTAGAGCTTGTAAGGACTGCTGGTTACGCTTGCAAATCCTTGGCTCTCAAGGGGGTCCGCGCCGCCCGGCAACACGTGGGCGTGCGCTTGGTAATCGTGGTTCCCTTGAGAATCGCTGTCATCATTGCCTTTACAGTTTAAAGCAGCTACCCAGATTGTCAAGCCAATGTTCGCTACCCGCGAGCCGTTCAGCTCCGCCTGCAACGGATCCGCTTCATCCACAAGCACCTACGGGCCCACTTGGGGGACGGGCAGGCGCGCCACCGGCGATCGACGGGACGACCAGGACGCGGTCTCCCTCGCGAAACTTGTAGTTGTTGCCGCCCAGAAAGCGAATGTCTTCCTCGTTGACGTAGATGTTCACGAAGCGCCGCACCGCCCCGGAATCGTCCCGCAAATGCTTGGTGATGGCCGGATAGCGCTGTTCAATTTCGCCGAGGAGCTCCGGCAGCGTCCCGGAGCTGCATTCGATTGTCTGCACGCCGTCGGTGAACCGCCGCAGCGCCGTGGGAATTTCAACTGTAATTTTCATCTCATCCTTCGCTAAATCGCGTTCTCTAGTACTAAGGCTTATGGTTTTCTCAACCTAGCTGCCCGCCACGGCCGCCAGACGGTCGCTGACAAACGATTCAAAAACGGCGAGGCGCGGTTCGATCGCCGCAGTAGGCGTATATTCCTGCGAAACCGCATCGAGTGTCTTGAGGCCGTTGCCAGTGATACATGCCACGGTGGTCTCGTTCGACGAAATATGGCCTTCCTCGATCAATTTTTGGGTAACGCTGGTGGTTACGCCGCCCGCCGTTTCCGTGAAAATACCCTCGGTTTCTGCGAGGAGCTGAATCCCCTTGACGATTTCGGGATCGGTGGCGTCTTCGGCCCAGCCGCCACTATCACGAATGGCGTGCGTGGCGTAGAAACCGTCCGCTGGGTTGCCGATCGCCAGCGAGCGCGCAATCGTGTCCGGTTTTTGCGGCTCGAACTGCTCCAGGCGGCGCTTGACAGCATCGGAAATCGGAGAACAGCCGGTAGCCTGCGCGCCGAAGAATTTCACTTTCTTTTCTGCAACCAGGCCGAGCTCGATCAGTTCGTTGAACGCCTTGCGAATCTTCGTGATCAACGAGCCGCCCGCCATCGGCACAACGACGTTGTCGGGCAGCCGCCAGCCAAGCTGCTCGGCGATTTCGTAGCCAACGGTTTTTGAGCCTTCGGCGTAGTAGGGCCGGAGGTTCACGTTCACGAATCCCCATTGGAATTTTTCCGCGATCTGCGAGCAGAGGCGATTCACCTGATCGTAGTTGCCGGAGATGCGCACCAGTTTGGCGCCAAAAATCTGTGTCCCAATTACCTTGGCGGCTTCAAGATCAGCTGGGATGAAGATCCAAGCTTCAAAGCCTTCTCGCGCGGCCTGAGCAGCCACAGCATTGGCCAGGTTGCCCGTCGAGGAGCAGCTCACCACCTGGAAGCCAAAGCGTCGCGCTGCAGCGAGCGCGGTGGCCACCACGCGGTCCTTGAACGAAAGAGTGGGGAAGCAAACGGCGTCATTCTTGAGATAGAGGTTGTTGGTGCCGAGCTTTTTGCCGAGGTGCCGCGCCTGGACGAGAGGTGTAAACCCTGCGGGCACTGTGCCTTGGAAGCCTTCGGGGAGGGGAAGCATGGCGCCATAGCGCCAGAGGTTCGCTGGGCCGGCTTCGATGTTCCTGCGGGTAAACGTACCTCGAATGGAGTCAAGATCGTAAGTTACTTCGAGCGGCGACAGGCAGTCGTCGCAGAACGACCGCGGGATGTTGCCCCAAAGCTTGCCGCACTCACGGCACCGAAGCTGGTAATGTTCGGCCATTTGGCCCCCTGCTTTCAGCCCGCCAGGGTAATGCACCAGAAAAGGCGGACAAATCGGCTGCGTTTCTGACTGGTTGAACTGCTGCGTGCGGGCAGCGCGAGGGGGATAAAATGAAAAACCCTCCGCGCCAAAGAGGGGGAGGGCTCAAAAGCTCTATCTGTGCTCGTCCGACTCTTTAGCAGTTTTTTACGTGGAGCAAGTTGCCCTAAATCGCCACGTGTCCAGCGCGAATTATTAGAATCTAGCCCCTAGATTTTGTCAACATGTTTTTCAGGGTAGTTCAAATTCAACATCGGCCGTTGCTTCTGCGGCAAGGAGCGGACTGGCTTAGCCCATCTCTCAAGATCATTCCGATCCACCTGGTTCTTTTGGACTTAATGGCCTTTGGAATGACTCCAGGAACGTGACAATCTGCCAGCGCTGCGGTTCGGGGAGTTTTGACCACACGGGCATTCCGTGCCACGATACCCCATTTGTTAAGACCCAAAATAGCGCGCCTGGTGTGGCTTGCTGAACTTCGTCGCGAAGAAGGCTTGGAGCGCGCCTTCCGCCTTCTGCTTTCATTCCGTGACAGGCCGCGCAGTTCCGTTCGAAGAGTTTTCCGCCGGCTTGGATTGCATCCGCGTCGTTCTCGAAAGGGTTCTGCTGGCGGCGCGCCTTCTCCGGAGCTTTCCTGATTTCGTCGTAGTTCCACTTCTTGCTGTTCTGAGCTGGCGGATCGGTCTGTCGGGCAAAAACTGCGCGATGGCCAAAGCTGCCAATGAACGTAAAAGCCACAAAGCCAAGCACGATGAGACGAGAGGACACCATTCTGGCTTTCATCGGCGCCCTCCGAACAGTTGACGGACGATTTCGCCAAAACCTGCAAATTCCCTGGATACTCCCCAGCGCATCAAGAATTGGTGGCTGTTGTTATTGAGTCCGAGGCTTGGAGACACACGAAGCGTCCAGCCGGACGGAAGATTCCAGGCGATTCCGGGCGCAAGGTAATGAGAAGTCTCATGGAGGCCAAAATGGTAGCGGTCGCCGAGGCCGCCATACATTTCGACTCCGGCGATGAAGTTTTCAGGACAAAGAGTGCAGCGTTTGGCGGACGCTTTCAGCGCCAGCGGGCGGCTTGCGCCCAGCGCATAGCCGAACTCCCAGGGATTGTTCGACAGGTTTTTTCCGGCGAGCGGGTTGACGGCAAAATTCCAGCCTTTGTACGAGGTCGACAGCAGGAGCTTTACCTCCAGTTCCTGGGCGTGATCTTGCCGAAGCGAAGAGTTAGAAGCAGCGAAGTCGGCCTCGACGTCGTGACCCTCCACCTCCTTGAGAATCTTGTCCGCGCCGTTTTTTTTCTCGTATTCGATGTAAAGCACCGGATTGACGAAGTGCTCTCGCGGGAGAAGGCGGAAACGGTTCTCCCATCGGAAGCCCGTGAAAAGCGTGCTGTCGCCGAATGTCGATTGCGCGTCTACGTAGAACTCAGTTGTATACCACGCTGTTACGCCGTACTCGAACTCCACCCAATACGCATGAAAATCGTTGCCGGCTCGTTGCGCGCCGAACGTGGAAAAGTACTCGATCTCCAAACTGCCCGGCTCTTCGAGGTAATGATCATAGGTGATGATGTATGGTTTTTCTTGCGCGAAAGATAAACGGCCAAAGAAAAATGCGGAAAAGAAAATGAGAACCAACAAAGAAATTCGAAGAACCACGCGTCGTTTGCGGCCCAGAAATTTGCTGCGCGAACCCAATGCGTGCGCGAGCAGCCGATTCTCTGGGCCGGCTTGCTGAGGCAATTTTCTAGAAAGCAAAGGGCGATGCCCAGCCATACGGTCTCCTTGAAAACCCCTGGCTGGCGCACCTAGAATACAGCCGTGTCGCAGCCCTCCGGGTTGCCGACCTCCGGTCCCCGCGGAGCCTCGTCCAAAGGATCTCCGCGGCGACCGGCCTGAAACCGATCAAATCCCGAAACAGCGCAGCGTGTTCCGGATTGCAAATCCGAGGGAAAAGGAGCGCAATTCCCGCCACCAGTTGCAACTGATTTGCAACAAAAACCGGTGTTTCGCCCTTGCCTGCGATCTTCTCCCAGGCCCAGTTGCAACTTATTTTCAACTGGAAAACTTATTTCACTTCAAGAGATACCATCTTGTCAAGGGCGAAAAACCTTAGAGATGTTCGATACGGCTCTCGCGCGGGCTACTTGCTGTGGAAGGCAGCAGGACGCCCCTAGCGTGTTAACTCATTGAATTCCCGCCACCATTGGGTTCTGGAGCAGGCACAGGAATGCCCGCAAAATCGAAGGAGCGCGGGCAATCTCGGACCCGAAAGGGGAACACCCGATGGGAGAAACACGCATCGAGCTGACCGGCTGGAAGGCAGTTGCAGTTGCCGCTGTCATCCTGGCTATCTCGGCGATTCGCTTTTCCATGCGATTCCAAACGGTCACCGATGAGGGCCGAGAGACGCTTCGCGCCTGGCTCGTCAACGATTACGAGGGTCGGGGACCAAAGGCGCTCGCAAAACTGGTCACGGACTATCGCGCTGGGTCGCCCGTCCATTTGCCAGAACGCCCAGCCGTAGCGCCACAGGTTGAACTCGTCTCAATTGGGGCGCATGGATCGCGCGACACCATGGTCGTCCGGTCGGAAGTCACTGTCGATGGTGGCCCTGCCCCCGACGGTCGCTCCGTTCGATATCTGTTCTTGACGACGAAAGTCGGTGGCGGGTGGATGGTGCTCGCCGAAGCCGACGCTTTCCAATACTATGAGGCCCTCATAGGCTTTCACAATTACAGATAGGGGAAACCGCGATCGCCCACGGCAGACTTCGCCTTGCGATGTGCCGCACATTCAGGTATTCTCTACTTCGTGAAACGCCTCCACCATCCCGAACCTAGACGGATTTGTTGTTGTCGTCCGACGAAGGCTTAGGTTTCCCGGCGGGGTGGGTAACGTATTGAACTAGAAAGAGTTACTGCAGTTAGGATACCGCAACCCACCACCTGAGGGCCTGGCTGGTGGGTTTTGTTTTATGCGCGAATCGACACAGGAGATCGCACACGGAATCACGGTCGATGAGTGACGCATCCAAGAGCGGCGTGAACGCGACTTCGCCAACTGGCAACGGCGGCGAGTTGAGCGGCTTGCTGACCGAACGCAAGATCAACTACCTCAAGGCGCTCGAGGCGGAGAGCATCCACATCCTGCGCGAGGCAGCGGCGGAGTTTGCGCGCCCGGTGATGCTTTACTCGATCGGAAAAGATTCCTCGGTGATGCTCCGGCTCGCGCAGAAGGCGTTCTATCCAGGGAAAATTCCGTTTCCGTTGCTGCACATCGACACGAGCTACAAATTTCCCGAGATGATCGAGTTTCGCGACCGCTACGCGCGCGAGGTGGGCGTGGAGCTGATCGTCCACAAGAATCAGGAAGCCCTCGACGCAGGCGCGAATCCCTTTGCCCTCGGCACGCAGAAGTGCTGCGGCCTGCTGAAGACAAAGTCGCTGCTCGATGCTCTGGCCGAAGGAGATTTCACGGCGGCGTTCGGCGGTGCGCGGCGTGACGAGGAGAAATCGCGCGCCAAGGAGCGAGTCTATTCCTTCCGCGATGCGTTTGGCCAGTGGGATCCCAAGAATCAGCGCCCGGAGCTGTGGAACATTTTCAATTCCCGCATCAACAAAGGCGAAAGCATCCGCGTCTTTCCACTCTCGAATTGGACCGAGGCAGACGTCTGGTTCTACATCTATCTCGAAAAGATTCCGATTGTGCCGCTTTATTTTGCGAAGGAGCACGACGTCGTGATCCGCAACGGTTCGATCGTCGTGGCTTATGACAAGTGGGACCTACTGCCCGGCGAAAAGACGCAACGCCTCGTCTGCCGGATGCGCTCGCTCGGGTGCGTGCCGTGCACTGGCGCGATTCGCTCGACGGCGGACACGGTTCCAAAAATTATCGAGGAGATGATCTCGTTCCGCCGCTCGGAGCGCGAAAACCGCGTGATCGACCACGACGAAGAAGGCTCGATGGAAATCAAGAAGCGCGAGGGCTACTTCTGATGAGCCTGGCCGCGCAATTCGAGCCGAAGGACGCCTTTGAGGTTTTCATCGAGCAGAACTTAAGCAAGGAATTGTTGCGCTTCACCACGGCCGGCAGTGTGGACGACGGCAAATCGACGCTGATCGGCAGGCTGCTGCACGACACCAAGGCCGTTTTCGAAGACCAACTCGCCGCGGTGAAAAAAAGCCGCATCAATCGCTCGGGCGGCACAGTGGATTTTTCGCTGCTGACGGACGGCCTGCGCGCCGAGCGCGAGCAGGGCATCACCATCGACGTCGCCTACCGCTACTTTGAGACGCCGCGCCGCAAATTCATCATCGCGGACACGCCCGGCCACGAACAGTACACGCGCAACATGGCCACCGGCGCGTCGACCGCGAATCTGGCGGTCATTTTGATCGACTCGACCAAGGGCGTGCTCGCGCAGACGCGGCGGCATACCTACATTGCGTCGCTGCTCGGGATTCGGAATGTGCTTGTCGCCATCAATAAGATGGACCTCGTCGACTACGACGAGGAAGTCTTTCTCAAGCTGCGCAGCGGCTTCGATGCTTTGGCGAAGCAGCTCTCCGTTCCGCACGTCGCGGCGATTCCCATCAGCGCGCTCGTGGGCGACAACGTCGTCGAGCGCGGCAAGAACATGCCCTGGTACCACGGGCCGACGTTCTTGGAGCACCTAGAAACCGTGCCGATCCTGATGGAAACGCCGTCGGACGCAGTGCGTTTTCCGGTGCAATATGTGATTCGCCCCGACGCGAGCTTTCGCGGCTTCGCGGGCCAAGTTGCGAGCGGCGTGATTCACCCTGGCGATGCGGTCGTTTCGCTTCCGTCCGAGCGGAAGACGCGCGTGCGGTCGATTGCGACGTTTGAAGGTGACGCGCCAGAAGCGTTTCCGCCGATGTCCGTAACCGTGACACTCGAAGACGAAATTGACCTGAGCCGCGGCGACATGCTCGTTTCGCCCGCGCATCCGCCGCGCGTCTCGCGCCACTTCGACGCCATGGTCGTGTGGTTCAGCGACGAACCTGCCGAGCCGGGCCGCAGCTACCTGCTGAAGCACACTTCGCACACGGTTCGTGCGAAAGCCCTGCAGATTCGTTACCGAGTCAACGTCAATTCGCTCGAGCAGGAGCAGGCAAGCAAACTGCAGATGAACGACATCGCTTACGTCGAGTTCGAAACCGTCAGCCCGCTCTTCTTCGATCCGTACACGCAGAATCGAACGACCGGCAGTTTCATCCTAATCGACCCAATTTCGAACGCCACACTCGGGGCGGGAATGATCCGAGCGGACTTAAGCGGCGAAGCCGCGGTCACGGGCACCGCGCAGCAAGAGCCCGTAACGCCCGTTGAGCGCTACAAGCGCCATGGGCACGCGCCAGCGCTCATACTGGTCGAAGGCAATCCTGAGCTCGCCACGCGGCTCGAACGCGCATTGTTCGACGAACACTTCGAGGTGTTGCTGCTGGACGGCAACAGGGTTCCCGTCTCTATGTTGGATAGTCAGTACGCCGCTTTCGAATCTGCTGGCCTCGTTGTGATCTATTCCTGCACCGCGCTGTCGGCAGAAACAAAGCGCCAATTTGCCACGCTAACGGGAAATCGCTTCTTTGACCTTTCCACGATCAACCTACGCGGGGCAGAATTTGATGGGATTCAGCAGGTTCTGTCGAGTCTTAAATCAATTCGCAGCCTACCAGAGGAGAAGAGCTAGCCGATCCGCCGAACGTCTGGGAACCAAAATAGCGCAGTGGTGTCTGATCAAAGAGGAGCCCTCACAGTGTCCCGGAAACGGAAGCGACTGATTTGGATAGAAGCGGCTTCGCTGTGCATCGTGCTGGTCTTGATTTTGGCCGCAGGCGTGTTAGATCTCCCTGACCCCAATTCGGCGGACATTGAACAATACAAGGTGTTTTCAGATTACATTGCTGCGGGCCTGACAGGTGAGTCTCACGATCTCGGCAGTCCCGAAAGGCTCGTCGTTATCTTGGACCACACAACCGTTTCAAGTCTATCCCTTACGAAGAGCAGGGTTACTGAGTATCGAGTTCTAATGGCAATGCTTCCACATGCCGAGCACGATCTGGCCCTCCACTCCAATTGGCCGATTTTCAGCCTGCTTATTAGGAATCTCCGTCTAGAGCACCTCAGAAATCGTTTGAACCTGCCGGCGCAATACACCCTAGCATCGGATGGGGAAATCGCTGGTGCTTTCCAACGAAGATTTCCTAAAAGCTATGGCTATCTCACCTTTACCCGGGTCGGCTTCAACCACAGCGCGACAGAAGCCGTCTTCTACACGGAGCACGTTTGTGGGTTATGCGGAGAGGGAAAATTCGTTTACATGCGAAAACTGAATGGGAACTGGATAGTTCAGGCTCAATCGGAAACTTGGGTTTCGTGAGACCGGCTACCGAGGGGCTAGCATTTTACAAAACAGCATCATCACAGACAATCCCGAAATTGACCGGACCCCACGCGAAACACAACCTTTGATACTCAGTGAAAAAGTCGGGGGTAAAAAACAAAACTGGGCCATTTTCCGGCGGGTTTTGGGTACGTGCGTAACTGCACGGCTGGCAGCCCATAGCCGGATTCCGAGGAACTTCGGAGGCCCGAGCGAAAGGTGCAGCAGGATCTTCCGCCGAAGGTGCCGATGGCAGTCCCGCCGCGGCAACTGGGGGGCTCGGCTAATACCGGCCCACTGTCATCCGGGTCTCTCTAAGGGATCGGGATGGAGCGCTATTGGGGAGCGAGGCGGTGCGCGTTTTCCTGCGTGACGCTTCCATCCCTGCGCTTTTCCCTCTCTCATGGATTAGAATCCGATTTGAGCAGGACCGGCTTCGGCCTGCCGGTTTTCGAATTTTCTCGGCGCGACACTTGTGCGCGAACAAGGTTTCTTACCGACGTGGAGTTGAGAGAGGGGACCGGCTGAAGCCTGTCCTACCGCAACCATGCACCCATTTGAAATGACGCGCGCGCTGGTCGACGTGGAGTCGATCACGGAGAATGAAAAGCAGGTAGGCGAGTACCTGCTGCACTATCTCTCCGGCCTCGCCGCGGGTTCGGACGGCAAGGCGGAAGCGATGACCGTGTCGCCCGAGCGGTTC
>JACXTT010010525.1_pt1 | contig 12454 bp, 19 predicted proteins | sample 9270951 | NCBI WGS metagenome assembly JACXTT01 (sample SAMN15532306, study PRJNA645909) | rock metagenome | isolation source: weathered quartz diorite | place: Puerto Rico | collected 2017-06-21 | reverse complement strand
GGACGCGTAGACGACCCGGCCGGTGCCGGCCTCGATCAGGGCGCGGACGCCCCTCCCGCGGCCACTGGGGGCTCCCAGGGCGACGACCGGGGGGCCGACCCCGGAGTACGACGCCAGCGCGCTGCGGAGTGACTCCCGCGCGTCCTCCGTGTACCACCGGACGCCCGGGTCGACGCCCATCGCGAGCCGCTCGGCGTCCTCGGGCGACACGGCGGCGACGGCCGCGCGCGGGTCGAACGTCACGAGCCGGAGGCCCGGGTGCCGCTCCCACGTCTCCCTGAACGGGCGGTACGACAGGCGCGGGAGCGCGGCCTCCTCGAACATCGCCTGCCGGCGCGTCCAGCCGTTGGCCTTCAGCCAGGCCGTCCCCTCCGCGACGAGCTCGTCGAGGTCGGCGTCGGCCGGCATCACCGCGACGGTGCACGAGCAGTTCGGGTGGTGCGGGATCGTGTCGTCGTCGAGCTCCCGGATGTCCGTCCCGTGCCGAGCCGCGCAGCCCGGCGTCGTCTCACCGTCGAGCTCCGAGAACCAGACCGGGACGCCGTCGGCGCGCCGGGCGTGCTGCTTCATCAGCTCGTTCCACTGCCGGCGCGCCTCGTTCTTGTAAATCTTCAGCGACCCGTAGGCGTGCGACGTCGGCGTAGCGAGCCGGTCGACGCCGAAGACCTTGTGCACGCGGTCGCGGACGTCGTTGAACGTCTCCGCGTTGAAGAGGCCCTGCCGGATCTCGCGGGCCAGGTCGGACTTGACCTTCGACGAGATGTGGAACAGCCGGTCGGCGTAGGTCCCGCCGACGACGACGGACGTCGACAGCTCGCTCACGATCTCGTCGGCGGTCGGCGCGATCTCGGCGAAGGTCAGGCCGGCCCTCCGCATCGCCCGCTTCAGGCGCCCGCCCTGCTGCCCGAGGAAGTCTCTGTACCGGTCGCGCGTCTCCAGGTAGATGCGGCTCGCGACCTCGCCGACGACGGAGTCCACCGTGTTGTCGATCGCCGGGAGCGCGCCGGCCAGCCGGGCGCGGACGTAGGTCGGTTCGTCACTCAGGTACGTCAAATAGATTGACGCGAGCCGGTCGGTCAGCTCCTTCCGGCCGGCGCGGTACAGCCGGGCGAGGCCGACCGCGTCCTGGTCGATCTTGTTCTCGACCCAGGCGTGCAGGCGCTTCGCCGCCCGGGCGTGCGCGCGCGTGAGCTCCTTCGCGGTCGGCATCAGCGCTGCCTCGGATCCAGCGCCGACTTCGGCGGGAGCGGGGCGCCCTTCTTCTCGTTCCAGATGGTCAGGAGGAGCTCGAGGTCGCGGCGCCGGACGGTCACCTCGACCCGGTCCTTCTTCGACGCGTCCATCAGCCGGCGGATCGCGTCGCGCAGGACCGGGGTCACTTCCTCCTTCGAGAGCTCCTTCGAGTCTTCGGCCACCAGATCCTCCGCTCGCATCGTGTGCACCACCAGAACACGAACCAGTCGCAACCGTAGTCGGGCTCGCGAACCCACCGAGCCCTATGAGCTACGCCGCACCACGCCCCCCAGAGCCACTCGAAGGTCCTCACGCCCGTCGCCGAACAGCTTCCTCTCCATGCGCTGGTAGCCGTCGTGGTCCGGGTCGCCCGTCACCGACCAGTCGATCCGGTCGTAGCCTTCCCGGTACCTCTCGTTCGTCGTGTGAGTGGTCGCGTCGCCCTTCACAGCTCGTCGTCTCCCTTGTACCGCCAGTACGGTCCGAGCTTCCCGGGCTCGCGCTCCGGGAACTGCGGCGCCGGGGCCGGCGCGTACGGCCGGATCGTCGTGTGCGGGACGTCCCGCGAGTCCTGGCACGCGAGCGCCGGCTGGTCGTCGACCTTCACCAGCGTGCAGAGCAGCGGCCGGTGCGCGCAGCCGTCGAGGGCGGCGGCGACGAGCAAGGCCATCAGTGCTTCGCGACCACCTTGTACGGCCACGGGTGCCGGCCCTCCTCGGCGTTCTTCGCGGCGGCCAGCTCGTCGGCGTCCGCCCGCGAATCGTGCGACGAGTAGAACTTCTCGCCCTGCTCCGGGTGGTCGAACACCACCCACCAAGCTCCCTCCATCGACGCGGTCGGCTCGACCATCACTCCCTCCTCGTACGCAAGACGGCGATCCCCGTCTCGTCGTCCAGCTGGAAGTCCTCGATCACCCCGTCCACCGGCTCGTCGAACACGATGGTCCAGCCCCCGCAGTCCGGGCGCCGCACCCGCCTGAACCCTCGGACGACCGTCACGGGCGGCCCCTTGTCGGCCCGCGCCGCGACGACGCAGCCGCAGAGGACGAGCAGGACGGCGATCGCGACGGCGGCGAGAGCCGCCGCCGCGAAGGCCAGGACGGGCCAACCCGCCGGGATCACTTATCCTTCCTGCGGTTCGGCGCCAGCTCGTCCGCCAGCGGCTCGATCACGTCCTCTTCGAAGACGTTCATCCAGTACTGCAGAGGTGGCGGGAACCCGTTCTGTACCTTGTCGTCGTACCAGACGGTGAAGACCAGCCAGGTCATCACGACGGGGTCCAGGTCCATCGTCGTCCGCTGGACCTTCGCCTCGCCGTCGACCTCGACGAGCTTCTCGAAGTCGTCGTGGATCTGCCCCCACCAGACGCCGGGCCGCGACTTCCCCTCCGCCTTCCGCGGGATCGACGACTGCCCGGGCGCGGTCTGGTAGCGCAGGTTCACCGCGGTCGTCAGGAGGAACCTCGTCAGGCGGACCGCGATCGAGTCCGCCGGGATGTCCCGCTGCAGGTAGTCGTTCCGCGCGGCGCGGGCCGCCGCCACCTGCGCGTCGCGCGTCGACCCGTTCGGCAGCGCCTGGACGGCGTCGCCGACCTTCTTGTCCAGGTCGAGCTGCTCGTCCTCCGTCAGGAACTGCCGCTCCTCCCCGGTCTTGATCCGGTACTTCGGCGTCAGCCTCAGCTCCATCTCACCCTCCGTGTACGAGTTTCGTGTGCACCGCTCTGCCGACCTCCATCTCGGCCGGCGTCATCCACCTGTACAGCGTCCCGCAGCAGACGAACCCGTGGACCGGACCGCCCCACCGCAGCGCTTGCTCCTCCCACGCCGAGAGCGGCCGCCGGACCTTCGGCAGCCGGCGGCGCTCGGGCTCCGCCAGCGGGTTGTCGAAGTCCTCGAACCCCCGGCCGTCCGACTGTCTCATCGCTCGATCTGGTAGATCGTCAGGAACGACCCGTTGTCGAGCGGCACGGACGTGCGCACCACCTTCGACGGCGCGTGGACGTGGATCAGCGGCAGGACGTACATCGGCGACCGCGCGTCGTGCTGCTTCCCGGAGTCGCGCTCGATGATGACCATCCTCATCTTGTACGACCGCAGCGCGTTGTCCAGGACGAGCTGCCACCAGTTCTCCGACCGGGTGAGCGTCTCGTTCAGGAGGACCGCGTCGGCGTCCGGGCTGATCCGGTGCCGGACGTCCGCGACGAGATCGACGCCGTTCGCCGCGTTCGTGTCGATCCCGCGGTACTGCATATCCTTCACGAACCGCTTCGCCCACGGCCCCTTCGGGTCGGCGAAGCCGCAGCCCCAGTCCTCGAAGATCCCGCTCTTGCGGCAGGACTGAAGCCACCCGATCGCCGCGACGACCTCGTAGTAGCCGCCCGGCTTCGGCTCCGCGTCCTCGATGATGTCCTTCGTCGCCGCCCCCTCGCTCGTCTCGCTCATCGTGGCCTCCTCATTAGACCGTCGGACATCAGCTTCCTCCGCTGCGCCTCGCTCCCCATCGACGACGGGTCGCCGCCCCACCGCGCCCGCATCCGCCGCTTGATCCGCATCTGCTGCTCCCTGACGACCGCCGCCGGGCGCCCGGCAATCCGCGCCCGGATCTCCCAATACGTCAGGCCCTGCGCCTTCAGCCGCCAGTACTGTTTCCGCCTCGCGTGGCGGAACATAGCCTGCCGTTCCACGCGCGTGCACCCGTTCACCGCGGCGTGCGACCCGTCCGCGTCGAGCCCGACGATCAGCCGGTGGAACCAGTACGCCGACGTGTTCCGGACGGCCGTCCAGAGCTTCGTCTCCCACGTCACGAGCTGGGCCTCGGCTTGCGACTGACCGAGGATCAAGCGGCGGAACCAGTACCGGGAACTGTTGTAGGTCCGGTGCCTCAGCACGGCCTCCCACGTCAGCGTCCTAGACCGACGCATGGTAGTCGACGCGCCACTTGCCGTTCCGCTCCTCGACGGCGATGTCGATCACCACGACGCCGAGGTCGGCCGGGACGAGCCCGCCCTTCTCCGCGTAGCCGGCCTCGCCGCCTCCCTCGAGGTACGCGCGCTGGAACGACCCGGACCCGACGACGTACCGCTTGATCGACCCGTGCTCGTAGTCGAGGCCCGACCGCGGGTACGCGAGCTTCGCGTTGTCGTGGCCGGTGATGACGATATGCGCGGTCGGCGCGATCTCGGCGAAGCGCATCCGCTTCTGGAGCCGACCGCCCGGGGTCTGCGCGCCACCCGACCCGTGGTAGACGAGCATGTCGAGCTTCTGCGCGTGCGGCAGCGCGAGCCGGACCAGCGCGACGCCGTCGCCCCAGTAGTCGCAGCCGAGCTGGTGCGCGATCCACTCGTCGGAGTGCCGCCCGAGCCACTTCCCGGATAGCTTTTGGTTCCCGAACCGGTAGACGTGGTGCCCGGTGACGAGTCCGAGGAAGTGGTCCTTCATCGGCTCGACGAACTCCATGAACTCCCGCAGGTTCCGCCAGGCCATCCGCTCGATGTTCCCGCGCGCCGTCTCGTAGAGGTGCGCGTCGTCGAGGCGGTCGCGGTTCGACGGCGACAGGAAGTCGAGGTAGTCGCCGAGCCCGCAGAACCGGACGATGTACCCCTTCTTCTCCTGCTTCCCGATCCACTGGACCAGCCGCTTCAGGCGGGCGTGGTCGCATTCCTCGGTATCGTGGTGGATGTCGCCGATCGGAACGAGCCGCAGCGTCTGCCCTTCCTTCAGCGGGATCTGGTACGTCTTCTTGAACACTAGCGCCTCCTAGACGCGGTCGCCGGCTCGTAGCCGTAGTGCGACTTCACGTGATCCGTGAACCGCTCGTCTCCATCCCATGTCTTCGACTCCCAACATTCGGGGCATGGCCAGTAATACGGCATCCGGCACCGGCCCCGGACCCGGCGCAGCTGCAGCGCCGGCTTGCAACTCCAGACGGCGCCGCAGTACGGGCACTCGTGCTTCGAGTGACTATCGCTCGCCATGCGGCGCCCGCTGCAGCCGTCTGAACCGCGCCGTCCGCTCGCCGGACAGGTCGGCGCGCCGCGGGTCCTCGGCCCCGGCGCGCGAGAAGTCGTACCGCGGCTCGTACCCCGGCTCCTCCGACGTCACCCCGGGGCCGGGCTGCCCGATGTTGATCGTCCCGCCCCCGCCGGTCCCCTTCCCCTTCATCGTCGACGCCGGGCCGAGCGTCGAGGACCCGATCGCGTCCGAGATCCCGAGGATGCCGGTCGGCAGCGTCTGCTGCTCCTTGACGATGGCCTCGATCTCCGCGTCGTAGTCGTAGTCGTCGAAGCCGAGCTCTTTCGCCATCTGCTCGGCCATCCTCTGGTGCGTGATCGCGCCGACCGCCTGCGCCGTCGCGAGGTCCTTCAGCTTCGACGTCCGGTCTTCCTCGTAGACCTCCGGGAAGATCGAATCGAGCTGCCAGTCCTCGTTCTCCTGGATCGCGCGCCGGGCGATCCAGAACGGCGTCCGCTGCCAGGGCGCGTCCTTGCTCACCTCGACCGCCGCCGACCGGCGGCGGGTCACGGCCGCGCTCCTTCCGGCCACTGGCGCGCGCGCTCGAACCGGCGCGCGGCCCGCGCCTCGATGATCCCGGTGACGACCGACGCCATCCCCGGGCTGTTCTCGACGACCGTCGCGACGGCGTCGCAGTTTTCCATGAACGGCCCGAGCACGTGCCAGATCTGCCGGCCGTCGTCGAGCTCGCACCCGTAGACGAGCGACTTCACCTTCAGCCTGAACACGTTCCGGGACGGGATCGTGACGTACAGCGACCCCTCGTACTCGTCGATCATCAGGAACGGCGTCGGCCGCGGCAGCTCCTCGCGGACCTCGTCGATCGGCCCTGCCTCGTCGTGTCTCTCGTCGCTCATCGGATACTCACTTTCTTCGCGCGGACCGTCCCCGGGCCGTAGCCGCCCCACTGCTTCTTCCCGCGCTTGCCGATGTCGGGGTCCGGGTAGTTCTTGATCTCGGGGTCCACGCGCGCCTTCTTCGGGTCGAGCTTCTTCGCCAGGATCGCGGCGGTCACGACGCGCTCGAACGCCTCGCTGACGGCCTCCTTCATGATCTGCTGCTTCTCCTCGATCGTCTTCACCGCCGGGTCCGTCCGGACGAGCGCCGTCGCCCGCGCCGACCCACGTTCGCCGCTGATGTTGAAGTACTCCCCGGGGAGGTTGATCGACGTCGCGAACGTATTCGCGATCTCCTGCCCCACGCCGCCGTCGCCGCGGGACGCCGTCAGGCTCGCCGTCGCCGGCTTGATGTCGACCGCCTCGTTCTGGACCCACATCCCGCCCGGCGGCGGGAGCTCCTGGATCGCGTCCGACATCTCCAGGCTGTCGACGTCGCCCTGGTCGCCCTTCACGGTGACGACCCACACGAGGTTCGCCTCGAGGACCGCCTTCAGCGTCTTCCCCGAGAAGAGGTCGTCGTACCGCTTCAGCCAGGACATCCCGGGGAGCAGCTCGGACCGCCCGCGCTTCTCCATCGACGAGACGTTGATCTTCAGGTGCTGGATGTTCGTCGGCGGGATCTGCTGGATGAAGTACTGGCTGATCGGGACGCGGCCGCTGACCCAGATCTGGTACTGCGACGGCCACTGGAAGTGGTAGTAGTAAACCTTCTCAATGTCCTCGGGGTCCGTCACGACCTCCCAGCACGTCGACGGGTCGAGCGACCGGCACGAGAGCTTCCCGTCCGGCCCGTCCTCGAGGTACTTGATCATCAACTCGCCCTGCCAGTTGATGTCCCTGGCCCACTTCTTGATCTGCTTGTCCATCTCGTTACCGGTCCAGAAGTCGTCCCAGGCGTCGCGCACGTCGTCGTCCTTTATGTGGAACGAGAGGCCCCGGCCGATCGTGAACCGCTGCAGGAGCTTCGTCGCCGACGCGGCGAGCGGGTTATGGTTCACCAGCTCGAAGGCGCGGGCGTGCATGTACAGGTAGTCGTAGATGTACAGCTGCTTGAAGAACGGCCCGGCCATGATCGGGACGAACTCGGTGTCGATCAGGCGCGTCGGGCTCAGGCCGCCCGGCAGCGACGACATCCCGCCGTCGAAGAACGGCTCGCCGAACCCGGCCTCCCGCATCCGCTTCTTCTTGCCGACCTCGGACTCGAAGAACTGCTTCAGCTTATCGTAGCCGTCGACGATCGTCGGCGACCAGACGCCGTTGCCGTCCTGCACCTGCAGGACCGCGCGGCCGGTCGTCTTGATCGCGCTCTCCTTGAACGGCCAGGCCTGGTCGCCGTCCTTCCCCGTGCAGTCTTCCCTCTTGTAGCCCTCGCGGACGTCGTACCGCTTCACGTACTCGTGCACGTTCGTCGTCATGTCCGCCTCGCGGAACCCCTTGTCGGGGTCGTACCGCACGCGGACCGCCCACTTCGCCTTCGGCCGCAGGCCCGTCCTCTTCGACGCGTCGCCGTCGACGTCCTGCTCCAGCGCCGGCTGCGTCAGCTCCACGTCTACGCTCATCCCAGCCTCCTGGTCACCCACGCGGCCTGCCCCGCCGGCTTCCGGTTGATCGGGAGCACGGTGCCGCCGCCGATGTTCTTCACGCCCTTCGGCAGCTTCGGCCCCGCGTGGGGCGCGATCTGCCCGCCGAACTCCAGCGCCACGAAGCAGTAGAGCATCAGGGAGTGGAAGTGGTCCGGCGACTTCTTCCCCTCCGCGAGCCCGGCCGCGGCGGCGTACTCGTCCTGCTCGTCCGGGTCGATGATCCGCAGCCGCCCGTTCGAGTCGATCTCGTACTTCATCATCGTGCACTGGTCGGTCAGCGGCTCGAGGAGCGTCTCGGGCAGGCGCCCGAGCGCGATCGCCCCGGTCTCGAACGCCGTCCGCGCGTCCCACCCCATCTCGGACTTGATGTTCGCGTACTTCGAGTCGAGCAGGTGCCGCCGCTGCCGCCGCGCCCGCTCGTCGGCGTCGCGCGGGACGTCCGTCGGGCGCGCCCCGAAGCTGATCGGGATGACCCACTCGCCCTGCTCGCGCAGGAGGTCGGCGACGCCCGCCAGGCCCGTATCGTCGATGACGATCGGGACTCGCGGGGAATTCGTCAGGGCGGTGATCTTCCGCCGCATCAGGACGCACCGCTCGGCGGTGGCGACAATCGACCGGTACCGCGGCCGGGTCGGGTCCGGCCCGACGTCCTCGGCCAGCGCCGGGTCGGTCGTCTCGCCGGCGGTCCGCGCGATCGCCTCCCCGTGCATGACCGTCCCGCCGACGCCGCCGTAGATCACGGTCCGGTCGCGGCCGTACCGCGCGACGTCGCACGAAACGCAGGGCGCTCCGTTCACCCCGTCCTCGCGCGCCTCGGCGTCGTCGATCCACCCCTTCGGGATCAGGCTGTCGCCCGCGACCTGCGGGAAATCTCCGACGCAGCGGGCGATGAAGACCGGCGACTCCTCGCCCCACTCCGCGCGCCGCGCCTCGACCCACTCCGGGCGGACGCGCTCCGAGTAGTACCGCCCGCCGCTCGTGTTCGGCCGGCGCTCGAGCCCGGTCTCCTTCCGCCGCAGGAAGCCGCGCAGCGCCTCGGGGTGGATGACGAACATCGTCTTCCACGTCGACCGGTACTTCCTGTCGACGCAGATGTCGTAGAACTGCCCGAGCGGCCCGCCCGGCGTCGACCCGACGAGGAGCTTCGCCTTCTGCGTGGTGCGCATCCCCTCGATCGCCTCGAAGAAGGTCTTCTTCACGCCCTTGGCCTCGTCGACGACGGCGAGCAGGTACGGCGAATGGTAGCCCTCCGCCTTGATCGGCTCGGACGACGGGATGCCGACCGCGAACCAGGTCTGCGAGAAGTCCTTCGAGCAAAACCTAGTGACGGAGATGTTGAACTGGTCGGCGAACCACGGAGCCCGCGTCCGCGCCTCCTGCCAGCGGAGGTGCGCCTCGGCCCAGAGGATGTCGCGGACCTGCTTGTTGAACGTCGGCGCCGTCGTCGGGACGCGCGCCCCTTCGTGGTTCGCCGTGAACCACAGGAACGCCGACGCCATGATCGCCGTCTTCCCCACCCCGTGGCACGCTCGGACGGCGACGTTGTCGTGGACCATCACGGCGTCGAGGACGTCGGACTGCCAGGGGTCGCACTCGAGGCCGAGCACGTCGCGGGAGAAGAGGACCGGCTCGTTTTGCCACTTCCTCATCGCCAGGCGGCGGGTGTCGACCGTCTCGGCGATCTGCGCCTGAACGCCGTCCTGCTCGGACGTCCACCGCTCGAGCGGGTCGTCCAGGAGCGCCGACCCGCCGCCACGCATCATCCCCGTGCCCCAGACCGCCGCCATGGCCTATAGTACCTTCTTCTTATCCTCGGTGTCTTCGATCTTCTCGCCCTCGATCACGACCGGCTCGGGCAGGCCCTGCTGCCGCGCCTCGGCGAGCTTGATCCGGCGCTCCAGGATCGGCTTGTTCTCCTCCGTCACCTGCCTCAGGACGGACGCGAAGTCGAAGTTCACCGTCACCCCGGGCGGCTGCTGCGGGTTGATCTGGTACTTGTGCGGGTACCGCATAGCGAGCCACTTGATCGCGATGTGAGCGTCCGCGGTGTACGCGCCGATGACGATCGCGTTGATCATCATGTACTCGGCGTAGGCGAGCGACGCCCGGACCGCGTCCTGGAACGTCTGGTACGGCTCGCCCTTCTTCCGCAGCCAGTCGGTGAGCATGTGCGGCGTGACGCCGACCCAGCTCGCCGTCAGCGACAGCGACGCCCCGCGCTGCAGGTACTCGCAGATCCGGTTCGCCAGCTCCGTGGACAGCTTCGACACGCCCTTCTTCGTCGGGCGCCCTGGGAGGACGACCCGCGGCGGCCGCTCGGGGAGGAGGATCTCGACGCGCGCCTTCTTCGCCGCCGTCGAGTCGAGTATGTTCTCGGCGGTCCCGGGCCGGAGCCCCATCCTGAGCAGGGAGTCGACGGTCGCCCGGACGTCGGGCGACAGGCGCTCCATCGCGTCGCGCACGCGGGTCATCGACTCGCGGTCCGCCGCGTCCGCGCCGCGCACGACGACGCGCGGCTTCGCCGGCTTCTTCGCGTTCGCGACCCTCCGCGGCTTCTTCACTAGACTTCGCTCCGGTAGTCGCGCGCTGACCGCAGGTACTGGGCGGCGTCTCGGTGGAGGCGCCAGTCTTCGAGGCCGCGCCCGAGCAGCCGGTGGTTGCAGCGGAAGCACAGCGCGCCGCGGACCCGCCCCCTCGCGTGGTCGTGGTCGAGGTACAGCCGGCGGACCGTCGTGTCCGACTCGGCGACCGACCCGTCCCACAGGGGCGTCCCCGCCTTCACCCTCATCGACGACCCGTCGCGCCCGGGCTCGCCGCAGATCGCGCAGCGGCGCCCCTGCAGCTCGACGACCCTCTTGCGCAGCACCTTCCACTGCTTCGGCGTCAGCCCGGTCTGCCGCCGGATCTTCCCGAGCTTCCGCTTCCGCCCGCTCTTCACAGGAGAGCCGTCGACAGGCGGGCCGCGATCATCAAGGCGAGCCCGATCCAGGTCCCGGTCGGCACGGCGTCGCCCCAGTAGACGGTCAGGGCGACGCGGATCGCCAGCGTCGACGACGAGAACAGGATCGTCGCCGCGATCAGGTTGTCGGACGTCTTCACGAGGTGGTAGATCGCCGGGCCGATCGTCAGCTGCGCGCCGAGCATCATCGCGATCATCCGCCAGTCGAGCAGCCCCATCGCCGTCTTCTTGTAGATCGCCTCCATCGTCACGCCGGCGACCGCCGCGACGGCCGCCCAGAGCCAGGCCGGCATCAGTCGCCTCTCTCCCTGCGGAACGATTGCAGCGCCCTGTCGCTCGCTTCCCGGCGGCGCCTCGTCTCCTCCGGGTCGATGTCCGCGTTCCGGTCCCCGAACGTCCGTTGCCCGTCGACGTCGACCCGGCCGGGAGACTCCCGGCTGTCGGTCGGAGCGAAGTACGCCGCCGGGTGCCGCGGGAACATGAACTCGATCATCAGGAAGTTCGCCGCGTCCATGAGGAACTCGGTGTTCCCAGTCTCGTCGTAGCTCTTCAGCCGCTGGTGCATCGACTTCATGTAGTCGACCTTGCCCTGGCTCTCCTCGACCGGGCCGTACTTGAAATAGCTGGCCACCATCCGCTCGCGCATCCCCGCCGCGAACCTCTCGCAGAACTCCTGCCGCCCGATCGCCTCCGGGTCCGTCAGCCCCCTCATCGCTCGCCCCTTCCGACGCGCGGATCTTCCTTCATGATCTCCCCGATCGGCCGCGGGTCCTCGCGATCTTCCGGTTGAACGCGGCGTCCTCGGCCCGCTCCTTCAGCAGCTGGATGATGATCCCGCTGTAGACAAGTATATCGCTGAGCCGCGGCTCGAACCCCTCGACCTTGTGCTCGATCTTCCGCGACAGGCCCCAAAAGAGCGCGTCGACCTGCTTAAACATCAGGCACGCCGCGACCACCGCCGGGTCTCCGTGGTCGAGCCCCGGGTACATCGAGAAGAACGCCGCCTGCCGCTTGAAGTTCCCGAGCGCGTCCGCCTTCCCCTCGCCGCCGGACGCGTAGTCGTGGTTCTTGTCGTTCATCAGCCTCAGCTTCTCGAGCATCGTCCGGGTGAACCCCGCGTGCCCGTGCGGGAAGATCTCGTTCAGCCGCGCCTCGACGTCGCCGAGGATCTGCTCGACCGACTGCACCGTCACAGGGTAACTTTCCCGCGCCATCTATCCCCTCTCCAGTCTCGCGTCGCCCGGCCCCGCCAGGACGACGGTCCACGTCTCGTCGGGGTCGACCGCCGCGAGCAGCGTCTCCCGGTGCGTCACCAGGAACGCCGTCCCGCGCGACCGCGCCTCGCGGCCGACCCATTCTCCGAACAGCTCCTGCCCGCGCCCGTCCAGCCCGTCGGGCTCGTCGAACGCCTTCAGGCCGAACGGGCGGGGCGACGACGCCTCCGCCAGGTCCTGGATCGCGGCGAACATCGCGAGGTCCGACCGGCAGTCCTGCCCGGCCGACTCCGCCGCCTTCCCGACGCCTCCCCAGTCCCACTCCGGGGTCACCACCAGGCGCTCCTTCGACGACCCCTTCGGGACGGCGACGGCGACGCTCAGCCGCGCCTCCCCGGCCGCCAGCGCCTCCAGGTGGACGGCCGCGCGGGCGGCGAGGAACCCGCCGACCGAGTCCGCCAGCATCGCCCGGACGCCGCGGTCGCCGAACGCCTCGGCGCAGTAGTCGGCGATCGACGCGAACCGGTCGTGCTTCTCCGACTCGCCGCGCTCCCGGG